>Ga0210391_10005719_pt1 | contig 10235 bp, 6 predicted proteins | sample IncBWC12OmetaG_FD_160573 | JGI IMG/M metagenome (GOLD analysis project Ga0210391, IMG submission 160573) | Forest soil microbial communities from Barre Woods Harvard Forest LTER site, Petersham, Massachusetts, United States - Inc-BW-C-12-O ...
AACAGGCCGTCATGGATTCCGGTATACCGTGGACGGTCGTCAGGCCCGGACGCTTCATGTCCAACGCGCTCCACTGGCGCGAGTCCATCCAGCGCCAGGGAAAAGTTTTCTCAAACTACGGCGACGGCAAGCTGCCGTCCGTGCACCCTCGCGATATCGCCGCGGTGGCCGTGCGCGCGCTTACGAGCGAAGATTACTTTGGAAGGGCCCTCGAAGTCACCGGGCCGGTGGCGCTCAGCATCGCCGAGGAAGTCGCGATCCTGTCAAACGCGCTCGCCAAGCCGATCGAATTTGTCTCGATTACGGATGAAGCGGCGCGCAAAGACATGGAGCGAGCCAATATGCCTGCATACATTATCGATGGTCTGCTGCCTTTCGCTGAATTTGTACGCAGCGGCAAGGCGGCCCGCGTCTTTCCCACGGTGGAAGAGGTCACCGGAAGACCGGCGCTCAGCTTCGCCGAATGGGCGCGCGAACACGCCCCGGCCTTTCAGTAAGCGGGATTCCAGAGCAACCCTTGGCTGGAGTCGAATGCGGCGCCGGCGTGTCGCCTGCGTTTGAGGTCAGATCCGGGTCAACGCGGTCGCTTCGTCCTCGGCAAGATCGAGGACCGAATCAAGCCGCACCATCTTCAGCAGCATCAGCACGCGTTTGCTGGCAGCGAAATAAGTGCACTTTCCCCCGGCGCGCTTCAGGTTGGTGAAGGTTCGCACGAGCGACCCGATTCCCGAGCTGTCCAGATCCGTCACCCCACCCAGATTGATAGCCACGTGCGTCGATCCGGAATCGATCAATTGCTGGATCTGTGTTCGGAAGCCCTCCTCGTCCTTGCCGAGCTTCAGCGGTCCCTCAAGGTCCAGAATCGTAGCGGGACCAGCCTTCCGGATTTTAATGTTCACGTAGCCCTCTGGGTAGCGCCCCAAGCTAACCGAATTACGCAGCCCGATCAAGGGCTCTGATGCGGTTGTGTTGCGCAGTTCCTTGACGCCTCCGCGCCTGATTTGTTAGGCTGCGCCGTCCCTCCTATGCCGCATTTGGGCTGATTTTATGCGGCAAATGGGCACCCGCATACGTCCTCAGGAGAAGCATGGAAGCGTCTGCCGCGCTATTCGAACTGGCCAGCGTGTCTTTGGCCTGTCGCGACCAAGATACACTGCTGAAGACGGTCGCCGCGCGCGTGGGATCGGTCGTGGGCGCGCGGGCCGTGCTGATCTGGACCGCCTTCCCGGAGTCGGGGCTCAGCTGCCGCGCGCGCTGGGCGGAAACGGGCGAACGGATCAATCCCGAGCGTGGCACCGTTTCCGAGGGTATTCTGGCCGAAGTATACGAATCAGGCGAAAGCCGCCGCCTCGGCGCCAAGCAGATTTCCGCTGACCGCCTCTCTCACCTCGACGACGCCAGCCGCTCGCGCGTGAAATCGGCGGTCTATGCCGCTCTGCCCGGCGGCGAACAGTGGCAAGGCGTGATCGAGGTCCTGGGCAAGCGCACGGGCGAGTTCACCGCAGACGACGAGCTCTTCATTGAGGAAGCCAGTCGTCTGGCCGGCCAGGCGCTCACGAACTTGGAATCTATCGAGGGCGAGCGCACCTCTCACCTCGCCACGCTCGATCGCCTCACCGCGTTGTACGATATCGGGCGGACGTTTACCTCCACTCTCGAACTCGGGGAACTCCTGCCGGTAGTCGCCGAAAAAATCCGCTCGCTACTCGGCGGCGCCGCCTGCAACATCTGGCTGATGGATTCCGGCTCGTCCGAACTCCATCTCGCGCAGCGCGTCGGCGACGACCCCACGGCCGAAGAGGGCGCCCGCGTTTCGGCCTCGGAGGGATTGCTCGCCGAAATCGCACAACAAGCTTCGCCCAAAATGGTCGCCGATCCAGCGTCGGAACCCGGCCTGGAAGAGCGCCGCGAGGCCGCTGGCGACGATTTCGAAATGCAATGCTGGATGGCCGCGCCCCTGCGCAAAGGCGACGAGGTGCTGGGCGTCGTCGAACTGGTGAACAAGGTCGACGGCGGCGCGTTTGACGAAGACGAGCTGTTTCTTCTGGGCCAGGTCAGCGAACAGGCCGCCATCGCTCTGCACAACGCAAACCTGCTCGAATCCGAGCGCAAAGTCCACGCGCTCGACGCCCTGCTGAAGATTTCGCAGGAAATCACCTCCACGCTCGATCTCGACCATGTGCTGATGACCGTAGTGCAGCAGGCCGCCTCCGTCGTACCCTTCGACAAGTGCATCATCGGCTTCTTCGATCGTGGTCGCTTCCTGCTCGGCGCCGTTTCCGGCGAGGCCGAAGTTCCCAAGACGCGCGAGATGGACGATTTCCGCGAGCGCCTCGAATGGGTTGCCGATCAGACCGAAGTCGTCGCCGCTGATCAGGACGGGAAAGAATGGCGGGTCAGCCCCGACGAAGCCCGCGCGCAGATCGTCTCGATCCTCGAAAAACACGGCTACAGCGGTTTCTACGCGCTGCCATTGCGCGACGATCAGGGAGCGCTGGGTGTCCTCGCGCTGGTCGCCGGCGAAGCTGATTTTTTGACCGAAACCAACAAGGAAACTTTGGCCATCCTCGGCAATCAAACTTCCGTCGCGATCCGCAACGCACAGCTATACCAACAGGTGCCGCTCGCCAATCTTCTGCAGCCTTTCGCGTCGCGCAAACAGAAGCTTCTCGCAGCCGTTCCCAAAGGACGTCGCCGGATGTACCTTGAGCGAGCAGGCATCATCACGGCAATTCTGGTGTTCGTTCCGTGGCCCATGCGCGTCGGCACCAATGCAACCGTCGTTCCCGCAGAGCGCCGAATGGTCAGTGCGATGGACGGCGGCGTCGTCAAACGCGTTTTCGTTCACGAAGGCGACGCGGTTCAGCCCGGCCGATTGCTCGCACAACTCGACGATAGCGACGCTGTCGTGAGGCTTGCGCAAGCGCAAGCCGCTCTCGGCCAGGCACGTCACGATCTCGCCGAGGCTGAGTTCAAGAACGACTCGTCCGCCGCAGGGCAAGCCACTCTTCGCGTGAATTTGCACACCGTTGAAGCCCAGCTTGAGCAATCCCGCGTCGCCGAGGCGCAACTTCGCGCTCCGATCGCCGGCGTCGTCGTCACGCCGAAAGTCGAAGAGCGCACGGGAACGATGGTCAAGCCCGGTGAGGCCTTTTGCGAAATCGTCACGGCCGACCGCATGGCGGCGGAGATGAGCGTTCCGGAATCCGATCTCGGCCTGCTTCGCGTGGGACGCAGCGTCGCGCTGAAGCTCAATGCCTTCCCCACCGATACATTCACGGGAACGCTCGAGCGCATCGGCGCCCAGACGCACTCCGACGCCGGAGACCAGTATTTTGTAGTTCGCGCCGTCTTCGATAACACCGGCGGGCGCGCCCGTGACGGCATGGTCGGCCGCGCGCGCATCCGCGCCGGCGGCGGCTGGTTTGGCAGCGGCTGGTATCCGGTCGGCTACGCTTTGCTGGGCGATCTGTTCCGCTGGCTCTGGCAGGAGATATGGATTTGGACGCCGTAGGAAGGATGGGGAACATGACGAAGCGCACCGCGCTGCTTCTCGGAGCTGCAGTTGCTTTCGCGGCCGCCCTCGCGGGCTGCGGGGATTCGTCCGCCGTTTCGCCCGCGCGTCCGTCTGCGGCCGACTCGAATGCCAACATCTCGGCTCCGCCGGCGCCTTCTTCACTTGCGCATCCTGTTGACGATCATGAAGTCCTGAGCGTGCTCTCGGTCGAACACCAGCTCGACCTCGCGGCCGAGCGTGACGGCGTGGTTGTTTCGATCGCGCGCGACGAAGGCAGCGAAGTAAAGAAGGGCGACATCCTCGCCCAGCTCGACGATCGCACGTTGCAAATTGAGCTTGCGAAAGCCCAGGATGATCTTCAGGTCGCTCAAAACAACGTGAAGTACAAGCAATCCGAGGTAAGAGCCAAAGCGGCCGCCCTCGACCGCCAGCAGAAACTCAATCAGGCCGGCCTTTCCAGCGAGGCCGATCTCGAACAGGCCGATTTCGAAGCCAAGGGTGCCGTATACGACCTGCATGGCTGGGAGGCAAGCTCCGAGAGCAGCCAGGAAGAAATCAAGCGCCTCGAAATCGAGCTCGACCAGACCCGTCTGCGCGCCCCGTTCACCGGAGCTGTCGTCGTCCGCTACGTTCGCGAAGGCCAGCAGGTCGCCAAAGGCGACAAATGCTTCCGAGTAAGCCAGCTCGCTCCGCTCGAGGTTCAGTTCCAGGTTCCGGAATCGTCCGAGCGCCGTCCGTCGCGTGGCGCGAAAGTGGAACTCTCCTTGGTCAGCGATCCCGAACGTGCGCTCAGCGCGACGGTCGTGAAAATCAGCCCGGTCGTCGATCCGTCCAGCGACAGCTACAGTGTTACTGCGGAACTCGGCGGCAAAGGCACCTCGGACCTCCGCCCCGGAATGGCCGTCCAAGTTGCTTGGCCCGGTGCGCCGGCCCAAAGGCAGTAGCGATCTCCCGTGCGTTTTGGTCCTACAAGTCTGAAGGCCTCCGGCGTCCTAGCAAAGGGACTGCATCGCCCGAAGTTCCGCAGGGATTTGCGCGTCAGTGAACAAACCATCGGCGGCGACAAGAGCTTCGTCGTCAAAGTGCCCGAGACAAACTCATACAATCGCTTTGGCGCCACGGAGTATGAGTTGCTCACGCTCTGCGACGGCACTCGAAGCCGCCTGGACATCGCCGCCGTCTGGAACCAGCTCCATCCCGACGAGGTCCTGTCCGAACAGGAAGTAATGGACTTTCTCGAAGGCGTCGAACCCGAAATCTGGGAACAGTCCGTTGGAGAAAAGAATCTCGCGGTTCTCGGGCGCGTTCGCGACGAGCGCAGAAGCCGCATCGATCAGTCCAGCATGCTCTACATTTCCTTCCGTGCCTGGGACCCGAACAAGACCCTGGCGAAATTGGATCCATATCTCGGATGGATGTTCACTCCCACGTTCGTCGTTTTTTCAATTTTCCTGTTTGTGGTCGCGGTCTATCTTCTGGCGGGGGACTGGAGCCAGGTCGAGCGCAGCACCGCCGCTCTGTACACCTTCACCGGCAAGACCTCCTACGATATCTGGGTTTTCTGGTTCCTACTGTTCGGCCTTGGAGCGATACACGAGTTCGGTCACGGTCTCACCTGCAAGCACTTCGGCGGGGACGTCCACCAGATGGGGTTTCTGCTCATCTATTTCACTCCGGCGTTTTTTACCGACACCACCGACATCATGCTGTTCGATCGCATCGGTCGCCGGCAGTGGGTTCTCTTCGCGGGAATCTGGATCGAGCTGGTGATTTGCGGCATTGCTGCGATCTTCTGGCGCTTCACCTCGCCTGGCTCGTTCGCCAACGATTTTGCCTACAAAACCATGCTTCTCAGCGGAATTCAGGGGGCTTTGATGAATCTGAACCCTCTGATTAAGGCCGACGGTTATTACCTGCTCGCGGAGTATGTCCGCATTGACAACCTGCGGGAAGACGCGTTTGCCTATCTTCGCGGCTGGGGCCGCAAATACCTGCTCCTCGAGGACATCGATTTACCGCCCGCCTCGCGCCGGCAGCGGCGTGTTTTTGTCGTTTTCGGCGTGGCAGCGATGGCCTACAGTTTCTTGATCCTGGTCCTCACCGTTTTTTTCGTCAGAAACGTCTTGGTCAGCAAGCTCGGTTCCACCTGGGGCTACATCAGTACGCTCGTGATCGTCTACTACTTTTCACGGAAGGGTCTCGCCAAGGCGTGGCGCCAGTTGCGCGCCTGGTGGCGCGAAAAGAGGGAGAAATATATGGCCTGGAGAATGACGAGGCGGCAGCAGGTCGGTGCCATCGCTCTCGCCGTCGTGTTCCTGATTCCGCCGATCCCCAGCCGCGTCGCTTCCGATTTCGTCCTCGAACCAGGCAGGGAAGCCCGCCTCCGTCCTCAGGTTTCAGGTACGGTCCGTCAGGTCTTCGCAAAGCAGGGCGACTTTGTCGCCGCCGGCCAGATCCTCGCCGTATTTTCAAATCCAGAAATCGATGCCAGCGGGGCCGTGCTCGCGCAGCAGCTCGCGATTGCCGACGGCCAAGTACGCGAAGGACAGTCGGAGCCCTATTCACCGAAGGTCGCCGCTGCGATGCAGGATCGCGAAAGACTCCAGCGGGAATCGGCGGTGGTGCAACAACAGGGGGAAGCGCTCACGATTCGCGCACCTTTTGCCGGAATCGTGGTCACTCCCGGTCTGGATCAAAAAGCCGGCGAGTTTCTTTCGGCGGGAGACGAATTCTGTGACATCGTCGATCGCAGCTCGATGAAGGCTCGGATCCTGGTCCGCGATTGGGAGCTGGAAGAGTTGCACGCCGGCTCGCCGGCGCAGCTCAAGGTCGTGACCTATGCGTTTCGCACCTACGGCGGCCGCGTGGACCGTATTCTCCCGGCCGCCGCACAGGACCGCCCTGTTAGCCACCCGGAGCAGCTCGATCGCCTCGGTCAACAACTCACCAACTACTTCGCCGTCGAGATGGTCTTCCCGAACCCAGACGGCTCGCTGGTGGAAGGGATGACCGGAACAGCCAAGATCGCCGGCCGATCCTCCCCCGCAGCATGGCAGGTTGGGCGAGGGGTATGGCGCTGGTTTAGGTCGCAGGTCTGGTGAGGTGTTGGGCCCAGGAAAACAAAAGGCCGCCTTGGGAGGCGGCCTTAAGCCATCCGCGCGAATTCAGTGAACCATTCCCGGGGCGTCTCTGCGGAAGGGAGAGAATTCAGCCCAGAGATCGCCGACTAGTGCTTGAACTGGGTCAGCGGAGCCTTCTTCTCGAGCTTCTTGCTGGTGAGTTTGCCCTTCTTGGCTGGCTTTGCGGTCTTCATGTCGTTTTCCTCCGAAATTTTGTGTTTCTGACTACGCAGTGACATATTGCAATCCGCGAGCCAAACGTCAGGCGAAGACTCTGATTTTGTATCCCATTGAAAACAGGTGGCTTAGCGGAACGTGATCGGCCGGGCAGTCATTTCCGTTCCCGTACGAATGTTGACTTTTTCAGATTTCGTTGACTAATTCAGCGCAAAGCGCCGTGTCGTCGGCGCCTACAGCGCTGCAGGAGTCGTTGAAACCGCATCCTCGGTCGTATGGCGCGCCCGGGACGGCCTCCGGACACCTGAAACGCACCCACGAAGCGGTTTTACGCTCCGCAAAGTGCCCCGCAGCTTGAAATGGGAGGCCTCCCGTCGTGATTTCTCGGTTTTCAAGTCCCCGTGGTGCTCTCCGGGGCATGCAAGGGGCGATTCGATTCGTCGCCCCGTCGTTCTTCGCTCAAAAATTCAACGTTCTAGAACTACCTCGACGATTCACAATCCGTACTTGCGGCAAAGATAGTTCAACCTGTTGCGGTCTACGCCCAGCAGGCGAGCCGCTTCGGTCTTCACTTGCTTCGATTGCTGCATCGCTTCCTGCACCCAGCGCTTCTCCGTCGCCGCAAGTTCTTTGTCCAGGTCAATTCCGCCGGCCGACAGGCGAAATCGGGTCTTACCGTCGCGTCCAGTGGATTGCGCGATTTCCGGCGGCAGGTCGTCGAGTGAGATGGAGTCGGATTCCGTCATCACCACGATTCGCTGGATGGTGTTTTCAAGCTCGCGCACGTTTCCGGGCCAGGCATAGCGCTTCAGTGCCAGAAGGGCTTCGTCGGCGAGCTGCTTGGGATCCACCTTGTTCGCCGCGCAGTAGACCTTAATGAAGTAGTCCGCCAGCACCGGAATGTCCTCGACTCGCTCGCGCAACGCGGGTACAAAGATCGGCACCACATGGATCCGGTAGTAGAGGTCTTCCCGGAATTTGCCTTCGCGCGTCATCTCCTCGAGATTTTCATTGGTGGCGCTGATCAGGCGAAAATCCACGCGGATCGGTTTCTTACCGCCCAGCCTCGTGAGTGACCGATCCTCCAGCACGCGAAGAAGCTTGCTCTGCAGGGGCAGAGTCAGCGTGGCGATCTCATCCAGAAACAGGGTCCCTTGGTGGGCGACTTCGATCCTTCCCTCTTTCGTACCGGCCGCTCCGGTGAAGGCGCCTTTTTCGTATCCGAACAGTTCAGATTCCATCAGGGTTTCCGGAAGGGCCGCGCAGTTTACGCTGACAAAGGCGCGGCTGCGACGCGGGCTCTGGTCATGGATTGCACGTGCCACGAGCTCTTTTCCAACGCCACTTTCGCCGCGGATGATCACGTTCGTCGTGGCCCGGGCGATACGCTTGATGGATTCAAACAGGTGCCGCATCGCGTCGGTCGAGCCGATGAAATCGCCGGACGTGTTCTTACGGGTGATTTCCTCGCGCAGGATGCGATTTTCGCGCTGAATCCGGAGCTTTTCGACCGCCCGCTCCAGCAAATGCCGCAACACATCGGTATCGACCGGCTTCGTCAGGTAATCGTAGGAACCGCCATCCATGATTTTCAGCGCTGTGGATTTCTTGTCGTCCGAGCTGAGCACGATGACCAGAGTGTCGATCTCGCTGCCGTCCAGCCGGTCAAGCAACTCGAGACATTCCCGGACGCCTCCCGACGCAACCGGCAGGCTCAGCAGCAGAATGTCGAGCTCGGCTTCCTGCAGATAGATGTAGGCGGCTTCGTAGTTCTGGCCTTCCAGGACGTCAAAGTCGGTCCGCAATGCCGCCACGATTCGGGACCGCAGGCCTGCATCGTCATCGACGATGGCGACTCTGGGTTTCGGCGTGGCAGGTGCGATGGCTGGTCTCCGGGTGGGGACTCGCGAAACAAAGGGCGGCTGCCGATCGCTACGCGCAGCCGCGATTCTAGGAGGAAGCCCCGTGAGTGTCAACGAAACTGCGTGCAAGTATGCGCTTTTCGGCGGTCTTCTTTGGCCCGCACGCCGGGTCGAAAAAGAGATTGAACCGAAGCCAAACTTATTACAGACTTCGCCGGCAAAAGATAGAGCACCAGCGCCCACGCGCCCAAATCCGGCGGAGCTAGGACAGAACATCGCATGCCTCTAACCCACGACGTCATCGCCATCGGCTCCGGCCACAATGGCCTGGTCGCGGCCGCATACCTCGCTGCGGCCGGCAAGAACGTGCTCGTGCTGGAGCGCAACCCCTGGTTCGGCGGCGGAGTCGTCACCTCCGAGCTGACCGGCCCCGGCTATCTCCATGACCGATTCAGCACCGGCCACATCTTCATCCAGGGCAATCCGCTGATCAAGAATGACGAGCTCCAGCTCCTCTCGCGCTATGGCCTGAAGTACGTCTATCCCGAAATCCCGTTCATGGTGGTTTTTGACGATGGCGAGTCGATCGGCCTCTATCGCGACCGCCAGAAAAACTACGACGAAATCGCCCGATTCTCGAAGAAAGACGCGGAAACCTATCTGCGGTTCGCCGAGACCGCGATGAAATATCTTCCGATGATCTCATCGTCGTTCTACACGCCGCCACCCCCGATGGGTGCCATGCTCGCGATGTTGGATCAGAGCACCGAGGGGCGCGAACTCTTCGCCCTGATGCAGAAGAGCCCGTACGACATCATCCTCGAAAATTTTGAAAACGAAAAAGTCCGGCTGTTCCTGGTGCGCATGGTTTCGGAGAATCTTACGGGCCCGGAAGAGAAGGGAACCGGGCTCGGAATCTTCGTCTTTCTCGGATTCATGGAAACCTACGGCATCGGAGTCGCCGTCGGCGGCAGCGGCGCGCTCACTGCGTCGCTGGTCCGCTCGATCGAAGCCCACGGCGGACAGGTCGTCAACAACACATCGGTCGCGCAGGTACTGGTCAAAAACGGCCGCGCTACCGGCGTGCGCACCGCGGACGGCACCGAATACGCCGCCAAGGACGGCGTGATCGGCTCTCTCCATCCGCATTTTTTGGGAAAGTATGTCCCGGGCATTGAACCTCGCGTGACGCGCGACGCCGAGCGCGTGGAGCTCTCGGCAAATTCTTGCTTCACCGTTCACGGTGCGCTGAACGAGCCGCTTCGATTCAAGGCTGGGCCGCACGTGAGCAAGGCATACTTCACCGACCTCGTGGCCGCCGATATGACCACACTGCGCCAGTACTTCGACCAGTTGCGCTACGGCCGCATTCCCGATAGCGCGTTGCTGGGAGTCGCTTGCCCGTCGAACTTCGACGCAACGCGCTGCCCGCCTGGGAAATCCACGTTTCACATCTGGGACTACGTGCCCTATTCGCATCCCGATGGCGGTCCTCAACACTGGGACAGGGTGAAGGACGCATTCGCCCAGCAGATGATCGAGCGCACGGCGAAATTCTGC
>Ga0210391_10005720_pt1 | contig 10234 bp, 7 predicted proteins | sample IncBWC12OmetaG_FD_160573 | JGI IMG/M metagenome (GOLD analysis project Ga0210391, IMG submission 160573) | Forest soil microbial communities from Barre Woods Harvard Forest LTER site, Petersham, Massachusetts, United States - Inc-BW-C-12-O ...
CTGCGCCAACACGCGGTCTGCGATGAGCTCCGTCTTGAAGCTGTCGACGAAGCTCTTGGCCATGTTGTTGTCGTAGGCATCGCCGGTGCTACCGACGATGCGAGCACGTTGTGATCGGCGAGCTTTTGGTGTAGTCACCGGACACGTATTGACCGCCTGTCGGAGTGGTGAATGAGCCGGACCTCCTCGACCCGCTGTCGTGTGCTGAGCGCCATCCGCAGCGCGTCAAGCACCAGCGTGGTGCGCATGTGGCCGGCGAACTGCCAGCCCACGACCATCCGGCTGTAGACGTCGATCACGAAGCTGAAGAACGCCACGCCCTCCCAGCAGCGTCGCGCCCCGCACGCATGGGCACGCCTCGTCCTACGCGACGTTGAGTCGTCTAGGGCGTCACCCGGTGCGTCAGATGCGCGCCCTCGCGCACGCCTGACCCTCGGCGCGCACGGACACGAGAGCGTTCGCAGCCGCGTGCGCGTGGAGTTGTCGCGCCCTCTATTGCTCGTACACCTGCTGTTCGTCGTCCATAGGAGGAGCGTGAGCGGCACACGCCGACGTGCTCGTATCGGTAGGAGGGCGGGAGCGGGGCGTATTCTGATGTCGTGCCTGGGATGGTCGAGGGGCGTATGCTCGTTTGTTCTGTATGGTCTGCGCGCTCGTCACCGGAGCCTCTGGTTACGTAGGTAGCCGGCTGGTGCGCGAACTGCAAGTGCGCGGCGAGTCGGTGGGGTGCGTGGTGCGCGACCCGAGCCGGGTCAACTTCGAGCAAGTCACCGTACACCGCGCCGACATGCTCGACCCAAGCTCCCTGAGCGCCATCGGTGATGGTTACACAACGGCCTACTATCTTGTTCACTCGATGGGTCGCGGGGGTGACGGCGACTACGAGAAGCGCGACGTAGAAGCAGCCGCCAACTTTGCCCGCTTCGCGCTCGACGCCGGCATTGAGCAGGTCATCTATCTCGGCGGTCTCGGCGATCGTCCCGCGTCCCAGCATCTGCGTTCGCGTCTACGCGTCGGAGAGATCCTGAGCGATGTGGGACCACCGTTGACGTGGTTTCGTGCCGGCATGGTGGTGGGCGCCGGCTCAGAGAGTTACCGAACGCTGCGCTCGCTGGTCGAACGCCTGCCGGTGATGCTCGCTCCGGCGTGGCTGTCCACACCCACCCAGGCGATCGGTATCGGCGATGTGTTGGACTATCTCATCCAGGCTCCTCGCATTCCGCAGACGCGCTCCCGCGAAATCCAGATCGGGTCAGCGGAGATACTCACATACGGGCAGATGCTCGATGAAATGGCCGACTCGCTTGGACTGCGCCGTCGCCCACGGATCCCGGTACCGCTGCTGACGCCGTGGCTCTCCTCGCATTGGATCGGACTCATCACGCCTGTTGACGCGGGTGTCGCGAGACCGTTGATCGAGGGGCTCTCCACCGATACGACCGTCACCGATCCGTCGGGGATGGCGTTGTTTGATTTTCTGCCCAGATCGTTCGCGCAAGCATTGAACGAGGCCATCGCCGAGGAGAGCGCACCCGGTCGAACGGCGCCTGCGCGATAGCGACCCCAAACAAGGTGACAGAGCTTCCATGCGCGGCAGTCGCTTGCCGTTATACCCTGATCACGGCGGGGTAGTCTTCCCCGGTTGGAGTGAGGGTGACTACGCGATTGCGGTCAACCCCTGCTGCCGATGCAGCATATGACGGTCGCTTGTCTTTCGATCTCAGCCTGCCCGGCTGACTAGCAACACTTGGCCTCCGCCCTCAGTCATCGAATGCGATTCGAGGACCGGCGATGCCGGCGCTGGAGTCAAGAAAGGCATGGCAAAAAATGTTCGCTCCACGGTGCAGAACGCTGCTTGTCGGCGCGATAGTCTCGCTCGGTGCTCTGGGGTCGACGGGGTTGGCAGGCGCGGCTTGCCCCTCTCGCCCCCTTCCACCCTGTAACCGTGTGGCATTCACGGGCAGGGTTGGAGCGCACTCTTCCCGATGCGTACATCAGCCGCCGGTCTGCCCTGATCGAGCAGGCCATCGGGGACCACGGGGAGCCACTGGTACGACAGGCGCCGCTGGAACGAGAGGAGCCGCTGGAAGGGCCGGTGCGGCAGGACAGGCTGGGCTTGCAGGCGCGGGTGGCACCGGAGGGCTGACGGGCCCCTCCGGGCCTGCGGGGCTGAGCGGGCTTATGGGACTCAATGGTGCTACCGGCGCGACGGGATTCGAAGGACTTCCAGGACCCACGGGCGCGACGGGATCCATCGGCATCAATGGAGCACCGGGGGCCACCGGACCCACAGGCGCGACAGGGGCTACAGGCATCGGTGGACCCACGGGGTCCACCGGACCTGCCGGTGCCACGGGATCCGCGGGACCAATCGGGCTGCCGGGCCTCGCCGGATTTGAAGGACAAGCCGGACCCAAAGGCCAAACAGGTGCCGCGGGAAGCACGGGACCAGCTGGACCGAAAGGCGAACCAGGTGCAGCCGGGGCCACGGGGGCCGCAGGCGCAGCGGGGACCACGGGCGCCATCGGGGCGACGGGCGCGGCCGGACCGGAAGGCTCGTCCGGATCGGAGGCATACGCCGAGTTCTACGCCCTCATGCCGCCGGACAACTCGGCAACGGTCGCGATCGGAGCGCCGGTTGAATTCCCCCGCAACGGCCCCGCGATGGGTGCTATCACCAGACTCAGCCCGGTCGCATTCCTGCTGCCCAGCATCGGGACGTACAGCGTCAGTTTCTCGGTGTCCGTCACCGAGCCCGGGGAGCTGGTGATCGCTCTGGGTTCCGGGGGTGTCACCGCCGAACTTCCCTACACGGTATACGGGCGAGCGACCGGCACGAGTCAGATCTCCGGCGATGCGCTTGTCACGACCACTGTCGCAAACTCGACAATAGAGATTCGCAACCCGAAGGAAAACACGACGGCACTCACGATCACACCGCTCGCCGGAGGCACGCAACCCGCCGCCGCCTCCATCGTGATCCAACAGTTGGTATGAAACAAGCATGCGCCCTCGTCGCAGCGTGACTGCTCGGCATCCTGGATCAAGGCCCCCTCGGCGCGTACGGAGGCGAGAGCGTTCTCAGCCGCTTGGGCGCGTGTCGTCATGCTCTCGATGCTACCGCCGCGATCTGCCCCGAGCTTGGTAGCAATTTGAGCAAACCTGAGCTGATCTGAGAGCATCGCAGGCCAGTAAAACCGGGCTACCTGGCCTTACCTGGGCGCCAGAGGCGAGTTCGAGTGCCCAGTATCGCCAATCGACAAAGCCCCTAGCGCGGGGGTTTTTGTTGCTCGGAGAAATCGGGGAACAAGCGGGGAACTTTGTGGCGCAGCCAAACGCGCCCCTCGCGCGCGGTTGGCTCCCTGTCACCGTGATCGACAGCGTCTCACGAGGGTTCGGAGCGCAACAGCTCTCGCGCCGCGCTTGCGATGTGCTCGAAATCAATGCCAGCCCAAGCCAGAAGCTCCTCACCGGAGCCCGACCCAGGCATTTCGCGGACCGCCAGATGGGCGAGCGAGAGTTCCCTCGGTCCGCCCGCGAGCAGAGCGTCGACGACGGCCGAGCCTAGCCCGCCCTCGGGCCGGTGATCCTCGACGATCACAAGTCTGCCGGATGTCGCAGCCGCGGCGGCTTCGAGCGTGACCGTATCGATCGGCTTGACCGAATAGCAGTCGATCACGCGCACCTTGATCCCATCGTGCTCAAGCAGCTCCGAGGCGTGCAGAGCGCCGTGCAGCGTCACGCCAGCCCCGACCAGCGTCACCTCGTCGCTGTCGCTCGATCGCAGAAGCTTCGAGCCGCCGACCGGGAAGGCCTCGCCTGCGTCGTACAGCACCGGATATGCGCCTCGCGTGGTTCGCATGTAACTGATGCCGGGCGTCGAGGCCATCGCATGCACCAGCGCCGCGGCGCTCGTCCCGTCGCTCGGGTAGAGAACCGTGGTTCCGTGCATAGCGCGCATCATCGCCAGGTCCTCAAGCCCCATCTGCGAGGGTCCGTCGGCGCCGATCTCGACTCCGCAGTGAGAGCCGACAAGCGAGACCTCGACCGCGGATATCGCCGCCATGCGGATGAAGTCGTGCGCCCGCGTCAGGAATGCCGCGAACGTCGATGCGAACGGGTGGTACCCACGGGCTGCCAGGCCGGTGGCTGCAGCGACGAGCTGCTGCTCGGCTATGAACATCTCGAAGTACCGGTCTGGATATGCGCGGGCGAACTCCTGGGCGTAGGTGGAGTTGCCCACCTCGCCGTCGAGTGCCACGACGCGCGCGTCCGACGATCCCAGCGCGACGAGCGCGTCCCCGTAAGCCTTGCGCGTGGCGATGGCCTCGCCAATGACGTAGCGCGGCGCGGCCCAGGCCACAGTCTTTGCGGGCGCGCTGTCGCCGCGCTCGGCGTTCGCGTGTGGGCCGCGGAGCACGATGTCTCGCACGCCGCCGAGCTCGGCGATCGCGCGCTCCGCCATGTCGGGCGGAAACGGCTTACCGTGCCAACCGAGCTTATCTTCGACCTCCGAGAAGCCGCGGCCCTTGATCGTCCTCGCGAGAATCACCGTTGGCTTGCCTTCGCCGGCCGCGGCCGCCGCGAGGGCGTCGTCGATCGCAAACAGGTCGTGGCCGTCCACCTCGATGACCTGTGCACCGAAGGCCTCGGCGCGGGCGGCGTACGCCGCGAGCTTCCATTCGAGCTCCGTCGGGCCGCGTTGCCCCAGCCGGTTTACGTCGATCATCGCGACCAGGCTCGAGAGCGAGTAGTAGGACGCCTTGTCGAGCGCCTCCCAGATCGATCCCTCAGCGACCTCGCTGTCACCGCACAGCACCCACACGCGATAGGAGAGCCGCTCGAGGAACTTGCCCGCGAGTGCGATGCCGACGGCGTCGGGCAGTCCCTGCCCGAGCGATCCGGTAGCCACGTCGACCCAGGGCAGCACCGGCGTCGGGTGCCCCTCCAGCCGTTGGCCAAAGCGCCGGTACCCAGTCATCAGCTCGTCGTCCTCCACCACGCCCACCGCCTTGAACACCGAATAGAGCAGCGGGCTCGCGTGCCCCTTCGAGAAGATCAGGTGGTCGTTCCTCGACAAGTGCGGATCGTCCCAATCGAAGCGCAGGTGCCGGGCGACGAGCACTGCGAGGAGGTCAGCCGCCGACATGCTCGAGGTCGGATGGCCAGAGCCAGCACTCGTGCTTGCACGGATCGAGTCCACGCGCAGCTGCGCGGCCAGCTCCGCCACGACGTCGAGGTCGTGATCGGAGGCGGTCGCAGTCCTCATGGTTCTCCTCTGCACAGTCATGTTGGTCACCTGCCTCAGTGGTCGAACGGAAACGTACAGCGAGGTCTATCACCCGATTCCGGGGCCGGCAAGCGTCGTGCCGGCTGCGCCGCCGCCTCGCCGGCTCGGCCAGCACCAGCGGCGCGCCCAGAACCTCGACGTCGAGGAAAGCGATGTCGGACGGCAGCTCCATCCAAGCTGTCAACGTGGATGTACCCGCCATCGCTGGCCTGTCCTCTCGCATCGTGGCATGGGGACGTGAGCTCGACACCCGGCCTATCACGACAGCCTGAAAGCTGGCCGGCGGGAGTGAGGGCGCCAGTCCGACGGGTCGGCGTGCCGATAGTCCTCAGACTTGTCAGCATTCTGTTGTGGCCTACAGGCACAACACGCCCGAGCAAAATAGATGAAAGCTCATCTTTAGCGCATGTCTCATCATTTCGACACGGCCATCGCCAGGGAAGACCCGCGGCTCAACATCCTTGACTTCTATCTTTTCCGCGGCCAGGCGGGTACCACGGTCATGGCGATGACGGTAAACCCGAACGCAGGAACGAAGGCGCCGGATACGTTCCACGAGGAGGGCCTGTACGCGTTCCGTTTCGATGTGAACGATGACGCTCACGAGGACGTGACGTTCAAGATTCGCTTCGGTGAGGTTGGGCATGCCGAAGGCGAGGGACGCGAAGGCCGGCACGTACAAACTCTCGAGGTGCGCCGGGCCACCGGGGGCGATGCCGCAGAAGGCACGGAGGGCGAGGTCGTCGCTTCGGGCACTACCGGCCGGATCGTCTCGGGCGACGCGGGTGTGCGGATCTTCGCTGGCTTGGCCCCGGATCTGTTCGCTGTGAACAAAACAGGTGCGGTCGCGTTCCGCGCCGCACTTGCCGCCGGGAAATTCGCACCGGAAGTGTTTCACGACGGCGCGAGCTACTTCCAAAACCGCAACGTCACGGCCATCGTGATTGAGGTCCCCACGCAGTCGATCGGTGACCGGGCCGCGACCGTGCGCGCGTGGGTCACGGTGTCGCTGTGCGGACACGCGCCGGAGGTGCAAGTGTCTCGGTGGGGCCTGCCGCTGGTGACACACATCTTTATCACGGACGAGGCGGTGAAGGACGAATACAACCGGTCCCATCCCTCTGCGGACGTGCCGCGTTTCTCTCAGATCGTGGCGGACGCCCTCCCGCGCATCATCCAGTTGGCGAACTCGACCGACGACCCGGCGGCCTACACACAGCGCGTGGTGGAGCGCCTGTTCCCGAGCACCTTGCCCTATGTCCTCGATTCGGCGGCCTCGTTCGGTTTCGCAGGCTTCAACGGTCGCGCCATCACGGACAACGTGGAGAACGTGATGCTCTCGCTGCAGACCAACACTCCTATCGACCAGGGCGTGACTGTCGCTCGGACCAACATCCTCGATGAGTTCCCCTATTTCGGCGCACCGAACGCCGATCCCATCGTCGATTGATCCGCTGAGGAATCCGGCGACCCCTGCTGTGGTCACGCAGGACATCGTCCAGCTGCTCGTGTCCGAGTCTTCACGCCAAACACGCTCCGGGGGAGGACTCGCGGCCGTGATGCTCGGGCCGCGCCCCAGGCGCCAGAGCCCTCCTCGCGTGCCCGTTCAATGGGCTGTCAACCGCTTGTACATCTCAAAGGCGTTGCGCTCGACCTGATTGGACAGCAGCATTCCGTCGTCACGCACGGCCGAGATTGCGATGCCGGTCAACTCGATGGGGCTGTCGTCGGGCTTTGTGCCGAAGGCGCCGTTGTTTGTGCCAGTGACCCGAAACGTCGAGGCGACCCGGGACCCGTCACGGTTCTCGAAAGAGTCGACGATCTCGGAGTCGAAATGCCCGATGGCCGCGCTGAAGTCTTCGGCCCAGTTCTTGAATGCGTCTCGACCTTCGATCCTGCGGCCCCCGGAAATGATCACGAACTCCTCGACGACGAGGTCGTCGATGGCGTCGTAGTTCTGGGGCGACTGCCACACCTGCTCCCAGAAATTGTGAACCGCGTCGATGCCTGAGTGCTTCTCCATGATCGCTCCTCGCTTGTGGCCGGTGTCGCGGCAAAAGCCGTAAAGCATCGACGGTATCCCCACGTCGAAGGTCTCCTTCGCGTTCGTCGGGTGCTGTTCTAGTTGTGGTGGCTACGCGAGCGCGACGCAGTCGACCTCGATGTCGAATCGTCCGGTCCATTCGGGAACAACTACGAAGATGCGCGGTGGGAGCTGATCGGGGAAGTAGCGGCCGTAGACCTCGTTGGAGGCCCGGAACAGGTCGGCGCTTGAGCAGAAGACGTTGACCTTCAGGAGCTGATCCATCGAGCTGCCCGCGGTCTCCAGGCAGGTCTTCATCTGCTCCAGCACGAGTTCTGTCTGCCGCTCGATCGGACCATCGACGATCTCGCCAGTCTCAGGCTGAAACGGTGGCATCCCGGAGACGAACACGAGTCCCGCTCCGCGTGCGACCGCGGCGGTCGGCGCGTTCCAACGCTCCAGGTAGGTGGAGTACGGCTCGACGCGGATGATTTCGCGGCTCATCATCTCTCCTCGTCCGGGTCAGGCGATCTAGTGGATTGCGGGTTGTCCATCTCGATCCTCCAGTTCCGAGCCGGTGAGCCGAGTCGTGATCCCGTCTCACCGCGATCCCGATTGATTGCTGTATCGAGCACCGTCGCGCGTTTCGCCCGATTCCGCGCCCGTGTACGCCCTGGGTTAGGACCCTGGGTTTGGGTCGTCAAGGGTTTTGAGGCGGACGAGCGTTCGTCGCTGCTGGTCCGGACGAGCAGCGATCGTGGCGGTTCTTGGTCGTCTTGCGCCCGCTCGTGAGGCATTGCGGCCGTGTTGGACCCGCAGTCAGGTCAATGCTGTGGCTCACAAGCCTCATATCACGTCAGCTGAGGTCCGGGGGCGATTTCGAGCCCAGTATCGCCCATCGTCTTCCGCCCCGTGTCCACGGGGCGTTTTGCGTTTTGAGCGTCGATCGTGGGGCCAATATGGCTCCATTCGTCCGTCTCGATTGCAGGCTGGCTCGCGGCGGATGCTCTCGTCGAAGAAGGGCACCTCGAAGGCTCTCCTTCCCGTGGGCAAAGCCGCTTAGAATCTCCGCTAAACCCACCCCGGCTCAGGAGCATGCGTGTGCATGCTCTTTTGGGTTATTCTGGCGGCCTCAGCCGGCGCTGGGATCCCCTGGCGTCTTGAGGCAGAGTCCACTAGATCAAGAGCGGGGGCGCGCTGTGGCTATCGAGACGACGGTCGACGATCGGCTGTACTCAGGGCACCATCGTTGGGGTTGGCAGTACGTGCCGCCCCCTGAGATTCCGCCGAGCGACCTCTTCGACCAGCGCCCAGTCGCGGAAGACGTTTCCCCGCCCGACACGTCCAAGTACGTGCAGAAGAACGCGGCGGCCAGGAAGAAACTCTTGAAACGACTTCTGATCGTCATCGTGGTCGCGGTAGTCCTTGGGGCGGTGACTCATGGCGGGGGCGTCATTGTCGCCCTGCTCCTGGCGGCGTGCTGGTTCGGGCCGACGATCAACAGGAGCCGCAAGATCAAGAACCTGGAACGTCAGCATCAGGACGCGGTGGCCGCGGCGGAGACGCGTCATCGGCGAGCACTTGATGAATGGGAGAAGGCCAAGCAGGACGAGTTGCAGGCAAAAGCTCAGGCCGAGGATGCAGTCGCCGCCTGGTTTCCGATCGCCTCGCCGCCTGAGGTCGACAGGGTCGACGTGTTCGGTGGCGCCGCCCGTGGCTGGCCCCACCTGCTCGCGCATCTCGTCACCTACGTTGTGACGGGCGGCGTGCCCACGACGGTGCTCGACTTCAGCCAAAGGGACGTCGCAGCGCCGCTTATGGATCTGACGAAAGGTAGGGGCCCGGTTGACGGTGTGCAGATCCCGCGCGACGTCGATCGCTTCAACCTCTTGGCTGACCTCTCACCGGACGATGTGACCGAGGTGGTGACCGAATCGCTCCGGGCGCTGCGCCAGAGTCCCGACCCGATGCTCCTCGCGCAGGACCGCCGGGTCCTAAAGCAGCTCACAGGAGCCCTCGACGGCTCGATCTCGCCGCGGAAGCTGCTCGCAGGCGTGCGGGTGCTGGCCGGCTCCGCAACCCCCGAAAGCGATGCCCTCAGTCCCGGCGAGGTGACGACGCTCATCCGGGCCATCGATCAACTGGGCGCAAACACCGATCCAGTGCGCGGCCAGCTGTCCTTCCTCCAGGAGGCACTCGAGATGCTCGTCGGGGCGACCGAAGACGGGGAGTCCCCGCTGTCGATGTTCAGCGACGCAGGTCTCGTGGTGGTCGCCTCCGCCGACCCGGGACGTCTGCGCAAGGACTTCGTTGACCGGATCATCTTCCAGTCAGCGTTGCAGCGCCTGAAGGCCGGCAATTTCCCTCCAGGCGATCGCATCCTTGTGATCACCAGCGCGGATGCCGTCGGCACCGAGGGACTGGAGGAGCTCGACCGCGTGGCCGTGCAGCGCGGCGTCAAGCTCGTGCTGCTGTTCGAGCACCTCAGAGGCGAGAGCTTGAACATCATTGGCACCGGGCAGAGCGCGACGGTCCTGATGCGGCTGGGCAACGCGAACGAGGCGAACGCGGCCGCCGAGTACATCGGGCGCGGTCACAACTTCGTCCTTTCCAGCTTGAGCGTCCAGGTCGGTATCACCAATACCAACGGCGGCGGCACGACCACCGGCCGCACCGACACCAGCACGACGAGCGACTCCACGACGACTGGACGTACCACGACTCAAGGGAGCTCGTACTCGAACAGGGACCGCTTTGGTTCCGCTGCGCAAAGCTCGTCGAGCGCTGACACGTCCAGCAGGACCCAGTCCTACTCGAAGGCGATTGCCGACTCCAGCCAGGAGATGACTAACTGGTCTCGCGCCGAGTCCAAAAATGACACCGAGACCCAACAGCGCGTGTACGAGTACAGCGTGGAGCCA
>Ga0210391_10005723_pt1 | contig 10233 bp, 6 predicted proteins | sample IncBWC12OmetaG_FD_160573 | JGI IMG/M metagenome (GOLD analysis project Ga0210391, IMG submission 160573) | Forest soil microbial communities from Barre Woods Harvard Forest LTER site, Petersham, Massachusetts, United States - Inc-BW-C-12-O ...
CCTGTGGTTTCAGGCCGATTACGGGATCTTTTACGCTGGACCCTTCATAAGAGAGACGCTACCGGGGCGCAATCTCAACTACTGGGCGTTGTGGGCCGGCTACAAGTTTTAGGCTTAACAAACTCCCTTGAGGACTTGAGCCAAAGACTTCCAATCTAAACAAAGCACCTGCTCACGAGGGAGGCACGCTCATCTAACTGTGTGCAAAGTGCGCTTTTGGACCGATTGGACCGAGAGTTAAAGTCAAAACTGATCAGGAACTCGTTGCAAATACCTTGCACGGTGGAGGTTGCACGTGATGGGTAGGAAGATCATTTTACACGAGCATCTGCAAACAGAGCAGAGGGTCAAAGGTGAAGACACATTCTCTTAATCTTGTTAATTCAAAGAGATGGCGCGCCCGGCAGGACTCGAACCTGCGGCATTCTGCTTAGAAGGCAGACGCTCTATCCAGACTGAGCTACGGGCGCCCGATTGATTCTAAAACCTTTGCGACTCCAGGGACCACTGTTTGTTAAGCCTTTCATTCTTTACTGTGCCACAACCCTGAGGATTTGGCACAGACTGCTTCACGAGATCGGCCATCCCGTCGGCGTGCTGGTTGGGCTTGGCCAGGGCTTCGCATTGCATCTGCAACCCAAGGGAAAATTTATTTTCCCCGCCCCCGTTTTTTTTGGGGGGGAGGTGAGGGCTCGCCCCCACGTTACCCTTCCGACGCCCAACTGAATGCCAAATCCCGCCGCGTGGAATTGCGGGCGAAAATGGCTTGTGACCAAGCCATCCAAGCTGGGCGCCGTGTTCCTGAGTGTTTTTGGGCTCCCTTTCCTGGGTATGGGCCTTTTCGCTGCGTACAGCTTCCTGAATGCGGCGAATCAGTCCCTGGCGGCCAGGATCGGAGCTGCTGTTTTTGCGTCCGTATTCGCAATGATCGGCGGCGGCCTTATTTTCGGATCGCTGTACGGATACTCGCTGCAAACAAAGCAAGCCCGGCGGGAGTCGGCTAATCCTGCGTCTCCCTGGCTCTGGCGCCCGGATTGGGCCGTCCGTCGTGTCGAGAGCAAGAACAGAACGAGCGCCGTGGGCTGGTGGGTCGGCGCCGTGCTCGTGAACATGCTTTTGCTGCCGGTATCCCTGGGGAGCATCGCCAAGGGTCTCTCAACGCAGGACCCCACCTACATCATCCCGGCCGCAGTTGAGCTCATCGGCCTCCTGGTGCTTTTCGGGGCCATTCGCGCAGCCCTCCGTCTTAAGCGCTTTGGTAAAACCTATTTCGAGATGGCCTCGTTGCCTTTTTCGCCAGGAAACCGAGTAGCCGGCGCCATTCATATTCACCTCGACAGAGATGTCCATCACGGAGTCGACCTGAAGCTATGCTGCAGCCGGAACGTGGTCACCGGCGCCGGCAAGGAACGTTCCACCCACAAGATGCCGCTCTGGGAAGAGTCGAAAAACGTTCCCCCAACATCCCTTGCCCGCGGGCCGCTCGACACCGTCATTCCGGTGGAATTTACGATTCCATCGGACGCTCTCCAGAGCGACCATGACGATCCAAACGATCAAATCCAATGGTCGCTCAAAGTGAATGCAAACGTCCCAGGAGGGAACTACTCCGACGAGTTTGAGCTGCCAGTTTTTCGCACAGCGCAATCAACCGAGGCCCCCGCCGGCCCAGCGAATTCGTCATTTGAAACGGCAAGCGTTAGCCAAACGGCGACCTCCTCAACAAGCGCCGAAGTCCGCGAACCCGAGCAGCACCGTGTGACCGTCAGCGACTCCACTCAGGGCCTGGAATTCTATTTCCGCGCCGGACGCAACCTCTTCCGGGTAGTGCTGTTGATGGTTCTTGCCGCAGGTTGCGGATCGCTTCTCTATGCCGTGGTTCACATGTCGCAGCAGCAGCCGATCTTTGCCTTGGGCATCGTTGGCCTGCTTACATTCGTCTTGACCCTGGCTTTTATCCATACCGCCCTCACCTCCACTCGCATCACTGTGGGAAACGGGCTCATCTCCTGGCGTCGCTCCGTTTTGGGAATCGGCCGTAGCCGCCAGATGCAGATTGCCGACGTGGCCTCGATCCTGGCCGTCACCCGCATCGAGCAGGCGAGTTCCTCAGGCAGCACGCTTTATTCGCTGCGTCTGCAAACCAAGACTGGCCAGCACCACACTCTCGTCGACGAAATCGAGAGCCGGCAGGAAGCGCGGTGGATCGTTTCCGAGATCGAAAAGCGCACCGGCTTGCAGCTCGACACTCAAGTCCGAATTGACGACGTATTTTATGGTCCGCCGCCGCAGCCGGGGGTTGGTTCGCCGAACGAACCTGCGTTTTCAAGCAAGGCGTCCATACGTATTGTGAAGCGGTAGTTTGCAGGTAGCGGGAAGCGACACCCCATTCGACAGGAATCCGCACTCTGAGAAGCCCGTTTGTGGGAAGTGAACGGTCAATCGCAAGGCGAAGCTGACTTAGCGCTCGAACCCGGTTTGCGAAGGGGACTGAGCGACGAGCTTTGTCTTGCGGCGCGAGATTTCAACAGCGGCGGGCTGCCCGTTCGATGTGATTGTTGTGACAGAGGCGGAGCTATGAAACTGGCTAAAGACGTTCCCCAGATGCTTGCTGTGGGGAAACCTGGCGCACCGCCTCGCGAAGCCATGTGTGCCGCGCGTCGGTGGTAAATCTCGGGTGCCAGACCATCAAGAAATGAAATGGACGCAACTCGTGTGGCGCTTCGACGAGCCGCAACGTCGAGTTCCTTTCGACCATTTGCTTCATGCCACTGGTCAGTGTAAGGACGAGTTCCGTGCCCGGGAGGCAACTCAGGGCCGCGCCAAAGTAGGGCATGCGGACAAAGGAGCGGCGCTTCGCACCCAACACAGCAAGCTGCTTGTCCGGGATGTTCTGCACGCTCGGCAGAGTCGTGACGATCAGATGCTCCGCAGCCAGGTACTGCTTCAGTGTCAGGCGATCGCCAAACCTGCTCTGGCGGGAAACAGCGCAGATCCAGTCCTCGCGGTAGAGTCTCTCGGAACTGAAGTGAGAAGGCAGCAAGCCGTCGTCAATGTGGAGTATCAGATCAAGCTTTCCGCGCTCCAGCATGTCCACGGCATCCGCCTGCCAGGGCAGAAAATCAAAGTTCACCTTATAACGTTCCCTCTCATAGCGGCGGCACAAGTGCGGCAGCAGCGCGATGCAGGCATTGTCCGGACCGGAAACGCGGAAATTGCTCCGTTCCTTTTTTGGATCGAAGACGCTTGGGGCAACCAGACCTTCTATTTTTGGTAGGAGCTGTTCAAGTTCCTCGAGAATCTTGCGTCCTCGCAACGTGAGCTCAAACCCGGAAGACGAGCGAATCAGCAGTTCGTCCTGAAACATGGAACGCGCGCGCTGAAGGGCGCGGCTCACCGCCGGTTGACTGAGCAACAGTCGAGCGGAGGCTTTGGTGGCGCTTTTTTCCTCGGCGATCACCGCGAAGATGATCAAGAGGTTCAAATCGACTTGTCGCAGTTTCTCTAGACGCATACCGATTATAACCATTATGCACTAGACGTATGCGAGGCGAAAAGCAACCATGGAAGGGCGGCCATCCTCGCGGGCCACAGAAAAAGGAGAACGCGATGACGCAAAAGCAACCAATCGAGAATCACGGGGAGCTTTCCGGGAAACGAATTGCAGTGCTCGGCGGGTCGTCCGGCGTCGGGTTAGCCGTGGCGCAGCAGGTTGCGGCACAAGGCGCGCGATCCATCATCGTGTCGAGCAACGCAGACCGGGTCGAGCAAGCGGTCACCACTCTCGATGGAAAAGGGGAAGGGCACACGCTTGATCTGTTGAATGAGCACGACATTCAGGAGTTCTTTCAGAGGATCGGTGATTTCGATCACCTGGTCTACACGGCCGGCGACACGCTGCAATTGAATGCGCTCGCGGCGACGGACCTTACCAAAGCCCGCCACGCTTTTGAGTTGCGCTATTGGGCCGCTCTGGCTGCGGTCAAGTACGCAAGCCCGCATATCCGCAAGCACGGCTCGATCGTGCTGACAACGGGAGTTGCAGGCCGCCGCCCGCACAAGGGATGGACAGTGGCCGCAAGCATCTGTGGAACAATCGAAGCCTTGACGCGCGCGCTGGCGGTCGAGCTCGCGCCGATTCGTGTCAACGCGGTATGTCCCGGCGTCGTGCGAACGAACCTTTGGAAGAACATGCAGGAGCAGGATCGGGAGGCCATGTACGAGAACGTGGGCAAGCAATTGCTCGTGGGCCGGGTGGGCGAAGCCTGCGAGATAGCGCGCGCCTATCTTTTCCTCATGCAGGAGGGCTACAGCACAGGCCAGACCGTGGTAGTCGATGGCGGAGCCCTACTGATGTAGGTGGGACGGCACCGCTGGCCGAAGTTGGGTCCGCGGATCGTGCGCGAGGCGCGAGCGAGCAGAGAGGCAGTCGGCCCGTCAAATCAAAGCGGCATGACCTTCCATGCCCCCTTCGCGATTGCCCAATCCTCCTGTGCGTGGAGCACCAGAACTCGCACCGCCGACCCGCGGCGAGCAATATCCTGATCATCCGAGACAACGGCATTCTTGTCATCGTCCAGGTCGATATTCAGGTAGTCGCAATGCCCGCAGGCCGTCGCGCGAACTTCCGGTGAGTTTTCACCAATTCCGGCGGTAAAGACGAGTGCATCGATCCCGCCCAGCGCCGCGACCATTGCGCCGATCGATGCTCTCAGCCGGTGCAGGAAAATATCGAATGCCAACTTCGCACGCACGTTCCCGGACTTCATCTCCCGGACGATGTCGCGCATGTTGCCCGAGATGCCGGAAATCCCCAGTAGCCCCGACTTCCTGTTCAGCAGTTCATCAAGCTGGGACGCCGTGAAGCCTCGCCTCATCAGATACGTCAGAATCCCTGGGTCGATCGAGCCCGACCGCGTTCCCATCATGAGTCCGTCAAGCGGCGTAAAGCCCATCGTCGTGTCCACACTCCGCCCGTCTCGCACCGCCGCCAGCGAGCATCCGTTTCCCAGATGGCAAATCACCAGCCTTAGCGAACCGCCGCCTTTGCCCAGCAGTTCGGCCGCGCGCTCCGCGCAGTATTGATGATTGATTCCGTGGAAGCCGAATCGCCGGATTCCCTGAGCGACCCATTCATATGGTCCAGGATAGACGTAGGCCGCCTCCGGCAGGGTCTTGTGAAAACCTGTATCGAATACAGCGACCTGGGGCACTCGACCGAACTGCTTCTCGGCAAACTCAATTCCCGCCAGACCGCTGGCATTGTGCAGCGGCGCAAACGACGACGCCCGAGCGATCGCCGCTTTTACCTCCGGTGTGATCAAAACCGGATCGCGATAGTCCGGCCCGCCATTCACGATTCGATGGGCAACCACGTCAACCGCGGCAGGAGCTCCAACAGCTCGGCTCTTATCCGACCACAACCTGACCAGCAGTTCGCCTGCCGATGCCGACCCCGCCTCGACGCTGACGGTCTCTTCCGCGCTGACGCCACGAGAATTCTTCACGCGGACTTCGGCGCTGTCACCGTCAAGCTCGACCTTCGCCTCCCAAAGCGGCTCCGGCACATCTTCCGGCAGTAAACTTCCGATTTCGTACAGGCAGGTTTTCTGACTGCTCGATCCCGCATTCAGAACCAGGATTTTCATCGCCTAGTATGGCCAGGTCCAATTCTTGATGTCCGGCAAATCGTCTCCGAATTCGCGAATGTAGTTCTTGTGCTCAACCAGCTTGTCGCGCACGAATTGCTGAAAATGGCCGCCCACGCGCCCTAAGCGCGGCACGCGATCCACCACGTCGCTTGCCAGATGGAAGCGGTCGAGATCGTTGAGCACCGTCATGTCAAACGGCGTTGTGGTAGTTCCTTCCTCCTTGTATCCACGGACGTGCAGGTTGTCGTGATTCCTGCGGCGGTAGGTGAGCCGGTGAATCAACGTGGGATACCCGTGATAGGCAAAAATAACTGGCTTATCCGTGGTGAACATCGAATCGAACGCGTAATCGGAGATTCCGTGCGGATGCTCGCTCGAAGGCTGCAGGGTCATCAAATCCACCACGTTCACCACGCGGAGTTTGATGTCCGGAAAATGCTGGCGCAGCAGGTCCACGGCCGCAAGCGTCTCGAGCGTCGGAATATCTCCCGCGCACGCCATCACCGCGTCCGGCTCGCCGCCCTGATCGTTCGAGGCCCACTGCCAGATTCCCAGCCCCTCGGTAGAGTGATCGATCGCAGAATTCATGTCGAGAAACTGCAGTGCCGGCTGCTTGCCCGCAACGATCACGTTCACGTAGTTGCGGCTCCGCAGGCAGTGATCGGCGACCGAAAGCAGCGTATTCGCGTCCGGGGGCAGATACACCCGCACGACGTCCGCTTTCTTGTTCACCACGTGGTCGATGAATCCCGGATCCTGGTGCGTGAAGCCGTTATGGTCCTGTCGCCACACATGCGACGTCAGCAGATACGTCAGCGAAGCGATCGGCCTGCGCCACGGGATCTTGCGGGTAACTTTCAGCCATTTGGCGTGCTGGTTGAACATGGAATCCACGATGTGGATGAATGCTTCGTAACAGGAAAAAAATCCGTGCCGGCCCGTCAGCAGATACCCCTCGAGCCATCCCTGGCACATGTGCTCGCTCAGAATTTCCATCACTCGCCCGTCGGTCGAGATGTTTTCGTCGGTCGGCAGCAGCGGCTCCATCAGCACTTTGTCGGTCGCTTCGTAGAGCGCCTCCAGGCGGTTCGAAGCTGTCTCATCCGGCCCCCACACGCGGAAATTCTTCGATACGGCATTCGATTCCATCACGTCGCGCAACAGCCTTCCGAGCACCCGGGTCGCTTCCTCGAACTGGGTTCCCGGTTTCGTCACGCTCACGGCATATTTCCGGAAATCGGGCATCACCAGGTCCCGCAGCAGGAGGCCGCCATTCGCATGCGGATTCGCTCCCATGCGCCGGTCGCCGCGCGGCGCGAGTTTTCGAAGTTCAGGAATCAGCTCTCCTTTTTCGTTGAACAATTCCTCTGCGTGGTAGCTCTTCATCCAGTCATCGAGAATTTTCAAATGTTCCGGCTTCTTGGCGAAATCCGTTACCGGAACCTGATGCGCCCGCCACGTGCCCTCCATCGGTTTGCCGTCGACTTCCTTGGGCCCCGTCCATCCCTTCGGTGTTCGCATCACGATCATCGGCCAGATGGGGCGCTTCACGCTTTTCGCCGCGCGAGCCTCCTGCTGAATCGCGAGAATTTCCGCGAGCACCGTATCGAGCGTATGCGCCATGAGCTGGTGCATCGCCTCCGGCTCGTGGCCCTCGACGAAAAAGGGCCGGTAGCCGTATCCGTTAAACAACTGCGTCAACTCCACGTCGGTCATTCGCCCGGGTATGGTTGGATTCGCGATCTTGTAGCCGTTGAGGTGCAGAATCGGCAACACCGCTCCATCGCGCGCCGGATTCAGGAACTTGTTCGAATGCCAGCTCGCTGCGAGAGGTCCTGTCTCTGATTCTCCATCGCCGACCACGCAGCATACGAGGAGGTCGGGATTGTCGAACGCCGCGCCATGCGCGTGTGCCAGGGAATAGCCCAGCTCGCCGCCTTCATGAATCGATCCCGGCGTCTCGGGCGCCACATGACTCGGAATCCCTCCCGGAAAAGAAAACTGCTTGAAGAGTTTCCGAAGTCCCTCCTCATCCTCGGTGATGTGGGTGTAGACCTCGCTGTAGGTGCCTTCCAGATACGTGTTCGCCACCACTCCCGGACCGCCATGGCCGGGGCCGGCGACAAAAATTACATTCAGGTCATGCTTCTGGATCAGCCGGTTGAAATGCAGATAGATGAAATTCAGACCCGGAGTCGTGCCCCAGTGGCCCAGCAGCCGCGGCTTGATGTGTTCGAGCTTCAGCGGCTCGCGCAGCAGGGGATTCGCGTAGAGGTAGATCTGCCCGACCGAAAGATAGTTCGCGGCGCGCCAGTAGGCGTGCATGGTCCGCAGTTCTTCCGAAGTTAAAGGTTTGATCGGTTCGGGTAGGGAACTGTTTTCAGCAGAAGCAGCGGAGGCCATTGCAATTCTCCCATGCAAGGACTAGGGCAGCGGCGCCTGGGTGAGAAGTGCGCCACGCAGGATTATACCTTGCGGCCCCGGAGAGCCTTGTAAACGGTTGGTTACGAGAGAGTGCTCGTGGTGAAATCGTTGCTACGCGTCGATGATCTTGTTTCGGATTGCATAGCGCACCACTTCGCTCACCGAATGGCAGTCGAGTTTGCGCATGATGTTCGCCCGATGCGTCTCCGCCGTCTTCACGCTCAGATCCAGCGACACGGCTATTTCTTTGCTGCTCTTTCCTTCGGCCAGCAGCTGCACGATCTCGCGTTGGCGCGGCGTCAGCCGCTCCCCGTGGGGGGTAACTTCCTGCGGGCGCTTATCGCCCTTCAGAAACCCGTCCAGGATCATCTGCGAAACGCGCGACGTAAAAAACGTTTTGTTCCGCCGGAGCGATTCGACCGCCGTCACAAGGTCGCGCCCCGCATCCGTCTTCAAAATGTATCCACGGGCGCCGGCGTCGAGCACTTCGCGAATCACGGAATCCGATTCGTGCATGGTGAGGATCAAGACCTTTGTCTGCGGCCGCATCTTCAAAATCTGGCGCGTCGCTTCGAGGCCGTTCAGCGTGGGCATCCCGATATCGAGAATGACGACGTCGGGGTTCAGTTCCTTGGTCATGGAAACGGCCTGGCGTCCATCGGACGCTTCTCCAACGACCTTGCAGTCGCGTTGCGACTCGAGCATGGAGCGAAGTCCCTGGCGAACGATTTCGTGATCATCGGCGAGCAGCAGTTGCAATGCGGGCATGATCCTCCTCCTCGATCATCTGGTTTCACGGCTCCCGTGAACCCGACAATCCCAATTCCTGCTTGATCTTGGCGTCCGCGCCGCGCCATCGTGGGCCCGGAAGTCACACGCACCGGGCGCTATGTGGCGCCGATAGTCCCACAATTCCGAACAGTACCTACATACAGCAAACACTGTAGTGCCTTGTGAAAATGCAAGTGATAGAAGTGGAACCTATACTTGGGAAATTGGGGCCAAACCGGGTATTTACCCGGATCAATCGCCCAGAAGTAACACGCAGCGCCCACTTCGCTTGCTTATGCGATCGGCCTGCACGCCCCCTGTAGCACTGGAGACGGAATGGCCAAATCCGATCGCAAGGAATCTCCACACGCCAGCAAGGGTGGAAATGGCGGGCCGGGGCCGGGCGTGACCACGGCCGAATTGGCTCCCACGATCGCAAATTTGCCCGAGGGCGAACTCGCCACCATCCTTTCGAGCCTTCGAACCATGCGCGACGGTGATTTTTCGGTGCGCTTGCCCGGTTTCTGGACCGGTCTGCCGGGGAAAATCGCCGACGCATTCAATGATATCGCCGCCGCCAATCAGCAGATGGCCCAGGACTTGAAGCGGCTCGGCCAGGTCGTTGGCAAAGAAGGCCGCACCCGCGAACGCAGCCGCTTTCATCAACCCCGTGGCGCCTGGGGCGAGATGGAAGTATCCGTAAACACACTCGTTGAGGACCTCCTGCGACCCACCACGGAGGTAACCCGGGCAATCGCCGCCGTCGCTCAGGGTAATTTGAATCAGACCGTGCGCCTGGACGTTGACGGCCGCCCACTGGAAGGCGAGTTCCTCCGTTCCGCCAACATCGTGAACACGATGATTCAGCAACTCGGTGTGTTCACCGCCGAGGTCACGCGCGTGGCGCGCGAGGTCGGCACCGACGGCAAGCTCGGTGGCCAGGCGCAGGTTCCCGGCGTGGCCGGCACCTGGAAAGATCTTACGGATTCGGTCAACTCCATGGCCAGCAACCTCACCGGCCAGGTCCGCAATATTGCCGAAGTCGCCACGGCCGTTGCCAGCGGCGATCTTTCGCGAAAAATCACCGTCGATGTGCGTGGCGAAATTCTACAGCTCAAAGAAGCCATCAATACGATGGTCGACCAGCTCCGTTCCTTTGCTTCCGAAGTCACCCGCGTCGCCCGCGAGGTCGGTACGGACGGCGCGCTCGGCGGACAGGCCGTTGTCCCCGGCGTCGCTGGTACCTGGAAGGATTTGACCGACTCCGTCAACGCCATGGCCGGTAACCTCACGGCTCAAGTCCGCAACATCGCCGAGGTCACCACGGCGGTTGCGCGCGGCGACCTCTCGCGCAAGATCACGGTCGACGTGAAGGGTGAAATTCTCG
>Ga0210391_10005725_pt1 | contig 10230 bp, 10 predicted proteins | sample IncBWC12OmetaG_FD_160573 | JGI IMG/M metagenome (GOLD analysis project Ga0210391, IMG submission 160573) | Forest soil microbial communities from Barre Woods Harvard Forest LTER site, Petersham, Massachusetts, United States - Inc-BW-C-12-O ...
GATTTCGTGTTGAGGCCAGCGACGCGCCCGTTGTATAGTGAGAATTCAACCCGCGCGCCGGATTGAGACCGTGGCGAACTGCCTCGGAGACGGCAACTGGCCGGACTTCCCAGCCCGCCCCCGGTCGCCGAACGCGCGCAAACTCCCATGGCCATTGACGTCAACAAACATTTCGAGAAAGCGCGACGTCTTCTCGAGAAGAACAAACTTCGCGAGGCGACCGTCGAATATCAGGCGGTGCTCGACGAATCCCCCGCGAATCAGGAAGCTATTCAGGCGTTGGCCGATATTTACACGCGCCTCAACGAACCCGGCCTCGCCGCCCAATTCTACGGATCGCAGTTCGACCGGCTGGTGGAAGCCGGTGATGCTTCCAAAGCCTCCGCGATTTTTACCCGCTTTCTCCGTTCGTTTCCGCAGCCACCGGATCGCCTGATGCAGTACGGGCTGCTCCTTCAAAAACAGAACCGTACCGGAGAAGCAATCGAGCAATTCGGCGCGGCGGCGCAACTCTACCAGCAGCAGCAGCGGGACATCGAAGCGATGGCCTGCTACGAAAGCATCGCTCTGCTCGATCCCGAGAATCCTGGCCGCCACGTGGTGCTCGGCGAGTTGGCGGAACGCCTCGGACACAGAGATCTCGCCACGCGCAGTTACCTTCGTTCAGGCCAACTCACGCAGGCGACTGGCGCCCTTGACGAAGCGATCGAGTATTTTGATCGCGCACACCGACTCTCGCCTGACGATCGCACCGGCGCACTGTTGTTCGCAGAGGCCAAGCTGCGCAAGGGTGACGCGGAAGGCTGCGTCGCGCTTCTCGATCCCATCGCGGCAAATGAAAAAGACACGGCTTTTCTTGCACTCTTCGGCGAAGCCCTTCTGCGCACCCACCGTTTAGATCGGTCGCGCGACATTTTCGAGGCGTACTACAAGCAGAAGCCCGAAGGCTTTTCGAAGCTATTTGAATTGGCAGGCGCTTACATCCTCAACGGCGAGGAGCCAAAGGCGTCGGCCGTTCTGGTGCATACCAAAGAGACGATGCGGAGTTTCCGCCGGGAAACGGAACTCGTCGCGCACATGGACCAGATGGCGGCCACGTTTCCCACGTCGTTGCCAGTCGCGGAAGTTGTAGCGCGCCTCTACGAAGAGCTGAATCGCGAGACGAAATATTTCGACGCGCTTGTGCGCCTGTTCGATTTGTACCTGGGCGCCGGGCAACTGAAACAGGCTTGCGATTCGCTCGATCGTCTCGTTGATATCGATCCCTACGATTATCGCAATCACGAGCGAATCGCGAAGCTCGAGGGCAAAGCCGACCCCGCGTTCTTGCGAACGATTCTCGCGCGCGCCGCGAAAGCAGCCACTGTCTCCACTCGCACCGACGGTTTTACAGGTGCAGGCTCCGACCAGGCGGCGAGCGCCGGACCGATCACCGAAGAAGCTCGCGCACAGCAGGCCTTGGAAGATTTGATCGTGCAGGTGGAAATATTCTTGCAGTATTCGCTGCAATCGAAGGCAATCGAGCGGCTACAGCGCATCGCAGAACTTTTTCCAGGCGAAGAAGAAAAGAACGAGCGGTTGCGTTCTCTGTACGAGCGGGCGAACTGGTGGCCAAAGGGAGCGCCCTCGAAGCCCGTGGCGAAACCGGCTGCGGTAGCTGCCTCGCCACCGCCTCCCGCTTCGGTCACGCCGCCCCCTGCAGAAGCGCATCCGTCCGTCGGAATCGGAACTGCCACTCCCGCGGATACTCATCGCGATTTAGCCGCGATTGCTGAAATCAATCGCGTGATGTACCGGCAATCTACTCCGCGCGAGGTACTGACGACGACGGCAACCGAAATCGGGAAGCATCTGGGAGTCACGCGCTGCATCGTAATGGTGGGCGGTACAGGCGACTCGCAGTTGACCGCGGAGTATGGCACGCCAGGAATTCAAATCGCGGGTGCTCCGCGAATCTCAGCCCTCGCGCAATTGATTGCCAAGCTCACGCCCGATGCGCTCGGCGGAATCGAACTGAACGTGAGCGACACTCCTTCGTTGCGCGATCTCGGATTGCAGACTGCTCTCGGCGTCGTCCTGATGGACAAAGAAACGCAAATGCCTTCCGGCGCGCTCATCGTTGGCGCGGCTTCAGGGCGTAAGTGGAAGCCAAACGAAAGTTTCTTCCTGCAAGCGGTGGGCGATCAGCTCGTGCTCTCAGTGAATCACACACGTTTACGGTCGCTGGTGCGCTCACTCGCTGTAGCGGACGAACGCACTGGCTTGCTCAGCCGCAGCGCGTACGTCGATTGCCTTCTGATGGAATCAAGCCGCGCGCGTTCGCAGGGCACGGCAATTTCGCTGATCGTGCTGCATGTAGATCGCGGCGGAGATTTACTTCGCCAGCATGGAGACGCTCCCGTCGATCAATTTATCGAACAGCTCGCCCGCGCCGTCTCGTCGGCCGTGCGCCAGACGGACGTCGCAGTAAAATACACCGCCTGGTCGCTCGTGTTCATCCTGCCGGATACGGCGTTCGACAACGCGAAAGCGCTTGCCGAAAAACTCCGGCAAGTTGCGTCAACAGTCGAACCTTCGTGGGGCAAGCAGGACATGACGATCAGCGCCGTGGTGGCGCAAGCTACCGCGCGCCCAGGCGATGAAAACGAAGACCGCGTGACGGAATGGATGAATCGCGCCGAAGCGGGCCTCGACGAAGCTCGCCAGCGCGGAGGCAACACGCTCGTTGAACTCGCCACGCCGTAAGCCAGACCAAGAAAAACATCCCAACAGAGAGGCTGAATGTTCATCACGGATGCAGTAATCGTTCACGGTGCCCGCACGCCGATGACGCGCTACACCGGCGCGTTCGACCAAACAAGTGCCATTGAGCTGGGCGCGGCAGCAAGCCGCGAAGCGATCAACCGCTCCGGCGCCGATCCTGCGTCATTCGATCACGTCGTCTTTGGCAACGTGATGCAGACGAGCGCCGATGCGCTCTACGGCGCTCGCCACGTCGGCTTGAAAGCAGGTTTACCAATCGAAACGCCCGCTGTAACCGTGAATCGCCTCTGCGGTTCGGGAATTGAAGCCATCAGTCAGGCAGCTCAAAGAATTTTGCTCGGCGAAGCCACGCTCGTGCTCGCGGGTGGCATGGAAAATATGTCGCAATCGCCGCATGTGATTCGCGGCGCGCGCACCGGCTTGCGGCTGGGCGAAGGCAAATTCGAGGATTCGTTGATGTCCGGTCTCTACGATACGTATTGCGGCTTCAGCATGTCTGATACGGCCGAAAATCTTGGCGCCGAGAAGGGAATTGACCGCCGCGCTTCCGATGAATACGCGCTGCGAAGCCAGCAAGCCGCCGAAGCAGCCTTCCGCGCGGGTCGCCTCAAAGAAGAGATCGTTCCCGTCGAAGTGAAGAAGGGCAAGAAGACAATCGTAGTGTCAGAAGATGATCACCGCCGCCCCGAAACGACGATCGAGACGCTCGAATCGCTCCCGCCGGCATTTCGAAAAGACGGCATCGTCACTGCGGGAAACGCCAGCGGAATCGTCGACGGCGCAGCTGCCGTCGTCGTCACCCACGCAAAAATTGCAAAAGAGCGCGGCTGGAAGCCGCTGGGTAAGATCGTCGCTTGGGCCACGGCTGGTGTTGAACCGCGCATTATGGGAATCGGCCCAGTCCCGGCAATTCAGAAAGCGCTCAGCCTTGCCGGACTGAAACTCGATCAGATGGATCTCATCGAAGTGAACGAAGCCTTCGCCGCGCAATACCTGGCAGTCGAAAAAGTTCTGGGTCTCAATCGCGAAAAAACAAATGTCAACGGCGGCGCCATCGCGCTAGGTCACCCACTCGCTGCAAGCGGCACGCGCCTCGTGCTCACGCTGCTGCTCGAACTTCGCCGTCGCAACGCTCGCTACGGTGTAGCCAGCGCCTGCATCGGCGGCGGCCAGGGCATCGCCATGATCGTCGAATCCGTCGCCTAACTGCCTTCGCGCATTTTTCAAAACTGTGCGAAACAGAACGGCGCCCTCCCGTCCCCTGCCTGTACGATTCTTCCAACGTGCAATCGTCTGCAGCGGCAGCATCTCGCCACGCGCGATACCACGAAGGAGATTCAAAATGCAAAAATCGCTCGTGACAAGTGCGCTACTCGCGGCGCTACTGATCGCCGGATGCTCTGCAACACCGGCAGCTGCGCCAGGCCCCGCAGGACCACAAGGCCAGCCCGGAGAACAAGGCACGGCAGGACGCGATAGCGACCGGGACCGCGACAAAGATCGAGACCACGATGCAGACCGCGATCGAGACCACCAGCCAAACGCCGCCCCATGTCCAGCTGGCGAGCATCTTTTCACTGACAAAGACGGAAGAGCGGTCTGCGCCAGAGACTAGCGGACTGATCCGCAAATTTTGCGCCCAATCTATCGGCGGATTGGCAGTCGGCTAAGTCCGGACTATCGAGCTTTCTGCGCGCCGCGCTTCCAAAGCTGACACCAATCCGCCGCCGCGCTATGATTCCGCAATGCGCTCGCAAATCCGAAGTATCGAACTATTAGCTCTCGCGCTTCTCCTCGCCGCCACACTCGGCGCGCAGCAGACGCCAACGAGATCCGTAACGATTGCGGTGAGCGATATTTCCGGCTCCGGAATCGCTCGCGCTCAAATCCGCCTCGTGCCGGCGCCCGATCCCGCTCCGCCAAAACTCGAAAGCGACCCGCAGGGCCATCTCGCCCTGAACCTCAAACCCGGCACCTACTCCGTCTTCGTCTCCGCGCAAGGGTTCAAAGAGAAAATACTGCACATCGATGTCCCTGCTGCGCCCAGCAGCGCAGAAATCGCCACCTCCGCGCAACTCGTCCCTGTGACGCTCCAACTCGGCGATACGGGATCACCCGTTCCGGTCTATCCGAAAGATTCGCTCGTAATCACTGCCGCTCGCCTCCACGTTCCAGTGGCTCTCTCGCTTGCAGACTTTAACGCTCTGCCGCACACCACAGTCAAAGTTCACAACGTTCACACCGATGCCGACGAATCCTACAGCGGCGTTCCTCTCGCCACGCTACTTGCAATGGTTGAGGCGCCTCTCGGGAATAAATTGCGCGGCGAAGCGCTCGCGAACTATCTCATCGCGTCGGGCTCCGACGGATACTCCGTCGTCCTCTCCCTCGCCGAAGTTGATCCCGGCTTTCACTCGGGTCAGGTGCTCGTCGTCGATTCCCGCGACGGCGCGCCCCTCGCACAATCCGGCCCGTTCCAATTGATCGTCACCGACGACAAACGCCCCGCGCGCTGGGTTCACAATCTCGTCTCCATCGCACTGCTGAGCGCCCGCTGAACTACATAGCACTTGCTATTACGGGCCGCGCAACACCATAATCCGCCACTGCCAAAGCGAATTCGAGCCGAGGCCACCTCAAGGAGAACTACATGAAGCGTATTTTGTTCCTGTTCGCTGCTCTCGCTCTGTCTGCTGTTGCCGCCGGCCCGCTCATGGCTCAGGGAAATAGTTTTGTAGGTACGTGGAAACTCAATCTCGCCAAATCCAAATTCGGGAGCATGCCGGCTCCCAAGAGTTTGAATCGTGAAGTCGTAGCGCAAGGCGCGGGCGCGACGTATACGAGTTCCGGAGTCGCCGCCGACGGATCGGCGGTCAACTACAGCTTTACCACGAACTACGACGGCAAGGATCAACCTGTCACCGGCTCCGGAACGCCCGGCGGTGCGGACGCCATTGCCATCAAGCGCGTTAGCCCCAACAAAGCTGAAGCAACATTGAAAAAGGGTGGCAAACAAATCGGAACCGCCGTCGCAACCGTTTCCAAAGACGGCAAAACTACGACTGTCACAACAACAATGAAGTCCGCCGACGGCAAAGACGTCGTCGCAACTTCCGTCTACGATAAGCAGTAGCTAACACCGTGAAGGGGCGGGATTGCCCTGCGTAGCTCAGCGATTCGCAATCGCGAATTTGTTGCGCATCGCCAGTCGCATCCGCCCCTCGCGGTACGATGCCTCCCATGCCGGCTACAAAAACCGCAAAATCCGATTCGCTCGACGCGATCTTCGACTCGCTGCTCGATCTTCTTTCCCGCTACTCTCCGCCTCTCAAATCAAGCGGAGGAAAAGTTCGCGCTAAGCGCGACTTCCATCTCGCAATTCCAAAAGCCGCATCCATTCCCGGCGCCTACGGCGGCAAGCCGGTCGCTCTCGATCTCGCCAGCATCATCCTGCAGAAAGGCTACGTCGGCTTCTACTTCATGCCCGTCTACATTCAGCCGTCGCTCAAAAAAAATATCTCGCCGTCGCTCCTCGCCACCCTGAAAGGCAAGACGTGCTTCCACATCAAAAAACTCGACGCCGATCTTCTCCGTGATATCGACGCCGCCCTCCGCGAAGGCGCGAAACTCTACAAATCTCGCGGCTGGCTCTAACCTCGTTTTTCATTGTTGCATCTGCTCTCCGCCTGATTCCGTCTGCCGCTGTAGCGTCGCTCTCCTCGTCACAGTTAAAATCCCAACAATGAGTCCGCACAATTCGCTGTAGAATTAATACACTCAAGGGTAAATGAATTTCTGGCGCCCACTCCCGCTACTCGTTTTCCTGTGGGTCGGATTGTGCTGCGCACCGCAAGCCCTGGCTCAGGCCCAAACGCAAACGAACGAGAAAGCCACTGACTCCGGCCAACAACCTCTGAAGCTTCTTAAGTCTCCGGTTGCTCCGTTTCCGATTGAAGCGCTACAGAAGCAGATCGAGGGCAAGGTCCAGTTGAGTCTTCTTGTCGATGCGGAAGGCCGCGTATCCGACGCCACGATCTTGAGCGGTCCTCCGGAGTTTTATCAATCCGCCCTTGACAGCGTCAAACAGTGGCAGTTCTCGCCCCCCGCCCACGCGCCTACGAGAACCAACGCCGAGGTAAGCTTTTTCTACAACCATCCCTGTCCGGGACCGGTCTCCACCATGGGCAGCGTCACACCTGACGGCAGACTAACGAGTGAGAAAGGAACGATTGTGGATGTCATCGACGATCCCGAGTGGCTATCACCTCGCTATTTTCCCGAAGAACGAAAAGCCGGCATAGAAGGGGAGATGGTGTTGTCGGTCACCGTCGACGCAAAAGGAAGAGCGAAAAAGATTGCAGTTGTAAAATCACTCTCGCCGCGCCTCGATCAAGCTGCCATCAAAGCGGTTCGCACATGGAAATTCAAATTGAAAGACGGCAGCCCTGATTCCTTGCCCGACGTCTTTCCTCTACACATAAAATTCCAACCCGAATGCTTTCCGAACATGTAGCCGGGAAGCACCCCAAGTCGCGGCACCCCAACCGTAGCGACATCTCGCTATCGGCATTCGCTCCGCCCGGTGGGTCAGCCGTCGCGCAGAAGCTTGCACGCCGCCGCTTGTCTATCTATCACTTCGCTCTGTGACTCCGTGGCGCCAAGCCTCCTTGCCTCGCCGCCTCGGTTCCCTTACCCTACTACGGCGCCATCCGGCGCGGCATAGCAGTCATACCGGAACCAAATTATCGGAGGCAGTTGCATGGCAATTGAAAAAGTGGGAGTGGTGGGTTGCGGCCTGATGGGCTCGGGCATCGCGCAGGTGGCGGCGCAGGCCGGGTGCCAGGTGACGGTGCGAGAAGTGTCGCAGCAGATTGTCGACAAAGGATTGCAATCGATCGAAAAAAATCTTGCGCGACTCGTCGAGAAGGGAACTTTGAGCGCCGGCGATCGCGATCAAGTTCGCGGGAGGTTGCGCGGCACCACCAACCTGGAAGATCTGAAGAATTGCGATTTAATTATCGAAGCGATCATCGAACAGCTTCCCGCGAAGCGCGAATTGTGGTCCGCGCTCGACAAACTTTGTCCGAACCCGACGATCTTCGCGAGCAATACTTCATCGCTTTCAATCACGGAGATGGCTACATTTACTCAGCGTCCGGATCGATTCGTCGGAATGCACTTTTTCAATCCGGTTCCGGTGATGAAGCTCGTGGAAGTGATTCGCACGATCGCAACCGACCCGAAAGTATTCGACGAAATGGTCGCGTTCGGCGGACGACTCGGCAAAACGGTGGTGCGCACGTCCGATCGCACCGGGTTCATCGTGAACCGCCTCTTAGTTCCGTATCTCCTCGATGCCGTGCGCGCCCTCGAAGAAGGCGTCGGCTCCGTGGAAGATATCGACAACTCGATGAAGCTCGGCTGCGGACATCCGATGGGGCCGCTCACGCTGCTCGATTTCGTCGGCCTCGACACCACTCATTACATTGCGAACATCATGTTCGATGAGTTCAAAGAGAAACGGTTCGCCTCGCCTCCGCTTTTGAAGCGAATGGTCCTCGCAGGCTGGAGCGGCCGCAAAGCAGGCCGCGGATTCTACGATTACGCCGATCCAGCCAAGCCGAAGGCGATGCAGTTAACGTGAAAATCAAAAAGGGAAACTAAAAAAGCATGCCACGGCTGAAACCAACAACGATTCGCGGCGGAGTGAATGCGGAAGGGTTGCGATTTGGCATCGTCGTCAGTCGCTTCAATAATTTCATCACCGACCGCTTGCTGGCCGGCGCGCTCGAAGCACTGGAGCAGGCTGGCGCGACGGAACAACAAATCGAAATCGTCCGCGTTCCCGGCTCGCTCGAAATTGCGATTGCGGCAAAAAAGCTGGCGAATACGGGCCGCGTTGATTCGATCATCTGTATTGGATGCGTGCTGCGTGGGGAAACCTCTCATTACGATTATGTGTGCTCTGAAACAGCGCGCGGAATTCAGATCGCGCAGCTCGATACCGGCGTGCCGATGGCATTCTGCGTTCTCACGTGCGACACGCTCGAACAGGCGATCGATCGCGCCGGCTTGAAATCCGGCAACAAAGGTTACGAAGCGGGAATGGGCGCCGTCGAGATGGGCCAGATTTCACGCAAGCTTGCGAAGAAGCCGGATGCCAGGTCGCGGCGCGGGAAACGATGACGCTCCGCCGCAAATCTCGTGAGTTCGCTCTGCAGATGCTGTTCGAGTGGGACATGGCGCATCAAAAGCCGTCGCGGATCGAACAGAATTTCTGGAAGTCGGCGCGAGCAGCGGAATCCACGCGAGCATTCGCCGACCAGCTTTTCGAAGGCGCGATCGCAAAAGCGGATGCAAGCGACAAGCTTATCGGCGAGCTCTCAGAAAATTGGAAACTCGAACGAATCCCCGCCGTCGATCGAAATATCTTGCGCCTGGCGATTTACGAATTGGGCGCGGGAACGGCTCCAGTGAAGGTGGTGATCGACGAAGCGCTCGAACTCGCGAAGAAGTTTTCGTCTGCGGAAGCGCCCGCTTTTTTGAACGGCATCCTCGACGCAGCGCAGAAAAAACTCGAAGCCTGAATCCCACGGCTACGCTTCGATGTGTCCTTCCAGCACGCGGACGGCCGAACCGCTCACCTTCGGCACCAGTTTTCCGCGCTCCGAAATTATTTCCACTTGAATTTCGCTTGGCCTGCCCATTTCCACTCCTTGCAGAATTGTCAGAGTTTCTGATGGCCGCAGCCGCTCGTGCTGGACGAGGTAAGCGCCCAGCGAACCGCCTGCAGAACCCGTGGCGGGGTCTTCCACCATGCCCCAAGGCAGCATGCCGCGAGCGAACGCTTTTCCTTTTCCGTCGAGCGCGAAGCAGTAGGCCATCACTCCCCCACTCGAAATTAATTGCGCAAGCGCGCGCTGGTTCATGTGGATCTTCGGCAGAATATTTCTGCGACGGATCGGAATCATCAGATTCGAAATACCGGTGCTGACAAATTCCAGCGGCAACGCCGGATCAAGATCGGCAGCTTTCAATCCGAGCGATTCTGCAAGCACGGACCGATTTAATTTCGCGGGAACAAAGCGCGCCGGTTTTTGCGTCATCGTGACGCGCACAGGCCGGCCATCGTGAAAACTGAACTCGACGGGAAGAATTCCTGCGCCCGTTTGCTGCAGAATTTGAACGTGGCCTTCCGACGCGGGCACCACACCGAGTTCGGCGAGCAGGAACCACGTGCCGATCACGGGATGGCCGGCGAGAGGAAGCTCCTGGGTGGTGGTGAATATGCGGAGACGCGCGAGCGCGCTGTTGTTTGTTGGTCGCTGAACAAAAACCGTTTCGGACAAATTCATCTCGCGGGCAATCGCCTGCATTTTGGCTTGCGAGATCCCGTCGCCGTCCGTGACAACGGCGAGCGGATTTCCGGCGTACTGCTTGGTGGTGAAAACGTCCAGCGTGTAGAGT
>Ga0210391_10005726_pt1 | contig 10230 bp, 9 predicted proteins | sample IncBWC12OmetaG_FD_160573 | JGI IMG/M metagenome (GOLD analysis project Ga0210391, IMG submission 160573) | Forest soil microbial communities from Barre Woods Harvard Forest LTER site, Petersham, Massachusetts, United States - Inc-BW-C-12-O ...
TGCAGCTTCTCGACGCCCTCCGCCACGGTGCGCAGGGCGTCGATGTCGAGGCCCGAGTCGGTCTCGTCGAGGATCGCCACGTCCGGTTTGAGCATCGCCATCTGCAATATCTCCGCGCGCTTCTTCTCGCCGCCGGAGAAGCCGTCGTTGAGGTGGCGCGAGGTGAACGAGCGGTCCACGTCCAGCAGCTCGATCGCGTGCTGCAGCTCGGTGCGGAACTCTTTGACGTTGATCGGCTCCTGGTCGCGCTTAGCGTTGATGGCCATCCTCAGGAAGTTGGCGACCGACACCCCCGGGATCGCGACCGGGTACTGGAAGGCGAGGAACAGCCCCGCCTTCGCGCGCTCGTGCGGCTCGGCCTCGCTCAGCTCCTCACCCTTGAAGCGGATCGAGCCCTCCGTCACCTCGTAGGCGGGATGCCCCAACAGGGTGTTGGCGAGCGTCGACTTGCCCGAGCCGTTCGGGCCCATCAACGCGTGCACCTCGCCGCGGTCGATCGTCAGGTCGACGCCTCTGAGGATCTCTCGCTCCTCGATGCGCACATGCAGGTTGCGTATCTCCAGGTCAGCCATATTCTCCTTCGGGTCAGGCGATTGTCGGTGTGGGCAGGTGCTGCTTGGCCGCGCCGCCGGCGCCTGCCGGGATGCCCTTCGCCGAGGGTGCCAACGGGAGCGCGGTCGCCGGCGCGGGCGCCGGCAGCAGGTCGGCGAGCGTGGTGTTCATCAGCGTGCTCACGATCGAGAAGCGCACGCGGGTCCACAGCAGCTTGGTGGGGCACACGTGATCTGGATCCTGCTCGCGCGAGCACACGATGCTCCCGTCGGCGTTCTGGGAGATGCACTCGATCGGGGCGATTGCCCCCTCCAGCGCCTCCACCACCTCGGCCATCGTGATCTCCTGCGGCGCTCGCGCGAGCATGTACCCGCCGCGCGAGCCCCTGCGGCTCTCGATCAGCCCCGCCTTGCGCAGCCGCGCCACGAGGTGCTCCAGATACGCCAGCGGCAGCCCGTCGTGCTCGGCGATCTCCGCCAGCGGCACCACCGGCTCCTCCCCGTCGGGGCTTTCCCGCGCGCGCTGTGCGAGCGCGACCATCACACGCACGCCGTACTCCGCCTTGGTTGAGAACATCATCTTGAATGCCTTTGGGGGGAGGTCGGAAGGGGCCCCTGCCCCCTTCCCGCTCAGAACCTCATCGCTCGAATACCTACCTGGACGGTAGGATATCAGGCGCTCATTCCCGTTCCAGCTTGCGTACGTCGTGCGCAAGCGCTTCCGGGGTCAGTTCTTCGACCGGGAACTCCACGCGCGGGGCGCCCTCCCTGTCGAGCAGCAGCACAAACGCACCGTGTTCGTACGCAACCGCGCCCGCGCTCGCCGGCGCCACCGCGTAGGCGCGCCACACCGGACGCAGCTGCGCGGCGCTGCCGGTCAGGTATTCCATGCGGCCGGTCAGCGACGCCGCATGCAGGAACGCCCGCACGCGCGCGGGCGTGTCCCCGGTGGGGTCGAGGCTGATCGCCAGCGCGGGAGTGCCCTTCGGGAGTTCTTCAAGCGCCCCGCGGATCTGCTGGGCGATCAGCGGCGCGGTTGTCTTCGAAGCGGTGTATAGGAATGTGAGGATCGTCACCTTCCCGCGCAAGTCGCTCAGCGAGACGCGTCTCCCGTGCTGGTTGGCGAGCGTGAACCCGCGCGGGCGCAGGCTTCCCGGCAGCAGCGCCCCGTCGTATCCGGTCGCAGACGGCGCGCCCACCGACACCGCCGCGGTGGAGGTCGTGGCTGCGCCGCCACCCGAGCCGCCCGCGCAACCGGGCAGGGCCGCGAGCGCGAGCGCGGTGACGATGGCAGACGCGATTGGGAGTTGGCGGCGCATTGAGATCCCGGAATGTAAGAGGAACGTAGGAGACCGCGCGTCGCCCCTCGCGGGCGAGGTTGTGTAATCCGTTGTGCGGTATCGTTTCGAGTCCCTGGCAGACCGGGCTCACGGAAGAGGTGCTCCACCGATGGTCCTCGCAAGCTGCCCCGGCATCGCTGCGCTTGCGCGGGGGGTGCTGGGCAACCTCACGATCCCCGCATTCGCGCCGGCGGCAGCTTCTCTCGGCGGCGCGCCGCAGGGCGGCGCCGAGCCCGAGCGCGCGGCGATCCTGCGCGGTGGGCCGATCCTGACGATGGATGAGGCCCACCCGGTCGGGGAGGCGCTCGCGATTCGCGGCTCCACGATCCTTGGAGTTGGCACGCTCACCGAGGTCAAACGCCACTACACCCCCGGCACCGAGATCATCGACCTCGACGGGCACGCCGTCCTGCCGGGGTTCGTCGAGCCCCACGTGCGCGTGCTGGAGAGCGCCCTCGCCGCCGTGGGAATCCCTGAGGATGCGGCGGCCGGGCTGTGCGAGGAGGAGCCCGAGCGCGTTGCGGCGCTCGGCGCCTGCACGCTGCGCGAGCTCGCGATGCGGGGCTGCACCACGGTGTACGACACCGGCATCGGTCTGCTCGCGGGTGCGGCCGAGCATCAGTTGCTGGACGCGCTCGCGCATGCGCCCGACGCCCCCGTGCGCGTGCGGGGGGCGTTCACCCCCGAGCTTGCCGCCGCGCTGGGTGCAATGCCCGGCGCGGGCGATGAGCGCTACGACGTGGTCGGGATCTCCTACCGGGCCGACGGCTCGATCGAGGACTTTGCCGCCGCGCTCAGCGAGCCTTACCTGAACGAGCGCGGCAGCGGGGAGCTCATGCGGGAGGAGGCCGAGCTGCGCGAGGCGCTGCGCGTCTGGCACGACGCGGGGTGGCAGCTGGTCGTGCAGTCCGAGGGCGACCGCGCCACCGAGCAGGTGCTGCGCTGCTTCGAGGCGATTCTCGCCGATGCCCACATGGATGCGCCCCACCGCATCGAGCGCTTCGCGGTCGTCAGCGACGAGCAGATCGCCAGAGCCGCGGCGCTTGGCCTGTCGGTCAGCCATGCGATCAACCAGGTCTACTACCTCGGGGAACGCTTTCGCGATCAGGTGCTCGGACGGGAGCGCGCCGCACACATCCACTCGCTGCGGCGCGACCTCCAGCACGGCGTCCTCAGCTCCTGCCACAGTGGCGAGATCCCCGCGGCGAGCTGCGAGGACCCCCCCGCGCAGATCGATCCCTGCCTGGCGCTGCGCACCGCCACCACCCGCCTGATGCGCGACAGCGACGATGTGCTCGGGCCCTTCCAGCAGCTGACGCTCGAGGAGGCGCTGCGCACGCTCACCGTCAACCCCGCCCGCCAGGTCCTGCTTGGCGACCGCGTCGGCATGTTGCGGCCCGGGATGCTCGCCGATCTGGTCGTGCTCGACCGCGACCCCCGCGATGTGGCGCCCGAACGGCTGCACGAGCTGCGGGTTATGGAGACCTGGTTAGGCGGGCGCCGGCAAAGGTGGGGGTAGCACTCTCCGAGGCGCTATACTTTCTGAAGTCCATGAAATCCGACCGCCGTTCGGGAGTTTCAAGATGAGCGTTTCCTCGGCGGAGCTGCTCCGCCAGATCAAGAGCAAAATCGATGAGATCGATCCCTCCGAGGTCAAGGAGCTGATTGGGGAGGGAGTGGCGATCGTCGACGTGCGTGGCAGCGAAGAGTTCGCCACCGGGCACCTCCCGGGCGCGAAGAGCATCCCCCGCGGCCACCTCGAGTCGCGGATCGAGAGCGCCGTGCCGGATCGCTCCGCCGAGGTGATCCTCTACTGCGCCTCCGGCATCCGCTCCGCCTACGCGGCGCGCACGATGATCGAGGACATGGGCTACGAGCACGTGCGCTCGATGACCGGCGGGATCACGCTGTGGAAGGACCGTGGCTACGAGGTCGAGATCCCGCGCGCGCTCACCGCCGAACAGCGCGATCGCTACTCGCGCCACCTGCTGATCCCCGAGATCGGCGCCGAGGGCCAGCAGCGGCTGCTCGACGCCAAGGTGCTGCTGCTCGGCGCCGGGGGCCTCGGCTCCCCGACCGCGCTCTACCTGGCGGCCGCGGGGGTGGGCACGCTGGGGATCGTGGACGACGACGTCGTCGACCTCTCCAACCTCCAGCGCCAGGTGATCCACTCCACCCAGCGCGTGGGCATCCCCAAGGTGGACTCCGCCGAGGAGTCGATCCACGCGCTCAACCCCGACGTGAACGTCGTCAAGTACCAGACGCGCATCGACGCGTCCAACATCATGGAGATCATCGACGGCTACGACGTGATCGTCGACGGGGTCGACAACTTCCCCACCCGCTACCTGCTCAACGACGCCAGCGTGCGCCTGCGGATCCCCGTCGTCTCGGCCTCGATCCTCGGCTTCGACGGGCAGCTGTCGGTGTTCAAGCCCTACGACGGCCCCTGCTACCGCTGCCTCTTCCGCGAGCCCCCGCCCGCGGAGCTCGCCCCCTCCTGCGGCGCCAACGGCGTGCTCGGCGTGCTGCCCGGCACGATGGGCCTGCTGCAGGCGACCGAGGTCGTGAAGCTGATCCTCGACATCGGCGACCCCGCGATCGGGCGCCTGTTGCTCTACGACGCGCTCGGCGCCACGCTCACCGAGGTCAAGGTCCATCGCGACCCCGAGTGCCCGATCTGCTCGCGCGACCCCGACGAGATCCGCGACGAGGAGATGGGCGTGTTCCCCGATTACGAGGCGTTCTGCGCCGCGGCAGGCTAGCGGCCGTCTGACGCGGCGCCAGTCGGGCCGCTAGACGGTAGAGTGCCGACGACGATGGCGACGATCAAGATTCCACCCGTGCTCCGGGCCTCCGTGGGCGGCGAGAAGGAGGTGAGCGCCTCCGGCGAGAACGTCGGGGATGTCCTGCGCGACCTCGCCGCCAACCACCCCGCCACGCAGAGCCAGCTCTTCTCGGCCGACGGCGAGCTCAACCGCTACGTCAACGTCTACCTCAACGACGAGGACGTGCGTGTGCTGGATGGGTTGGACACCGCGGTCGGCGGTGGGGACACGTTGGTGATCCTGCCGGCGATGGCCGGCGGCCAGACGGCCCACCCCGCTTTGCCGGCTGCGCTGGCCGGTGCGCGATAGGGCGCGCGCGTAGGTTTTTCCGCCGCACCCGGCTCTACGCTCCGCGTCCAAGATTTCTTTCAAGACTCAATCGTCTCGGCTTACCGAACGATCCCTCTCGTGCCCGTGAGAGCCAGCCGCGTTCCCATCCCTGGATTCAGTGCCTGCAATCGCATGCTTGGGCGTGCTTCGTTCGCCGTGCTGCTGGCGCTTGGCGTGGGGGCCGTCGCTCCCGGAGTTGCCGCCGCGTGGGAAGAACCCAAGGTTCCCGAATACTTCATCACGGTGGTTGAGGGTGAGACGACGCACCCCGAAGAATCGATCCTCTCCACCAGTGGCTCGGTTCGCATACCGCATGCCAAAGTAGTGCAGGTCAGGTTGCGGATCGAACACGACGGCCTGACCGTGGCAGAAAACACAGAAGAAGGCAAAGGCTACGAAGAAGGCGATTGGCTCTCCCAGGTGCCGCAGGTGGGGGATGTCGTCTACCTCGAATCTCCCGTCGGCCACATCGTGGCCTCGGACGTCTACGACGGCCTGCCGTCGATGGACCCCACGGTGTGCGCCGGCTCCACGAACTTCTCCGGTCAGCGCTCGGAAAACGAGGAAGTCGAAGGCAGCTTCATTACGGTGGTGCCCCATTCCTCCTATACCGCGCATCGTCTCGGTGGCGAAGCGCAGATCGCATCGCTCTCCGGCTCCTCCTTCGCAGGCGATTTCCTGAAACCGCTGGCGCTCGGTGAGACCGTCCGAGCCCGGGAGCATCTGAAGACGTCGCTCGCCGGCGGGGAAACCTACACCTACACCAGCGAAACGCAGCGTCCCGTGGGTGCCTGTCCGCTGCCGCCCGCGCCGCCGCCGCCACCACCTCCACCGGCGCTGCAGGGCTCGATCTTCAAGCTCGTTGGCACCACCATCAAGAAGCTGCTGAAGTCGGGCTGGACCGATCAGGTGACGATCAACCAGCCGGGCACTGTGATCCAAGACCTCTACCAGGTGGGAGGCGCGGTGCCCGCTACCGCGTCGGCGCACAAGAAGGGGCACAGGCACAAGCCGCCGGCGCTGCTGCTGGCGCGCGGGTCGGCAACGGCCGCCGCCGCGGGCACCGTTACCGTCCGACTGCGTGTCACTGGGAAGGGCAAGCATGCCCTCAGTCACAGTCACAAGATGCGAGCCGAGTTGGTCACGACACTGAAGGCCAGTTCCGGCGCCAAGCTGAACATTCAGACGCGCACGGTCACGCTCGATCGTTAGATCGGCGCTCGCACTTGCCCTGACCGCGGCCGCTTGGCTGCAACCCCCGGCGGTTCTGCCGATCCCTTCGGCGTACGGTCCGGAAGGTCCGCCCCGGCCGTATGGCGCCGAACCGCCGCCCGGGGTCTCGCCGCCGCCCACCAACCCACGCTTCCTGCAAGCCCAGAACCACGCGCTGCTCCATGGCCCCTTCCCGCACGGCGGGCTCACCAGGGGCATCTCGGACGCGACGCTGATCATGAGCCCCGACGCGGCCGTGCGCGAGCAGGCGCTGGCGCGCATTCGCGCCACCGGCGCAAGCGTGGTGCGCATCCCGGTCGAATGGCGCTACATCGCCAGCCCCGACCCGCCCGCCGGATTCGACGCCACCGATCCCGCCAGCTCCGCCTACGACTTCGCCACGGTCGACGCTGCCGTACGCGACACGGTCGCCGCCGGGATGACGCCGCTGCTGGTCGTGACTCGCGCTCCGGCCTTCGCGGAAGCTCCCCGCCGCTGGCCATACGCCTACCCGGGCAGCTGGGCTCCCAATCCGGCCGCCTTTGGAGAATTCGCGACTGCCGTGGCGCGCCGCTACGACGGCTCCTTCCCCGACCCGCTGCAGCCGGGCCGCACGCTCCCGCGCGTGCGGCTGCTGGAAGCGTGGAACGAGCCCAACCTCGCCCGTTACCTCGAGCCGCAGTGGGTCGCCGAGGGTGGGCGCTGGCGGGCGTTCTCACCGCTGCTCTACCGGCAGCTGCTGAACGCGTTCTACGCCGCCGTCAAGGCCGTCGAGCCCAGCGACACCGTGATCGCCACCGGCGTGGCGCCCAACGGCGAACCGGCGGGCGTCGGGCGGATGACGCCGGTGCAGTTCCTGCGCGCGATGCTGTGCTTGGAAGGGGGCGGACGCGCCGCCTGTCCCGACCCCCCGCACTTCGACGTGCTCGCCTTCCACCCGCTCTCCTTCGAAAGCCCCGACCGCCCCGCGGCTTCCTCGCAGGACGTTGCGATCGCGGACATCTCGAAGGTGACCGAGTTGCTCGCGCAGGCCGAACGCGCCGGCACCGCGCTGCCGCGGGCGCACAAGTCGGTGTGGGTGACCGAGCTCAACTGGGAAAGCGCGCCCCAAGCCGCGCACGGCGTGCCCGGTCGCCTGCAGGCCCTGTGGATCTCGCGCGCGTTGCACCGGTTGTGGATCGCTGGCGTCAGCATGGCTGAGTGGCAGTTTCTGATCGACCCCTACCCGGGAACGCCGCTCGCGACTTCGACCGGCAGCGTCGTCTACGTCTCGCGGCCTGCGGGCCTCTACAGCGCCGGGGTGGTGGATGGCCGCTCCGAACCCATGGACGCCCGCCCCAAGCCGTTCCTGCGGGGCTTCGCTTTCCCGTTCGACCCGTTACGCGTGGACCGTGGGCACGTGCGTGTGTGGGCGCTGCTGACGCGTCCCGGTCAGCCGGTCCTGCTGCAGCGCGAGGAGCGAGGCGGTGCGTGGCAGACGATTGCCCGCCCGCGCGCCAGTAGCGCCGCCGTGCTCAATGCGTTGATTCCGTTGCACGGCGCGATGACGCTGCGGGTGGTAAGCGGGACGCCGGCCGAAACGGGGACCGATGGGGGAGACACTCGTTGCGCTCGCACCGAATCGGCCAGCGCCGCGGGCGCGTGTCTCCCGGCTTCGGTCAGCGCGTCGGAGCATGTGGCGGCTCGTCGCAGTCGACTTTGACGAGCCGTGCCGCGCCGCTAATGGGGACCGTCGGGGGGTTTGTCATCGCGGCGTGGAAATAGGTGTCGCGTTACGACCGTAACCACGCCGACGATCTGCACCACCGCCGCCGCGAGCCAAATCTGGATCACCCCATCGGACAGATGCCAATGCTCGCCGACTTCCGCAAAGACCCAAAACACGACGTCCGCAGCCGCGATCTTTGACCTGGCTCATGGTCCTATCTGCGGCACCCATCGCGCCGCCTACAATACCGGGGAGTAAGGGTCGGCTTGGCTTTCCTATGCGGTTTTCGGCGTCTCTGCGGTCTATTTGCGGTCCCAAATCACGGTGCATCCTCGGTGACTTCTCCGGCGTCCCGAGGAGCATCGAGTATCGCAGCATACGGCTCAAGCCATCCGGGGCCATAGATCGCGCTCAACAAGTCGAAGTGCCCGGCGAGGGCCGCGCGCTCAACGCTAATCGCGCGTAATCCCTCCACAATCTACAAACGTCGCCTTCGGAGGCTCGCGGTACGGCGAGCATTGCCGCTCGCTCAGCGCGGGCGCGAACCTTGGCGTCGCCCGCGCCCTCGCAACCAGCGATGGACGGGCGCCCTGCTGGACACGGTGGCGCTGACGGAAGCCTCTTGCAAGTTTCCGCCGTGGGCTCTGCTCTGATCGCTGGCGACCTAAAATCCAGTGGCCAGACGAGCGCGGGAACGCCCGCCCGGCCTGTAGTAGCGCCGAAGGATCACGCCTTTCGATGCCACGGCCGAACCGTAGCTGTCTGCGGATAGGCTTTGTGGTGCTCGCTGGTGGGTTTCTTCGGTCGACCGAAGGGAGTCCCCATGACCGAGCATCCTTGCCTGCCCTCCGATCCTCGGATCGAACGGGCCATCGTTTTGCAGCTTCTACGCGACGACCATAACGAGCGATGGTCACGCACCGAGCTCGAATCCGAAGTCAGCGACGTGGAGCCGTCAGCACTGAGCAGGGCCGTCGAGCGCCTTGAGCGGCACGGCGTGATGGTGGCGCTGGACGATTGGGTCCTAGCGTCCCGGTGCGCCTGGCATCTTGACGAGCTAGGGCTGGTGGGCGTATGACCGTCATCAGGCACGAGGGAACGATTCTCGCGCGCCCGCGTCACGGGCGAGTTCCGGCTGCGCTCCGTCGTACGTCAGGTTATGTCGGGTCAGCTAACCGCAGGGCGAGCGCTAATTGGTGCGACCGATGCCCATTAGATGCGCGCTGGCGCCCATCAGCGTGGGCTCGTCCTCGACGCGTCGGATCGCTCTCAGCACAGCATCGCGGCACATCGGGTCATCAAGCGAGGCGCCGAGGTCCCGAAAGGAACCGGGTCCCTCGACGGCCAGGACCTGTATGTCAGTGAGCCCAGCCGTGGTCAGCTCCTCGCGCAACTCCTCTGGCCGATGGAAATAGGCGAGCGTGAACCACTCAGGGCGGCCCTCCGGATCTGGGTTGCGGTGCACGCCATCGCGCAAATCCCCTTCGACGATCGCCTCGAATGCAGGATCGGAGATTGCTCCCGAGCGTAGACCGTCGAACGTCGAGGCAAACCGGGAGATCGCGGCGGCGAACAACACGCCCCCGCTGCGCAGGACACGGCACGCCTCAGCGAGCGCTTGCGCACGATCACCGGCTGCCGGTAGGTGGTAGAGCGGCCCGAGCAGCAGCACTGCATCCACGCTCGCATCCGAAAACGGCAACTCCCTGGCGTCCCCGAGAGCAACTGAGGCCAGCGGGGCCTCGGATTGGGTGGCCGAGGCCAGTGCGGCCGCCTCAACATGCGGCTCCCAGGGGTCGATGAGGTGGACCCCATACCCTTCTCGCGCCAGTCCCAGTGCGTAGGCTCCCCTGGCGCCGCCCACGTCGAGCACGACGGCCGGTGACGGCGGCAGGAACCGGCTCAGCAATTCACGGGTCCTTATCGCCTCCAGCCGAGCCCAGGTCTCCAAGCGATCGCGCTCAGGGTCGTGTTCGTAGTGGGCGGCAATCGCTGGATCGAGCTCTGGCGCCAAGACCCAACGGTATCGGTTGGGACGGAACCACCTCGCCGCCGCCCGCCTCGGCCGCGAGGGGGCGACCCGCCGATCACGCCTGCGGTGTCACGCAGGAAGGTGGGTGCTGCCTCCACGCCCGACGCGCTCGATGGTCGCCGCCAGGTCACTGAATGGCACCGGGTCCGCATGTTTGCCCACCCAGGCGATGCTCACGCTCTTGTACCTGCACTCGCGCACTCGGTCAGCGGCTACGACGTAGAACTCC
>Ga0210391_10005728_pt1 | contig 10224 bp, 8 predicted proteins | sample IncBWC12OmetaG_FD_160573 | JGI IMG/M metagenome (GOLD analysis project Ga0210391, IMG submission 160573) | Forest soil microbial communities from Barre Woods Harvard Forest LTER site, Petersham, Massachusetts, United States - Inc-BW-C-12-O ...
CGGCGCGGTGATCTTTGGCTCCGATCAAGGTCTGGTCGGCCGATTCAACGAGTCGCTCATGGAATTCGCGGCCGGTGCGCTGCTTGCGCTGCCAGGCAAAACCACTCACGTATGGGTCATAGGCGAACGTATGCGTGAACTCGTCGCAAGTTCGAAGCTGCCCTCGCCCACCACGTTGAGCGTGCCTCATTCAGTCGAAGCCATTTCGCCGCTCGTAAGCCAAATTGTCATCGATCTGGCCAAAACCGGGGTGCACGGCGAGATGGGCGAAATCTACTTGTTCAACAACCGGCCCACCAGGGATACGGGCTATGAACCGCAGCTGAAGCGCCTGCTGCCGCTCGACGCCCTTTGGCAGAAAGATCTGGTAGCCCTTCCGTGGCCGAGCAAGGTGCTGCCACAAGTACTGGGATCTACGGCCTCGGCACTCGAGGCGCTCATCGGAGAGCACCTCTTCATATTGATGTTTCAAGCATGCGCACAATCGCTCGCCAGTGAGAATGCCAGCCGTCTGGCGGCAATGCAGCGGGCGGAAGACAATATCTCGAAAATTCTAGAGGACCTGAACCGTACCTTTCATCGGATGCGGCAACAATCCATCGACGAGGAACTCTTTGATGTCGTTTCCGGCTACGAATCCCTGACGCAGAGTCCGCGATAGTGCCTTCATTCCTTGATCCATAACGGGCTCCTCCATGCGGACCCATACCGAAGAGGTCAGCGCCGAGCTGGTGAAGTTTCTAGGGACTCATTGAGGGTAAGATAGGATGATCACGGCTCCCTTCAGACTGGGACTAGCACTTGGTGAATCAAAAATACGATGCCATCGTTATCGGTGGCGGGCAGGCCGGACCTTCCTTGGCGGCGCGCTTTGCCGCGGCCGGCAAGTCAGTCGCGATCATTGAACGCCATCTCTTTGGCGGCACGTGCGTCAACACCGGCTGCACTCCGACCAAAACACTCATTGCGAGCGCCCGTATTGCCTACGATGTGCGCCGCGCTCAGGACTATGGAGTTGAGCTCCCTACGTCCGGCGTCGCGGTCAACATGCCTGCGGTTCAAGCCCGAAAGAAGCGGGTAGTGGATACCTCTAGGACCGGCTTGGAGAATTGGATTCGCGGTGTGCAGAACTGTACGGTCTACAAAGGTCACGCGAGATTCGAATCGGCGCGATCCGTCAGTGTCGACGGGCAGGTACTAACGGCTGAACAGATCTTTATCAACGTAGGCGGTCGACCGCGAATTCCTGTCTACCCTGGCATTGAAAATGTCCGGTTCTTGACCAGCACATCGCTTCTCGAGCTCGAGGAGCTGCCGGTGCATCTGGTCATCATCGGCGGGAGTTATGTCGGCCTTGAATTCGCGCAAATGTATCGCCGTTTCGGCAGCGATGTCACGGTGATAGAGAAAGAGCCTCGTCTTCTGTCGCACGAGGATGTGGAAGTGGCCGCTGCGATTCAAGGCGCACTCGAAGCAGAGGGCATTCAAATACGCCTCGGGGCCGAATGCATTCAACTCGCCCACCACGGCGAATCGGTGACCGCAAACGTGGTCTGTTCGGAGGGTTCTCCGCAAATCACCGGCTCTCATGTACTCGTTGCGGTGGGACGAACACCCAACACCGACGACTTGGGCCTCGCCATGGCCGGCGTGGAGACAGATCACGCCGGGTTTATCAAGGTCGATGATGAACTACGCACCAACGTCTCCGGAATCTGGGCTTTGGGCGACTGCAACGGCAAGGGCGCATTCACGCACACCGCCTACAACGACTATGAAATTGTGGCCGCCAACCTGTTCGACGGGAACCCAAGGCGGCGCGTGAGCGATCGAATCCCCTGCTATGCCCTATTTGTGGATCCGCCGCTGGGCCGGGTCGGACTAACCGAACGCGACGCCCTTGCCCAAGGCCACGCGATTCGTGTCGGCAGTCGACCGATGACGAGGGTCGCGAGGGCCGCCGAAAAAGGCGAAACCCAAGGCCTAATGAAGATCGTGGTCGATGCCGGATCCAATTTGATTCTGGGCGCCTCGATCCTAGGTGTCGGCGCCGATGAAGCGATTCACTCCGTCATCGACGTCATGGCCGCGAAAGCGCCATATACCACGCTGCAACGCACCGTACATATCCATCCCACCGTCGCGGAGTTAATACCCACAATCCTGGGCGAACTGGGACCCACTACGACTATGCCGGTGTAAGACCGCGAGGTTATTTTGCCGGCCGTTCCGTGTAGGAAAACTTCTCGCCGGAAATATCGGCAGCGAACATGAGTCCGCCCTTGGCGATGGTGAACACTGCCATGCCAGTCTGGTAATCGCCATTGGTTGTGGCATTGTTTTTCCCGCCACTCGCTCCCGACGAGGCGTGATCTGTACCTACGCTCGCAGAGGCTCCCGTCCTGATCGCGACGGCGCTGGCGCCCGCCGCAAATTCGAATTTGCCGGATTCGAATTCGTCCAAGTATCGCTTGTCTTGGAAGAATATGATTTCGCTATAGGTCTTGCCGCCTGCCTGAAGCCCGAAGCTCAACTGCGTCATCACGGCGTCGCCGACCGGTTGATCATGCACAAATACCTGGCCTTTGCCCCGAGCTCCGCCGACGATGAGGCCGCCGGCGCCAATAGTTGGGAATACGGCGTATGCATAACAGTCGGTGAAAAAGACGGCACTCTCTCCGGCATGCTTGAATAGATCGATTGTCTCATCGTATTCGTTGGCGTATGCCACACCGAAGCCCAACAATAGGGCCAGCGTGGCACCGAAGAAGCGAGGCAGGATAGTCATATGGAAGTCTTCGGTAGTTGAGGAGCAAGTAGGTTTGCGATTCGAGGAGTATACAGCGGCGCGATGCGGGAACCGCATAGATGCACTGCAAAAAATCGGGACACTATGATGTCGTTCGTCGGATGAGAGAACAGAGGCGGCGACTATGAACCATCCTGTCTCCCTTTCGCGTTGGGCGCTTGCGGCCAGTTCCGCAGGGCGAGCGCCGCGGCACTTCGCAGTTCCTTTCGCGTGGCACCACCTGCTGCCTGTATCGTGATGCCATATATTACGATCGAGAGGTAACGGGCGAGATCGCTCGGATCGGCATCCTGAGGAAGGTCTCCTTCTGCTTTGGCGCGTTTCAGCCGATCCAGAATGATGCTCTCGCCGATTTTGCGGCGCCGAATGAGTTCCTTACGGATCGAATCCGACTGCGGCGCACAAACAAGAGCACCCTGGACTCCCAGACATCCCGGCGGATTTCTTTTGTCGCCATGCAGATCGGCAGCGCCCTCCAGCAACGCGCGCGCATAGGCGGCTGCCGTCGGCGCCGTCAGTGCGGCTTGCCGATATCCTGCGCGCGCCTCGTATAGATCGAGCGCTTTCAAGAACAGCGCCTCCTTGCTTTCGAAAGCGGCATAAAGGCTTGGGCGGGTTAAACCCAATTCTCGAGTGAGATCGGCCAAGGACGTGCCCTCATATCCCTGTCGCCAGAACAGGTCCATGGCGCGCTCAAGGGCTCTATCTATGTCGAACTCTCTGGGGCGACCAATCAAGGGCTTCTCCTCTTCTAAGATTCTAGACCAGTCGGTACATAAACTAGTTGACATCGGGCAATGGCGGTGCCAATACTTACATACCGATCGGTATAGAATAAGTTTTTGGCACACAGTGCCCGCGCAAAGAATAATCGATTAGTGGAGGGGTCCATGCCTTGGAAAATGCTCAGTTTCTTTGCCTTCTTCCTGTCCATTGCGGCGCTGCCCGCGGCAGCAAACATCCAGCCTTACCCCAACAGTTTCAGCGTTCGAGAGATCCGGGCCAACGGAACGACGATTCATGTCAGGGTCGGCGGAACGGGACCTGCCGTGGTGCTGCTGCATGGCTTCGGAGACACCGGCGATATGTGGGCGCCGCTTGCCGCCTCGCTCGCCGCCGATCATACGGTGATTGTGCCGGATCTTCGCAGCATGGGGCTGTCGGCCGTTACCGATAACGGTTTTGAGAAGATGAATCAGGCCAAAGACGTTGCTGACATTCTGGACACGCTTCATGTCGCAAGTGCAGGTATTGTCGGTCATGATATTGGCAATATGGTCGCTTTTGCATTCGCTGAGCTGTATCCGGAGCGCACGACCAAGCTGGTGATGATGGACGCGCCCGTCCCTGGGGTTGGTCCATGGGATGATATTTTGAAAAGCCCTCTGCTCTGGCATTTTAGGTTCGGTGGAGTCGACATGGAAAGGCTGGTGGCAGGCCGTGAGCGAATCTATCTCGATCGCTTCTGGAATGACTTTGCTGCAGACCCTTCAAAGTTCGACGAGGCCTCACGTGTGCACTATGCGGAACTCTATGCAAAGCCGGGGCGCATGCACGCGGGGTTTGCCCAATTTGCAGCGTTCGATCGGGACGTGATCGACAACAAAGCAGCCGTTGCACGTGGCCGGCTGCAAATGCCCGTGTTGGCGGTCGGAGGCGATCATTCCCTGGGTTCGACCATGGCCTACATCATGAGATTTGCGGCCGACAATGTTCGTGAGGTCGTCATAGCGGAGTCAGGTCACTGGTTGATGGAAGAGCAGCCCAAAGCAACAGTTTCAGCCATCGTGGATTTCCTGTCGGGCGACAGCTCCATAAACTCACGCACTCTCGGTGTCGCCGAGATTGGCGCCCTGGCGCTGAGCGGGGCGGGTGTCGGAACGTCAGGAGTCGGCGGAATTCAGACAATTGTTCTGTCCGGCGATCCGGCCAAGGCCGGCCCTTATGCCATCGAGCTCAAGATACCGGCTCATACCCACATCGCGGCGCATACCCACCGCGACAATCGGCTTGCGATGGTCGTCTCGGGCGAATGGCACTTTGGATATGGCAGCAAGGCCGACGACGCTCAGACGAACGTGCTTACGCAGGGCGCATTCTATACGGAACCCGCCAACACGCCCCACTTCGCCTTCACGGGTGACCAGCCCGCGAGAGTTTTCATAACCGGAACCGGTCCGAGCGACACGCACTTCGAAAAGGATGGCCCATCCCATCCGTGACTGGGACTACGATTTACGGCGGCGTCAGCGCCGCGGGACAGTCGTGTCCGATGGCTCTTCGGCTTTTATCCAGGTGGAATCCGGATCGTATTTCTTCATCGACTTCGCGGCAACATCGGTGGCTTTTCCGAGATCTTTTTGATGCACCACCCCGTCGCTCCCGACAATGAACGTCATCACGCCGGATGAGCGGTATTCCGCCGGATAGGCCACAAAGGCGAAACCGGCGGTCATCTCGCCATCGACGACGTATTGCTTTGCGCCGCCCGGAGCACTTCTCCCCTGCGTGGTCAGGATACGGAAGTGGTATCCGCGATAAGGAGTCGGAGCGCCGCTTCTCCCTGGGGCGTAACCTTCAGCGACAGCATTTGCCACCAGCGGTCCGATGGGGCTCTGCGGTTCGCCAGCGGCCGCCTTCCAATAGAGACCGTTATGTTGCCCTTCATCGCTGAACATGGCCCGGGCATACTGCGAGTGCTGCGCGCGGTATTCCTGTTCCGCCGCCGCAAGCTCCTGGCATATGCGAATGGCGGACATCTCATTCCGGCCAATTCGCCGATAGAGGATTTCCCGCTTGCCCGCCTCGGTCTCGAAATACCACGCATTGGCATTGCGCACGAGCGGTATGGGCGTCGGCCAGTTGCGGGCGCCGATGTACAAAGTGGTGGTCCCATCCGGCTCATTGACCAGTCGATGCATTTCCAAATATCTCTGCACAAAATTGGCACGGGCGTGGAGGTCCTCGACCTCGTCCCCCGAAGAGATCAGCTGCTTTGCGTCCGGACCGAGCAACTCGAGCAAGGCCTTTTCGTCCTTACTCTGCATGGCGGCAACCAAGGCGCTGCTTGCTTCTTCCGGCGACGAGAATGTTTTCTGGCCGGGCTGCTGTGCCATGGTGCTCGAGGGAAAACATCCGACCAACAAGACAGCCAGCGCGGCATATTCACGAACCGTCGCTGAATACCACTTGTCGACGTTCAGTTTCGTTCGCTGCATGGGGCCATCTCTCCGACAAAATTCGATCATCGCCGCTCACCGCCGCCGCCTCGGGCTCCGCCGCCGCCACCGAAGCTGGCGCTGCCGCGTGAGGAGAAGCCTCTTACATCTCCTCCATGCTCGTAGCCGCAAAGGCGCCCGAGCGAATGCCGCTTTCGCCGCCCGCCTCAGCGTATCCTCGAGCCGCTCCAGTACTTCCGCCGAAGGGTCGAGCCGATGGTGAGGGGCGGCCCCCGGACTCTCCCCGACTTCGTGAATCTTCGCCGGACCGTCCAGCGTCATCCCCGCGACCAGCGCTTACGCCCTGCCGCACGTCCCTTGCTACGCCGCGCTCGCCTCCGCCACGGTAATAGCTGTTCCGGTTATAGAAGGTATTGCTTCGAGAGTAATACCTGTCGTGGTTATAGAGAGGGTATCGGTTACGCCAATCGAATCCCCACCCACCCCAACCCCAGCCAAAGGCCCCTACGAAACCGATATCGAAACCGACTCCGAAGGCGAGATACGGACCACCGAACCAGATTCCCGGGTACGCGTACCATCCCGGCCACGCCAGCAATGGATCGCCATAAACCAACCACGGGTCATACGCGGGAACGTAAACCACCTCGGTGCTCGTCGGCTGGATGATGATCGTCGAATCCTGGTTATCCACCGTTTGCTCAGGGGTGGAACGCAGATTGCCCGCGGCCTGCGCCCGCTGGCGCATCGCCTGGACGGCATCCATTACATCCTGTTGCTGATTAAAGTAGGCATCGCCGAGAGAGGACGTCCACGAAAGATTCTTGTCCATGTTGCCCAGGACCGACGGGAATGCTGTGAGCGCTTTGACGCTGGGGTCCCAGGGCTGGGGATCTATGGCCTGACCCAACGCGTCGCCCTTCAAGTCGGGATGCGCTTGCAACCATCTATCCGCCTCGACGACCTGCTCGGGAAACGTCGACGCCGCCAGGATCTGGGCCACGAGCGAATCGGGGTACAGAGCGATCGGCGCGACCAGCTGCTGCAGCTGGTCGGGAGTTTGTTGAACGTGTGCAGGAGCTTGCGGAGCTTCCGTCTCTTGATCGGCGAACAGAGTCAGAGGCCCCATCGCGAACAAAACAGCGCACGTCAGTAGGGACACCGCAATGTGCATGCCCAGCCCCGACCTAGGGCACCTTGCGACCGCGACATTCTCCATGATCTTAACCTCCCTCCTCACTTTCATCCCTCGGCGGCCTCCCAGGTCGGAGAGTCTAATGGAAAGAGCATAGACATCCCTATGGCCCACGGGATCCCCCTTTTGGGGTGCTTTTTTACTGACAGTGGCAGACAATAGCGGACTATGCCTGGTTGACTGTAAAGGGCTATGCGCCAAGCTCTACTTCAACGACGACGCAACTCATTCACCAGCTTACTGCTGGTCGCCCTGCTGTTTCGTGCCTATGTACCCGTCGGCTTCATGCCGGCGGCCGGGGCGCCGTTTCGACTGGAACTCTGTCCTGCGTTCGGGATGTCCGTCCCGGCGCACCATCTGCATCACCACGACTCGCGGCATCCTGCGGATCCCCAAGATTGCCCCTTCGGGAGTGCGCCCGCTCAAGGACCGGTTTCCGATCTTCCGGTCCTCGATCCTCCCGGACAAATACCCTTTCTCCAAGCCATTCCCGCCGGGCCCGAGCGGCTGGTGACCCGGCCGCTACGATCTCACCAACCTCGCGGACCGCCTTCTCTCGCCTAGCTTCCTGATCTTCGACAAAGCGCGCGAATGAGCGATGCATTCCAACGCGCGCGCGTCGACCCGTCTGGATTTTATGGGGAGAGTGTCATGCCAATCGCTTGCGTGGGCCGTCGACGGGCCCGCCTCTACTTTTCGGGCTCATTGCGCCTCCGAAGCGCAATGCTTTTGCTTGCAGTTCTCATTGCACCGACCTCGCTTCGCGCGGCCGATGTCGGCGGCGTCCGCGGCGTCGTGCACGATCCAAATCATCTGCCGGTCGCTCAAACTCGAGTAACACTGAAGTCGGCCACCTCCGATTGGGCAGAGACTGCGACGACGGACCGTCGGGGCGAGTTCGCCTTTATTTCAGTCCCGATCGGCGATTACGTCCTCAGCGTCAGTCAACCCGGCTTCGAGACGAAATCGCAAATCGTCACCGTCAGTTCAGGCTTTTCGCCTGTCGCCCATGTGCAACTTGCCAAAGGGCCCACGCTTGAAACCGTCACGGTGACAGCCGCCATGGACACGGCGTTGCCCGTCACATCGACTCCGACGACCGTCGTCAGCCGTGAAGACATCCAACGTACCCCCGGAGCCGGACAAACGAACAATCTGGCAATGATCACGGATTTTGTTCCGGGAGCCTATGTGGTCCATGACCAGCTCCACGTTCGCGGGGGCCACCAGACCGCCTGGGCTGTGGATGGCGTCGAGATTCCAAACACCAACATCGCGAGCAACTTAGGGCCGCAGATCGATCCGAAGGACATCGATTATCTCGAGATCCAGCGGGGCAGCTACCAGGCGGATCAAGGAGATCGCACCTATGGCGTGTTCAACGTCGTACCGCGCACCGGCTTTGAACGCGACAATCAAGGCGAGATCATCGCGAGCGGCGGCAATTTCGGGCAAACCAACGACTATGTGAGCATCGGCAGTCACGACGAGCGATTTGCTTACTATGCGAGCCTCAACGGCAATAGAAGCGATCTGGGCATTCAAACGCCGGTATCGCAGATCATCCACGATTCTGAGGATGGCTACGGCGGGTTCAGCACCCTGATATTCAACGCCACCTCCGATGATCAGTTTCGGTTCGTATTCTCCTCACGACATGATAACTACGATATCCCGAACGCCCCTGGGCAGCTCGACGACGATGTCCAGCGCGAGACGGACATCTTTGCCATTCTTTCCTGGGTGAGAAAGCTGAGCGCCGATGCCACGCTCACCACGTCATTTTTCTATCACCAGAATCAAGCGGATCTCGATGGCGCGCCGAACGATTTTCCCATCAGTACCACCGATCAGCGTACCTCCACCTATGTGGGAGGTCAGGAGGCCTTGCGATGGCACGTGGCCCGGAACGATATCCAGGCCGGTGTCATCGGTTGGGGCCAGCGCGACCACGAAGCGTTCGACCTGCTCTTTAACGACGGCAGCAACCCGCCCGTCAACCAGAGTTTGCGCCCGACCGGCTCGCTGGTTGCGGCGTACATCGAGGATACGTACAAGCCGACCGACTGGCTTCAATTTCCCGTCGGCGTGCGCCAAACGCATTTCGATGGATCGATCACTGAAAACGCCACGAGTCCCCGGATCGGCGCCGCCGTACAGCTTCCGGGGCTGAATTGGATCCTGCGCGGGTTCTGGGGGAAGTACTACCAGGCGCCGCCGCTGACGACGCTCAGCGGGCCTCTGCTCGAGTACGCGCAGAACAGCAACCTGGGCTTCTTACCGCTGCACGGCGAGCGCGACGAGGAATACCAGGTCGGCATCACCATCCCCGTGCAGGGCTGGGTGATCGATGCCGATCACTTCCACACCCAGGCGAAGAATTTCTTCGATCACAACAATATCGGCAACTCGAACGCGTTTTTACCCCTGACGATCGACGGCGCGTTGATTCAGGGCAACGAGCTCACCGTTCGTTCCCCCAAGTTTTGGAGTGTCGGTCAAGCCCACCTGACCTATTCCAACCAGACTGCCGACGGATTCGGCGCGATCAACGGAGGACTCACCGACTTCAGCCCTCCCGCAGGCTCTTTCGCCCTTGATCATGATCAGCGAAATACAGCGAATGTCGGGCTCAACGCGAACCTGCCGCGCCAGTCGTTTGCCTCCGCGGATGTGTCCATCGGCTCCGGGTTCTCCAACGGCAGCGGCACACCCCCGAGTCATTTGCCGGGCCACGCCGAGTTGAACTTGAGCGCGGGCAAAGCTTGGGGACAGAGCCTTTCCGCTTCCTTGACCGTACTGAACGTGACTAACCGTCACTTGCTGATCGACAACAGCCTGACCTTCGGCGGCTTTCACTGGAATGACCCGCGGCAGATCTACGCCCAGGTGAGCTACAAGTTCGGCTACTAGAGTGGTGCTGGTGCGCCGGGCCGGCGCACTTGCTTCGGCGAGTAGCCGAACTGCCGCGCAAACGCGGCGGTAAAACTGCCGTGATGCGCGTAACCGGCTTGCATTGCGATCTGTTGGACCTGAAGATC
>Ga0210391_10005730_pt1 | contig 10223 bp, 6 predicted proteins | sample IncBWC12OmetaG_FD_160573 | JGI IMG/M metagenome (GOLD analysis project Ga0210391, IMG submission 160573) | Forest soil microbial communities from Barre Woods Harvard Forest LTER site, Petersham, Massachusetts, United States - Inc-BW-C-12-O ...
CCATGCCACAGCGCGTGATCGTGCTCGGCTCCGGCTACATCGCGCTGGAATTCGCCGGCATCTTCGCCGCGCTCGGTGCGCAGGTGGACCTGGTCTATCGCGCGTCGTTGCCACTGCGCGGCTTCGACCAGGACATGCGCGAGGCCACAGCCGAGGCGCTGACCGCGCAAGGCATCACGCTGCATCCCGGCAGCACGCCGCGGTCACTGGCAGTGGAAGGCGGGGCCAAGGTGCTGGCGCTCAGCAATGGCACGACCGTCGCCTCCGACCTGGTGTTCAGCGCACTGGGCCGTGCGCCTGCCACCGAGGGCCTCGGCCTGGAGGCCGCGGGCGTCGCCACGAATGATGTCGGCGCGGTGCTGGTCGATGCGCATCTGCGCACCAACCAGCCGCACATCTACGCCATCGGCGACGTCACCGACCGGCTGAACCTGACCCCGGTCGCCACCGCCGAGGGCCACGCGGTGGCCGACTCTCTGTTCGGCAAGCATCCCCGTTCTGTCTCCCTGCGAAACGTGCCGACCGCGGTGTTCACCACACCGCCGCTCGCGACCGTCGGCTTGACAGAAGAGCAGGCTGCCGTGCACGGCCCGGTCGATGTCTATGTCAGCAAGTTCACGCCGATGCGTCACACTCTGTCGGGCCGCGTCCGCAAGAGCGTGATGAAGCTGGTGGTCGATCAGGCGACGCAGAAGGTGCTCGGCGCGCACATGCTGGGCGAGGATGCGCCCGAGATCGTGCAGGGCCTTGCCATCGCCCTGGTGATGGGCGCTACCAAACAGGATTTCGACCGCACCATCGGTATCCACCCGACCGCGGCCGAGGAATTCGTCACCATGCGGACCCGGACACGTGTCACGGGAGTTGCTGCCGCCGCGGAATAATCACACGATGTCATGACGTGCTTGTCGTAAGAGCGGGCCGTCCAGGGGGACACACCATGTATCGACGCAGCTTCATCGCGGCGGCGGCCGCGAGCCTGCCGTTGGGCCACCCGGCGCTCGCCGGCAAGGCCCGCACGCTGGTCTTCGTACCGCAGGCAAACCTGACCAGCCTCGATCCGGTGTGGACCACCGCCACCGTCACCCGCAACTTCGCGTTGATGGTCTACGAAAACCTCTACGGCCGCGATATCGCGTTCAATCCCAAACCGCTGATGGTCGAAGGCCATGTCGTCGACAATGATGGCAAGCGCTGGACCATGACGCTGCGTGACGGATTGGTGTTCCACGACGGCACGAAGGTGCTGGCGCGCGACTGTCTTGCCTCCCTGCGGCGCTGGCTGAAGCGCGATGCCGTCAGCGAAACGATCGATGCCCGCGTCGATGCGATCGAAACGCCCGACGATCGCACCCTGGTTTGGCGGCTCAATCGCCCGTTCCCGCTGCTGGCGCATTTCCTGTCGAAGGTGCAACCACAGCCCGTGATGATGCCGGCCCGCATTGCCAACGCCACCGATCCGTTCAAGCAGGTGAATGAGATCGTCGGCAGCGGCCCGTTCCGCTTTCTACCGGACGAGTATGTCTCCGGCCATAGTGCCGCATTCGCGCGCTTCGACAAATACGTGCCGCGGCAGGAAGCGGCCTCCTACACCGCCGGCGGCCATCAGGTGAAATTCGACCGCGTGGAGTGGAAGGTCATTCCGGATCCGGCCACCGCCGCCAATGCGCTCGCGGCGGGCGAGGTGGATTGGGTGGAGCTGCCGCAACCGGACCTGATCCCGATGTTGAAGCAGCAGTCCGGCGTCACCACTGGGCTGTTGGATATCTACGGCACGGTCGCGATCATCCGCCCGAACAGCCTGCTGGCACCGACCAACAATGTCGGTGTCCGCCGCGCCATGATGGCGGCGATCGACCCGCGCGAGGCGCTGATCGCCGCCATGGGCGAGGACCCGAGCGGCTGGCACGCCCCGATGGGTTATTTTTTGCCTGGCGTGCCGGCCGCCAATGACGCCGGCATGGATTTCCGCCGCAAACGCTGGAGCACCGCCGAGGTGAAGGCGATGCTGGACCAGGCGGGCTATGCCGGGGAGCGCATTGTGCTGCTGCATCCCACCGACCAGCTCGTCTACCACGCCTTCACCACCGTCGTGGCCGAGCAGTTCCGCAAGGTCGGGTTGAACGTCGATGAGCAGATGACCGACTGGGGCACCATCGTGCAGCGCCGTACCAGCAAGGCGCCGTTGGACAAGGGCGGATGGTCGCTGTTCCCCGCCGGCGCCCCGGGGCCGGAATATGTTGATCCGATGCTGGCCAACACGTTGCGCAGCAACGGCGCGAAGGCTTGGTTCGGTTGGCCGGACGATCCCAAGCTGGAAGCCGCCTATTCCACCTGGATCGACGCGCCCAACGAGGCCGCTCGCCGCCCGCAGGAGATTGCTTTCCAGGCAGCGGCCTTCGCCAATGTGCCAACCATCCCGCTGGGCCAGTACCTGCCCCAGGCGGCCTGGCGATCGAACATCACTGGCCTGTTGAAAGGGTCTGCCCCGGTGTTTTGGGGGGTGGAGAAAGCCTGATCGACGGCGAGAGCGTGGGCGCCGCGCGCAAGGTTTGCCTCACGTCCTAGAGGCATGACGTCCTGACGTAGGAATTATGCCAGGAGGGCGCCGATCGGCCAGTCCGCAGGCATTTGCGTTTTTTCCGGTTCCCCGTTCTTGCGGAGGAACACCTTATGCACCTGTTGGGGTGGTGCGGGTGCACAGACCCGCACCCGGCTTCGCTTCCCGCGCCGACCTCGCCTGCGATGCGGGAGCGGTGTACGAGGCGCGCTGCCCTTCCTCGGCGTCAGCGTCGGTCTTGGAGTAGCGCGCCAACCCGTTTCGGTGGATAACTCGCGCCCCTGGGGCCAGCTACGCCCCAGTCCGCCCCCAATCGGGCGGCGATGGAGGAACAAATGACCGCCAGCAAGACCGCCTGGTCCCCGGACTCTTGGCGCAACCGCCCGATCAAGCAAGTGCCGGCCTATCCGGATCCGGCTGCCCTGGGCGCGATGGAGGAGAAACTCGGCCACTACCCGCCCCTGGTGTTTGCCGGTGAGGCGCGGCGGCTGCAGGCGCAGCTTGCCAATGCCGCCGACGGCAAGGCGCTGGTGCTGCTGGGCGGGGACTGCGCCGAAAGCTATGCCGACTTCACCGCCAACATCCTGCGCGACAGCTTCCGCGTGCTGCTGCAGATGGCGGTGGTGCTGACCTTCGGCGCCTCCTTGCCGGTGGTGAAGATGGGGCGCATGGCTGGCCAGTATGCCAAGCCGCGCTCGTCCGACAACGAGACGGTCGGCGGTGAGACGCTGCCCAGCTACCGCGGCGACATCATCAACGGGCCGGAATTCACCGCGGCGTCCCGTATCCCCGATCCGGCGCGGATGGAGACCGGCTATTTCCAGGCTGCCGCCAAGCTGAACCTGCTGCGCGCTTTTGCCTCGGGTGGCTATGCCGACCTGCATCGGGTGCATGGCTGGAACCTTGGCTTCGTCGAGCGCTCGCCGCTGGCTGAGCGTTACCGCGACCTGGCGCATCGCATCGATGAGACGCTGGCCTTCATGACCGCCTGCGGCATGACCAGCGAAACCACGCGCGACCTGCGCGAGACGGATTTCTACGTCGCGCACGAAGCGCTGCTGCTGCCGTATGAGCAGGCGCTGACGCGGGTGGATTCGACCACCGGCGACTGGTACGGCTGCTCGGCGCATTTCCTGTGGATCGGCGATCGCACGCGGCAGGCGGACGGCGCGCATGTTGAATTCCTGCGGGGGGTGAAAAACCCGATCGGCATGAAGTGTGGCCCGACGCTGGAGGCGGACGACCTGTTGCGTATTCTCGATTCGTTAAATCCTGGGAACGAATCCGGCCGTATCACGCTGATCAGTCGCATGGGCGCCGACAAGATTGCCGCGCGCCTGCCGCCGCTGGTGCGCGCGGTGCGCCGGTCCGGCCACAAGGTGGTGTGGATCACCGATCCGATGCACGGCAACACCATCACGGTGGCGGGCAATGTGAAGACGCGTCCGTTCGACGCGATCCTGTCGGAGGTGCGCGGCTTCTTCGACGTGCACAACGCCGAGGGCACGTTTGCGGGCGGCGTGCATGTCGAGATGACCGGTCAGAACGTCACCGAATGCATCGGCGGCGCGCACAAGCTGACCGAGGCGGATCTTGCGGAGCGCTACGAGACCTTCTGCGATCCGCGGCTGAATGCCGAGCAGTCGCTGGAGCTGGCCTTCCTGGTGGCCGAGGAGCTGAAGCGTCGCCGTGTCGCCAGTCCGTCAGTATCCGCCGCCGCGGAGTAGGTGGCATGCGGCGCCCGCGTACACCTGTCCCGCGTCGCGAGAGAGGTCGGCAAGCGAACCGCTGCCGGGGTGAGGGGGGCGCGACCCTCACCCGCGGCGCGGTGCTCCGCGACCTCTCCCGCCAGTGCGGGAGAGGTGCACGCGGGTGCCGTCCCTGGCCGCGCCGATGACCGCTGACTGGCCACCCTCCGGCGCCGACCTGTCCGCCGACATCGCCGCGCGGACCGACAGCTATTTCAGCCGCACGCGCCGTGTGGTGGCGCGCTTTGGCGACAAGCGGGTGACCTATGCGGTGTTCCTGCGCCGCCCGGTGATCTCCGCCCCGCGGCTGATGGTGGATTGGCTCGAGAGCGTCGCGCGCGAGCGCGGCGCGCGTTTCGATACCGAAGTGATGTATCCTGAAGGCGCCTGGGTCGGCGCCGGCGAACCGCTCGCCTACATCACCGGCAGTCTCGTTCAGCTCTCGGAACTCGAAACGATCCTGCTGCAGAAGCTCGGCCCGGCGTCGGTGGCGGCACACAACGCGTATCAGATGTGCCTGGCCATGCCATCGGCATCGTTCCTGGCGATGGAAGCCCGCCACTGCGCCGGCGCCGAAATGCAGGAGATGATGGCCTACGCCGCCGCGGTGGGCAGCGATGCGGCCAAGCGTGAGGGCGCGCGCGGCTTTGTCGGCAACGCCAATGACGGCACCGCGCATTGGTTCGGCCAGGCGCATGGCCTCGGCACGATGCCGCACGCGCTGATCGGCTATGCCGGCACCACGCTGCGCGCCGCCGAGATGTTCACCGAGACCTTTCCCGGCGAGCCGATGACCGTGCTGGTCGACTATTTCGGCCACGAGATCACCGACGCGCTGGCGGTGTGTGCGCGCTTTCCGGAGCTGGCCGCGGCGGGCGTGCTGTCGTTCCGGCTCGATACCCATGGCGGCCGCTTCGTCGAGGGGCTGGATCCGGCCGAGAGCTACGCGGTGTTGGAACGCTACGCGCCGGGTGCGATCCGGCGCTATCGCAGTGACACTGAACTGCGATTTCTGGTCGGTACCGGGGTCTCCGCCGCCGCAGTCTGGCGTTTGCGCGAGGCGCTGAATGCCGCCGGCTATGCCAAGGCGCGGATCGTCGCCTCCTCGGGATTCGGCGTGGAGAAATGCCGCGTGATGGCGGATGCGCGCGCGCCGATTGATGTGGTTGGCACCGGCAGCTTCATCCCGGATTCGTGGCACGAAACCTATGCCACGGCTGATATCATTGAGTATGATGGCGTACCGATGGTGAAGCTCGGCCGTGAGTTCCTGCTGCGCAAGAACGGGGCGCGGAAGCGGCCGTCGGATTGAAGTGCAGGGACGTCCATGACGCGCACCGATGTCGGCACGGCGCGCCTGACCCGTGCGGCGATCGAGGTTCTGGTGCCTGCGGCCGCGCGTTGATTTGCCCTCGCGCTCTGCCTAGCTTGCCATCATGAGTGATCTGTTTGCCCCGGATGGCGGCTGGCGCGTGCGCATTCTCGATTTGTCGGGCGGCGCCGAGAACAATGTCGTCGAGGAGATTGCCGGCTTTCCCACGCTGATGCAGGCGAACGCCTTTGCCCGCCGTTACGTGCGCGATTCGGTCGAACGCTGCCGGGTGCCGGGCATGGACACCAAGCAGGTGCTGGAGACCTGGTTCGCCTTTGGTGAGGATGCCGAGGTGGTGGATGCGGGCGAGGGCGGCTGGCGCAGCGCCAGCGAGCTGGGCGATTTTGTTGACCGGCGCGCTGGGGCTGAGGAATGCGACTGGCGCGCGCTGGATCCACGCCGGATGGACGAGGATGACGACGATGAGGAATAAGCGGACATGAGCACCGTCCGCTTCGCGCCCAGCCCCACCGGCTTGCTGCATGTCGGCAACGCGCGTGCCGCGCTGGCGAATTATTTGTTCGCGCGCCACCACGGCGGCCGGTTCCTGCTACGCATCGACGACACTGATCTGGAACGGTCCCGTGACGATTACGCCGTCGCGATCGAGCGCGATCTGCGTTGGCTCGGCTTGGACTGGGATGCCAGCTTCCGCCAGCGCGATCGATTTGATTTCTATGCCGCTGCCGCCGAGCGGCTGAAGCAGTCCGGTCGGTTGTACCCCTGCTTCGAATCGGAAGACGAGCTGCGTGCCAAGCGTGAGCAGCGGCTGAAGCGTGGCCTCGCGCCAGTTTACGACCGCGCCATGTTGAGGATGACCCCGGAACAGCGCGCGCAGGCGGAAGCCAACGGCAAGCGCCCATATTGGCGATTCCTGCTGTCTGGCTCAGTCATCGAGTGGAACGATCTCGTGCTGGGGCGGCGTCAGGTGAAGCTGCCCACGGTGTCCGACCCGGTGCTGATCCGCGCCGACGGCACGCCGTTGTATACCTTCACCTCGGTGGTGGACGATATCGCGACCGACATCACGCACATCATCCGCGGTGAGGATCACATCACCAACACCGGTGTGCAGCTCGATATCTTTGCCGCGTTGGGCACCAATCCCGTGGCGTTGCGCTTCGCCCATCTGCCCCTACTGTCCGACACAGACGGCGGCAAGCTGTCGAAGCGGCTCGACAGCCTGACCCTGCGCACGCTGCATCATGACGGTGTCGAACCATCCGCGATCACCGCGTATCTTGCCAGCCTCGGCACCTCGGATGATCCGCAGCCGCTGTCGCTCGAGGCGCTGGCCGCACGCTTCGACTTTGCGCATGTGTCGCACTCCGCCGCGCGCTTCGACATCACGCAACTGCTGGCACTCAATCGCCGCGTGCTCCACACGCTGTCGTTTGATGCAGTGGCCGATCGGCTGCCAGCAGGCGCGACCGAGCCATTCTGGCTCGCGGTGCGCGGCAATCTCGACATGCTGTCCGAAGCACGCCTCTGGTGGGAGGTGGTTGCCGGCAACGTCGTGCCGCCACCGCTGGAGGGTGAAGCGGACTTCCTGCGACAGGCACTTGAATCTCTGCCGCCGGAACCATGGGCCGGCGAGGTGTGGCGCATCTGGACCGACACGCTAAAGCAGGTCAGTGGTCGCAAGGGACGCACATTGTTTCTGCCGTTGCGCCTTGCGCTGACCGGCGAGGATCATGGTCCGGAACTGCGCGATCTGCTGCCGTTGATCGGTCGTGCGACGGTGGCGCAGCGGCTGCAAGTTGTGGCGCGCTAAAATCGTTCTTGCAAATCGCCTGTTGTCAGGCTAAGGTTTCACAGGTTCAACCTTCGAGAGGTCGGGAGGCTTGCATGGGTATTAGCATTCTGCTCGTCACGCCCGACACGCCCATGTCGCGTATGGGTGTGCTTGCGGGCTAGGCCCGCGTCCTCTCCAACCTCGATTCCGCTCAGTATCGAGACAGGCTGACGGACCTCTGGTCCGGCAGTGAATTCCTTCTTGCAGGGATCGATCGCCGCGACAGCGGCATCGTTGAACCAGTGTCTTCCAATCATTCGCGCCGCGACAAGCGGCCGTTCCAGGACGTGATCGCCTTCACCTGGCGCCACTGGCAGCGTCAGCCGCTATGGGTCGCCGCGATCATCGCCGCCCTGACCGCGGCGACAGCCTCTGACGTGCTGCTGCCGGTCTTTGCCGGCCAGTTGGCAGATGCCGCCGGCCGGCTGGCCGCCGATCGCGATGCCGCGTGGCGCGAGGCGACGCGGGCACTGGGCGCGATCCTGGCGCTGGGCGTTATGATGATCGCGTTACGCCACGTATCCTTTCTGGCGATCATTCGTTTCTCTCTGCGCATCATGTCGGACATGGCGCGAGAGGCGTTCTGGCGCGTGCAGCGCCTGTCCACCGAATGGCATGCGAACAGCTTCGCCGGTTCCGTGGTGCGCCGGATCACGCGCGCCATGTGGGCGGTGGACCTGTTGAACGACACGCTGCTGATCGCGCTGTTGCCGTCGGTGCTGGTGTTGCTGGGATCGACGGTGCTGCTGAGCCTGCGCTGGCCGGCGATGGGGCTGGTCATCGCGGTGGGCGCGGCGCTGTATCTGGCGCTGTCGGTCAACGGCACGCTGTTCTACGTGGCACCCGCCGCGCGCCTGGCGAACCGGCAGGACACGCGAATCGGCGCCGCGCTGGCCGATGCGGTGACCTGCAACGCGGTGGTGAAGGCGTTCGGCGCCGAGGCGCGTGAGGACATGCTGCTGACCGGCGTGCTGGCGAAATGGTCGCGACGGACGCGGCGCAATTGGTGGCGCGCCACCAACAATGGCACCGCGCAGCTGTGCACGCTGCTGCTGTTGCGCGCCACGGTAATCCTGTCCGTGCTGGTACTGGCCTGGCACGGCCACGCCACGCCTGGCGATGTGACCTATGTGCTGGCGGTGGCCTTCGTCATCCACGGCTATCTGCGGGATGTGGGCTTCCACATCAACAACCTCCAACGTTCCGTTAACGATATGGAGGAGCTGGTGGCACTGCAAGATGAGGGGTTGGGGGTGATGGATCGTCCCGGCGCGCCGCGGATCCGGATCACGCTGGGCGCGGTGTTGTTCGATCGCGTGACGTTCCGCTACGGCGCGCATCCGGTGCCGCTGTTGCAGGATCTGTCGCTGGCGATCCGCGCGGGTGAGCGTGTGGGGCTGGTCGGCCATTCCGGATCCGGCAAGACCACGTTCGTGCGGCTGATCCAGCGGCTCTACGACCTGACGGACGGGCGTATCTTGATCGACGGTCAGGACATCGCCGGTGTCGCCCAGGCGTCGCTGCGTGCGCAGATCGCCATCGTGCCGCAGGAGCCGGTGCTGTTCCACCGCACGCTGGCGGAGAACATCGCCTACGCGCGGCCGGATGCCTCCTCCGCGGCGATCGAACACGCGGCGCGGCTGGCGAATGCGCACGATTTCATCGCGCGGCAGCCGCGTGGCTATGCGACGCTGGTGGGTGAGCGTGGGGTGAAGCTGTCCGGTGGTGAACGGCAGCGCGTTGCACTGGCGCGGGCGTTCCTGGCGGATGCCCCGATCCTGATCCTGGACGAGGCGACCTCGAGCCTGGATTCAGAATCCGAGGTGCTGATCCAGCAGGCGATCGAGCGGCTGCTGACCGGGCGCACCGCGATCGTGATCGCGCATCGGTTGTCGACCGTGCGGGCGCTGGACCGCATTTTGGTGTTCGATCGCGGCCGCGTGGTGGAGCAGGGTGATCACGCCCGTCTGCTGCTGCAACCGGATGGACTATATCGGCGGCTGTTCGAGCGTCAGGTGCTGGCGCTGGAGCACGCGGGCCCCTGACGCGCCTCACTCCGGGAGCGTGAAGGCGCCAATCTGCAGTGCGAAGGTCAGGAAACGCTCGAGTTCCGGCAAGGGATCCCGATCCGCGGCCGTGATGAAATACCACGGCCGCGGATGCGGGGTGAACGGCGTGCGCACGATCTGCACCCGACCGGCCCGCAAATCATCGGCGATGAGATCACGGGATAGCAGCGACACGCCGACACCTGCGCGGATGCAGCGGATAATCGCGGCCGGCGAGCCGATCGTGCAGGTGTGTGGTGACAGCCCGTACTCGTGCAACAGTGTCTCGGTTGCCGCGCGTGTACCGGCGCCAGGTTCGCGCAGTAGCCACAGCGCGTCGGCCAGCGCCGCTTTGGTAATGCGGCGGCCGCTCACCGCGGCAACAACATAATCATTTCGGCGAATCGCGCGTGGTCGCAACGTCGGCAGGTTGGGTGGCACCTCGACAATACCGGCATCCAGTGTCCGCTCGGCAATCAGGTCCCACATAGCCTCCCGCCGCACGACTTGCAGTTCGATTGCGATATCGGGCGCGTGCGTCATGAATTGCGCCAGCAGATCGCCGAGGAAGGCCTCGCTCGTCGACATCACGCAGCCGATGTGCAGCGGTGGCGGCGGCGCTTGTGTGGCGGCCTGCGCTGACGTCACCGCGCTGGACGACAGCGCCACGATGCGGCGGACATCACGCAGGAACGACGCG
>Ga0210391_10005731_pt1 | contig 10220 bp, 10 predicted proteins | sample IncBWC12OmetaG_FD_160573 | JGI IMG/M metagenome (GOLD analysis project Ga0210391, IMG submission 160573) | Forest soil microbial communities from Barre Woods Harvard Forest LTER site, Petersham, Massachusetts, United States - Inc-BW-C-12-O ...
TTGCGGCTCTCCTGCATTGCGGGTTCATTTTGACGTTGCAGAAGAGTCCGGAAAACGATTCCGTGCGTGATCAGCAGTAGTGGCACAACAAAAGTCGGAATGAAGTAAGTGGCTCCCAACTGCCCCGCCAAAAGCCCGGCGTGATTGGCTTGGTAGAAAGCGTTCAGGAGATCTGCTGAGCCCCAGAGATTGAAGATCCATGCCATGACAATGCCGATTCCACGCGGCAGTGATAGCAGGGAGAGCAAGGCGAGGGTCGCCGCAATGATATCTCCATAGGCAGCGGAATGCGCGAAGGAAGACGGCAGATCGGGCGACACGACACCTGGCACCAGGAATGCCAACCCGATGAAGCGGAAGCTGTGCAGGATGAGCAGTGGCCGCAACGCTTCGGCGCGCTGTCGCGAACGAAGTTCAGGCCAGATGTATCGGGCGGTGACGATACTCCAGGCAATGAAGCTGAATGCGATGCTGACGAAAAAGTAGAGTTGCGGGACCATGAGTGCCTCCTTATTAGAATTTCAGCCATTGAGCGCCACCGGTGGCGGGGGCCCGGGCGCTGCTCTCCCTGGATAGGATTATATGTATCATCCTATGGATTCAGATTCTTCTTTGACACCCACAGCCGGCCGTGTTGCACCGTGAGATGATGGCCAGCATCCTATAATGGATCATGCGTTACCACCCCGAGCATAAAGTCGAGATCCATCAGAAGATCGTGAAAGACGCCTCGCGGCGCGTTCGCGCCAAAGGCTTAACTGGCGCCGCAGTTTCGGCCGTTATGCAGGACGCCGGCCTGACGCACGGAGGCTTTTACAAGCATTTCGGGAGCAAGGACAAACTGCTCGTGGAAACGCTTAGTGAGGCTTTCCGGGAAATCGCCGAAACCCTCGTTCGTGCCGCTGAAGAGTCGCCGCCTGGGGCCGGGTGGAAGGCGATTGTGAGAGCCTACCTGAGCCCGGAACACTGCGGCCATCCCGAGCACGGCTGCCCTCTGGCGGCACTTGCACCCGAATTGGGGCGGGCCGATAAGGCGATGAAGGTCGAGATCTTTGGGGAGTTGATCAAGTACAAGGGTCGAATGCTTCCCTTTATGCCGGGACGCCGGGCCGCCGACAAAGAGCGCGCATTCTTTGCGATCTTTTCAACGATGATCGGGGCAGTTGCAATCGCTCGAATTCTGCCGGATCAAGCGGCACGAGGGGGAGTGCTCGCGAGCGTACGAGACTTTCTCTTGCGCAGCTTCTAAGGTTCGGCAGATTTACTACCGAGCTGGAAGCTGAGTCTGTTCCTTCGACAAAACACAGGGATCAACCGCCGAGAACTCCGGAGCGAACGTGAGACAGTTTCTAAGGCGCTCCGCTTCCGCCGCTGGAAGCGGGAAAAAGCCAAGTTTCGTTTTGCCCCGTAAGGAGGCATGGAAGACCTCTTTTGCGTGGTGTGCTTGAACCCATAGCTCTATCGGCGAGACTTTGGGTTCATCAGGAATCAGCCGTAATAAGGATTGCAACTTGAGCCGAAGCCTTCGGCGGTTCTACAATCGGGCGGGAGTCCGCACTGGCGGTTCGCTCCTGTGGAGAGAATTACTTGGGATCATTTCTGCCGGCAGAACGTAGCTGCTTAGCATCTAGGATGTCTTGCTCTCGTCCGGTCGCAAGCTTATTTCGGATGAGATCACTCCTGGAGATGACTGCGGCTTGGATTTCGCTATCGATAAGTCCCTCGATTCGGTTCTCCCAGGCCTCATCAAAAGTGACAGCATCAATGTGCTGCAAGATGTCAATCCGAGCCGGTGGTTGGCCGATCTGAAAGGTCGACCCATCCATAAAGTCAGCCGGAGTTAGGTCGACGAGGGGTGCACCGTACTGAGCAAGGGCGCGAAATACCGCTGCGGCGTTCTGCTCGTCCGACCGAATAAAAATGTCCAGATGCTTGGTTGCGCGCGGCTCTGCATGAACGCCGAAGGCGTAGCCGCCTACGATGAGATATTTAACCCCGTGATCGTTGAATGCGCGTAATCGTTCTTTGAGGTCGTCGGGCATCATTGAGCGGAACTCCGTTAAAAGCGGCAGCGAATGCGTAAGCGGCTGCGCTAACATCCCACACGGCAGAGAGACGTGCCCCAACCGGCAAGCTTTGCCAGTAGCGATACGCTTCTGCTTGCTGCTGTTCGGGTCCCGCGACCCTGCGAATTGTTCTCTTCGTATTCAAAGTTTGCGCTCACTGGCGAGGGCCAGAGAAGGAGGCTAAAGAAGCTCTCTGCATCTTTCCCTCACTTCATTATAGTCTGCGCGCTGGCACTTCTGATCTGCGGCCGAGACAATGTACCCGTACAATCAATGACTTGTATGCCGCCGCCGTGAGCACCCGAAATGGTGCGCTCCGCCGCCTCATGGTGAATACGGTGACCGACGGTAGACTCCTCTCCGGAGTTCATAATTCCTTACCACGTTTACTGGCGCGCCGGCCGGTGTAACTTCTGGGAAGAGTTCTGAAACCGTAGGCAGCCGTAGTCTGCGCCGTCCTATTGGTATTTCTTGTTATGCCGGATATCGGAAATGTGCAGGATGAACGACCGTGTTCGCCGGCGACAATCACTTAGGTTGCCGGTTACAGATCAGCCCGATCGGACTTCGCGAACTTTACAGCGGAAGTTTTCGCTTTGGCAGGGGTGGAACCGGATCGTGACGATAACGCACGTTCCAGTAGGTCCAGGAGCGGCGATCAAAGATTCCTGCGGGCGGGTCGTTCAGAACGGCCTCAAAATCTTCCTCAGAAAAATATCGCAGAGTTGTAGTGATATCACTGAGCGTGCCATAGGTCATCACATGGGCAAGAAACAGCTTCACATCCTTCAGCGCGTCGTCAGGTGCCTTGAACCACACCACTCGCTTGGCCACGGTTCGCAGTTCGGGGTGATTCATTTCGGAACCTCTCTACGTTGGGTCACGCCGATTCTTGATTGCATGAGCGGAATTTGATTCAAGTTCACTTGACCGGCCAGAGCCCGAAGCTTCGTCTGCGTCGCGGGATTGAGGTTGGGTAGGTCTCCATCGCCGAAGTACGTAAGTGCTTTCAGGCTGAGAGCCCCATTGAACTCCTTCCCGTATGCGGCAGCGGCAGCTCCCAGGGCCTCGGCCAAACTGATTCCTGCACCGACGATCGCCGCAAGATCCTCGTAGTCCCTTGCCTGCGCTCGCTGTTGAATCGTGGCAAGCTTAGTAGCCGCGACGTCGAGCATGGATGCCACTTGGATTTCGTTGTTTGGTGTTACATCGGGGTCTTGGACTCGGTTCAGCTTGAGTCCGCCGAAGAAGGAAACCTTCACGGGCCCGTCCCGTTGCACGATCACCGTCAGGGTATTGGCCTCGGACTGGCTCACTTCGGCGCCCTGTATGTATTGAACTCGCCGGCGCAGAGAGTCGGGTGCAAAGGAGACGTTTGAAAAGAAGTCGAAGTCCTCGGATTGCCGGTGCCCCAAACGCAAGGCCAGTGCTGTTCCTCCGTAGAGAACGAATTCATCCGGTGTCTGCCTCAGTTCGTCCCATAGTCGCCGCTGCGGATGGGGAAGAATCTCCAGTTTTGGGGTCAACATTCTGCCTCGCGCTCTAGTATTTCAAAGTCGCCGAACTGTTCCAAGCACTAGAATCGACGAGAGCGCGGTATCGCTTTTTGACAGAATACTGGAAATGGGATCCCAGCCTTGTGCCCTAGTCGGCGAAATTGGTTCTTTGGCGCTCATCTTATCACTCGAACGGAACACTCTCCTTGCCACCCTCTTCCCCTGTGTGGATGCCGGATTGGAGCAAACTCGAAAAGGGGCTTGACTTAGAAAAGCGCCGAGACGGGCACTCAACCGCGGGGAATGGGGTGAGTAGGAGGCGGTGCCCGTCCCTGTCTGTGGCTCTGCCAAATGGAGAGGTTTCCACAGGTCTCTAGAAGTGTTAGAAGGGGATATCGTCGTCACCTACCCCGGGGTCAGGCTCCGGGCTGGATTGTTCGCCGGGCGTTGGTCCCCCGACTTCGTCCCCATTGTCCTTCGAACCGAGCAGGACAATGTCCTCGGCCACAATCTCTGTACGATATTTCCTTTCCCCGCTCTGCCGGTCTTCCCAGTTCGAGGTCTGCAGCTTACCTTCAACGTAGAGTTTCGATCCCTTGCGGACATACTCACCCACGATCTCGGCTAAACGCTGCCAGACCACAACACTGTGCCATTCTGTCCGGTCCTGCCATTGATCGTTCCTGTCCTTAAATCGTTCATTTGTGGCGACACTCACTCTTGCTACTGGAACTCCGCTGGCCGTGTGCTTCACTTCTGGATCTTGGCCGACGTTTCCAACCAGAATTACTTTGTTCACGCTTTTTGCCATACTGCACTCCAATCGCTTTGCATCATGAGCAGCCGCTTGTGCTGCTACACTCAAGACACCGATAGCAGGATCCGTTTGCCAGAGGCAACCGCGCCGTGCCGTTGAACTTCTGTCTACCCAGGAAGATCATCACCTCCTCATCGCTCATGCTGTGTTTCTGATGGGGATTGGCTTTCCAACCGCCGCCCGGATCATTTCTTTCGTGCAGCCTGCCCAACATTGATAAAAGCGCGGATCAGAGACAAGAATTGCCAGGTTGTCCCGGCCGCGGTCGCGGCCCGCAAGCGCGCACGATGGGCAGCGGGCCACATAGTTCCGGCCTACCACCCTGGACTCAGCCACGTAGTCGAGAATGGAAAATCCCCGTCGTCGCCCTGATCCGGCTTGATTCCCCTTGACTGACTCGACCTCCGATCTAAGCTTTGCAACGTTGGGCGTAAGCTCTTTTCCCGTCGTAAACCGGTCCAATTCTTCCTCGGTCAGTTTGCGCATCCGCATCAGAAATCCAATCTGCGCATCCAAAGTGTAATCGGCGCCGTAGAACCAGAAGGGACGTTTTGCACCCCGATGAACACCCAGCGGTCCTCGTATCGCGTGGCCGAACGCGCCCTCTTGAATCTCGTCATGTTTCGGGAACACCTCGATTCCCTCAGCCAAGCCGGATCCCTTCACGGGTAAACCCAGTTTTTGAGCCACATCGTAGATGTAAATGCGGCACTTTCGCGCGAGCAGCGGAACGGCCAGGAGGATCCAGAGATGCCCTCCTCGCTTGCTCATCTCAAGTGCCGATTCCACATGGTGCTGCGTAAGCTGATACTGAAGTTTGAGGAGGTCTTCCATCGCGCTTGCGTAATCGGCATCGATGGCGACCCACTTGCACCGCTGGTTCAGTGGGTTGATGGCGTACAGCCCCAGAGTTATTTTTCCCTCCAGGTGGTCGGAGATGGTTCTCTCGGTCAATAACAGTGGGGCTCCCGATCCACGTTCCTTGGGGCGGTAATAATAATGACGGCCGGTTTCTGGATCGGGCCGCATCGATTGCAAGGTATAGGCGCGGCGGTTGACGAACAGATCGATGTAGGTTTTCACGAGCGTCGCGGTTGCGGTCAATCGTCGCTTCACGGTTGTCCTCCTTCCCCTGGGCGCATCCCGGCGAGTGCTACATGTAGATATGTCGAGATCGAATTTCCGTCAAACGGCACCTGAACGCCCTCAGCCGCATATCGCAGTCATTGCAGCGGGCTTGCCTGCTTCTAGCAGCCGGCCTGCGTCGGCTCGCAGGAGACCCGGACGCTCGACAAGACTCAGAGAGTTGTATTCGCGGACGATAAGGTCAAAGTCGGCGATGGTGTGCCCGCCATACTTTGCGTCCTCAAAGTCAATCCAAAGCCAAGTACCGGCTCTCCGATCGAGTACGGAAAAGGCACCGGATTCCGCCAGCAACAGACCGAACTGGCCAAGGCTCAGCGTCAGATCCGGCAACAGCCGAGTCTACTTGGTGCGCAGACCGCGGCGATGCGCAGTCTTATGGCCGAGGTCCGCGAGGCCCACGAGACTGTACGCAAGGTGAAAGCGCGAGTAGCCGCAGCTCAGCCTGCGCTGGTGGCGGCGAGGTAAGAACTCGATCTCGGCAACGCCGATGCCGACACCTGATGAGGCTTCTCGGAACGCTTCTACTGGCCTGTCGGGAGTGAGGGCATGCAATTCGCTCGGGTTGCCGCATCGTTCTTCGCAATTTCATTTCGCTGCCCGAGCCGGAGACAGCCTTATCTTTACAACCGATCACAACTTCACTGATTGTGGCGCGCGACAGGCGAGCACAACCTCACTTGACTCATCGCGACGTCGTCGATTGTGCGCGGCATGATTCCTTGCGCTGTCGCGATCATTTTTCTCACCGATTGAATTGTGACTGGTGTCGAGACTCTTGTGCCAACCAGTCCGGTTCCATGAGACACGGCTACCGTTTTCGGTCTCAAATCGGCTGGCAATACCTTACGAATCGCGCTTTGACTGATTACAGGTTGAGTGGCGATCGGGGAATGAGGTCGAATTGATAGAGCTTCGGTGAACGACGAGCATGCCGTGCTGAGGCGGCCTATTCGAAGTGCGTGCACTCCTGCCGCTCACGCAGGAGGCCGCAGGTGCTATGCGCAGGCGAAACCGAAACAGAGCGCGAGTAAGCGCCGCCACGAAGCGTTAATAAAGGCCTGCTCCCCCAAGATGCAGCCCCTGAAACCCACTTGTCGCGGTTAATAATTTTGGTAGCAATTTGGTGGCAAATTGCGCCACTTTGGCCGGTTCTAGCCGGCTCCGCCGGTCGTAAGTCCTTTAAAAATAAATGGCCGGCTGTTATCTTACTTCCATGGCATGGAAGAGGTCGTCGGTTCGATCCCTACCCGGTCCACCAAAATCCCGAGCGAGAGGGATTCGAGAATGAGAATGCCTCGCATTTCATCGTTCGCGCTTTGTTGGGGATTAGTGATGGCGCTCGTCGTGAGCGTTGTTCCGTATCGCGCAGTGGCGGCCGACACTCCGGCGATTGTTGCGGATTGGGAAGGCACGCTGGACCCAGGCGCCAAACCGAAACAGCGAGTGGTGGTGCACATTACCGCTGCGGAAGACGGAACGCTGAGCGGGACAATCGACTACCCTGACCAAAGCACTTCCGGCATCGCCATTACGGCCATCACCTATAAGGCATCGGTTCTGCACCTCGAGAGCAGTTCAAATCTCTGCGTTTACGACGGCACCATGAGCAAGGACAATTCGGAGATTACGGGCACGTGGAAGCAGGGCGGAACGAGCTTGAGTCTGACACTTAAGCGGACACCATAGACCCGCTCTTTGATGCCTGGGAGGAACTTTCTTCCTTCTGACTGAAAAAGCCAGGGCGACAGTCCCGCAAGTTGCGGCGTCAGGAAGTATGACCCGGGCGTCACCTCGGCGGAAACTGTGGTAACTTGCCTCTTCATCGATCAAACCTAGACTTATGGTATGGACTCCGAACTCTGGATTCCTCGTAGCCGTGCTGGCCATTACACGTTAGCTCTCGCCCTGCTCGCGGCACTTTTTGTGACTCAATCGGCCGCAGCGCAAACCTCCCCGGCGCCCAAGCCGCAGCCGGAATCGGGGGAAGACTTGCCTGTGCCGGGTCGGCCGGTGCCGGCCGATCATGGAAAGTTATCGGAGCACAACATCGAGTGGGTGCAGACGCAGCCGCCGCAGGAGCAAATGGAATTCTTGCTGGGCGCGGCGGTCAATCACGATGTGGGCGCGACGAAGATGATTGCGGAGATGGTGGGAGGATGGTTTGGCAAACTGCATGACACTCCGCGGTGGGAGACGCTGCAGGATACGGCGCTCTATTCGAACGATTTGCGCGTGAGAGCGGCGGCGATCGAGATTAATCTAGCGCTCAGGCATATCGAGAAAACCGATGAGGAGGCCGATCGGCTCATCGAGACCGCGAACAAACTTACGGAAAACCGTCCTTATTTTGCCTGGGAGTTGGGGATGCTCGCGAATCGCGGGATCGAGACGGAGCGCATCCACGAACTGCTGCAGCAGTGGGTTCACGATCCTAATCAGCAAACGCGTTTTTGGTCGGTCGAGGGACTGGCCCATTTAGGGACTGACGACACGATCAAGGATTTTCTGGACGTTTTCCGCAACGAGCCCACGCTTGAGGTTCGCGAACGCGCTGGCTGTAGCCTGGCGAAATCGGGCATGATGACGCGCGAGCAGCGCATGAAGGCTGTGCCTGGATTAATTGATCTGGCAGATGATCTGGCGCTCGATGCGAGTACGCGCGGATGGGTCTATCAGGCTTTGCGCGAAATTACTAATGTCAATTTGCCCAATGACCCCGCGGCCTGGCGGAACTGGTACTCGACACATGGAGGGGAGAAAGCGCGCGAGTTTGGCAAGGGTGATTCGTGGTCGGTGTTGGGGAATAGCTGAGGTTTCGGCGGTTGGACCGGCGGGACTATCAGGTAGACACGTTCAACCAGAAATCAGATCGGCGAAAGCGAACTGATCGCGAACCACGGTCACGCCAACGGAAATGGGAAGCGTAGCATTCAACATAGGCCCGGCGTAGACAAAGGAATGGAACTCGCCGCGCTCGCCGCACGGATCCACTCCCGCAGGTAGCGCCGAAAGAAGCGACTGGTCGAACTCACGGCCTGCGAAGGACTGATCGAGTTTCGTGGTGTCAACGCAGGTCAGCTTGGCTCGCAGACCTCCGGCGATCATCTCTTCGGCTAAAGCGCGCGTCAGACGCCCCCACACGGGGAATATCGGCTGAAGTCCGGTGCCCATCATTTGTTTTTCCCGGTAGGCGCGTACGTCTCCAAGGAACAGATCGCCAAATGCTACGCCTTCGATTCCTTCGGAAACTGCCTTGGCGCAGGTTTGAGCCATGAGCGACTCGTACTGTTCGTTGGAGCACGGCCATGGCAGAGGAACGGCCCAGAGCGGAAGTCCGGCGGCTGCAGCTTGCTGCTCGACCAAGTCGCGTCGGACCGCATGCATGGCGACGCGGTCTGCCGCTTCGTTAAAAGTGGTCAGCAGCCCCGCGACCTCGTATTCCCCGCGCTGGCGGAGAACGTGGAGACTCCACGCGCTGTCTTTGCCGCTGCTCCAAGAGAGAAGAATGCGCTTCATTGCCATGGGGTGCGGCCGGGAGCCAGATTTTGCGTTTACGTTATTTGGTGGCTGCAAGTCTGAGATCTTAGGCGAACAAAAACTCTTTAGTGCGCAATTCTTTGATCGTATCTCGCAGCTTTGCTGCTTTCTCAAATTCAAAGCGCTTGGCCGCCTCCCGCATATCGCTTTCTAGCTTCGCGATGTAGGCGTCTAACTCTTCCTGCGATTTGAGATCGGGGATGCCGTCGACTTCGGACGAGGTTAGATCGGTGTAGTCGGCGCCGACGATGGCGACCAGCGTCATATCGAGCGGACGAATGATTGATTCCGGGGTGATTCCGTGTTCTTCGTTATAGGTCTGCTGGATCGCGCGACGGCGGTTGGTCTCATCGAGCGCCTTTTTCATCGAGTCGGTCATGCGGTCGGCATAGAGAATCGCGCGGCCATTGAGATTGCGCGCGCAGCGACCAATGGTTTGGATCAGCGAACCGGCGGAGCGCAGGAAGCCCTCCTTATCGGCATCGAGAATCGCGACCAGCGATACTTCGGGCAAGTCGAGGCCTTCGCGCAGCAGATTGATGCCGATCAATACGTCGAACTCGCCCTTGCGCAGGTCGCGTAGAATCTTGACCCGCTCGAGGGTCTCGATCTCGGAGTGCATGTAGCGGCACTTTACGCCGACTTCGCTGTAGTACTCGGCTAGATCTTCCGACATGCGCTTGGTCAGCGTGGTCACGAGCACGCGCTCGTTGCGCGCCACCCGGTCGCGAATCATGTGCAGCAAGTCGTCAATCTGGCCTTTGACCGGGCGAATCTCAACCGGAGGATCGATCAGGCCGGTGGGGCGGATGATCTGCTCGACGACGACTCCGGCGGACTTGGTCAGTTCGTAGGGACCGGGCGTCGCCGAAACATACACGAGTTGGTTGGTTCGGTGCTCGAATTCTTCAAACGTTAGCGGCCGATTGTCGAGCGCGGAAGGCATGCGGAATCCGTACTCGACCAGCGTCTGCTTGCGCGAGCGGTCGCCGTGATACATGCCGTGGAGTTGTGGCACCGTCTGATGCGATTCGTCGATGAACATCAGATAATCGCGCGGAAAATAGTCCAACAGCGTAGGCGGAGGCTCGCCGGGCAACCGCCCGGTGAAGTGCCGTGAGTAGTTTTCGATGCCATGGCAATAGCCCATGGCCTTGA
>Ga0210391_10005732_pt1 | contig 10220 bp, 6 predicted proteins | sample IncBWC12OmetaG_FD_160573 | JGI IMG/M metagenome (GOLD analysis project Ga0210391, IMG submission 160573) | Forest soil microbial communities from Barre Woods Harvard Forest LTER site, Petersham, Massachusetts, United States - Inc-BW-C-12-O ...
GCGTCCTTATTATTTGTACCGGCCAGCGACGTACCGGCTGCGGTCGGTGGACGTGAAGACACCGCCGGGGCTGAAGGTGGGTTACATCATGGGGACAGGCGACGATGTGCCGGCGGCGCTGAGCGAGATTGGGATTCAGGCGCATTTGCTGTCGGCTGCGGATTTGGCGAGCGGGGATCTTTCGAGCTACGACTCGATCGTGGTGGGGATTCGGGCTTATTCCTCGCGTCCGGATCTGGCGGCGGCGACACATCGGCTGATGGACTACGTGCGCGATGGCGGCACGGTGGTGGTTCAGTATCAGAGCGTGCAGTTTCCGGGGCCGTTTGAATTGACGCTGGGGCGGAATCCGGAAAAGGTGGTGGACGAGCATGCGGCGGTGACGCTGCTCGATCCGCAGAATGGATTGTTCACGTGGCCGAACCGGATCACGTCGAGCGATTTTGACGACTGGGTTGAGGAGCGGGGCCACTCGTTCCTGGGGAGCTGGTCGTCGCAATACACGGCGCTGACGGAGACGCACGATCCCGGGCAGGATCCGCAAAAGGGTGGTCTGCTGTACGCCCATATCGGAAAAGGCAACTGGATCTACCTGGCGTACGCGGTGTACCGGCAGCTTCCTGAGGGTGTGCCGGGGGCGTACCGGGTGCTGGCGAACCTGATTTCAGCGGGAAAGAACCCTTCCGGACACTAGGAAAAAATTAACGTGTAATTAATTGAATCGACAATAGTTGTGTCGTTAATCCGGGGCAGGGTTTTCCTGGAACATTCATCGTCCTTTCTCTGAATATTCACAAACGCCTGCGAGGATTCGCAATGGGTAGCTGTGAGCTGCTCGGGGTTTGGTGCGTGGAAATCGCAGCCAACTCCGTGGCTGCTGCCGGCTGAAGGTAATTCCCCCGCGAGTCATGTTTTCACGCAGTTCTAACTTGAGAGAGGCAGAATGATCAACCAAAACAAGGCGCTTGCCACCCTGGTGCTGGCGATGGCAGTAGCCACCGCTTCCGCGCAGACCACGGCCAGCACAACCGACACTCCTAAGAAGGTTCATCATCATCATCCGGCAGCGGCAGTCGAGCACCGGCCGAGCGTCGAGTCGCAGATTCAGGATTTGAAGACACAGATGGACTCGCAAAAGGGCGAGATTGACACGCTGAAGCAGCAGCTCTCCGACCGCGATGCGCAGTTGCAGCAGGCGCAGCAGTCGGCAGCGGCGGCGCAGGCGGCGGCCCAGCAGGCGCAGCAGGCAGCGAACCAGGAGCAGCAGCAGATTACCGAGAGCGCGACGGCGGTGACGAGCCTGCAGACTTCGGTAGGCGACCTGAAGGCAAGCGACAGCGCGCTGGCGACGTCGGTGCAGCAGCAGACGGCCGATGTGAAGAAGTCGTTCGAGAGCCCAGAGGCGATCCACTACAAAGGCATTTTGTTGTCTCCCGCCGGCAGCTTCATCGCGGCCGAAACAGTGTGGCGGCAAGGGGCCACGGGAGGTGACATTAACACACCTTTCACAAGCGTGCCGTTGCAGAATTCCGATGACGCTCAGTTGAGCGAATTCCAGGGAACCGGCCGTCAGTCGCGTATCGCGCTGAAAGCCACTGGGAAGCTCTCCAACACGACGCTGACCGGATACTACGAGGCTGACTGGCTGGGCACCGGCATTACGTCGAATAATAACCAGTCCAACAGCTACGTTTTCCGTCAGCGCCAGTTGTGGGCCGACGCGCTGATGAGCAACGGCTGGGATATTTCGGGCGGCCAGGGTTGGTCACTCGCTACAGAAACGACCCAGGGCGAGACGCGCGGCACGGAAATTCTCCCTTCCACCATCGACCCGCAGTACGAAGCGGGCTTCGTCTGGACTCGGCAGTACAACTTCCGCGCGACCAAGAACTTCGGCAACAAGTTCTGGCTTGGCGCATCGGCAGAAAATGCGGAGACTCTGAACCCGGCCGGGAGCGGCCTGCCGCTCAATGTGATCATCGGCTCTGCCGGTGTTGGAGGCGGCCTGTATAACGCAACCGCAAACTACTCCTTCAACTTCGCGCCGGACTTTGTCGCCAAGGCGGTCTTTGAGCCCGGATGGGGACACTGGGAAGTGTTTGGCATCGATCGCACCTTCCGAGATCGCATCTATCCTGGCGAGACCTGCACCAACACGACGATCGCTTCGGGTCTGACCACGACCAGCTGCACGGGAACCACGGCTGGCGCCTTTAACGACAGGGCTGTCGGGTCCGGCATCGGCGGCGGCTTCCGCGTTCCGTTTGCCAGCAAGAAGGTCACTGTCGGCCTGAAGGGGCTCTATGGCAAGGGCGTGGGCCGTTACGGATCCTCGACCATCGCCGACATCACCCTGCGTCCGGATGGCGAGATCGATCCGCTGAAGGCCTTCTCGGCCCTGAGCACCCTCGAACTCAATCCCAACAGCCGCCTCCAGGTGTACGCCAACTATGGCGGCGACTATGTCTATCGCCACTACAACGGCAAGGAAGGCTACGGCTCGCCGCTGACCAGCATGACGGGCTGCGATACGGAGCCGGCACCGGGAGGCACGAATAATACGTACGGTGGCGGTGGTACGGGATTCGATCCTTCGGCGCCGGGTAGCTGCGGCAACCAGAACAAGGATGTCCAGGAGTTCACCGCTGGCGACTGGTACTACTTCTACAAAGGGCCAAAGGGCGGTCTGCGCTTTGGTCTGCAATACAGCCGCTTCGAGCGTGATCTGTGGTCCGGCGCGGGTGGCACGACCAATCCGGGCAACGGGGCGAAGGGCATCGATAACATGTTCTGGACTTCGTTCCGGTACTACCTGCCGTAGTTTGAATCTGAGCAAGAGAAAAGACCCGCTTCGGCGGGTCTTTTCTTTTTTTGGTGATTCCGGAGAAACGAACAGCAGGTCCCTCCGCCACGCGCTGCGCGCTCCGGTCGGGATGACAACAATAACTCCGGCCGATCAGGCGACCGGCTGTTCCTGTTCGACGACGGGGCCGTGGGTTGCGGCGGTGGGGGTTGGCGCGGCGGCGGGCACGGGGGCATCACCGATGCGTTCAGAGAAATTGCACTCGACGGTGTTCGCCGCAGGCTCTTCGGCTTTCTGGCCTTTGCGCGGACGGCGGCGGGGCATCATCTCTTTGTTGTTGGGGCAGACCAGATAGAGGCTGCCGTCGAGGACGCGCTCCACGACATAGGGCGAATTGCACTGCGGGCACTTTTGCGCGACGGGTTTCAGGTTCGAAGTGAAGTCGCACTTGGGATAGCGCGTGCATCCCCAGAAGATATTGCCGGTGCGCGCTTTGCGTTCGGCGATGTCGCCTTCCCCGCATTTCGGGCACTTGAGGCCTTCAATGAGGTTCTGCTTAATGTATTTGCATTTGGGATAGCCGGAGCAGGAGACGAACTCGCCGTAGCTGCCGGAGCGCAGGACTAACTGCTTACCGCATTTCGGGCATTTCTCGTCGAGCGGGACAGCGGGTTTCTGCTGCTGCTTCTGGGAGAGGCGGCGCACGGTTTTGCAGGGCGGGTCTTCGTTGTAGCCGGGGCAGGCCATGTAGGCGCCGAAGGGGCCGCGGCGCAGGACCATGACGCGTCCGCAATTTTCGCAATACTCTTCTGCAGGCGTGCCCTGGGCGTCAGCGACCTGGAGGTCAGGCTTGGCGGCGGAGTTCTCTTTGGTGAATCCGCAGCTCACCACTTCCACGGTGACTTTTTGTCCGGTGGCGATGGCGGTGTCGATGGCTGCTTTCAGCTCGGCTTTCGCATTCACTTCGGCGACGGTGTTGGATTCCTCTTCTTCCGCCGTTTTGAGAAGGGTTTTGACGAGCATGGGATAGCGGAGCTTGGTTTCGACCTTGGCGATGACCTTCTTCGGATCTTTTTTCCACGCGGTGGCGGCAACGGCGACGGGTTTTTCTTTGCCGTAGGCGCTGCAGGCGTAGAACGATCCGAATTTGCCCCATTTCAAAATGAGCGGCGAGCCGCACAGATCGCATTTCTCGTCTGTGGCCTTCTCCATCCGCTTCACGTTTTCCATGTGCTTCTCGGCCAGCTTCAGTTCTTCTTCGAAGTGACCGTAGAAGCCTTTGAGCAGATCGGTCCAACGCTCTTTTCCTTCTTCAATGTCGTCTAACTCTTCTTCGAGTTTGGCGGTGTATTGCGTGTCGAAGATGTAGGGGAAGTTGGCGACCAACAGGTCGGTGACGACGATGCCGATTTCGGTGGGATAGAAGCGTCCGCCGCGGCCGGTGGGCGGGACTTTGGTGACGTATTCGCGATCCTGAATGGTGGTGATGATGGAGGCGTAGGTGGAGGGGCGACCGATTCCCTGCTCTTCTAGTTCTTTCACGAGCGAGGCTTCGTTGTAGCGCGGGGGCGGCTCGGTGAAGTGCTGCTCGGGGAGCGTGCGGATGTGGCGGAGCGGATCGCCATCGTTGACGGGAGGCAGAGCATTTTTCAGCGCGTCGTCGTCCTCGTCTTTTGTGTCGCTCGCTTCTTCGTAGACCTTGAGGAAGCCGTCGAATTTGAGGATGGAGCCGCTGGCTCGGAAATCGTAGGAGCGGTCGGCTTTGGCCTCGATATTGACGGTGGTCTGGTCGTAGACAGCGGGAACCATTTGCGAGGCAACGAAGCGCTGCCAGATGAGCTTGTACATTCGATACTGCTCGTCGCTGAGAAAGCGGCGGATGTCGTCGGGATGCAGCTCAGGGTTCGTGGGGCGAATGGCTTCGTGAGCGTCCTGCGCGTCTTTTTTGGAGCGGTAGATGTTGGCTTCGCCCGGTATATATTGATGGCCGATTTTCTGGGTGATGTATTGGCGGACGGTGGAGATGGCGTCGGGAGCGACGCGGGTGGAATCCGTACGCATGTAGGTGATGAGGCCGACGGTGCCTTCGGAGCCGAGGTCGATGCCTTCGTAGAGGCGCTGGGCGACGCCCATGGTGCGCTTGACGTTGAAGCCGAGCTGGCGGGAGGCATCCTGCTGGAGCTTGCTGGTGGTGAAGGGCGCTGCGGGGATTCTGCGGCGTTCTTTGCGCTCGACGGTACGAACCGACCAGCGGGCGTTGCCGAGCGCGGCGACGACAGCGTCAGTGGATTTTTGATCGGGCAGGCTGGGCGCGCTGACGGTGGGAACTTCAGCGCGGGTTCCATCGATACCGATGAAGCGGGCGACGAACTCGGGGCCGTCAGGGGTGGGAGCTACGGCGGCGTCGATGGTCCAGTACTCGACGGCTTTGAAATCCTGAATGAGGCGTTCGCGCTCAACGATGAGGCGCACGGCGACGGTTTGCACGCGGCCGGCGGAGAGGCCGCGGCGGACCTTGTCCCAGAGGAGCGGGGAGATTTGATAGCCGACGATGCGGTCGAGGACGCGGCGGGTCTGCTGGGCATCGACGAGGTTCTCATCGACGTCGCGGGCGTGATCGAAGGCGGCGCGGACGGCCTTCTGGGTAATTTCGTTGAAGGTGACGCGGCGGATCTTTTTCTTATCCTTCATCACCGGCAGCAACTGCATTTGCAGGTGCGCGGCGATGGCCTCGCCTTCGCGGTCCGGGTCGGGCGCGAGGTACACGAAATCTGCGGTGGAGGCGAGCTTGCGGAGATGGCGGACGACCTTCTCTTTATCCGACGTGACCTCGAGCGTGGGCTCGAAGGTTCTGTTCTTCAGTTCAACGCCAATGTCGCGCTTCGGCAGGTCCATGATGTGGCCGAAGGAGGCTTCTACCTGAAAATCTTTACCTAAGTATTTGTTGATCGTCTTCGCTTTCGCAGGCGATTCGACGATGACCAGAGATCGACTCATCTTTTCCTTTTCAACACCCAGGGCGCGCATTTCTTCCGCGGGCCTCTGTACCAACTCTTGTTCCTGTCTTCCTTCCGGGAAGCTAACACGAGCAGCCCTTATGAATCTACAAGAGGACTGCCGTGTGGAAGCCTTCTGTGAGACAAGGGATGCACAAAACGGTCAAAAGGCTCTAACGAAGTTCTTGCCCGGAAGTTGCCGGATGCGTCCCGCCAGCTCCAGTTCGAAGAGCGCAGTGAAAACCTCAGAAGAGCTGAGCTCAGGCTCGAGCTTCTCCAGGATCTCATCCATTTGCAACGCTTCATCGTGACGAAGCGCGTTGAAAACGAGCGCTTCAGAAGGTGGGAGCGGGGTTTCCTGAAATAACGATGCCTCAGAAGTGCCTTCGGATGCAAATCCCTCACTTTGTTCGAGGGAGGCGCGGATGTCGGTGGGCAGCTCTTCCCAGACATCTTCCCAACCGGAGGTGAGCTTCGCGCCCTGCTTAATCAGCAGGTTAGGACCCCAGGCATTTTTGTTGGTGACGTTGCCGGGAACGGCGAAGACTTCGCGATTCTGTTCGAGTGCGCAGCGGGCGGTGACGCGGGTTCCGCTGTTCTCCGCAGCTTCAATGACGAGCACGCCAATGCTCATGCCGCTGAGGATGCGATTGCGGCGGGGAAAGTTTTGCGGGGCGGGAAAGGTGCCGAGGGGAAGTTCCGAGAGGATGGCGCCTCCGCCGGCGATGATTTGCTCGGCCAGGGGCTTGTTCTCCTTCGGATAGATAACGTCGACGCCGGTGCCCCAGACGGCGATGGTGGGCTTGTTGGCGGCGAGCGCGCCTTTGTGAGCAGCGGTGTCGACTCCGCGGGCCATTCCGCTGAGGATGATGAGGCCGCGCAGCGCGAGATCGCGGGAAAGCCGTTCGGCCATTCCGGTGCCGTAGGGCGTGGGATGGCGGGTTCCGACGACGGCGATGCTGGAGCGCGCGAGCAGCGAGACGTCTCCGCGGATCCAGAGCAGCGCGGGCGGATCGAAGATTTGGCGGAGGCGTTCGGGGTAGGCTTCGTCGCGATACGTGAGGATGGTTGCGCAGCTGGCTGCGAGCTTTTCGAGCTCCTGATCGGCGGCGTGGCCTGCTTCGCCATGGACGATGAATTGGGCGGACTGGGCGGGAAACTGGAGGGCTTCCAATTCGGTGAGAGGCAGGTGGAGAACGTGGTCGGCGCAGCCGCAGCGTTCGACAGCGGTGAGAATGCGGCGGGGCCCGACGCCGGGAGTGAGCGCGAGGGCGAGCCAGGCGTGGCGTTCGTGGAAGGAGGCGTCGTGGGTGGGGATGATGGCGGGGGCGGCGGTCATTGGGGAAGCTGGTCCCCGGAAATTGTGCGCGCCGCTGCGATGGGAATTTTCATGAAAGCTGCGTGGAGAGTATCGGGCGGTGGGAGGTGGGTCAAGGGAAAGCGCGGGGTTGGGGGTTACGGAAGGGACATGACGGGGCAGTCGGATAAACTGGCGGGTGCGCTCTGAATCTTCTGCTCGCCGGCTTCGCGTTTCTGCCATTCACTTTCTCAATCCTGCTCCGCTGATGTGGAGCTTTGAGCATGAGCCGGATCGTTCGCGGCTGAGCGAGCGGTATGTGCTGTCGTCGGATACGCCGGCGGAATGTGCTGCGAAGCTGGACTCGGGCGCTGCGGATATTGGACTTGTTCCGGTTGCTGCTTTGGCTTCCGCGCCGGGGCTGGATGTGATTCCTGGATGCGTGATTGCGTCGCGGGACCGGGTGCGTTCGATTGTGCTGGTGGTGCGCGGGGCGGAGGGGATTGCGGGAGTGCGGCGGGTGGCGCTGGACACGGCGTCGCGGACTTCGGCGGCGTACACGCGCATTTTGTTTGCCCGGTATTGGAAGACGGAGCCGGAGTTTCTTTCCCACGAGCCGGAGCTGGAGGCGATGTTGCGCGTGGCCGATGCGGCGTTGCTGATCGGCGATCCGGCGTTGCTGGCTCTGGAAGATCGCGAGGCGCGGCAACAGCGGACGGGCGAGGCTCTGCTCTATTTTGATATGGCGCACGAGTGGCACAAATTCACGGGGACGACCTGGGTGTCGGCGGTGTGGGCAGTGCGGCGGGAGGCGGTTGAGTCGGGTGCGATTCCGGCCGCGCAGATCGTGGAGGATTTCCAACATTCGCGGGATGCGGGACTCAAGCACGTGGAGGATTTGGCGGATGAGTGGTCGTCGCGGATCGATGTGCCGCGCGCGACGATTCGCACGTATTTGTCGCACAACATTTGGTACGTGCTCGACGAGGCGTGTCTGGAGGGCCTGGAGCTTTTCTATCGGTACGGGGCGGAGTGCAAGGTGTTGCCCAGCGCGCCGGTATTGAGGTTTCTCTGAAATTCGGACGGATGCGGCGTCTCGGGACGCGGAAGCTGCGTCCAACCAACGTGATCTTCGCAATTCCAAAGGTAGTTCAGCACGCTCGTCACCGGTTGATGCCCGCGTGGATCCTGCACTTCGGGCTGGCCGGCGTGTTCGTGGTGGCGCTGCTGGATGCGGCTCCGATCCCGTTGCCGATTCCGGGGAGCACGGACATTCTGCTGCTGATATTGGGAGCGCATGGCGAGTCGCCGTGGTTGCTGGCTCCGATCGCGATTGCGGGCAGCTTGATCGGCGGTTATCTGACGTGGAGTGCCGGGAAAAAAGGCGGCGAGAAGATGCTGGAGCGGTATCTGCCGCGGCGCTTCGGCAAGCGTATGAAGGGATGGGTGGAAAACCACGGGATGCTGAGCGTGTGCGTGGCGGCGATGCTGCCGCCGCCGATTCCGCTGCTTCCCTTCCTCTTGGCGTCGGGCGCGCTGGGTGTGACGCGGCGGCAGATGTTCACGGCGATGGGGATTGCGCGGACGGTTCGATATGGCGGCGAGGCGCTGGTAGCTGCGGTGTATGGGCGGAGTATTCTGCGGGCGTTCAATCGCTATTTGGCGGGATGGTCTTCGGTGATTCTTTATAGTTTTCTGGGGTTGATGGTGGCGGCGATTGTGTTTGCGATTTGGAAGTATCGCCACGATAACAGCCGCGGACGCGCGGTGCGTGGGCGGGCGGCGGCGAAGGAAGCTGCGTGAGTTTAGTTCAATTGCATCGCTCAGGGGCTGAAGCCCACGTCTTTTTCGACATGTTTCGGCACGGCTGAAGCCGTGCCCTGATAGAGACAAAGGCGGATGCGCTTCGCGCATTTCACCCATCTGCCAAAACCGGGCAGATACGGGGCACCCTGCAGATCCTTCACCTGGAATAGAACAACCGCAGATCCCTCGCTTTGCTTCGGGATGACAGTCGCGACTCATTAGGTGATGTCGTCGGTGTCGAAGGTGGGTTTGACTTCTACGCCGTGGACCTGGCTGACTAAGTCGCGGACTACGTCTTCGAGCTGGCGCTGGCTTTCCATGACCGCGCTCATTGTCTGCAATTCGCCGGGCTCTTCGATGCGTTCGAGGAGGACGACGGCGTGGGCCTGGGCGACGTGATCGACGTTGAGGCCTTCGGGGGTTTTGGCCTTGATGCCGACGTTGTTGGGGACGATGCCGAGGAGATCGGCGACGTGCTCACGCATTTCTGCGGAGATAGGACCGATGCGGGGCGCGTTCAGGACCAGCGTGGTGTCGACGTTGACGATACGGAAGCCGGCGTTATGAATCTCTTCCATGGCGAGGTTGAGGAAGATGGCGGAGTCAGCGTCTTTCCAGCGCGGATCGTCGGGCGGGAAGAAGCTGCCGATGTCGCCAGCGGAGACGGCGCCGAGGAGTGCATCGGTGATGGCGTGGAGCAGCACATCGCCGTCGGAGTGGCCGGCGAGGCCCTCAGGGTGATTGATGCTGAGGCCGCCGATTTTGAGCGGCACACCGGGCTTGAATGCGTGGGAGTCGAAGCCTTGGCCGATGCGAATATCCATGCGTGTGATCCGAGGGAGGGTGCGTGCAGATTCAGGGTATATCAGCCTGGCGCGGAATCAAGAGCTAATGAGCAGCCGAGCGGTGGGCCAGGTAGAATTCCGCGAGCTCGAGGTCGCCGGGCTGGGTGATTTTGATGTTCGAGGGCGAGCCGGGGACGACGAAGACCTGGGCTCCGGCGCGCTCCACGATGCTGGCTTCGTCGGTTCCGATGAAGCCGTCGGCTTCGGCATCGGCGAAAGCGCTGCGCAGCAGTCCGCAGCGGAAGCCCTGGGGGGTTTGCGCCTGCACGATGTATTCGCGGGGGATGGTCGCGGTGACGATGGCGCCTTCCGCGGTGCGCTCGACCTGCTTGATGGTGTCGAGGGCGGGGAGGCCGACGATGGCGGCGGAGTGCTTCTCGACGGCTTCAATGACGCGGCGGATGATGGCTGGTTCGATGAGGGGGCGGACGGCGTCATGCACGAGGACGATGTCGTCGGGGCTGGATTCGAGG
>Ga0210391_10005733_pt1 | contig 10220 bp, 8 predicted proteins | sample IncBWC12OmetaG_FD_160573 | JGI IMG/M metagenome (GOLD analysis project Ga0210391, IMG submission 160573) | Forest soil microbial communities from Barre Woods Harvard Forest LTER site, Petersham, Massachusetts, United States - Inc-BW-C-12-O ...
GCAATTGAAACGATGCGAGCATCAAAAAAACGACAACTTTATGACAGTCTCTCCCCTTGGCTCCCTCGTGTTGTGTCAAGGCGCATAACGGGTGAAAACAAAGTCGCGATCTTTCGCAGACTCATGGCAAGGGAAGCAGCCTTTAAGCACGGCTTCATCTGCATTCGGCTTGCCGTCTTTAAATTGCGCAAAGCCCCAGCCGCCCGTCGCGGCGTATTTTGTCGAGTCCTTCACCATGAACTGAATGTTGATCGGCGGCCCGGCTACGAAAGACTGGTCCCGGCCGAAGACTTTGTTGTTTTCCGCGGAGGAGATGTAGCTCCACGCCAGCCGGGCGATGATTGTGCCATCCGGGAAGGGCAGCTTTCCTTCCCGGTAGGCATCGATGGCTGCATCATTGCCGAGGACGGCGCGCAAATCGTTGTTGTTGCCTGCCTCGTGGGCCACGGAGATCAGCTTCCAGTCGCGGTATCCGAGCGGAATCTTGATGTCGAAGGTTGGAGCAGCTTTTACATCGGCGTCTCCAGTTGCGTGGGCTACGTAGACGATCACGCTAGTCAGTGCAACAACTGCAAACAGCAGGTACGCGATCCGCTTCATGCAATGTCCTTTTCACATTGTCAGAACAACCCGGAACTCTGCCTTGCCGCTCATCATGCGCGCGAAAGCTTCCCCCGCTTTTTCGAGCGGATAGACTTCGATCATCGGACGCACGCCGGTGAGTTCGGCGAAATGTAGCGTATCCTCCGAATCGGCCGGGGTTCCAGAGGCCCAGCCCTGAATAGATTTGCTTCCATTGATGAGCTGTAACGGTGTCACCTCGATGGGATCGGATGCCGCGCCGACCACCAAGAGCTCGCCGTTCGGGCCAAGACCGTTGATCAGTTCGGACATAGCTTTCGAGCTTGGAGCCGTCGCCAGAATTACCCGGGCGCCGCCCAGTTTCTGCAACGCCTCGGCGGCACTGACCGAGGCGCTATCGATGTAGACATGAGCTCCGAGTTTCTTTGCCAGTGCCGCGTTTTCGGAGCCGCGACCGATCGCCGCCACCTGGTACCCAAATTTGTTCGCGAATTGAACTCCGAGGTGACCCAAACCGCCGATGCCTTGCACCGCAACCAGATCGCCGGGGAGGGCGCCGCTGTGGCGCAGCGCATTGTACGTTGTAATTCCGGCGCAGAGCAGTGGTGCTGCGTCGACGTCATTCAAGCTGTCCGGTATCGGAACTAGAGCTTCCACGGGAGCCACCATATATTGCTGGTAGCCGCCGTCGTAACTGATGCCACAGACTTTCAGATTCCGGCAATTGCGAAAATCTCCGCGCCGGCACTCGCGACACGTGTTGTCCTGGCCCCCGTGCCAGCCTACCCCAACGCGCTGCCCCTTTTTCCAAGCGGAAACGCCAACACCCACTTCATCGACGATGCCCGCGACTTCGTGTCCCGGAATACGGGGATACTGAATCCCCGGCCACAAGCCCTCTTTGGTGAGCACATCGCTGTGGCAAACCCCGCAGGCCTGCACCTTGATCCGCACCTGTCCCGCGTCCGGCGTAGGAATGTCGCGCTCGACGATTTCAAAATCGGCTCCAGGCTTGGAAACTTGCGCGACCTTCATCTTCGTGACTTTCATCGGAACTACTCTGCTAGTCGCCATAAACCCTCCTATCACTTTCTCGTGAAGATGTTCGGATAACCGTAGTTTCGTACGAAACCAGAGCCGAACAAATGCGATTTAGAAAGATCACGCCGCATTGGCGACAGGCGCGGTTTCCACGTTCGTCACAACGTTGATGTTGCCGTGAGTGGCTTTGGAATAGGGACATTCCACGTGCGCCGCTTCGACCAGTGCCTGGGCGACTTCGCGATCTATGCTCGGGAGTTTGACGTTGAGCCGCGCCTGAATCAGGTAACCGCCTCCGGCAGTGCCCAGATCTATTTCGGCGTCGACGGCAACTTCTGCCGGCAGTTTTACTTTCTTTCTGGCGGCTACGATTTTGAGCGCCGAAAGGAAGCACGCCGACCAACCCACAGCAAACAACTCCTCAGGATTGGTGCCGGTGCCGGAAGTGCCCGGAACGGAAAGCTTAACGTCCAATCGGCCATCGGACGTGCGCGATGCGCCTCCATCCCGGCCGCCCGTGGTGTGGGCTTTTGCGGTGTAGATCACTTTTTCGATTGCGGTTATCGCGTGCGTTTGTTCGGGTGCGTTCATGATGTCTCCTCCTCAGGTATCAATTGATTGTTGCCGACCGGGTTTGGTTGCGAAGTAAATGCAGTTAGGCCAGAACCACGGACGTGGGTCTATTGGAGGATGGCATCGGTAGATAACTCGGTATCAGTCATAGTGTCCAAGACCTTTTTGTCTTTTGACCGGCCTACATCGCCCGCGATGGAACCTTTCTGTGCAGAATTTGCGGCCCCACTCAACCTTCCGCGGGGAGCGCGGCATAAGGGTAGAATCGCCCGAATACTACTTGACATAGGAGTCTTCCCGGCACATAGTGGGGGGCACCCACCCCCGGGTAGGTCCGCCACCTTCGCCTCGGGAGTCCGCTCCCACCTTGCGATTGACTCGGCCTTGAGCCGCAGTGACTGAGGAGGTCCATCATGAAAATCGCTTCTAGATTACTGTTTGTTTTTGCCCTTGCGGCGGTGCTGACCGCCGACGCCCAGATATCGAACTTTCAACACGTCGTAGTGATCGTTCAGGAGAACCGCACGCCGGACAATCTTTTTCAAGGATTGTGTGCCGCTCCCTATGGGGCATGCGCTGTCCCGCCGACAGCCGCAGCGCCTTACGATATTGAAACCTCGAATTGGAAAACCAAGACTGGAAGCATTCAGCCTGCGCCCGTCGCTTTGGCCAATACTTACGATCTGAGCCACGCGCATTCGGCTTTCAATTCCATGTGCGACATTGTTGCCGGCGACCCGGCGCATTGCAAGATGGACGGTGCTGCGGGCATCGCATGCAGCCCACAGAAGGGCACGAGTTGCCCGGCAACCCCGCAGTTCAAGTTCGTTGACAATTCGACGGGGATTCTGAACCCCTATCTCACCCTCGCGACGCAGTACGGCTGGGCCAACTACATGTTTCAAACCAATCAAGGGCCAAGTTTTCCGGCGCATCAATTTCTTTTTGGAGGCACCTCCGCCCCCAGTCAAGCAGACGATGCCCAAGGTATTTTTGCATCTGAGAATATGAACCCCAGCGGCGCCGTGGCAGGGTGCAACGCTTTATCCACAACGACTGTCAAAGTCATTTCTCCAAGTCCCAATCCGCCCCCTTACGGTGTCGAAAACTCTTCAATCTATCCGTGCTTCGAACATCAGACCATGGCAGACCTCGTGCCTGACTGGATGTATTACGCGGCTGGCCCGGGCTCGATTTGGACAGCCCCGAATGCGATTGACCATATCTGTGTGCCTAGCGGCGGAGTTTGCACTGGCTGGGGCACCCACGTCGTTACCAGCAATCCGTCGAAGGTATTGACTGATCTGGGAAACTGCAATTTCCACAATCTGACTTGGGTTACTCCGACGGCAGCAAACTCCGATCACGCCAGCAGTAACGATGGGGGCGGGCCCTCGTGGGTGGCTTCCATCGTGAATGCTATCGGAAACAGCAGCTGCACAGACATCGTGAATGGCAAAGCCCTTACTTATTGGCAGGACACGGCGATCTTCATCACATGGGACGACTGGGGAGGCTGGTACGATCACGAGAAGCCGACCATCCTCGAGGGTGTTGAAGGCGACTATCAGTATGGATTCCGGGTTCCACTGCTTGTCGTTTCTGCGTACACGGATGCGGGCTACGTGAATAACTATCGGCACGACTTCGGCAGCATTCTGCGCTTCATCGAGCATAACTTCGCTAACCTCGGTATCACGGAAGGAGAGCTCGGTTTTGCGGACAGCCGTGCCACCACGAACTTACCTTTGTTTTTCCATCTGAACCAAGCGCCCCGGACCTTTACGACCATCCCCGCTCCCAAGGATGCGAAGTTCTTCATTCATGACCCCAGGCCACCGGAGCCACCCGATAATGATTAGGTTGAACCAGGAATAACTACCAGTCTAGTTTTGGAGCGAACGCACGAAGGCAGTGAATTCAGGGATGTGCCTGGCAGGAGCTGTTTTTGTCGCGTTCGCTTATCGCGGTGCGAGGGATGTGAAGGCCGCTGTCAAAGGGTGAAAAGCAAAGAGGAACGAGCCGCAGAATATAAGCAGGAAAACGCCGACGATGACGTAAAATGCGGGCGTAGTGTTGTTGGTTTCCAATTCTCCCAGCGCGAAGCGTCTCTTTAGCCCCGCAATGATCTGCTGAAAGACATCCTCACTGTTCTTACTCTTGTTCTTGATCTGTCCGACTCCGATCCATGACTGAATGGCGATCTGAATATCCAGGTTCGCCTGGGGTATGCGAACAATGGAAAGCTGCTCCTCGCGTTCCAGCTGCAAGTCATCCAACACTGAAAGAAGCGCCTTCCTGAATGATTTATCGACGATCCCCATTGCCACGTACCCTTGCATCTGTATCCAGAGGAACACCAGCAAAACTACAAACATGGCGGGCCCTAACAACCCAATCATCCTGAATGCTCCGGCTTGATCCCCCGGAAGGCGGAGCAATTGAATCGGCAGGATGAACTGCGGAAAAAAACACAGCACCATGAGGGCGAACATCCATCTCGATGAAAACAGTAGGGGCTTTTTCCGCAGTAAGACGGCGAGCCCTGTGAACAGAAACGTCAGCGCGATGAAGCCGAAAATAACTGGAAACATCTTGCGCATTACGAATGTCGTTTCGCCAAAGTCGCTGCCGTATCTGCCGGCGTCCGTTACGTCTTCACTCGCTTTATCGTTTTCGCCCAAGGCTCTCTCGGCCTTGGCGCGCTCGCCGTGGGCATATTGGTCCTTGGGACTGAGTGCGAGGGCTTGGGTACACTCTGCTACTGCGTCCTGCCACTTTTGCATCAGGACAAAGTTATGGCAGCGATAACTGACGATGTAGGTGCGGTAGGGATTGAGGCGCTTCGCTTTCGCCAGATAATCATTGGATTCCGCGTAGTGGCTCTGCTCGTAAGCAATTTCCCCGAGTGCCTCAAATGGCCGATAGGAGTCTGGCTTGAGCTCGGCCCATTTCTTATATTTTTCCTCGGCCTGTGGGTATTGACGCTCCTTTTGATAGGCGCATCCCCAAACGCGGTATGTGTCGGGATAGTCCGGTTTCAGACTCGCGGCTTCGCTTAGCAATGGTTGCGCTTCTTTGGCGCGTCCGGTCTGGCACAGATCGTCCGCATGCTGCACCAGGCCGATGACTTTCGGATCGGTAGCGTCCGGTGGCGTGTCGGCAAGCAGCGGCGACAAGAACAGAATCAGCCACAGCGGGGCACACAGACAGGTGAAAATGCGGCGAGCCGCCGCGCGGGGTAAGACCAGGCTACGCGTCTGCCCGCAACTTTGGCAGAAGCGCGAGCCGCTGGGCAAATCGATATCACATTTCTTGCACAGCACAGTAATTCCTTGCAGCTATTCTGCTGACCCCGAGGCCTGGAGGCAAGGTTACCGGAGTCACACAAAACACTCTTGCCTCAAGCGGTTGCTTGGGCTTGCTGTTGGGCGTAAGTGAGGTCGCTTCCGGCGTGGGCGAGCGCGGCCACCAGGGGCTGTGCGGGAAGCTCCGCGACGGGTAATTCAATGGTTACACGCGCCCCCTGTGGCTTCACGTTTTCTATCCTGAGATCTCCGCCATGTTCTTTCACGATCCCGTAGCAGACACTTAATCCCAGTCCTGTACCTTTGCCCACGGGTTTCGTCGTATAGAAGGGATCAAGCGCGCGGCTTAGATTGCCAAAGCCCGGGCCGGTGTCTTCAACCTCGATCACGGCCCGCGAGCCGCTTTGAAAGGCGCGGATGCTGATCCGCTTGCGGCCGGGCATGCCTTCTAGAGCGTCGGCGGAATTGTTGAACAGGTTCAGCAGGATCTGTTTGATTTCGTCTTCATTGACGGCCAGAAATGGCAACTCCGGCGCGATGTCGAGTTCCACTTCGACATTGCGGGTACGCGTATAGTGCTCGCGCAGAGCCAACACTTCCTGTACCACCGAAGACAGCTGCACATCCCGTTTGTCGCGCGCACTTTGCCGCGAAAACCGCAGCAGGTTCTCGATAATGCGTTTCATGCGGCGAGACTCACCGACCAGTTTTATAAGCTGATCGCGAGTGTTGGAAGCGGTGATGGTATCGCTGAGCAGTTCGCCGTATCCCATGATCACAGTCAGAGGATTATTTAACTCATGTGCGACTCCCGCGAGCAATTGCCCGAGGGCGGCCAGTTTCTCCGACCACACCAGTTGCGTATGTAAGGCTTTAAGTTCAACGGCAACAGCGAGGTCGGCGGCGAGCATTTCTATGCGCGACAATGCCAGCAGGTCGATCGGATCGGCCTCTCTTGGAGCAGCCAATCGGAGGCACCCTAAGGTCGCGCCTCCCGGAGAACAAAGCGGTATCAATAGTTCATTCGCCCCGAACGTGAGACGGTCTGCACTCAGCGCAATCGGGATCGCCTCATACGCAGGCAAAAAATACGAATTTTGTCCGACGAGTTGCGCAGAGGAACACAACTTCTTGATGTGATCGACCGTCCAGTTTTCGGTTTGTGCTTCCAGCATCGGCAAAGATTGTGCTGACAGGCCGCTCGAGCCAGCCAACCACAGCCTGCGCTCCGCATCTTCGAGTTGGACGACGGCAACGCTAAAGTTGCTGACCTCGGTGATTGCCGAAGCAATTTCGGGGCAGAAGGTATCCGGCCGTGCGCCACCCAACAGCCGGGAGGTGATAGCGGAGAACCGTTCCAATTGCCGGCTGAGCGCTTCTGCCTTGTTCTGCATACCGGTGATTGATTTTGACTTGTCTTCGACCACCGCCAGAATCATTCCGAAAGCAACGAAGAACTTTGGAGTGTTCCACAGTTCTCCTGGAATAGTCATCTGCGGCGCGCAGCGATCGATCAGCAGCCCCAGCGGAAATACCGCTCCCCAGCAGAAGAACCCGCCCGCGATCGTCAACAGGGCGGGCGACGCTCGCCAACGGTTGCGGCAAATGAATACCCCCGGCAAAGCAAACCCGATGCCAAGCAGCGCAATCGCGCCTTCATCAAAGGAGCCGCGAATCGCAGCGCGCAACGCCCATGCTCCGGCAAGCGAACAAAGAAAAGTTGCTGTCAGTAACTCCCAAGACAGCGATTTGCTCATCCAGACGAAAAAGCATAATCCCCCGCCGAAACAAGCAATCAGGCACAAAACATAAGGCCAGCGCGCGTGGACAGCGAAGCCGGTGCATGCCAAATAAGTGACCGACGGCACACCCAGCATCAGCAGCAGGAGCGTTCGCTTGGCGCAGTCTTCCGCGATAAGGGACACCGAGACGAGAAAACTGACCGCAGCTGCTTGCAGCGATCCGGCATCGACGGCCAAGAGCAGGGAACTGACGGGGCCGTGATCCGGCTTCAGCAATTGCGCCAGGAAATGCGTGAACACCAAGGTCCATCCGATGGTCCAGAGAGTGAGGCGTGCGCAACGCGCCTGGCGCTTCAGGCATACGAAGATAATAACCAGCACGCCCACAGTTAAGAATGTTGGAATTTTTTCGAGCATCCCCATAAAGGTTTTCATGGGGGAGATGTGACATCTCAAAGGTAACCAACAGTAACCTGGTGGGTCAACGCCACAACGTGCCATTGGCGTAGCACGAAAGTTAAGCAGCATGCACGATAGTGGTGGGCAAACGCCGCCACGAGATGCCGAGAAGTGAATCGTAAGAGATTTTTATGCTTTAATTGTTGCCATGCAACAAGCCGGAATTAGTCCGCGCCCCGTGGTAGGGGCGATCATTGTGGTGAGCGGCCTCGCCGTGTCATTTCTATTATGGCTGCTTTACGTGCATCACGCTTCAGCGGATTTTGCTGGGCGCTGGATGTTTTTGCCGGCCTTGAACGCGTTTCTCAACGGATTTTGCGCGATCGCGCTTTGCGTGGGATTGTATTTCATCAAGCATCACAATCGAGAAGCGCATCGCATGAGCATGCTGTCGGCCTTCGCGTTCTCTTCTGTTTTTCTAGTCAGCTACATCGTGAACCACGCACTGCATGGAGACACGATTTTCCCCGGCCACGGCCCCGTGCGCGCCATCTACCTTTCTATTTTAGCCAGCCACGTCATTCTTTCCATTGTGGCGCTGCCCATGGTGCTCACGACGTTCTTTTTTGCATTAACCGGGCGCTTCGCCATCCATCGCCGAATCGCGCGTATAACCTTCCCCATCTGGCTCTACGTTTCGATCACCGGCGTGGCGGTTTTCGTTTTCCTCAGGGCGTACGCGTATTAGGACTCCCACATCACCCGACTGCAACGGCTCAGACGTTCTACGCCGATTTACACACACGATCCGATTTATGAACCGACGCCGGTGTTCCAAGGGGCTACGACCAGAGAGAGCTAGAGCCATGCCGAAGCGCCAAATAGACTGGCTTTGCTCACCATGCGTCGCCACAGCCATAACACGCGTCTTTGCGCTTTCATCGTTCTGCTGGCCGTTTGTGTAGGACTGGCTGCTTGCGGCGTGAGTTCATCGAACTCGTCGTCTGGGAAGCCGACGATCACCTCCTTTGCGGCGAACCCTACCAACATAAACTCGGGCGCCAGTAGCATGCTGAGTTGGACGGCAACAGGAGCGACGAGCATCGCCATCACGCCGGGAACGTTCACGTCCGCTTCGGCAAGTGGTGCGACCAACGTGAGTCCAACCGCGACGACCACCTACACACTGACAGCAACCAATGCGGCAGGCTCAGCGACATCCACGCTAACCGTTAGCGTAAATACGGCAGGCAAGCCAACTATCAGCTCGTTTACGGCAAGCCCTTCAACAATCACTGCGGGTTCGAGCAGCACGCTGAGTTGGGCGACGACAGGAGCGACGAATATTGCCATCACTCCGGGAACATTCACTTCCACGTCTGCCAGCGGTTCAACAGGCGTGAGTCCAACCGCAACCACCACCTATACGCTGACTGCGACGAATGCTTCGGGGTCGGCGACGTCCACGGCGAAAGTCACCGTGGCGGCGTCGGGCGGTCCACTGTCGATCACAACCACTTCGTGTCCCGGAGGAACTCAGGGCGCAGCGTATGCTGGCTGCACGATCGTCGCCAGTGGTGGCGTGCCTCCTTATACTTATTCCGTAAGCACGAATCCCAGCTTTCCTCCGTTGCCTGAAGGCATGTCCCTCAATGCATCTACGGGGATCCTCAGTAGTTCGCTGATCGGCGGCCAGGGCACGTACGCGCCCGTATTTGTGGTTACCGACTCGACCAACGCGCAGGCGAATCAGAACATCGGCATCGCCCTCAACGGCAACAACAAGTTCATGGCAAACGTCTTTCCATCAACCTCTATTTTTCACCATCGAGTGGACGCAGCCACCACAAACTTACCCGTAGACACCTCCCCGGCAGCGCCCATGTACAGTGGCTATTTGCCAGCGACGGTTAAACCATTCTTCGGAAACAATTCGAATGCTCCGTTTCCGAACGGTATACCCGCCATTGAGGTTCCTTACAATCAGGCGGACGTATCCGTTTCAACCACGTTATATCAGTCCTACTTTACCTCTGGTCCAATTCCCGCAAATGCGCCTGTCGAAGGCACCAGCAACTCGCAGGGAGATCGACATGTGCTTGTCTACCTCGAGGCAGGCGGCGGAAAGAATCCTGCGCTTTACGAGATGTGGCAGGGAATCTACGAATCCGGCCCCTGGACTGATTCCTCGAATGCGCTCTGGCCCAACGCATCTTCGAATAACCTGACACCGCAAGGCAATGGGACCTCCGACGCCGCAGGGCTTCCGGTAGCACCGCTGCTCGCGAATGCCGACGAGGTAATCGGCACCGGAACGCCCGACGCACCGAATGGCACCATTCAACATCCCATCCGATTCACGCTGAATCATATGTTGAACTACTGGGTGTGGCCGGCTACGCAAACGGCCGGTGTGGGGAGTTGCATCGCTCAAGGAGGAGGCTCCATTCCTACCGAATCGGAGATCTCCCAATCGACGCCTCCCGCCAGTTGCACTATGTCGGGACCTGCTGGCGAGATCTATCGGCTGAAGGCTTCGGTTGCGACTCCGTCGTGCGCTTCAACCAGTCCGCAA
>Ga0210391_10005734_pt1 | contig 10217 bp, 6 predicted proteins | sample IncBWC12OmetaG_FD_160573 | JGI IMG/M metagenome (GOLD analysis project Ga0210391, IMG submission 160573) | Forest soil microbial communities from Barre Woods Harvard Forest LTER site, Petersham, Massachusetts, United States - Inc-BW-C-12-O ...
CCGCCGGTTGACTGGCAACCGCCCACCACGGGCCACTTATTGGAGGAGTTTGAAACTACTTCTGCGCGGCTGTTACCTGCACTGCCGCTGGCAATCGCACCAGTCGCACGTCCGTAATCGAAGGAAGCGCGCGGATCTTCTCTACCACGGACGCGTCCACCGCGCCGTCGAGCCCGACAAGCGCCAGCGCCTCACCGCCTCCGCCGGGCGCTCGCCGGCCCAGTGCGAATGTGGCAATATTTACACCCAGCGAGCCGAGCTGACTTCCGATCCGGCCAATTACGCCGGGCACATCGACGTTCCGCGAAAGCAACAGGGTGCCCTCGAGCGGCGCTTCCAGTCCCATCCCGTCCAGCGCCACGATGCGCGGCGAGCCGTCCTGCCCCACCGTTCCCTCGAGCGCGAATTCGCGGTTGCCGTCGACGACGGCGACTTCAATCGTGTTCGGAAATCCGCGCTCGCGCCTGCGGATCGTTTCTTCCACCTGCAGACCGCGCGACGCCGCCTCGCTCGCCGCATTCACCAGGTTCACTTTTTCCGGCAGCACCGCGTTCAGTGCTCCGATCAGTACCGCGCTACGGATCATGTGCGACCCAAGCTCGGCCGGCTCGCCCGCATAGCGAATCAAGATGCGGTTGAAGCTCTTCGTCGGCGCAGCTTGCCCCACGAACGCGCCCAGCCGCTCGCCCAGCTCCAGGTACGGTTTCAAACGACGGTATTGGTCCGGCGAAAGCGCGGGCATATTCACGGCGTTCTTGATGACGCCTTCGGCAAGATAGTCGCGGATTTGCAGCGCGATCGCCGTGCCAACTTCTTCCTGAGCCTCGGCAGTCGACCCTGCGATGTGCGGCGTGGCGATCAGATTCGGCAGGCCGACCAATGGAGAATTTTTCGGCGGCTCCGTCGCAAATGTGTCCACGGCCGCGCCGGCCAGTGCGCCCGATTTCAGTGCTTCGGCCAAAGCGGCTTCGTCGATCAGTTCGCCCCGCGCGCAATTCACCAGCCGCGCGCCTTTTTTCATTTTCGCGATGGCTGCCGCATCGATCATTTTCTCGGTCGTTCCGCTCAACGACGTGTGCAGCGATACGACGTCCGCCTGCCTCAGGACTTCGTCCAGCGGCAGCAGCTCCACTTCCACCTCGCGCGCCGCCGCCGGAGTCACGAACGGATCGTACGCCACCACTTTCATCTCCAGACCTCGCGCCCGCCGCGCCACCTCCGTGCCCACGCGTCCGAGCCCCACCAGGCCCATCGTCTTGCCGCGCATTTCCGTTCCGGAGAAGGCTGACTTTTCCCACTTCCCCGCCTGAATCGACGCGTTCGCCTGGGGCACCGCGCGCGCCAGCCCCAGCATCAAGGCAATCGTATGCTCGGCCACGCTCACGGCGTTACCGCCCGGCGTGTTCATCACCAGCACGCCGCGACGCGTAGCCGCGTCCATGTCCACGTTGTCGACACCCACGCCCGCGCGTCCGATCACGCGCAGCTTCGGTGCCTTTTCCAGCAGCGACGCCGTCGCTTTTGTCGCGCTGCGAATCACCAGTGCATCGGCGTCCGCCAGCTCGCTCGGCAGCGACGCGGCCGCCGGCATCACTACGTTCCATCCGGTATCTTTCAGCAGCGCTATGCCGCGCTCGCTGATCTTATCTGCGATCACGATTTTCATGGGGCAACAAGGTTATCGGTCGCGCGCGTGGCTGTCAATTCGCCTCACCGCCCGCAAGGCCTATGCTATGATTTTCGGCCGGGAGAAACGCCGAATGAGCTATATGGACCGCATCGAAAAAGATCTGACCGCAGCCATGCGAGAAAAGGACGAGCTGCGCCTCAGCGTTCTCCGCATGGTCAAAAGCGCGCTGATGTACAAGCAGGTGGAAAAAAAGCGTCCGCTGGACGACATGGAGTCGCTCCAGGTACTCCAGACGCTGGTAAAGCAGCGCCGCGAATCGGTCGATCAATTTACGCGCGGCGGACGCAAGGATCTCGCCGACAAGGAAACCAAGGAAATCGGAATTATCGAGGGCTACCTGCCGGTCGCGCCGAGCGACGCAGAGATTCAGCGCGCCGTGGAGGAGGCCATCGCGGCCGAGGGCGCCGATTCCCTGAAACAGATGGGCGCCGTCGTGAAGGCCGCCAAAGCCCGTCTGGAAGGCAAGAACGTCGACGGCAAAGTCCTGAGCGACAAAGTCCGCGAACGCCTCAGCGGGAAATCGTAAGCTTCGTCCAATCGGCCGCAACGTGATTAGGGGGTTGTCGAGGGACGCCGCAGCAGGGCGGACGCTTCCTGGTCCAGCGCGATCTGCTTCAGAAAACCTCTGATCTCCGGCAGTTTCTCCGTGGGCACCTCAACGTCCTTGATCTCGAACGTTCGGTGATAGTGCAGGACACCGCCCGCCACTTTGATCTCGCTGTGATAGGAGCCATAGGAGCAATCCGCCTGCACGTCGGGCGGGACTCCGTCGAGCACGTATCCGGTCGGCAGCGTGATGTCGAAGACATCGTCCTGCCGCGTGGCCTCGTGAAATTCGATGGCGTATTTGCGCGGCTTCTGCTCGGTAAACAGACGCAGCAGACCGGTCTCGTTGTCGCCCACGACGCGCGGGCGAAGAAAGAGCATGTTGCCGGAGGCCGTGGCGTATCGCGGCGCGACGAATTTGTAGGTGAGCCCGAAAGACTGATCGTAATTCTCGAGGTTGCCGAGCGACGCACCGGTAAGCACGTAGTTGCTCAGAAATCCCCCGAGAAACCCTTCGATGATCTCGGCGCGTTTCGACGGCTGCGCCTCGACGAACAGTTCCCGATAGTCCGCAGCGGGACCGCCCCAGTGCACTTCGTTGACTTCGCCGGAAAGATCCCCTGTGGCCGTCAGCGTAAGGGTCCCGGTGCGAAGTATGCGATTGGTCGTGGGAGCCGAGAGCGGCATTCGAATCAAACTGCCTCCCTGGTTCGTGACGACCAGCCCGTCATTGTGCTGGAGATACCAGGGCAGGTAGCCGAGCGGCACGTATTCGTTCGTGGGATCAAAGAAGAGCAGGCGTCCCAACTTCGGATCGTTCACGACGGCATAGAACAGGTTGCTGTCAAGCGCGTCCGGGAGACGGATCGCGACGATCACGTGGTTGGAGTGAATCGACGGGTAATCCGGCCGCACGACTCCCCGCTCGTCATCCACGACCACGTAGTAGGCCTCGATGCCGATTTCGTGCAGCATGGTGATCAGCAGAGTGGCCTTGTCTTTGCAGTCGCCGTATTGGTGCGCGAAGATGTCGCTTGCCAGGTGAGGCTGGAACCCTCCGATTCCCAACTCAATCGCCGCGTATCGAATCTTTCGCTGTGCGAAATCGGTGAGCGCACGCATTTTCGCCACGGGATCTGTCAGCCCGGAAGTGAGCTCGGAGACTTTCTGCTTCATTTCCGGCGATGGAACGCGAGTCGATTGCGTCAGGCCGGCGTACCACAGGCCCATATCGCTCCAGGAACCAGTGGTTCTCGCGCGCATGGCCGGGTCGTGCGGAAAATATTTCAACCCCACCCAGCCTGCAACGGCCAGCGCGGGAGGCATCTCGGGCTCGAGATCCACCGCGGGGACGTCGCTGACTTCCCATGTGTATTGGTTACCGGCGATTTGGGGCGTCTGTTCCGCATGGTTGAACCACCTCGCGGTGTACTCCCAGCCCGGAGGAATTTGCAGGATCAGGCGGCCGTGCCTCAGCGGAATCGTGTCCTGAAACTCCCAATCGTCTTCGAAGATGAAGGGGCGCTGTTTCTGAACGTACTCGTACCCGACGACATTCCCTGGGTTCGCGTCCGCATATTTTTGAATCTTCATTCTGTCGTCGGAATACACCTCGAAAGTGGACATCGCCTTCTCGAAGGCGTCCTTGTCCTTCAGCGCGTATTCGTGACCGTCCGCTGTGATCGTCCAGGCATTGAACGAAACGATCTTCGTCTCGTTATCGAACGGTACGCCCGCGGCTCCGTATTCCTGACGCGCCTCGGGGCGCAGCAGCTTGTAAGCGACGCGGTGCCGCGTATCAATTTCGCCGCTCTCCATCACCGTGGTCTGGTATTCGTCGAGCAACTGGACGGCGATGGGATTGTCGGGATAGTCGGGCAGTTTTTCGTGCGCGAGCGCCCGCAGCCAGTCAGGCGCCGAATCGGCCGCCGCGCGCGGCGCGGCGCAGAGGAATAGAATCGCGGCGCTCAGGAGCAGCAGCGCGGCGAAGCGAAATGCGCCGGACTTACCGGCCCGATTGCAGCATGAGCGGAGCAGAGTCATCGGTTTTCACAATGCTGAAGAAATTGCGGAGCCCGGGATAGGACTCCTTCGGATAGACCGTGCCCTTCACTTCGAGCTGGCGTTTGATTTCGACGCTGTCGGCCCGCGCGACGGCAGCAATCTGGTATGTCAACGGGCCGGGCGCCATTTTCTGAGGATCCGGCACCGCCTGGGGTTTATAGCCGAGCGGACAGTGAATGGTCAGGTCGTCCACCTTCTGATAGGGGTAGGGAAAAACCACCACGTTCGTCCGCTTCTGCGATTGAAAATAGCCGACCTCGGAAGTCTGAAACAGATCGAGCGGCAACAGCATGCGCTGGACGCTGCCGGTCGCCGCGGCGGGCACCTTGATGGTGCCTTCGACGTGAAGCGGCGCTTCCACATCGTCCCAGTTGGTGATGCTGTTGACCTCGAAGGTTGAATCCACCGACATCCAGGCCTTGATCTCGTCACCGAGAACTTTCTTCCTGCCGGCTTCGTCTTCATCGCGGTTATACAAGCGCAGGTTGGCGCCCTCGAGTCCGGTAAAATCAACCGAAAGTTTGCCGTTCATCTCCATGTCGTTGTCGACCGTTACGTCGGCGTGGCGGACGATGGTGGCCTGGGTCGGGTCCGGCACGGCGGTCACGATCATCTCGCTGCCGTCCTTGCTGACGCGAACGCCGCTCGCCGCCGATTCATACCACGGCAGGACGTTGAACGGATAGAAGCGGGAGGCCGGGTCGAGGTAGTACTCCTTGCCTCCGGCACGAACCCAGACCAGCTCGGAGTTCAAATCCGAGGCGGCTTCGCGATTGGGAATGAAGATCATGCCGGCCCGCGAGGCGACCCGAACATCGGCCGCTTCAAATCCCGCGGCACGGGCTAGTCCGATCATCAGGAAGTTGACCTCGCTGGCGTGAGCGTAACCGTGCTTGAGCACGTCCTCGACGTTGGTATTCGGTTTAATGGCTTCCTGTTTGTTTTCCTTCTCGCTCTTTTCACTTTCCATGTCGAGGTTGCGGATTTTCAGCGTGCGCGCGTAGAGCTTGCGAAGTTTGATTTCGGGAGAATCGCCGGGGGCAACATCCTGCGAGACTTCCTGCGCCAGTTCCTTTTTCTTGTCGACGAAATGCTCTACTTCGCCGTCCCATTTCCTGCCGATGCGCTTCCAGTATTGGTCGGGGGTTTCAGAGGACGGCTCGTCCTGGGAGCGGTAATAGAATTCGACGCGCGCTTGCAAAGACTCTTCCGGCGGCATCAGCTGCTCCTGTTCGATGCCCGGCATGTCGTGGATTTCGAGAGTGTACATGTTCTGCTGCTTCTGCACGGTTGCCAGATTGGCCGGAAGAAGATAGTTCCGGGAGAACAGGGGAAGCGCATAAGACGAGTCATCAGGCTTGATCGAAAAACGGGCGAGACGCGTGTACAGCTCGCTCTGGACGACCCAGGCAATCGTCCAGTAGAAATTGTCGCCGGTCGCGTTCTGCCGCACGAACTGTTCGCGATACCTGTATTCGATGATGGAGCCGGGTTGCACGTCAGGCATCGTCCAAGTCTTGGCAAGAACCCTGATTCCGTTCCCTTTGACGATTTCCTTGTCGTAGGTCTTGCCGTCGAAATCTTTGACCGTGCCGTCGGGTTGGATGGTGCGCCCGCGCACGGACTGCAGGGTTTCCTGCGCTCGGTCGTACGGAATTTCAACGTCGGCCTGGGACTTCACACCGGCGGTGGTGAATATTTTGACGCGCACGTAACTGTTCACCGAGGCGAGTTTGGCGTCCTCGTTGACCTCGCGGTACAGGATCATGGCGTCGAGCCCGGCCTGCTTCGGATTGTCCTTCATGGCAAGGTCTTCGGGAGGGATCGGGAGCCAGTCGTCGGCGTGCGCGGTTCGCGGCAACGCGATGAGAACAGTACTCAGGCAGACAGCACAGACAACCATCCGGCCAAGGCGGTTCATGCGGCGCTCCTGACTAATTCGCCGCTGCGAGCGGTTCCGGGGCTGGGACGGGACACCCGCGAACGCGCAGCTCTGCGGCTCCTAGTTTACAGATAGTGACGTGTGGGCAACGCTATATCGAAACGGAGCGACTGTCAATCGCACCGTCGTACCAGCAAACCGCATGCCAAATACCAAATTTCGGCCGTTCCAGCCGTACTCCGACCCTGAGTCGAAGGCCGCTTCACACCGCCGTTACACCCGATTCGGTGCGCGGGGCCGCCTGTAAACTGCTCGGGCAGCGGCGATTGCGGCTTGCCAGCATGAACGGCTGATGCTAACTTGCCGGCTCCACTGCAAGCCGCGCACCGGCCGGTCCGCCCGCGCAGGACAGTGTCCAAAGGGAGGCATAGCGTGTCCACGAAGCCTTGGAGCTCGACCGCGCCGGCGGGGGAATTTCGGCCCTATGTCGATGCCGAGGAAAGCGTCGCCGAATTCAGCCTGCGTGCGATCGTGCTCGGAGCGCTGTTCGGGGTGCTGTTCGGCGCGGTTTCCGTGTACGTGGGCTTGCGCGCCGGTCTGACGGTCTCCGCGTCGATTCCCATCGCCGTACTTTCGATCAGCATTCTGCGGGCGTTCGGCCGATCGACGATTCTCGAGAACAACATCGTGCAGACCACCGGTTCGGCGGGCGAATCGGCGGCGGCCGGCGTGATCTTCACCATGCCGGCGCTCATTTTCCTGGGCTATTCGCTGAACACGGAATACTGGCGAATTTTCTACCTGGCCCTGCTGGGCGGCACGCTGGGCGTGCTGTTCATGATTCCGCTGCGGCGGCAGCTGATCGTGAAAGAGCACGGGAACCTGACGTTTCCCGAAGGCACGGCGTGCGCGGACGTGCTCGTGGCGGGCGAGCGCGGCGGTTCGTTTGCCGGGCGCGTGTTCTGGGGGCTCGGGCTGGGCGGCGCCTACACGTTTGCCATGAACACGCTGGGTCTTTGGCCGGGACAGCCGGACTATCAGCCGAAGTGGCTGCCGGGCGCTTCGATGCGCTGCACGATCACGTCGGAATATTTGGGCGTTGGCTACATCATCGGACCCCGCGTAGCGGGATTTCTGTTCGCGGGCGGAGTGATATCGTGGCTGGTGATGATGCCGGCGATGCGATTTTTCGGATCGCTGGCGCCGGGCGTGGCGCTGTATCCGAGCACCATCCCGATCCCGCAGATGACGCCGGATCAGCTGTGGAGCACGTATATCCGGCCGATGGGCGCCGGAGCGGTGGCTGCGTCCGGATTGATTACGCTGATCAAGACGCTGCCGACGATTTTCGCGGCGCTGGGATCGGGGATCAAAGATATTCGCGCCAAGCAGGAGTCGGCGCCGGCGATGAGCCGGACGGAACGCGATCTTTCAATGAGGATCGTGGTCGGCGGATCGGTGCTGATTCTGCTGATGGTCTGGGCGTTTCTGACCTTCAAACCGGTGCCGGGCGCGCAAACAGGGATTTTTTCGAATCTGCTGGCGTCGGTTTTTATCATCGTGTTCGGATTCTTGTTCGTGACGGTGGCGTCGCGGATCAGCGGGCTGATCGGCAACTCGTCAAATCCGATCAGCGGCATGACCATTGCGACGCTGATGGCGACCTGCGCGGTGTTTCTGGTGGTTCACTGGACGGCGAGCGCGTACAACGTGCTAGCGCTGACAATCGGCGGAGTGGTCTGCATCGCCGCGGCGATTGCGGGAGCGACGTCGCAGGATTTGAAGACAGGCTATCTGGTGGGCGCGACGCCCGCCAAGCAGCAGGTGGCGCTGGTCGTCGGCGTGCTGGTGTCATCGCTCGCGATCGGCGGGACCCTGATCCTGATGAATATCGGCCTCGCGCAGTACAAACCGGTCCAGATTCCGCTCGACGTGAATAACCTGCCGACGGGCGTGGAACGGCAGGACAGCAATTTCGTGCATGACGGGAAATCCTACGTACTGGTCAACGCCATCGGGTCGGGCGTGATCGAAGACGGGAAATATCTCTACGATCCTTCGACGAGACAGATCGAGATTCAATGGGAGCAAGGGATCGGCAGCCAGCGCGCGGCGGCTCCGCAGGCGCGACTGATGGCCACGGTGATCAGCGGTATTTTGAACCGGCGGCTGCCGTGGCGGCTGGTGTTTCTCGGCGTATTTCTGGTGATCGCGATTGAGATTCTGGGCGTGCGGTCGCTGCCGTTTGCGGTGGGATCGTATCTTTCGATCGGGACCACGATGGCGATGTTTGCGGGCGGTGTGGTGCGTTGGCTGGCCGAGCAGGGGCGCGAAAAACCAAGCGGGGCGGAAAGCGAAGTGAGCCCTGGATCGCTTTACTCGAGCGGGCTGATCGCGGCCGGTGGAGTGTTTGGGCTGCTGGCGATTGTGCTGAACCTGCTGCAGGATGAGGAATTGAGCAACCATGTGCCGCACTGGCTGGGCGCGGTGCTGCGTCTGCCGTGGCGTGATGATCTTTTCAACGGTTTTGCGAAGCGGTACATGCCGCATGTGTCGGCTTCGCCGGGGTTCGGAGTCCTTCTGTTCGTGCTCCTGGCGGCGACGCTGTTTTTTTCCGCACGGAGAAAACTGAAACAAACGTAGGCCGTGCGGGCGGCGCTCGGTACTCGCCGGTCGCGCGAAGAGGGATCCTTCGGCTCCAGGCCGACCCGCTGCGTCGGCCGTGGGCTCCGGATGGAGGCGTCGTTCTCTATCGGGGAGTGGCTTCGCGCAGAAACCGGGCGGCTTCTTCCGGCGGCGTGGGATTGATATAGAAACCGGTGCCCCATTCAAAGCCGGCCACCTTGCTGAGCTTCGGCATCACCTCGATGTGCCAGTGGTAATGATCGTTGAGCTCCTCGCCGATGGGCGAGGTGTGGATGACGAAGTTGTAGGAGGGGAACGCCAGAGCCGCATCGAGACGGCCGAGGAACTTGCGGAGCGTCCTGGCGAGCGCACCGTAGTAGGGCGTGGGCATATTTTCAAATGCGGAGCTGTGCTGACGCGGCAGCACCCAGGTTTCGAACGGGAAACGCGGAGCGTACGGCGCGAGAGCGATGAAGTAATCATCGTTGAGGATGACGCGAGCTTCCGTGTCAATTTCCTGCCGGATCAAATCGCAGAAAATACAGCGCTCTTTTTCGTCGTAATAGTGTTTCGAACTGTCGACTTCCTCGCGTACGCGTTTGGGAACAATCGGAAGGGCGATCAACTGCGAGTGCGTGTGCTCGAGTGAGGCGCCGGCGGGTTCCCCGTGATTCTTGAACAGCAGGATGTAGCGGAAGCGGCGGTCGTTTTTCAGGTCGAGCATGCGGTCGGGATAGGCCCAGAGAGTTTCCTCGACGGCTCGATCGGGCATGGTGGCAAGCGAGAGCTGATGGTCATGGGTTTCCACGATGACCTCGTGCGCGCCGACGCCGTTCATGCGGTCGAACATGCCCTCGCCCTCCCGGTCGAGGCCCCCTTCAATGCCGAGCGCCGGGAACTTGTTGGGCACCACGCGAAGCGACCAACCCGGCGTGTCGCGCCCGCTCCCGTTGCGCCCGTAGGCGAGGACTTCAGGGGGAGTCTTTCCCTCATTGCCGGGACAGAACGGGCAGACGGCGACACCCTTGATCTGGACGCTTTCGCGGACGAAATCGGACGGGCGGCGGCTGCGGTCCGAGGAAATGATCACCCAACGCCCCGTGATGGGGTCTCTGCGAAGCTCCGGCAAACTGCCTCCGAAATGTACGGCCCGGCGCGGGGACCGCAAATACAACAGGTGGAGATATTCTACTACGGGGGATGGGGCGGGAAGGCTCTTGTTCGGCGCGTTGCCTGGGACTGTGGAAGAAACGCTGCCTTGTGCAGACGAACCTCCCCTCGCCTGGGGGTGGCAGCACCCCCATTCAGGCCCGCGCGGGAACTACGACGAGTGCTCGGCTTCGGTGATGCAGGCGTCCAGGGTGCGGAGGGCGAACTCGGCCTGCTCTTCGTCGACGATCAGCGGCGGCG
>Ga0210391_10005738_pt1 | contig 10215 bp, 6 predicted proteins | sample IncBWC12OmetaG_FD_160573 | JGI IMG/M metagenome (GOLD analysis project Ga0210391, IMG submission 160573) | Forest soil microbial communities from Barre Woods Harvard Forest LTER site, Petersham, Massachusetts, United States - Inc-BW-C-12-O ...
GAGTGTGGGCCCGAGAAAGCCAATCGCCAATCAGACCGAAGAAGCCGTATTAGTCAAGGTGCACGAAGCGAAGCGCAACACCATCACCTATGGATTTGGCTTCGAGGTCTCGCATCGTGGGGGAAACGTTCCCACGGGAACCGTCGCCGTGCCGGGAGGTCCGACTATTCAGCTTGGAAATTATCAAATTGCGCCCAGCCAGTCGACCTTCGCCAGTCCCCGCGGTTCCGTGGAATACGACCGTCACAACATGCGTGGTTTGGGGGAAACCGCGAGCGCGTCGCTTTTGCTCTCTCGACTGGATCAGCGCGCTCTAGCTACCTACGCTCAGCCCCATTTCATCGGTTCGAAATGGAGTTCGCTAACGAGCCTCTCCGTCGAGCGGACCACCGAAAACCCACTTTTTGGCGCACGGCTTGGAGACGCTTCGTTTCAGCTTGAACGTCTGATCCACCGAAAAAGCAACACGCGTTTTCAAATCCGCTACGACTTTAATAAAACGGTTCTTTCGAATTTGCTGGTACCGGCACTCGTGCTGCCGCAAGACCGTAACGTTCACTTGTCGACTGTCTCGGGCACTCTTTTGCGCGACACCCGAGACAAGCCTCTCGATGCACACCATGGCAGCTTTAGTCTGTTGACGCTCGGCATCACGCCCACTTCTTTCGGCTCTAGCGCGAGTTTTGCCAGGCTCCTCAGCCAGTATGCGTTTTATAAGCCACTGCATTCGTTGGTCTTCGCCAACAGCATCCGGCTGGGACTTGTAAAGTCGTTCGATGGAAGCTTTGTCCCAACCAGCCAATTGTTTTTTTCAGGTGGCGGCACCACTCTTCGCGGCTTTCCCATTGACGAAGCCGGACCGCAACGGCTTGTTCCTTTTTGCAATGTGCTGACTGGGCAGACGGGGTGCGTGAACGTGACTGTTCCCGTTGGCGGTCGCGCGTTATTGATTTTGAACTCAGAGTTGCGCTTCCCTCTGGGCATTATGAAAGCGCTTGGAGGGGTCGTCTTCTATGACGGCGGGAATGTCTACAGCGCGATCAACTTTAATAACTTCGTTAACAACTATAGCAATACGATCGGGATAGGTCTGCGGTACACGACGCCGATCGGGCCGATCCGTATCGATGTCGGACGCAACCTCAATCCAGTCCCTGGAATCAATCCGACGCAATATTACATAACCCTAGGTCAGGCCTTTTAGGAGTAGTGATGAAGTGGAAGCAGTTATTCGGCTGGACTTTTGCAGCACTCACAATCATGATTGCCGTTTTAGTGGTGGGTGGGTACTTGTATCTCAAGAGTGATGGGTTTCGACACCTCGCGATACGCAAAATCGTCGCTGGGGCTAACGAAGCGACCGGCGGCCACACTGAGATTGGCGCTGTGGACTTTGAGCTGTCGACGCTAACCGCTCATCTTTTCAATGTCGTTGTTCGCGGCAATGAATCGCCGGATGCACCGCCGTTCTTTCGGGTCGATAAGCTCACTGTGCGATTGAAAATTCAATCCGTGCTCCACCGAAAAGTAAATCTCAGCGAGCTTCTGATCGAGCACCCTGTAGTTCAGCTCGAGGTAAATAGCGAAGGCAGGAGCAATATTCCGCGGCCGTCCCCGAGCCAGTCCAGCAACCCTACCAACATCTTCGAATTCGCGGTCGGGCACGTGTCTCTTACGCACGGTGAGATCGATTACGCCGACCGGAAGACGCCAGTAGATGCCGACATCCACGATCTGGGAACGAATATTAGTTTCGAGACTTCGGCCGCTCGCTATCGTGGTTCGATTTCCTACGACAATGGAAATGTTCGTTATGCGGGGTTCGCACCCTTACGTCACAGTTTGAGTGCACAATTCAGCGCTACCCCGTCGGCTTTCTCGCTCGAGTCCGCTGTCCTGAAGGTGGCATCGTCGTCAGTCACTTTGCACGCGAACTTAACTAACTACAGCAATCCTGCGGTCGCGGGAGACTACGACATTCGACTTCATGCCCAGGACCTGGCAGCCGTTTCGACAGGAACCAAAACAGCCGGCGACATTTCGCTATTTGGCAAAATCCGCTACCAAAACAAAAGCAACCAAGCTTTTCTACGAAGCGTAGTCGTCGAAGGAAATATCGGCAGCAATGCACTGTCCGCAGGCTACTCGGGCGCGCGCGTTGAAATACACCAATTGCAGGGACAATATCAGCTTGCCAACGGTACTTTGCACGCGAACGGGATCGAAGCGGAGTTGCTTGACGGCCGAATTCATGCTGATCTCGAATTGAAGAATCTGGATACCACACCGTCGGCGCGAGTTCGAGCTACTTTGCGCAGCATTTCGCTTCGCGCGGCCCAGTTGGCCTTGAACAAGTCCGAGCTAAACCGCGTTGCCGTCTCAGGAATACTCGATGGCACCGCCGACGCCGCCTGGACCGGCAGCATGAACAATTTGGTTGCCCACTCGGATATTACCCTGCGTGCCGCCATGAATTCTTCTGCACCTTCTTCGACCTCCATCCCGGTGGACGGCGTTATCCATGCTGCGTATGACGGCCCGAATCAGGTCCTTAGTGTTCATGACACAACTCTGCGAATTCCCTCTGCGACGTTGACCGCAGAGGGAGAAGTGAGCCAGCACTCTCACCTGGGGATTCATGCCAAAGCGAGCGACCTCCACCGGCTGATTGAACTGGCTTGGGCATTTCGCAGTACACCGAGCGCTCGAGTGCTGGTCTCTGGCTCGGGAGCCATGGACGTCACGATGCAAGGCTCAATGCAGACGCCCGAGATTTCCGGCACGCTCACCGCTCAGAATCTTGAGGTCCAAGGCAGCCAGTGGAAAAATGCGGCGTTCTCGTTGCAGGCCGGCCCATCGCGGATCGTCTTGTCAAATGGCGCACTGATCGGCGCGCAACACGGCCAAGCTTTCTTCAGTGCAACGATCGGATTGCGTAATTGGTCTTATCTTCCTTCCAATCCCTTTCAAGCGAATCTCTCGTTGCGGAAGATGTCATTGACAGATTTGGAGCATTTGGCCAATGTTCAATATCCAGTGAGCGGAAGTCTGTCGGCCGATGTTTCTGTGAATGGATCGCAACTGGACCCGGCGGGATCCGGCTCCATCGACCTTGCGAATGCCCGCGTCTACGACGAACTTATTCAGATGTTCGCAGTAAAGTTCCATACCGAGAGCGGGTCCATCGTTTCTACTTTGAATGTGGCTACCACGGCAGGTTCTGCCACTTCGAGCCTGACCTACACGCCCAAAACGAAAGCGTACAAGCTTCGCCTCGATGCTCCTGCGATTGTGTTGCAGAAACTTAAGGCGGTGCAGGAAAAGAATTTGGCGGTGAATGGCACGTTGAGCCTCTCCGCGAGTGGGCAGGGAACTCTCGATAACCCTCAACTGACTGCCATCCTTCAGCTACCTAAGATCGAAGTGCAGCAGAAGTCGATTGCCGGAGTGAAAGCCACGGTCGATGTTACAAACCATGAAGCTGATCTCGTTCTGGATTCGCAAGTCGCTCAGGCTTTCGTTCGGGCTCGTGCCCATGTGAATCTAACAGGCGATTATGAAACCGACGCATCCATCGACACCGCCACGGTTCCACTTGACGTGTTGCTGGCAACCTATGCAGGCGGTATACCCGGAGGTTTCCAGGGTCAGACCGAGTTTCACGGGACGCTCAAGGGACCGTTAAAAGATAAAACCAGGCTGGAGGCCCACCTCATCATCCCGACACTGAGCGCCAGCTACCAATCACTGCAGATCGAGGCTGCTGGGCCGATTCGTGCAGACTACTCCCATTCCGTCATCACACTCCAACCAGCTGAAATCCGAGGCACAGATACTTCTATTCGCATCGGAGGCAGCGTACCACTCGCCGGCACCGGATCCCCAACGCTCACGGCACAGGGCTCGGTCGATGCTCGCATCCTGCGTATCGTTTCTCCTGACTTGCGCAGCTCGGGAACAATCGGGTTGGATGTTCGCACTTCAGGTTCCGTGAAGAGCCCCGTAGTGCAAGGGCAAGTCCGTCTGCAAAACATCGCGTTGTCGATGGCGGCGGCGCCGTTAAGCGTCGATAAACTGAATGGCACCCTTGACTTGGGCAATGAGCGCGTCCAAATTTCCAATCTCTCAGGAGAGGTCAACGGCGGACAGATTTCCGCTACCGGTTCGATCGAGTACCGCCCCAGCCTGCAATTTAATGTGGCTGTGCAGGGAAAATCGGTTCGCTTGCTGTATCCCGAAGGGTTGAGAAGTATGTTTGACAGCAATCTCAACTGGACGGGAACGCCTCAGGCCTCCACATTAACGGGACGCATCCTGGTTGATCAACTTTCCTTCACGGATTTCGATCTTGCCACCTTCAGCGACCAATTCCGTGATATCGCCGCCCCCACCGAGCCTGGCTTCGACGACACCATCAAGTTACGAATCGCGGTCCAAACGAAAGACAATCTGAGCGCGACCAGTTCGCAGGTCAGCCTCGCAGGAAGCGCGGATCTCAACGTGATCGGGACGGCAGCCAACCCGGTTGTCATCGGCAGAACCGATCTCACCTCCGGAGAGCTCTTTTACCGCGCCGTGCGTTATCAACTGCAGCGCGGCATTATTACCTTTGAGGATCCGAATCAGACCACACCGGTGCTGGATGTTTCCGTTACCACCACGGTCGAGCAATACAATTTAACCCTGAATTTGAGGGGGCGCTTCGATCGGCTGACTACATCATATGTTTCCGATCCTCCCCTGGCCATGGCTGACATCATTAATCTGATCGCGATGGGCAAGACTACCTCGGAATCGGCCGCCGCCGGTCAAAGCACGGATTCAATCATTGCCTCGCAAGCCCTCGGGCAGCTCGGCAGTGGCGTTCAGAGACTCGCTGGAATTTCCAGCCTGCAAATCGCTCCGCTTCTGAGCAGCAACAGCCAGAATCCTTCAGCACAAATCGCGGTCCAGCAGCGTGTGACCAAGAATTTTCTTTTTACCTTCTCGACCGATGTTTCGCAGCCGGGACAAGAAATTGTTCAAGGAGAATACCAGATCAATAAAAAATGGTCGGTCAGCGTGGAGCGCGACCAACTCGGTGGAGTATCTGTGGACGGGCGCTTCCACACTTCGTTTTAAGCAGGCGTGTGACTTTGCTTTTATACTTGAGTCAAGCGGGCCCAAAAGCATCCTCTCCGGTCGATCGATGCTTTTGAGGCAATTGCCCCTTTCCGCTTGCTCTGGCCAATTCTGCGTTGAGCTCCGCGCCTACCAGCAATGCGATGGAATTCCAGTAAAACCAAGTCATGAAAGCTATAAACCCGGCCAGAGTTCCGTAGGTCCGGCTGAGGTTCGCGATATGGCGAAAATAGAATCCGAGCAAGCAGGAAAAGCCGATCCAGCATGTCACCGCGATAATCGCTCCTGGCAAAGTCGCCCCAAAACGCTGCTTGACGTTGGGAGAGAGAAAATACAGAAGTTCAACTGCGACGAGCGTGAACACAACGGCAACCGTCCAATGGATCAGAGGCCAAACAAAAACGAATCCCGTGGAGACATCCATCCTGCTCGCGAGCCACGCTCCAAATCGAGGGCCCAGGATCATCACCACAAGTGCGGTCGACACCAGGCCCGCGGTGACGATTCCGAGGCAGATCGCTCGAAGCCTCGTCTTCCAGAAGGGGCGATCGTCACGCACACCGTAAGCGATGTCGAGCGATTCTATGAGCGCATCGAAGGCGGCCGATGCCACCCAAATGCCTCCCAACGTCGCGAATGACAACCATGCTCTGCGATTCGTCGTGAGAACATCCGAGAGAACTGACTGAACGACTCGCATGGTGTCGCGAGGCAGCAGGAGTGCCATTGTCCCTACCACGCGCCCAAATAAGTCGGGTAACGGGATTGATGCCATGATTGCGGAAAGAAAAATCAAACTCGGAAAGACGGCGAGAACCAGGTAGTAGGAAAGTGCAGCCGCCATTTGTAGCACGTTATGCCGCACCACATTGTTATAAGTGGCTGCGAGAATTCGCTTCAATCCTGCACGTTTCACATTTCTTAGATGCGCCAGTCACCCACATGTTGCGATGGAACATCGAGCGATTCATCGGTTCGCCGGCCATTGCAGACAAGCGGCGGCTTTACCGCTTCGGACGCTGCAGGATTGGTCGGCGCCGACATCTTGCGCCAGTGCAATAGACCATGTGCTCGCGCGTCGAAGGTTTGTCTCGACAGCCGCAGCCGTAAACCTGCATACTACTTGGTATGTTAGCGGTTAGAAGGAAACCGAGACGAAAGGTGGTTACGCCTCGTGACCCGGAGCGCACACGAGTAAGTTTGTTGCAGGCAGCCTTCCAGGAGATACACCACTCAGGATTTCGAAGCGCAGATCTGGATGCCATTCTGGCCAAAGCGGGCGTGACTAAGGGCGCGTTGTATTACCACTTCGATAACAAGGAAGCCCTTGGCTACGCGGTGGCAGACGAAATCATCGCGAGTAGAGTTCATCGGAAGTGGGTGCAGCCTTTACGGAACGTCATGAACCCCATCGACGTTCTGATCCGCATTTTTCAGTCCGAATCGCACAAAAGAGAAGACGTTCAGCGTGGTTGCGAGTTGCTCAACCTGTCTCAAGAGATGTCAGGTCTTGATGAGGGATTCCGCAGAAGGACGGCAAGAATTTATAAGGACTGGCACGACGCCATGGCGGAGGCACTGCGCGAAGGACAGAAGCGCCGGGTGGTGCGAAGCGACATAAACGCCAACGAAACGGCTACGTTCCTGATCGCGGCTTGGGAGGGATACGCCGTTTTGGGAAAGAATTCGCAGGATCCTCGGATGTTGCAATCAGGAAAAAGAAGTATGCGTCGCCATTTGGAGGCGCTACGCCCGGCGCGCGGCCGGTCGCGAGGGTAAGCCGAGACTAGGCCGCTGTCTTTTTGAGCGTCGTAACCTGCTTAGCAACCGCCCCTTATGGACCGGGAAGGTGCGCGCGGCTTCGCGCGAGCGACAGATTGCTCTTCGCCGTAACGCGTAGGTATGCAATGACAACATACATACCAGTCGGTATTATAAGGCAACTATCAACGATCACTACCGCATCACAGGTTTAAGGGTCGCGGTGTATTTAAGTTTGCATCGAAGGGAAATCGATGAACCGACCGGTTGATCGACGAACACGATCGAACCGCCGATCTGGCCGTGGAACTGGCACAGTCGGCTTTCAGGAAGAAGATTCTCTGGGTACTTCGATCAAGCGAGGTCCTATGAAGCTATATTTCCGTTCCGCTCTGTTCGTTGCCGGGCTGATGGCAATGGTTTCGCTTGGCTTTTCACAAGACTCCGGTCTGCCACAGGAAAAAGTCGCCGCCGTGTATGGGCAGAATATTCACTACTTCGAGGTCGGCCAGGGCCCCACGGTGATTCTTCTGCATGGCCTCGGAGGGGCTAAAGAATTTTGGCTTTCGAATATTGGCGCTCTCGCCCCCAAGTACCACGTCTACGCCATCGACCAGATCGGCTTCGGCCAATCCGACAAGCCGCTCATTGATTACAAGATTGCGACTTTCGCTGACTTCCTGTGCGGGTTCATGCAGGCAGAGAAGATTGCCAAAGCGACGCTGGTGGGAAATTCGTTCGGCGGATGGATTGCCACCGACTTTGCGGTGCAGCATCCGGAGATGGTCGACAAGTTGGTGCTGGTGGATGCGGCGGGTTTGACCTGGCAGCGGCCTCTGCCCGACTTGAATCCGTCTACGATAGCGGGTTGGCGAACTTTGATCGAATTGGTTTTCTATAACAAGAAGATGGTGAGCGATGAAGCTGTGATGCAAGCGTTCATCCAGCACATGCGCACCAACGACGGATATACGATCGAACGCACGGTGGCCGGTTTTGCTTCGCCCCAATTTGAAGATGGAAAGCTGGCCTCCATTCACGCGGCCACGTTGGTGGTATGGGGGCGTCAGGACGAATTGATTCCGCTGGCGAGCGGCGAAAAACTGCGTGATGGCATAGCTGGAGCCAAGTTGCTCGTGGTCGAGCACTGCGGCCACGTTCCGCAGATCGAGAAGCCGGCGGAGTTTAACCAGGCGCTGCTCGAGTTTCTTGGAACGTGAGCGGACATTTCGGGCGAATGGAAAAAGGAGTCGAGCGTTAAATCGGCATCACCAGAATTAAAGGAGAAAACCATTATGAAGCGAAAAACAGCCAAGATGATCGTGATGGGATTATTTGCGCTGGGCTTTGCCCTGGGTCCAGCCCGGCGCGCGCAAGCACAAGATGCCAAAAATCCATATCCCAGTATGGCGCCGCTTGACCAATACCTCATTCCTGACCGCGATGCCGAAATCACCCTGGCTCGGAGCGCGGCTCCGCCATCTATTTCCCACGACGCCACAGTTATGGTCCTCGGAAAGAATGGCTATGAAACTGCCGTTGAAGGCACGAATGGATTTGTCTGCGTCGTGGAACGTGCTTGGATGAGCAAATTCGACAGTCCCGAATTTTGGAACCCAAGGGGTCGCGGCCCGGATTGTTATAATCCGCCCGCCGCGAGAACGGTGCTGCCGATCCTTTTCATGAGAACAAAATTCGTACTGGCGGGAGAATCGAGAGATGAAATTTATAAGAGCATGAAGGCCGCGATTGAGAAAAAGGAACTACCGCCCCTTGAGTCTGGCGGGATGGCCTATATGCTGTCGAAGCAAGGGCACCTGAACGACCGCGCCGGGGCCTGGCTTCCCCATCTCATGTTTTACGTTCCCCTGAAAGACGCTAAGACTTGGGGTGCAGGCGCGCCTGACTCCCCGATTATGATCAATTCACACTTTAATGGTGCTCCGGAGCCAGTCACCGAGTTCATGGTTGCACTGTCCGAGTGGTCGGATGGAACATCGGCGGATGCTCACTGATGCATCTGCGCGAACTGTGGTGCCGATCACAATTGGTGAGGACAAGATTAGTACGGGGTGGAAAGTGTTCGTTTTTGTTTGATCACATATTTATCAGTAGATGTCTGGCAATGGCTTGACCATGATCGCAACTCTTCTGAAGGTGTCGCACTCCAAGGGGGAATCGATGAGGGAAAAAATAGTTAGGACGATCGCATGGGGAACCTGTGCGCTGGTTATTCTCGCGTTGAGCGCGGCACGGCAAGCGCGAGCGCAGGACGCGAAGACAGCCTATCCCAGCATGGCACCGCTCGATCAGTACCTGATAGTGGATCGAAACGCTGAGATTGCTTTGGCACGGACCGCGGCTCCGCCTTCTATTTCCCGTGATGCGCAAGTTGTGGTTCTTGGGCCGCACGGCTACGAAACGGCGGCCCAAGGCAAAAACGGTTTTGTCTGCATCGTAGAACGCGCGTGGATGAGTCCATTCGATAGTCCCGAGTTTTGGAACCCTAAGAATCGCAGCCCGATTTGCTACAATCCGCCCGCCGCTCGATCGGTGCTGCCGCTCACTTTCATGAGGACGCAATTGTTATTGGCTGGAAAATCGAAAGATGAAGCCAGGGAGAGTATCAAGGCCGCGATTGAGAAAAAGGAACTGCCGGAACTCGAACCTGGCGGGATGAGCTACATGATGTCCAAGGACGCGTATCTGACCGATAAGGGTGGGCACAACATGGCTCATCTCATGTTCTACACGCCACTCGGTACGGTATGGGGCGCAAATGTGGTGGATTCCTCAAATAATCTGGCGGAAACGTTCCCCGGGTCTCCGCTCTTATTGGCTCCATCGTACAAAGGCAACCCGGAGCCGATCAATATGTTCCTGATACCCACCGGCGTGTGGTCGGACGGAACGCCGAACCAGATGTAGGGCATCGCACTGGGAGAAATGCGGGATGCCGTGCCCGGTTGTTTTCTCAGTTCGCCCAACACCGGAGTGTGGGAGCATATGAAGACAAGGTTCGAGATCGCGGAAAGGGCAGTCTCGCAATGCAGGAGGCTTCTGCTGACCGCGTCGCTTTTATTCCCAGCAATTGCGTGTGGGCAATCGCAATTGTCGGCAAAGCCGGAGAACTCAGACATTCACCCGTTCAAAATGCACGTTCCGGACCGCGTCCTCACTGACCTTCGACACCGCTTGGCGGAAACCAAATGGCCCGATCAACTTCCGGGCACGACGTGGGAATACGGCGCTGACATCAAGAAGGTCCGAGAGTTGGCGGATTACTGGCAGAACGGCTACGACTGGCGCGCGCAAGAAGCCAAGATCAACCGC
>Ga0210391_10005739_pt1 | contig 10214 bp, 11 predicted proteins | sample IncBWC12OmetaG_FD_160573 | JGI IMG/M metagenome (GOLD analysis project Ga0210391, IMG submission 160573) | Forest soil microbial communities from Barre Woods Harvard Forest LTER site, Petersham, Massachusetts, United States - Inc-BW-C-12-O ...
CTCACCGGATGCTAACTTCAATAGATCACGGGCATCCGAATCGCCGGACCGCCGCATGATGCCCGCGCGCTTGGTTTCGCCGACGTCGTCCGCGACGGGCGGGCGTTGACGGGCAGTTGCTGCTCCCGGCGAGCGCGAAGCGCGTCAGCCGATCGCACGTTGAATTACTCATCGCTCACGGCGGAACTATTGGTACGGATCATCTCGCATTTCGAGGGTAACAAGCCTTGCCAAAAGCGTCGCGGGATAAAGCTGACCTATGATGCTTTCGATGTTGCAAAGGCTTCGCGCCAGCGGATGCACCGGAATAATGTCGCCATAGCCTGTGGAGGTCAGCGTAACAAAACTCAAATAGAAGAGCGCGCTCGCGAGTGACTGATCATCGTCAAACGTAATTCCCTTGATCGCGTCCCGATCCGACAGGCCGACAAAAAGAAAGAGTGTTGCAAAGGCGACTGCGATCAAAAGGTACAGGAGAATCGCTCCGATAATCCTGTGATATGTGACGCGGCCCGCCCTGAATACGGCCTTAGTGACCACCGTCCCCAGTGTGCCGGCGATGATCAACCATGAGCTGGCCAATATGTGAAGGTGGAAGGGCAGAGGGTAATAAAGCCGCAGGAAAAATACGACAACATTGGCAGCAAGGGCAATCGACATCAAAGCGAGGCACGTGGGGCTTTTGGAAATGATCATCATGCCGCCGATGATCACCATCAACGCGCCGATCGCAAACAAATGAAACGCGGAGATGCCGAGAGCCTGGAGTGGAGCGAAGACAAATATCAGCAGTATCAGCACGCCGGTCAACGCCGAGAGCAACCAGTCGGTTCGCTCGTCGCGCAAGCGGCGCAGGTCGCTGATGGGGTCCAGAATCATCATCTCGCTCTGGCCAAACTTCCTACTCGGGGATTTGGTGACTACAAATGCGCAAGCAAATTCAGTTGGTCTTGTTGATTTAGATCAACGAGGGGTATTCGACGTCGGGCGTGACCGAGGTGCTGCCGCAAATCGTCTCGTTCAAATGTCTGCTTGTGATAGGTTCTGTCCAAGCTGCTAGTCACCGCCGATGAGGTGATCGAATAACTGTTAAATTGCTGCGGCGCATGAGTCTCTTGTTGGCAGATACTGTTCTCTAATTCCGGGTCTGGGTGTCAAGCTCTCCAATGATCGTCCTTGCCGGGTCCACTGTTCTCTCCGCGGTAGGGGTGAACCCTCCGCATGATGGCGTAAGGTGACGCTGGCGGTTCAATGTTGCAATCGCGGTCGTCCTCTCGGACGCGCGCAAAAAATCTGTCGAACTCACCATCGCCCTCGTCCCGGCTGGGACGTCTTTTCCCGCCGTTTGGCAGGAACTCGGTAGTCGCCTCGCTAGGCAGCAATCTCCTTCGACCAGTTGAACTCGGTTCCATCGATCCACATGCGATGCAGAATGACCGCGAGCTTACGCGCGACTGCAACCTTGGCCTTGCGGAGCCCGTTGCGCTTGGCGAGCCTTGCCCCCCAAGCCTTCACGGCTGACCATTTTGGGACGCGCGTCAGCAGAACCCCGGCTGCTTCAAATAGATAACTTCGTAGCATCGCGTCGCCGCATTTGGAGATGCGACCGGTCCAATCGACCTCTCCGGACGCATGGCGTCTACTGGTTAGCCCGACGTAAGCACCTACGCTTCTCGATCGCGCAAACCGTGTCGGATCGTCAATCGTTGCCTTGAAGGCGAGCGCGGTGATCGGACCGACCCCGGGTGCGGTCATAAACCGGCGGACCTGCGTATCATGGCGAGCCAGTTTCATAACCTTGCGGTCAAGCTCACTAACCTGTTGCTCGACAGCACTGCGCGCTTCGAGCAGCGGTCTGATCGCAGCCACCAACTCGGGACGGCCCTCGATCAATTCCTCGGCTCGCACGGCAAAGACATTAAACTTGGCACGGCCGATGACGAGGCCGAGATTTTTGAGAAGGCCGCGAACATGGTTCTCGAGATCACGCTTGATCTTGACCAGCAGCGCCCGGCTGGCCAGCAGTGCCCTGACCGAGTGGCTGTCGATATCCTTGACATGCACCTCCTTGAACCAACCCGTCTGCATGATGCGCGCGATCCCGATGGCATCGTTGCGGTCGCTTTTGTTGATCTGCATCTTGAGAACCGCCTTGGCATGACGCGCGTCGATACAGATCACCGGCAGACCAAGTCGCTTGAGCTCGGTCCATAGCCACGTGGATGTCGGTCCCGTCTCAAGGCCAATACGTACTGCATTCGGTGCCCTTGACGTTACGTAAACCGATATCGCCTCAGGATCGGAGTCGACCACGCCCTCTCGCACGACCAGCCCTGCCTGGTCCACCACGCAGATTGATGTCTGCTTCAACGACACGTCCAGTCCGACATAGTATTCCATTGTCGCTCTCCATCGTTGCAAGGCCACATGGGGCGGGCCTCATATCTTCCTGGAGAGCTGATTCCCAAGCCTTTGTCTGGCTCGATCCCGGAATTACCCCATGTTGCAAAAGTCGAAAGTTGCACCGGCCCAAATTTTTGGCGAAAATCTGAAGCGCAAAGAGGTCGATGATTCGCATAGTCTCAGTCGCGCTACCGAAGTCGCCCACGAATTTGGCGCAAGGCGATGAGGTCCGTCAGATCATTACACGAATAACGCGCCAGCGGCCCTCAGAAATTTTGCATATCCTGCAAAACGACTTTTGCAACACTATCCCCCGAATAGCGGACATGCGGCGATTGCGTGGGCATGTCGGTTTTGGGCCAAAGTCGGAAGTCAATCGGGCGTGTGTATTCAAGCCCGGCATATGACCCCTAGTCTTTGGTTTGGTCCTCCCAGTCCTCCCATTCTACATTGTTGGTTTCGAGATAACGAGAAACGGCTTCGCCGATGGTCGAGAAAAAGTAGCTCTCGCCAAGCTGCGCGAACAAGCCAAATCTTTTCAGCTTGTCCTTTACTGGATCTTTGAGCTCGGCAAAGCACAACTCGATGCCTTGTGCGTGCAACGCCTGATCCAATTCAGCAACCATGTCGCACGCTGTGACGTCTACGCTGGTGACCGGCTCCGCTGTAACGACTAGCCAGCGTACGGGTGTTGGCGATGTCGCCACAGCCACCAGGACACGTTCCTTGAAGAATTCAGCATTGGCGAAGAACAGAGGCGCATCCCACCGAAACAGGACCAGCCCAGGGATCAGGCGTGCATCGGGATATCTTGTGATGTCGTGATAACCTTTGACGCCATGCGCGCGACCCAACACGGCGGAGTGTGGGCGCCAGCCGTCCCATAAGAACTCGGCGATGGCGATTGCGATTGCCAGACCAATTCCTGGAATCGCTCCGAGCACTGCCACGCCGACAAAGCAGACCATCGATAGCCAGAACTCCCACTGCTGAATCCGATAGATTCGTTTGAGGTCGGCGACCTCAAACAAGCCGATCGCGGCGGCGATGACGACGGCTGCCAATGCAGCGGTAGGCAAGTGCTGAAGCAGGTTCGGTGCCACCAGCAGAAGGATGGCGATGGCAAGCGCGCCGACGACGCTGGTTAGTTGGGTACGGGCGCCAGCGGCTTCTGCAACGGGAGTACGCGAAGCGCTGCTGCTGATCGAGAAACCTTGAAAAAAGCCGGTTGCCAGATTGGCAGCGCCAAGCCCCACCATCTCCTGGTTGGGATCAACATGCGTGCTCAATCGTGCGGCATAGGCCCGCGAGAGCACGCTGGTGTCAGCAAATGATACGAGCGCAATCGCGCAACCGCCGATGAACACCGGAAATAGATCGCTGTAGCCGATCGAGGGAACGGCGAAACCGGGCAGACCTTGAGGAAGAGGACCCAAAACCTTCACGCCGTAACGGTTCCCAAGATCAAGCGCAGCGACGACTGCGGTCGCCCCAACTACCGCGATCAGAATGCCTGGCAGCCGCTTGTTGTCCTTGAGCAAAAGGATGACCATCAACGTGCCGAGCCCAATCCCAAAGGCGACCCAGTTTGTCCTTCCTTCAAGGATTGCGCCGGCAATCGCCCATAGGCTCCGCAAAGGTCCTTCGCTCTCGATCGAGAAGCCGAAGAACTTCGGCAGTTGGCTGATCAATACTGTCAATGCAATTCCGTTCATATAGCCGTACCGTATCGGCTTGGAGAGAAGCTCGGTCACGAAACCCAGGCGCGCGATGCCGGCTAGAATGCATACCGTCCCTGAAACGATCGCCATCATGGCAGCGAGCGTTGCGGCGCGAACAGGATCGCCGCCAGACAACGGAAACACGACGCCGAGAATGACAGCTGCCAGCGCCGAGTCCGGTCCAAGCACGAGGATGCGGCTGGGGCCGAACAACGCGTAGACCAACAGCGGTACGATCGTTGCGTACAGACCGTGGATGCCAGGCAAGCCCGATGCTACCGCGTATGCAATTCCAACCGGGACCAGCATCGTCGCCAGGACGAGTCCAGCGACGATATCGTGCGGAAGCCACGCCGCCTCATATCGGCGGAGGGTTTCGATTCCCGGCAGCCAGTGCGTCCAATGCTTCATTGGCGGTCACTACCAGACCCGGCCGGGTTCGCTGGCCACGTTCACGCGTTGGCCGCGATTGGCCCAGCTAGAACCCAGTCCAGTTGCGTCCCTCGCCAAGCGGAAAAATATCACATGTCGGCTCACTCGCATCAGTTTTGGCATGTCCGCGGCGCGTCCGGTGAGGGTCAAACTCGCAATTCTGACGGTCGTCCAACTCCGGTCTACCTGCTTGCTGCGCCAACCAGGCAGACACAACGCGCCGAGACATCAGTAGTGGCTGGGAATCAGCTCGCCGGCGCTCAGCCCCTCGGCAACATCCTTAGGCCGCCGCTGCGTCTTGGGAATCTTCGGCAAAACTATATCGACCTTCTTATATGGGATACTGTCGAGCAGATGCCGGATCAGGTTTAGCCGGGCGCGACGCTTGTTGTCAGCGGGGACGATGTACCAAGGCGCCCATGACGTGTGGGTGGCCTCGATCATGCGCTGGTAGGCCGCCGTGTAGTCCCACCAGCGTCGCACCGATTCAGTGTCCATCGGACTCAGCTTCCAGTGTTTCACCGGGTCCTTGATCCTCGCCTCAAACCGGCGCCGTTGCTCGTCCTGGCTTACATCGAGAAAGTACTTGCGCAGGATGATGCCGTTGTTGACGATCAACTCCCGCTCGACCACGGGGACCATCGTTAGGAACCGCTCGTAATCCTCATCGGTGACGAAGCCCATCACCCGCTCGACCCCGGCCCGATTGTACCACGAGCGGTCGAAGAGAACGACCTCGCCCGCCGCCGGGAAATGCGCGATGTAGCGCTGAACGAAAACCTGGGTCTTCTCGCGGTCGGATGGGACAGGTAGTGCCACGTGGCGGTAGACGCGCGGGCTGGTGCGTGCAGTTATCCGGCTGATCACGCCGCCCTTGCCCGCGGTGTCCCGGCCCTCGAAGACCACAATGACGCGCGCCCCCTTGTCCTTGACCCAAGTCTGCAGCCGGGTCAGCTCGACCTGAAGCTTTGCGAGCTCCTTCTCAAATTGCTTGCGGCTCACCTTGCCAGACGCGGCCGGCGCCTCAATTACCTCGTGCTTCTTCGGCTTGATGACAACCTCCCAGGCCACTTCTGACAACAATTCGACCGTGTTATCCTCGCACCTCAGGACGATCCTGATGCCGGATCGGAGCAGAGCGCCGCGCTGTCTTGTTGACCTAGATCAAAGGGCGTCCGCAAATGGTCAATCACCTCGCTTTGACCGCGCGCCGCGGAATCCCAGTCTGCCCCGATTAGCAGACATTCTCAGGGTCATTCGGCATGTCTCAGAATGGGTGCCATGAACGGAAGTCGCCGGGTTACTCGACCACCTCACGCGCCTCGCGGCTAAAACGTCGCAATGCATTACTCGGGAGACACACCTTTCTGTCGCAGTCCTTCTTCGGTCTGGCTTGCCATCACTTCCCGCAGGATCGCAAAAATGACCGCGGTCGACCAACCAAACAACAGCACGCCGTTCATCGCCGTCATTGGGCCAAGCAACTGCCAGCGCTCAATCGGAGTCACGTCGCCGTAACCGAGCGTTGTGTAGTTTACAAAGGCAAAATAGACGAGATCGGCGCCAGGAGGTGCAATGCCGACCATCATGTAAGCAAATGACCAAACGACCACTTCGGCAATATGCGCGCCCATCAAGACCGATACGGTCGCAATCATGACGGCAATCAGTCGAAGCGATGAACGCGACGTTGCACGCTCGTCCGCGATGCGCGCCGCCCACAATACGGCCGCCATAATGATTGCATGGATAGCGATGTTGCAAGCACTGACCGCAACGCTTACGAGAAGCTGGCGCAACATGGGGATCGCTCCGGCGCGGTGGCGCCACGTGATGTGAACTTGACCTCATCATATGCGCGATGGATGGAGCGTTCAGTTGTCTTTCGTGGCACGGTGTCTTCGTTGTTTGATCTGGGCGGCAACAGGTAAAGCGTCATGGCGAAAATCAGGTACACCATCAGTACCAGCACTCCGACAAACCACGCCGAGCGACCGCTGTTCGTCACCAGAGAAGCCGTCATGGTGGCGATCAGCATCATCACCACCGCGCCCGGCCAGAATTGCAGATTCATCGGAGCCGGGCCGATGACGTAGCTGAGCAGCACCAGCACCGGAGCGACGAACAGCGCGATTTGGGATGCGCTTCCCAGCGCGATGCCCACGCTCAAGTCCAGCCGATTCTTGCGCGCGCCGGAAAACGCCGAGGCCATTTCCGCCGCGCCGCCCACCAACGCCACTACGATGAAACCAACGAACGCGGGAGTCATTCCGAAGGCCACCGCGGCTTGCTGCACCGACTCGACGAACACTTCGCTCACCAGCGCGACGAGCACAGTGACGCCGGCCAGCGTGGCCAGCGCGAGGCCCAACGGCCACGGCGCTTCGTTTGCCTCTGCATGTTCCGCACCGCCGAAAAGCTCGCGATGCGTCTTGAGCGAGAACAGCAGGCCCAGCCCGTAGACGACGATGAGCAGCACAGACAGACTGACGCTCAACGTGTCGGTAAACGCCGCCCCCACCACGGAATCGGCTTCGGTGACCGCCGACGGAATCAAGATCGCGACCGTGGCCAGAAAGAGCAGGCCCGCTTGCAGGCGGGCGCTGGCCCTGTTGTATTCCTGCGCGTGGTGCTTCATTCCCCCGAGCAGAAACGACGCTCCCAACATGAATAACGTGTTGGTGACGATCGCCCCGGCGATGGATGCCTTCACCAGGGTATATTGCCCGGCGTGCAACGCGGTCAGCGCGATGACAAGTTCGGTCAGGTTTCCGAGCGTGGCGTTGAGCAGGCCACCGACCGTATCACCCGTCTTGGCCGCCACGGATTCGGTGGCGTGACTAAGCAGCGCGGCCAGCGGGACGATGGCCAGCACCGACAGCACAAAAAGCAGCGTGTGCGCTTCAGGCTTGAGCTTTACGGCGACGAACAGCACGGGCACGAAGGCCAGCAACCAGAGCAAGGAATTGTGACGGATCTCTCTAAGCAAGGGATTCATGGGGAGCCCCGGAGCGGACCGTTCGCATTCCATTTGCTCGGCCCGAAGAACTTCTGTCAAGCATGGGGGCTTGCTCAGAGGTCGCCTTGCGGATGTCCTTGTGGGTCATGTGTGGACAGCTCCGGGTTGGCAAGGACTTTCTTCACGTTTTGCAGCATTGGTCGGTGCAGCCCTGTGTCCGGCCTTTTGACGCGGTTCATATGACCGCTGGCCATAATGCCCTCCGCGGATCAGGTCCCGATCAAACTCGCGCATTTGACAATGCCTCGACCACAGCCGACATGCGGCGATTGCAACGACGTGGCGGTTTTGTGCCATGTATGGACCTCTGGGTCGCAGCACGATGGGCCGATAGATTGATCTATCTCAAGATTGTATCCGAAACGTGGGCCTAGTTTACATTGGGAAGGTAACGATACGTCCAGACAGGCGGAGGTGAAGCATGTATCGGCATATTCTCATTCCGACAGATGGGTCGGAGCCAGCGGAGCATGGGGTGGCGCATGGGATGGCGCTGGCGAAATCCCTTGGAGCCAAGGTATCTGTAATCTTCGTTGTGGAACCGCTTTCAGAAATAAGAAGAGGGCCTCCGTTCCTTGAAGCACTCACAAAATATGCTGAACTGCGCAAGGAACAGGCCACGAGCGTGTTGGATCGTGCGGTAAATGCGGCCAAGGAGGCCGGTGTTTCCTGCAAGACGTTTCAAGTGGAGAATGGGCAACCCTATCAAGCCATCATCGCAGCAGCCGAGGACAGAGGTTGCGATCTCATTGTTATGTCATCGCATGGGCGCAGCGGACTTTCCGCGTTTCTAATCGGCAGTGTGACAAGCAAGGTGCTGACCCACGCGAAAGCCCCCGTATTGGTTTGTCAATGAATGTGCAGATCGCCGATGGTCGAATAAACGCGCCGGGAGATGGAGATAATGTCTGGTTGGGGTCTTTTCGGAAGTCAGCGTTCGTAATGGCGAGGTCTGCTTTGCCCCGAGCAACAGACATCGTCAGCCCGGCCAGACATGTCGGAAAGGTGCCGATACTGTTGAAAAAGTCGAAAATCGAAAAACTCCAAAAATCTCGCAAAAGTTGATTTTTGGACAAGTCCGCCGCTGGGATGTGCATAGCGCCAATACGAAAGTCCGTGGTCGTTTTTCTGAGAAACGAGGTGGTCTCTCACATCGTTGCGCACGAAACGCATCAGCGGCTCTGGAAAATTTCGTTCGCCACCCCCAAAAGACTTTTTCAACAGTATCTGCCAGGAACAGACAAAGGCATAAGGAGCCGACATGCGTCGGTCCACGCGCTTCCACGCAAATAGCTACGTTCAATTGGTCGCGGCGTGTAATGGTACGACGAACGTAAAATGTGCGCCTTTACTAGATTTTTGTCTTATCAATTCGGCCCCCAGCTGACCTGCCAGCCCTAGAGCAATGCGAGTCCCCAGGCGCTTAGAGAGAGCTGGATCGAAGTCGGCGGGCAGTCCGATTCCGTCATCGCTGACCGAAATGGAGACTTTGTCGTCGCTTAGAACGAGTTGCAGGCGGATCACCCCTCCCGGGGAATCGGGATAGGCATGTCTACCGGCGTTCAAGATTAGCTCGTTGACAATCAATGCAACGAGAATGGCACGGTCTGCGGGGAACTCGATGTCGTTAGGTGTATCAAGTTGGACCTTGCATGGAGCAACTGCAGACTCCAGATCTTGGACGACTTCCCGCAGATAGGCGACCAAATCGACGTTCTCATAGTCGGCATTGTACGCGAGGCGATTGTAAGCGCGGCCGACTGCCAAGATTCGGGTAGATGCTTCCATGAGCCGTTCACTCAGTGCGGGATCATTAGCGGCATTCGCTTGTAGGTGAAGCATACTCGATACCACTTGAAGGCTGTTCTTGACACGGTGGTTGACTTCCTTGAGCAAGATTTGATGACGGTCCAATGCAGCTTGCAGTCTGCGCTGGTATTGCTGCTGCTCAATTGCCATACCGAGGATATTTGCGGCACCTTGCAGGAAGGCGATGTCATGCTCGCCGAACTCACCTTCAGCTTGACTGTCGACTTCAAGCACTCCGAATGGCAAGCCATCGCCTTGTAGTATGACATTCATGGCACGGCGAATCCCGTGTTCGGCGAGTAATTCCGGAGTTCGAAATCGTTCTTCATTTTCGAGATGATTGGAAATCACGGGCTTACCGGTCTGGAGGGCGAAGCCGGCCGGCGAATCCAAATCGGCTCCGACGGTCGCGTTGCCAACCACACCCTCACCCCAGCCAACGCCAGCGCGGACCAGCAAACGCTTGTCTGCCGGAATGTACTCCATGATTTTGCAATATTCGGCGTCAAGGCCTTCGGCCGTCATCCGCGCGGTGTGATTGAGCAGATCAGTGAAGCTCGTGCGCTGGAGGGCTAGGACCCCGAGTTCGGCGAGCAACTCCTGCTGCCGAATACGTAGTCGGAGTGCACGCCCGGTCAAATCCTCGGGTTCTTTGCCCGGTTTTCCCTCAACTACCGGTTCGTCTGTGTCGGGTGTTGGGCTCATACCGCTTGATAGCATGCGCGGCACCAAAACTCGCCGGGGAACTTATACGCTGAGGATCGATCCTCAGGCTTCTAATTGGGCTTCCCAGACTGCCTGATGTCCGTTGCGGGTCTTGGTCGTGTAAA
>Ga0210391_10005740_pt1 | contig 10213 bp, 9 predicted proteins | sample IncBWC12OmetaG_FD_160573 | JGI IMG/M metagenome (GOLD analysis project Ga0210391, IMG submission 160573) | Forest soil microbial communities from Barre Woods Harvard Forest LTER site, Petersham, Massachusetts, United States - Inc-BW-C-12-O ...
AGGGACAAGGCCATGGTCACCGTAAAATCAAGCCAAAAGATTTTTACTGACGCGGAGATTGCCAGCTTGACTGGGATATGCGTGGATCACATCCGCAATTTTGCGAAGAGCCGCCATTTAGGCTTTATCGCGCGCGCTGCGGAAGCGGCAGGCAAGCAAGCGGACCAGTGGTTGTTTACCCTGTCCGACTTGATGGTGCTGGTTACCCTGTTTCCGCGCTGCACGCACTAAACCCTCCACGAGGTTCGATCCTAGAAAAGCTCTTTCCGGTATTCCGGGAAGAGCTTTTTTGCTTTTGTGACAGCGAGGTGGGACAGTTGCCCGGGCCGTAGACAGGGGGTATGCTCGACCGAGGGCAAACAGACTATGCCCACAGGCATCTTATAAGCCAGCGACCTTCATGAGACTGCCTTCTACATGTAGTTTCGTCCTGCAAATAGCCTTGCTAAGTTGGGCAGGAACAGCTTGGCATGGGCCAGCCGCCGCGGCATCTGAACCGCAGCAGGATCCGGCCAGCGCCAAGAAGCCTGACGCCCAACCCACGCCCAGTCCAGCAGCGCCTAGAAGTCTTCCCCGCGGCAAGAAGCTGGTGCTGAAGGATGGAACTTTCCAACTCGTCCGAAGCTATGAAAAGAGCGGCGACAGGGTTCGTTATTTCAGCGTCGAACGGGGCGCATGGGAAGAGATTCCCGAGGCGCTGGTGGATTGGGACGCTACAAAAAAGGCGGAAGCAGCAGACGAGAAAACAACCTCGGCACTGCTAGAAAAGGTTCGGATCCAGGAGGCGGCGGCGAAAGCCGAAACCCCGGTGGACGTGGACGCCAGTTTGCGGGTGGCCCCAGGAGTCTTCTTGCCGGATGGCGAAGGCATGTTTGCGCTGGAAGGCAAGTCGATCAAGAAGATCGAGCAGGCTGGCTCGCAGCTGAGAGCGGACAAGAAGAACGTTCTCAAGTCACTCTCTCCCATACCCATGATACCCAGCAAACACTACATTGAGCTCCCAGGCGCCAAAGCGCCTGTCCGGCTCAGCAGCCAGCTGCCGGAGTTCTATCTGCGCGAAGCGACCACCGACCCGGAGCACGACTCGACGTTGCTGAGAACAAGGAGGCAGGGCGAGGGGGGACCGGAGTTGGCCTTGGTGCACACTCTAGTGAAGGGCGACAAGCGCCGGCTTGAGTCCATAAGTAGCTTATTCGGTCAGAAGCTGTCGGAGGACGTCCAAGAAATTGCGATCCAACGTTGGGAAGTCGCGCCGGACATATACAGATTCACGCTGAGCGCGCCGCTCCCTCCTGGAGAGTACGTGCTGGCGGAAGTCCTGTCGGACGGGATCAACATGTACGTTTGGGATTTCGGTGTGGACGCCGCTCCCTCATCCAAGCCGGCTGCCCACTAGGCGGAAATTTCTAGTTAACAATAAGACCCCCTCAACCCCTGTTTTTTTGGAACTGCACATTCTAAAGGGTTTTAAGTCCTGTGTTTTGAAACTGCGTATTCTACAGGGGATAGCCCGCGGGAAGGAGGGAAGAAAGATCTTTCTAGCGTTGGCGACGACCATAGGCGATAGTAATACATACGATTACCACTTGTAAATAGTTTTGTTAATTACTGAATAGCTATTTTCACGGGGCTGGTGGAAGGTGAAGGATTTTAAAGGGTTGGGCGGGGGCTAACTCATCTGATATAGCTGTGGAAGATGTGGAAAAGAGCAACACGTGGGATTCACGACAGAAAAAGTCCCGTCCGTCCCCGATTTCGCGGCAAGGCACCCGACATGGGGCGTACGTTGATAAGAGGAATGGGGATGCACGGGAATTTGGTGAGCGAAAATAGAGTTTGTGCGAGGCTTGGGTAAGTCCCTTAGGTTCGTGGTTGAGAGCGGCCGACTCTCCTCCTAGACAGAGTTGACTCGTTCCTTGGCTGATCGGACTTCACGTCTTTCTGGACTTGGCGAAGGAGTTTCATGGAGATTGGCCGTAGTTCTTCGGGATGCTCGCGAATGTAAGCGAGAAGGCGCTGTTTTTTCCCTTTTCCTCGGTCAGTAGTTTCGGTTTCATTAGAGACAGAAGGCAAGATACCCATTTTGGTGCGCTCAACTCTGTCGTAGATGGAGCGCCAGGCTTTTTTGACAGCCGAAATGGAGATTTCGAGTTCCTCGGCTAACTCTTGGTCCGTTCCGCCACGAAGAGCTTCTTCCAGTACTCGCTGCTCGCTGCGAGAGAAGCCTATCTGAGGCAACCGGGAAACAAAAAGGCCGCTTGCCCAGGAACCGAAACGGCTAGCCGCCAATTCTGCATTCATAACAAAAACGCAGGGATTTCTGGTGACGTCCTCGATTTCTCCAAGCGACATCTCCGTTCGCATCCCTTCCGCTGAGACGAGGCCCGCTCCCCACTGTATGACGGCCATTGCATGCTCCGGAACAGGAGGCTGAAAGAAGAGTTCCTTGAACCTATAGCCTCTGACCATCTCCACAAACGATTCCATAAAAAGGTGATTGATTTCCATTATTCTGGAATCTGCCGGAGCAGGGCCGCCCGGTCACGCAACTAGATTGATTCCGATTGTCGCATTGGTCTTGCGCAACTCATCGTTGGAGAGTAGAGGGCTATGACCCGAGGCGACTCTCTTGGCCAACTCGGGACCCAACCAAAAAAACGGCGGAGTTTTCATCTCTTGAGCGAATTTGTCGGTAACTATAATCCAAACTCCCGGCCCAAGTAGCCGAACTTCACCTCCAACAGTTTCTTCAAGAACAGTTGCGCGAAACGCATCACATTCTTGCAGTGTCGTCCATGCCTTGACGATGCTCTGCGAGTCTCCCCCATACTGCGGACCGAACGATGGATGTCCTAGCAGGAATGAAACGCATTCGTGCACGTCATTCTGCTTCATGCGTCGATAACGAAGGGCCACAAATCACTCCATTCGCCAAAGAATAGGTACCCTTTTAGGATAGTTGCTTATAGCACTTACTAGGCATAAGGTCCGCGTAACACAGGTACCCACCCGCCAAAGCACGACATGGAAGATCTGCCGCTGTATGTCGCGCCTTGTCGCTTGTGGTCCATTACAGACCTGCTAGGTTACGCGCATCGAAGCTAGGTCGAAAAAAAATAGAGGATTGCAAACAGTGTCCGAAGACGGCCCCGAATCTCCAATTCGAATATTTCTTCTGTTTGAGAATCGTCTCTTACGTGAGGCTCTTGGCAGGCTCTTGAGTAAGCGGACGGACCTCTTTGTCATTGGGTGCAGCGGACCAGATGGCGCTTCCGCGCAGGCACTTTTGGAATCACATTGCGATGTTTTGGTCCTCGACTTTTTTGACGAGCGGTGGCTCCCCGCAAATCTTCGACTAGAACGGGAAGACCTATCCTCCGTGAAATCCTTGCTGATCGATATGAAGAGTGACTCTGAATTGTTTCTCGCTGCTGTCCGTGGCGGAGTCACGGGTTATCTATTGAAAGAGGCTTCTTTTCTCGATGTGGTGGCGGCAGTGAGCGTGATTTTCCACGGTGGTGCCATTTGCCCACCTGAATTGTGTGCCTCGCTATTCAATTTTGTGTCCCATGCCGATTCATCTCTCGTAATCCCATCTGTGGCAGAGCGGCCAAAGCTGACTATTCGTCAGAGGCAGTTGATGAGTTTGGTCGCCAAAGGTCTCACGAACAAGGAGATCGCTTCGCGACTAAACCTCTCCGAGTTTACGGTTAGGAATCATGTTCATCGCATCTTGAAACAGGTCGTTGCCGATAGCCGATCTCACGCAGTCGACATAATACTATCGCACGGGTACTCGCTCGCCTCCGAAAGTAGTGGAACTTATGTTGTCGCAGATAATTGAGATTGCAATCTTCGTGACGGTGATGTAGCGAACTTCGGTAAGGGAGTTTACATGCGTACTTGGCATTTACTTTCGCTTTGTTCCTTCGGCTGGAGTCTTGTTGGGTGCGGCGGAGGCGTGGCTTCGCAGCCATCACCTCCTCCTATGCTCGTCTCTGTGAATGTTTCTAGTCCAAGTTCGATTCTCCAGGCAAACACTACGATGCAATTGCAAGCGGTAGTAAACAACAGCCCCAATCAGGCAGTGACCTGGACCATCACGACACAGGGGGAATTAGGATCGATCTCACCGCAAGGATTGTATTCCGCGCCATCCAATGTGGATGTAACGACGGACGTGCAGCTAACGGCTACGTCCGTCGCAGACGACACGAAATCCGCTTTTTTAACTGTCACAGTCTTCGCGGTCCCTGCGATCGCCGTACGGCAGAATAATGGACGCGGGGAATTTTACACAACCAGTGATGGCGCCAGTTTTGTTCCCCGAGGAAACGATTATCTCCACTTCAATCCGAATATGACCCGGTTGATGGACGGAATCGTAGGATACGGGCGTTCGACACTTAATTCCACGTTGTACGATCCAGTGCGGACAGAACAGGCGATGGCAGGGATGGAAAGCCAGGGCTATAACGTAGTGCGGACCTTCCTGGACATTTTGCAAAAAGGGGATATTGGGAACGAGTCGGGCACCGGCCTATCCGTCAAATATATCGCGAATCTTGCTGACTTCATGACACGAGCCAGAGCACACCACATTTACGTCTTGCCAATTTTTGAAGAATTGCCCTGGGCAGGCGGGTATCGCGACTTCATAACCGGCGATTTGGAGACAAATTTCGGTGCGTACAATATCCAGATTCTGACGACGCCAGGCGTTAATGCTTGCCGGCAGTTTTGGACAGATCTGATTAGGAGCCTTGTGGCGGCACATGCGCCGATGGACGCGTTGTTTGCTTACGAATTGATGGGGGAATTTTATATCAACAATGCCTGGCCGCCGATGGACAAGACCTCCGGGACGATCCAAACAGCGAACGGATTGAGCTACGACCTGTCCGATCCAGTGGCGAGGGTGGCGCTGCAGAATGACAATATGCTCTATTACGCCACGGCGATGCGCGACGCAATTCACTCGCTAAATCCTGCTGCCATTGCTGATTTGGGATTCTTTGAGTACAACGGCACAAACCCTGCGCCCTTTCCAGCGATTGCAAGTTCGGAAATGGATTTTATCGATCTGCATGGCTCGCCGGACACTTCTGGCACAACAATCGATCAACTACTAACCAATTGGCAAGTAAACGGAGATTTCAGTAAGCCCATTATCATTGGAGAATACGACGGTTTTCAGGACGTGTTCCCAACTACCGCTCAGGCTGCGGACGCCTTGAAAGTTTGGCAAGTTGCGTCGTGCAACGCGGGTGTCACTGGATGGATGCTGTGGACTTGGGACACGGAACCAAACGAACTTCCCGGCTTGGACATTTGGTCTGCACTTTCAGGCAATGGCGAAATCAACCAGGCTCTCGCTCCTGTCAATCGTCCAAATGCCTGCGTCAACTAGTTTTTAACTTCTGATTAACGTGCTGATCGATCGGTTGAAGTTCTGATATCCAGATGTCCGGTGACCGCAGAACTCATCGGGAGTTGTGAATCATCGACAAGTAAATCGGGTCCAAAGAAAACCGCCAAATGGCCGACAGCACGTCTACGTTGGGATTGACAGAGTGCTCCGCCCCTATAGCTGCTTCCGCATGATACGAATCGCTTTGCTGGTTGGTGGGGTTCTCTTGGCGACCACATCGCCAGTTTGGAGCGCAAATTAGCGCGAATATTATGGCTCGAAAAGGAATTTGACCGTGACGGTGACGTGAGCGGGGACTGGCTTTCCGAGTCGTGTTGCCGGTTCGTATCGATACTGCTTGAGCGCTGTCATGGCCGCATTTTGTAAAGCGGGAGAGCCCGAGAGCGGCTTCATGGACTTGACCTGTCCCGACGTGTCCACGAGAGCGTCGAACGTCACGTTTTCCGAGTTGTTTGCGGCAAAGTCTGGCAATGCATTCGGCGAGGCAACCGCGCGGACCGATTTGATCAATTTAGGCGGGACGATACCCGTTTCGACTGAAGGCGCCACAGCAGAAACCATAGCGGCTTTGCTTAATGGCCGCGGTACAGAGCGCTTCTCGGCGATGGCAGCAACCTCTGGCTTTTCCACCACCGTAGAATCGGCTCCGGAATCGGGCGCTGATTTAGCTTCAACCGCCGTCTCGGGCATGACGGGTGTGGAAGGCTTCGCGGCTCCTAATGCAGCAGATTGCGACGCATCGCCCGAGGCCGCGCTCGATTGAGTTGCAGGAGCCACGCTTGGCTGCGGAGATTTGCCGGAAGCGGCGGGGGCGCTCGCTGTCTTCTGAGGAGCTATAGCCGCAGGATGCGCGACGGTACTTGGAGCGGTGCTGGAGAAAAGACTCTTCAACAACGGCAGACCAGGAAGCAAATTTTGGTACCAAGCCGCGCCTGCCACAATGAGCACAAACGCTGCGAAAAGTAAGTCCTTGCGTACCGCTGAAGGTTGGCTGACTGCGGCAACCTTTTGCTTCGGCTGGTAATCGAGCTTCACTGGCGGCTTTGCTTTTTTGAAATCGAGCGCGGGCTTCGGCAGAAGATCTTCTTCGGAAAATAGAGGTTCGGCGGCGGCAGTGGGCAATTTTGTCGACTGTTCCCCGTGTGCCTCCGCAAGAACAGGAGCCTGGGCAGGAACGTCTACGGTAGCACGTGGAGGCTCGGGAGCTGCGGAGAGGGAAAGATCGGGAATCGCAGCGGGAACGGGCAAACTCCCTGTCGCGTTCTGCGTTTGGAGCAATTTCAACTGCTCACGCAACGCCTCGACTTCCTCGTTCAGCATGGCAATTTCCTGCATGCTAGGAACAGGCACAGGTGCGATTGGCTCGCTGGAGAAGATAGCTTCCGCGTCTTGTGCTGATCCATCCGATTCTTTTTGCAGGGGTGTTGCCGCAGCGAGCGCAGGGGCTTCCGAAAACTCGATCCCCCAAAATCCTGGAGCGGGCTCGCTGAATTCCACCTCGACGTAACAAATCATGGGCCGAAAATCGCGCTTCCGCGTCACTTGCGCGACGACTTCGCGCTTGGATTCCTTGTGGGTGAGAAACAGCAATTGCCCGGGAACCACCGCCGCGGCCAGCCGGAGCACTCCGCCATTTTCAAAAACCAGAGCCGTGGTTGTTTCTTCCGTGAAGAGTTCGCGCTGGCCGCCTTTTTCGGCGGGACGCGCGCCCGTTGCGGTAACATGCACCTCACAAGCAACCGCGTTCATTCTGGGTTTGGGCGAGCTGGTTTCCCCAGAGGTTTTCGGGGAGCTCGCCGAGGGCGAAACAGTCGAAGGCCGAGTGTCCACTGCGGAATCCACGATAGGGTTGTTCCTCGTGCGCCGGAGGACGACGCATGTTCAATGAACGATCAGGCCGCGGAGAGCCCCACACGCGACGGCCCTGACAACACTCGATTGTTGCAGACTACAAGCGCGCTGCCGATAGTACAAACGTACTGCGTTGTGCGTTGAGGAAGCTGTACCAAAGGGCAGCAAACTCGAAAGCTATGAGGCGCGACGGTAATGAGTCAGTTTCCGATTACGCGACTCACAAGGCCCTGAATAAGAGTCTCATCTCGCCCGCCTGCACTTAGGCCTTGACAAAGTAATTCGGATTCCGATATATCGGAGTGCGACCATGAAAGATGACTTTAAAGAATTCCTCCCGTTATCCCCTGCCACTCTCCATATCCTGCTTGCCCTGTCTGATGAAGATCGCCACGGTTACGGAATCATGCAAGAGGTTGCACGCCAATCAGAAGGCAAGTACAAGCTCGGTCCCGGCACGTTCTACGACAATCTGGAAAAGCTGATCGATCACGGAGTCGTCAAGGAAGTCCCTCGAAAGTCCGCAAACGATGACCCTCGACGGCGCTACTACCGGATGACGGGATTTGGCCGCAATTTGTTCTTAGCAGAGATTGCGCGTCTGGACAGCGTCGTTCGCGAGGCAAAGATGCGATTGCGCGAGGCCAACCCAAAGGAAGCATTGTGAAGCGTCGCCTTTATGCACTTCTCATCGGCCTGCATCCGTCTTCCTTCTGCAAGCGGTTCGCACAAGAGATGTCATTGATTTTCGACGAAGCCGACAATTCGTGGGGCGCCGGTTCACTCTTCCGTGATGCCATTCTCTCGCTCTTGCGGCAATGGTTCATTCGCTCAGAGATCTGGAAATGGGTAGTGGCAGGTGTCGGCGGCGTCGTCCTGCTCATAATTGCCTTCGGAAGCTTCTTGCCGTGGGACAGACCGGTTCAACCTTAACCCCCAGGGTACCGAAGCTGGCCGTTCTAATTTCCCGGAAAGGAAAAATTCCCTTTGAGTCGGCGAACCAGGATCGTTCTAAAAAGCCTAGCGCTTTTGATCGCGACGGCGCTCGTCGCAGGGATTGTATATGAACAACTCGGACGCACACGTGACCGGGCGCGGTTTCCACAAATCGGGAGGTCCGTGGACGTTGACGGCCGTAGTCTCAATATCTTTTGCTCGGGAGCAGGCGCGCCTCCCGTTATCTTCGAGTCTGGTGGCCCCGGCCCTGGCCTCGAGTGGGAGCCGTTTCAACCGGAAGTCGCCAAGTTCACACAAGCCTGCTGGTACGATCGCGCGGGGGAGGGTTGGAGCGATTTGGGCCCCTTCCCTCGAACCAGCGTAGCGATTGCCAACGATCTTCACGAACTCTTGAAACGAGCAGGCGTGCCAGCACCATATGTGTTCGCCGGTGCCTCCATTGGCGGTTTGAACTCGCGGGTCTATGGTGGGCTCTACCCGAAAGAAGTAGCTGGGATGGTGCTCATTGACTCCGCGCACGAAGACGAACTGAAGCGCGCGCCTAAGTTCTATCTGGGCCGCACGGCGCCGCGATTCCTTTGGCATCCACTTCAGGTCGCACTCGAGGCGGCGGCTTTCGTTGGATTGGTGCGACTTACGCAGTCGTCTGCCGCGCAGGGCAAAGACCCCTCGCTGATGACCACCGAAGAGATGATTGAAGCCCTGAGGGATCGGCCAAAGTCGTTTGTAGGAAACGTCTCGGCGGGGATCGTCCTGCCAGAGAGCTTTGCTGAAGGATCGTCTATGGCGAGGATTGGGGACTTTCCCTTAATTGTACTGGCGGCGGGTCAGTCACAAGATTTCGGAGATGCCAAACTAAATCGAGAGGCTGCGGCGTATCAGCAACTGTGGATTCACGAAATACAACTGAAGCTCGTGGGGCTTTCTACGCACGGGCGGCAAATCGTTGTCCCGAATGCGAACCATGGATCGATCCCGCAAGAGTTAATCATTAGCTCTATCCACGAGGTCGTAATGGAAGTCCGCAGCGGGACCCCGACTCATTAGCTGGGCAAGCTGCGTCTCCCCAAACGATCCCTTAATTGCATGGCGGTCGACCGGTTAAGCTGGCAGCCGTTATCGGATACTGACCCATTACCGGCGCGAGAATACGCTGGGCAAACCTTCATTCGAGCGTAGTGTCCTGCGGAGCAGCAGCGAAGACTTCCTGAAGCATGGCGAGGACTTATTCATAGCGGAGAGCGTCAAGGGGATCGGTTTGAGCGGCGCGCCGGGCAGGGAGGACGCAAGCGGTCAAGCCCACCGAAACAACGATTGCGACCACGGCAGCAAACGTGGCTGGGTCTGTAGCGGAGACACCAGGGATTTGCGTAGCGAGAAAACGGGTGAGGGCATAGCTTGCAATAACACCTACGAAAATGCCAGTTGCTAAAAGACGGAAGCCGTTGAGAAGGACCAGGCGCAGGATGTTTTTCTGTTGCGCCCCGAGCGCCATGCGGATGCCGATTTCACGGTTACGCAAGGCAACCGTGTAACCCATCACGCTGAAGACGCCGATGATGACCAAGGCTAGGCCGATGACGGAAAAGCCGCCGAGCGTTGCCAATTCGAATTGCGGGCCGCGATAGAACTCGCGGAGGGAAGATTCCAGCGTTCCGGAAACGCCGACGGCTACGCTGGGATCGATGGACTGGAGCTCCTTTTCCATGCTTCCCAAAACTGAGGCGGCGTTGACGGAAGTTCTGGCAAGAAAGGTTCGCCAGTAAAATGATTGAACGCTGTAAGGCGTGAAGGCTTCGGGAACTTCCTGCCAGGACGGATTTACAAAGTCGCGCGATTTGTAATTGGCGACCACTCCGACGATTTCAAAATACGCGTCGCGCGGAGCATCGCGATACTTTTGGTCAAACGCGGCGAGTTTGACTTTTTGGCCGAGAGGATCTTCGTTGGGAAAATACTGGCGAGCGAAGGCTT
>Ga0210391_10005743_pt1 | contig 10212 bp, 6 predicted proteins | sample IncBWC12OmetaG_FD_160573 | JGI IMG/M metagenome (GOLD analysis project Ga0210391, IMG submission 160573) | Forest soil microbial communities from Barre Woods Harvard Forest LTER site, Petersham, Massachusetts, United States - Inc-BW-C-12-O ...
CCTCATTGAGCTTGACGCGGTTTTTCGCGCTGCTCTCAAGGTTTCCGAAGAGGTAGTGGTCGCGTTCGGCGAGAGGCGCCATGGTTCCACTATACCGCGTGGGAAATTTTCGCGCAGGCGCGGGGTGCGGGCGGACTTTGCGACGTTTCCCTCCGAGGTAGGGCGATGATCTTTATGAAAAAGTTAGGATTGCTCGAACCGGGGTTCTATATGATGCTTCGGGGGTTAGCCGCACCGCGAAGCTGAATCGAATCAGGAATCGCGGGGCGGCACTCGCCAACAGTTTACTCCTTCAGCAAAATGCGCTGCGTGACCTGAGGAGTTCTTGCGGGGCGCGCTGTGCCTGAACGAACCTCTGTGGAGCAAGTATCGAATGTTTCGTCGATTCTTTGTACTGGTTGTGATTTTGCAGTTCCCCGCCCTCGCTCTTGCGCAAGCGACGGCCGCCGCGACCAACCCTGATGCGCCGGCGACGCAGGCGCAGATCACGGCACTGCAACAGGCGGTGCAGAATGCGCAATCTGCCGGAGACAATGCGTGGATGCTGACCTCCGCAGCGCTAGTGCTGCTGATGACGGGGCCGGGGCTGGCGCTGTTTTACGGCGGGTTGGTGCGCAGGAAGAACATCCTGAGCACGATGATGCAGAGCTTCGCGATGATGGGGCTGGTCACGATCCTATGGGCGATCGTGGGCTATTCGCTGGCCTTCGGGCACGGGAATCTTTTTATTGGCGGGTTTGAGCACCTGTTTCTGCGCGGGGTAACGCTTACGCCGAATCCGGACTACGCGGCGACGATTCCCGAGCAGACGTACATGATTTACCAACTGATGTTCGCCATTATCACGCCGGCGCTGATCACGGGGGCGTTTGCGGAGCGGATGAAGTTCAGCTCGATGGCGGTTTTTCTGTCGCTTTGGTCGATCTTTGTCTACTCGCCGATGGCGCACATGGTGTGGGGCGTGGGCGGCTTGCTGAACGCCACGGGGAACCATATTCCGAGCCTTGACTTCGCGGGCGGAACGGTGGTGCACATCACGAGCGGCGTGTCGGCTCTGGTGTGCGCGCTCTACCTGGGCAAGCGGCTTGGCTATCCGCATACCGCGATGCCGCCACACTCGCTGGTGCTGAGCTTTATTGGCGCGTGCCTGCTTTGGGTGGGGTGGTTCGGATTTAACGCGGGCAGCGCGCTGGCGGCGAGCCCGCTGGCGACGAGCGCCTTTGTGAATACGCACTTTGCCACAGCGGCCGCGGCGCTGGGCTGGACGATCTTTGAGTGGTTCCACAACGGAAAGCCGACGGCGCTCGGTGCAATTTCAGGCGCGGTTGCGGGACTTGTGGCGATTACACCGGCGTCGGGATTTGTGCAGCCGATGGCGGCGATGCTGATCGGCCTGGCCGCCGGATTCTTCTGTTCATTGATGGTGTTCCAGGTGAAGAGCCGGTTCGGCTATGACGACTCGCTGGACGCCTTTGGCGTGCACGGAGCGGGTGGAACGCTGGGCGCGCTGCTGACCGGCGTGTTTGCGGCGAGCGTGATCAATCCCGTGTATGGAAAAGGCGTGCCGACCGGCGCCATCGACGGTCACTGGAGCCAGGTGCTGAACCAGCTGACCGGCGTGGGAATCGCGTGGAGCATCTCGATCGTGGGAACGCTGGTGCTGCTCTTCCTCGTGGACAAGACCCTAGGGCTGCGCGTGACCGCGGAGCACGAGAACACTGGCCTGGATCTCTCGCAGCATGGGGAAGAGGGGTACGACTTTAATACGTAGCTGCTAGCCTCCAGCTTCCGGCCCCTAGCCTGCTCGCGCTGAGGGAAAGGTTTCGTTCGGGCGCGGAGAAGCCGGAAGCCTGGGAGCAGAATCGAAGGATTTTCGAGCTGTTTTTCCTAGCTGTTTTCATGAATTGGGGCGGCGAGAAACACGCCCCGCCTGATAGCCTATCGAACGAGGCGATTGCGCATATGGTGAAGATTGAAGCCGTTCTGCAACCTTCAAAACTGGATGCCGTGAAAGATGCGCTGCTGGAAGCGGGCATTGAGGGCATGACAATTCTGGAAGCCCGCGGGCACGGCCGGCAGAAGGGGCATACCGAGTTTTATCGCGGCCGCGAGTACACGGTGGATTTGTTGCCCAAGGTGAAGATCGAGATGGTGGTGCGCGACGACATGGCGGAAAAAGCCAAGCAGGCGATCATCAGCGCAGCGCGCACGGGACGCATCGGCGACGGCAAGATTTTTGTGAGCCGGATCGACGAGGCGATTCGCATCCGCAACGACGAGCGCGGAGAGAACGCGCTGTAAGCGGGACGGCGGACGGCTCTGCGCACGCCGGTGGACGCGGCGCGAGATCGTACTGCGAGGTTGTAATCTTAGAGAATCGCTAGTGGCTCAGACGCACAGAGGATTCTCGAGGAATGACTTCGCGATTCTTATCTTCCGTTCTTATCGCAGTTGCCGTTTTCATCGCCGTTGCGTCGACAACAGAGCTCTCCGGGCAAGATACGCGCAACGTGGTTGAGCCGTTTTTCCCGCAGCTCTGCGCGAAACTCGACGCCGAACTCGAGACGCAAGGCCACACGCTGGCGCCGGGCGACGAGCAGAAGCTCGACACGGCGCGCATTCAAAAAGCAATTGACAAGTGCGGCAAGGGCCGCGCCGTGATGCTGCGCGTGGACGAGACGAAGAATGCTTTCCTGAGCGGGCCGCTGGAGCTGAAGCCGGATGTGACGCTGATTATTGGAGTCGGTGTAACGCTGTTTGCTTCGCGCGATCCGGCGCTCTTCGCTACATCACCAGGTAGCTGCGGGATCGTGAGCCACGCGCCTCCACCCCAACGACAAGGACCCGTCGTTGGGGGCCCCGGTCCAGGCCCCCGGGGCTGCAAGCCGCTGATCTCGGTGGATCATGCGCCGAATTCGGGCATCCTGGGCGATGGCACGATCGATGGGCGCGGCGGAGAAAAGATGCTGGGATCACCCTACTCGTGGTGGGACCTGGCGGAGCAGGCGCGCGCCGGCGGCGGGCAGCAGGTGCCGCGGCTGATTGTGGCCGATTACTCGGACAACTTTACGCTGTGGCGGATCAGGCTGAAGAACTCACCGAATTTCCATGTGGTGTATAACCACGGCGACGGATTCACGGTGTGGGGATTGAAGATCGACACGCCGCAGCGGCTGGCGCGGAACACGGACGGGGTCGATCCGGGCGGAGGGTCGAAAAATATTACGATCACACATAGCTATATCCGCGCCGGAGACGACAACGTGGCGATTAAGGGCGGAACGGGCGGACTGACCAACATGACGGTTAGTCACAATCATTTCTACTGGGGCCATGGCATGTCGATCGGCAGCGAGACCAACGGCGGCGTGAGCAAGATTCGCGTCTTCGATCTCTCGCTTGACGGGCCGGACAACGGAATCCGCATCAAATCGAACGGCTCGCGCGGCGGGCTGACGCAGGACGTCGTGTACGACGACGTGTGCATCCGCAACTCGCCGAACCCGATCACGCTGGATACGGCGTATTCCGCGGCGGGAACGCTCGAGGGCAACTCGCCACCGAGCATGAAGGACATTACGCTGCACAATGTGCGCATTTCAGGCGGCGGCAAGTTCAGTTTCAACGGCTACACGCACGACTACCGGATTGCGGCGAGACTGGACGGGGTGCAGATCACGGACGACGGCAAGTACAGCTACGAAGTGAAGCACGCCGACCTTACGCTGGGCCCGGGAGCGACGAACCTGCAACTGCCGGCCGGCGAGGACGCCACAATCGATGGGAAGCCGGCGGAAGGAACTCCTGAATCCTGCGCGGAGAAGTTTGTGCCGTTTCCTGAGTGATGTGCCAAGGCGCGCGCCGGCTCACTCCTCGCGGAGAAGGATCAAGGGATCGACTGAGATGGCTCGCTGCGCGGGAACCCACGTGGCCACAAGGCCCACCAGCGCCATGGCCAGAACAACACCTGCAAGCACGAGCGGGTCTCGAGGAGTGGCCTGGTAGACGATGTTGGCCAGTATTTTGGTGGCAAGGATTCCGAGGACTAACCCCGCGATTGAACCGAAGGCCAGCAACTTCAAAGGCCGGCCAAGCGCTGCCTGCAACACTTCTTTGCGTTGTGCGCCGAGAGCCATGCGGATTCCCAGCTCCTTGATCCGCCTGCTCACCGAGTACGCTGCCATTCCAAAGATGCCGGTGATGGAAAGCATGGCGCCCATCATGCCGAGAATGCCCAGAGCCACCGTAGAGATGCGGGCAGGAAACAGAATTGCGGTCATCAATTGTGTCCATGTCTGGATGTTGACCGGAAGCGCTTCATCCAGGTCGTGCAGTCTGCCGCGCATGGCGGCCGCCAGTTGCTGCGGATCGCCGTTGGAGCGTACTACCAGATAAGTTTGGCTCATTGGCTCCTGGAGCAGGGGAACAAAGACAGCAGGCGCTTGTTCCTCGGTGAGGTTCTGATATTTTCCGTCCACAACGAGGCCCACGACTTCAATGCGCTTGATGTCCGCTCCCAACGCCACCTGGAAATGTTTGCCCACAGCGTCTTTGTCTGAGCCGAAGAGCTTTCGGGCGAACTCGCAGTTGACCACAGCAACGAGCGGGGCATTCTTGTCGTCCTGCCAGGTGAAGGTTCTGCCGGCCAACAGAGTTGTGCCCGCGGCCTGGAAGTAATCGGGAGAGATGTTGTACCAATATGGCCCAGCGGCGGCGCTGGACGGCTTCAGGCTCTTGGCTTCGTCGGTAAAGACGTTCCATGAATTCGCCCCGCCAGACAGAGGCGCCCAATTGATCGATGCTGCCGACTGAACCCCGGGGATGGTTTTCATCGCGTCGATCATGCGCCGCTGCATCGCTGACTCCCGGTCACCGCTGTATCCCGCCATTCCCAAACCCGTGTCCGCGATCATCGCGTTTTGAGGCTCAAATCCGAAGTTGCTGTGCATGGAGCGCGCCAGTCCGCGAACGGCGACGATGGAAGAAGTGATCAAAACCGCGCAAATGGATATCTGGAGCACAAGTAATATGTCGCGCAGAGTAACGCGGCGGCCACGTACACCCGCAGAGCCGACTTTGACGATCTCGTAGGGATTGGTGTTGAGGACCTGGCGCACGGGAACGATGCCGAAGAGCAGGCCGCTGACTAATGCCAGCGCGAGGGCAACAAGGTAGACTTTGGCGTCGGGATTGACAGGGACCTGCACCGGAAACTGCGGAAACGGCTGCCACACGCTGAGGCGGCGCAAGATGGCCACGCTGCCCGACAGTCCGACGGCGCCGCCGGCCAGCGAGATCAGAGTGGCTTCGGTCAACAGTTGGCGCAGGATGCGATGGCGGCTCGATCCCAGCGCGACCCGCAAGGCGAGTTCCCGCGAACGGTCTGCCGCGCGCGCGGCAAAGAGGCTGCCAAGGTTGGAGCAGGCGGCGAGAAGAATGAGGCCCGATAACGTCATCAGCGCGGTCAAGAATCCCAGCATCGGCTTGCCCATGTAGTCGCCATACAAGCTGGGGCGGGCGAGGATGAACTTCATGCCGCCATCGTCGACGGGGTAAGTTTTGTCAAGATACGAGGCGACGGAGTTGAGATCGGCCGTGGCCTGCCCCGGAGTGACTCCGGGCTTGAGATGGCCCATGGTCTCGAAGATCCAGTTGAGGCCACGCGTATTGAGATCAAACTCGCTGTTGATCTGGGGCTGGTTGACGATGGGCACGTAGAAATCGGGATTAAAGAACAGAAGCGTTCCGCGAAAACCGGGAGGGGCAACACCGATCACGGTGAAGGGATGCTTGTTGATCTGGATGACGCGGCCCAGCACGCTGCGATCGTCTTGAAAATGGCTGTGCCAATAGGCGTAGCCGATTACGATGTAGGGCGCGCTGTTGAGGCCGTGCTCGTCGCCTGCGTGAAAGGTGCGGCCGATGAAAGGCTGAATGCCCAAGGCGTCGAAATAATTCCCGCTGGCGGTGGCGATCCAGGCGCGCGAGGGGTTGCCACCGGTATCAATTCCGGCCTGCGACATGTTCCACGCGACGAGGCTTTCGAAGCCGCGACTGCGATCGCGGAGATCGAGGTAGTTGGGATACGATTCCTGGCCCATGTGATCGTCAGAGTGCTCGAGCCCGTAGAGGGTGTCGGCATGGGGCACGTTGAGCGGACGAAGAATGATACCGTTCAGGACGGCAAAGACCACGGCGTTCGCTCCGATAGCCAGGGCCAGCGTGAGCACGGCGGCGATGGTGAATCCGGGGGACTTGCGCAGAACGCGCACGCTGAAGCGGACGTCCTGCATGAATGTGCCAACGGGATTGCCGCCGAGTGCTTCGTGACATTCCTCTTTGTACTTTTCGCGTGCGCCGAACTCGACACGCGCGCGGCGCTCTGCATCTGCGCGACTGAGGCCGGAGCGTTCGAGATCGTCGGCGCGGAGTGCGATGTGCGAGCAGAGCTCGGCTTGGACCTCGTCGGCCATCCGGTCGCGGCGAAAGATTTTCCGGGCAAGAATGCGAATGTAGGCAGTCACGCTCACACCTCCTCCGGCCGCGCAGCCAGTGCGGAAGCAACCGCCGTTACCAGCCGGTTCCAGCCGTCTGCCTCCTCGCGCAGCCGCTTGCGCCCCGCCGGCGTCAACTCGTAAAACTTGGCGCGGCGATTGTTTTCGGAAGTCCCCCAACTCGCCTTGAGCAGCCCCTGGCGCACCAACCGGAACAGCGCCGGGTAAAGCGCTCCCTGTTCCACAAGCAGCGCCTGCGCGGAGATCTGCCCGATGCGCAGCAGAACGCCGTAGCCATGAAGCGGGCCAAGCGAGACTGCCTTCAGAATGAGCAAATCGAGCGTGCCGGGTAGAAGTTGCGCTCGATCAGTCATGCGTCCCCCTAAGATGATTAGGAGACTAGCGCCATCTCTCCTAAGCTGTCAAGGAGAAAACCATTGCCTTCGTCCACGCCGCGGCGAGAACGATGAGAAGCCGAGCGAAGGCACGCCGGAATCGTGCGCGGAAAGGTTGTGCCGTTTCCGGAATAGCGAGAAGTCAGTCCGCGTGGCTGCGCCGGCGGCGGTTGCGACGCCAGGCGATAAGCAAGACGAGAAGCAGAGTCGCACCGGCGATGAACCAGATGAGATGCGCCGCAGTCCAGAGCGCGGCGCGGACGACGAGGCCCAGGCGCTCCGCGTGCGAGATGGACGCGGCAGGGATGACGACCGACTGAGACCAATCCATAGCCACGAGACGCGGAAGAAATCCCTGGCGGACGCAGCCCTCGAGATTGTAGACGCCAATGTGACGGGTGTAGTGGCCGGCGACGATCAGGTTGCTGGAGAACTCATTCCAGTCGAGAGGGCCGTTGGTGGTTCCGGGTGTTGCATCGCCGTCGGTGACACCGACCGTAATGCCTTGCTCGTTGCGGCCGAGCGACCAGACCATGGCGGCGCCGACCTGGTGAGCGTAGCTGGTGTAGACCATCAGGTATTCCCGATCGCCGCGCACGTCAACGGTTCCGAGAATGCGATCGAGAAGGTTGACGCTCACGTCTCGCTCGGCCGGGACGTAGGGCATGAGGTAGGTCTGGACAACGAAACCGTGCGACTCGAGTCCCTGAATGATGGACGTATAGGCTTGTTGCGCGCGGACGATGCGGCCGGAATCGAGGGCCTGCCTTAGAAGCGTGGTGAACAAGCGCCAGCGGTGACTCTTGAGAGCGGCGAGTTGGTCGAAATCGGGTTCGATATCGAGACCAACGGCGGCCCATTGGAGATGGTTGTCGCTCGTCCACTGCTCGAATTGAGCGACTCTTTGGGCGGTGGCGGGCGCGTTGCCGGCGTTTATGTAGAAACCCTGTTCCGGGGCGAGCACGAGCCAGGCGGTGACGGGAATGCCGGCCTGAGCCGACTGCCGCACGATGGCGGCGCGCTCGGGAGAAAAGTCGGCGATTTCGACGGCGACCCCGGCGTGGAGCTGGACGAGAGCGGAGAGAACGGTGGGATCGGCAAAGAGTTGCTGCATCGGGATAATGCCTTTGTCGCAGCAAGCGAAACCAATGTCGGGCGGTGAGCCGGGGCCGGCGATTTCAATCGAGGAGTCGGCAGCGCGGGCGGGCGCTGACGCGAGTACCAGCACAAGAGATGCGATGAAGAGGCGGAGGAGCGATGAATTGAGGAGTGGCAGAATTCCGGAGACGGAGAAACGCATCACGGATACACTCGAAGAAGACGAAGGTTCGGCGGACGATCGCGACACTTAATGGTAGATGCCGGCGCCGTAAATGCCGCTGCCCGCCCCAGCCGGCAAGCCAAGGGCCATCGCGTTACCGCGCAAGATCGCTTATGCTTGTAAGAATTCCTTTCTTGCCTCGGCAGGCCACGCAAACCAACTTATGAGTCCAATCGCTCTACAAGTAGACGATCTCCGGGAGCAGTATCTCAAAGAGATGGCGCTGGTGCGCCAGACGTGCGAGCGCACCGGGGATGGCACGGCGGCGATCCGGAGGCGGTCGGCGGTGGTGGATCGCATCCTGATCGAGATGTGGCGCCGCGCGTTTGCGAGCCTGCCGCAGCTGAACGTGGCACTACTGGCGCTGGGCGGATATGGGCGCAAGGACCTGTTTCCCTACTCGGACATCGATGTACTCTTCGCCTTTGCGGACGAGAAGACCGAGGAGCAGTCGAAAGATGCGGTGCGGGGAATTATCCAGGGGATGTGGGACATTGGGCTGCGGGCCAGCCCTAATTCGCGGACGGTGCGAGAAGCGGGAAAATTCGACCCGGAAAACCTTGAGTTCACGCTGGCCACTCTCGACCGGCGATTCCTCGCCGGGCAGTTTCCGCTTTACAAGCACCTTCACGATTCGACGTTCCCCGGGCTGGTGCTGAGCGAGTGGGGCACGATAGCGCAGAAACTGGGCGAGATTGCGCGCACGCGGCACGCGAAATATGGGAACACGATCTTTCATCTGGAGCCGAACCTGAAAGATTGCCCGGGCGGCCTGCGCGACTACAACCTGGCGGTGTGGTTTGCGGTTCTGTTCCATCTGAAGGAAACCAAGGAGTGGCCGCGGCAGCGCGGCGGAGTGTTCCAGAGCGCGCGCGGCGACGCGGAGGCGGCGTTCGATTTTCTGGCGGCAGCGCGATGTTTTCTGCACTTCCGGCACGGACGCGACGACAACACGCTGGACTGGCAATCGCAGGATGAAGCGGCGGCGCGGTCGATCGGCCTGGAGACGCGAGGCACGGCGGATCCCTCCTACTGGATGCGCACCTACTACCGGCACGCGCGCGTAATCTACCGGCGAGCGGCGCTGCTGATGGAGCACCTGCCGGCGCCGGTGAGCTTCTACCGGCAGTTCCGGCGGCGGCGAGCGCCGATCGCGGGCACCGACTTTCTGCTCGACCAGGGACGCATCGATATCCAGCAGGGCGCACAGTTCAAAGACACGGCTGCGATTCTGCGCATTTTCACGCTGATGGCCACGCATGGCTACACACTGTCACAAGCGGCGGAGGATCGCATTACCGATGCGCTGCCGGTTCTGGCGATCTCAATTCCGGAAGGGCCGTACATGTGGAATGCGCTGCGCGAGGTGCTGCTGGGGCCGCACGCGGCGCGCGCGCTGCGCACCATGCATGCGCTGGGTGTGCTGGAGATGTTCATCCCCGAGTTCCACGGGATTGACGCGCTGGTGATCCGCGACAGCTATCACCGCTATACCGTGGACGAGCATACCTTCCTGGTGATCGACAATGTGCATGGGCTGCGGCAGCCGGCGACGGAGCAGGAGCAGCGGCTGGCGCAACTGCTGCCGGAGATCGACAGGCTGGATTTGTTTTTCCTTGCGCTGCTCTTGCACGACACGGGAAAGGGACGCCGCTCGGGCGAGCATGCGCAGCAGAGCGTGGAGCTGGCCGACAGCTTTCTGGCGCGCCTGGACTTCGACGCCGAGGAGCGCGAGTCGATCCTGAAACTGATCCGGCTGCATCTGGAAATGTCGTCGGCGATGCGGCGCGATATTTTCGATCTTGATAACGTGCGAGCTTTCTCAGAAAAGATTGGAAGCCCGCAGGTGCTGAAGATGCTGACGCTGATGACGTTTGCCGACATCAAGGCGGTGAATCCGGATGCGCTGACGCCGTGGAAGGCCGAGAACCTGTGGCAGTTCTACATGTCGACCTCGAACTTCATGGACCGCTCAGTCGACGAGACGCGCTATCACGCGGCG
>Ga0210391_10005744_pt1 | contig 10211 bp, 11 predicted proteins | sample IncBWC12OmetaG_FD_160573 | JGI IMG/M metagenome (GOLD analysis project Ga0210391, IMG submission 160573) | Forest soil microbial communities from Barre Woods Harvard Forest LTER site, Petersham, Massachusetts, United States - Inc-BW-C-12-O ...
TTCTGTAACTTCTGATTGAACTGAAAGAAATGATATGGCGACTTTGACAGGAGTGCAGAAGGGGTACATTTTGCACTGGGGTGAGATGGGGACGCGGTGGGGGATTAACCGGACGGTGGCGCAGATTCATGCGTTGCTGTATCTGTCTCCGCGGGCGCTGCCGGCTGAGGAGATTGCGGAGACGCTGAGCGTGGCGCGGTCGAATGTGAGCACGTCGATCCGTGAGCTGGAGACCTGGGGAATTGTGCGGGCGGTGCATGTGCTGGGCGACCGGCGCGAGCATTATGAGTCGATGAAAGATGTGTGGGAGATGTTCCGGCTGGTGATTGAGCAGAGGAAGCGGAGAGAGATAGATCCGACGCGTGAGATGCTGCGGCGAAGTTTGGAGGATCTGGATCTGAAAGAAGCGGGCGCCGATTTTACGCGCGAGCGGCTGGCGGCGATGGCGGGATTTTTCGATGCTGTGACGGAGTTGCACGATCAGATGAAGCGGCTGCCCACGGGGACGGTGAGGAAGTTGCTGAGGATGGGAGCGAAGGTGAGCAGGAAAAAGAAGTAGCGAGTTGCGAGTACCGAGTTCTGGCTTCTTATCCTACGTAAGACAACGGCAACAAAGTTCTACGCGGAAACTCCTATTCAGAGTGCGGTACGTGATGGCGGGTAGGGATGCTTCGACTTCGCTCAGCATGACAGGTTTATTTTCAGTCCTACTTAAAGAGGTGTTGAGACATGGCGCAGGTTGGCGACGGGAAAAAGATTTGGGTGACGTTGACGGGGTTGCCATTGACGATTGAGTTGGAATGGCCGTTTCATCGGTCGACTTCGGGGGCCGATTTTTGGGTGCTGCATGGCGATATTCGCCTCGAGAATTCTGATGGCCTGCATGCTCCGATGGCGGTGAATTTGTCGGCGACAGTGCGGGAGGTTTTGGCGTCGCTGGAGCCGAAGGATGCCGAGGCGCCAGTGATCAACGCGCTGCGCAAGGAAGTGGACAAGCGGCAGGTGGAATTCTTGAAGTCAGGGAAACTGAAGCCGGTCGCGTTTTCCAGCCGGCACTATGACTTCAAACGGCAGAAGTGGGTGTTTGGGAAGGCCACGGATGATGTGATCGCCACGTTTTTGGAGCGGAAGATTTATTGGCAGACGAAGATGGGATCAAGTTCCCCCGTGCCCGATGACGCACGTAGAGTTTGGATTGGAGATCCGACGGAGGCGCAGTATCTGGAGACTACGACGGAGCATTTGGTCGAGATTGCGGGGCGGTTGCTGGCTGGGGATGGATTGGTGCGAATCGACGGAGATTGGGCCGAGGCGACTGCGGGCCTGATGGGGCATGGCGAGGAATTTGAGGGCGTAATGCGGGTCGCGGTGGAGGAGTTGGAGAAGAAGCATGCCTTCGAGCGGGGGTGAGTTGCGGGTACTGAGTACCGAGCAACGCGACCTCTGCGTAGCGGACAGAACCAAGATTCCTCGCTTCGCTCGGAATGACAAAGCTTAAGGGGGCGGGATCAGTTTCCTCCTGGATTGCTTTGCTGCAGGATTACTTAGCGAAGAAGTAGTCGAAGGATTTTACTGCAGTGAATTCGTCTTCTTTGATGTCGAAGACGGTGTAGAGCTTGGTGACCTGTAGAACGTCAGACACTTTCTTGGTAAGGCTGAGGAGTTTGAGTTCGCCGCCGGCGTTGCGGACGGCGGTGAAGCTGCTGACGAGTTCTCCCACGCCGGAGGAATCGATGTAATCGACATCGGCAAGGTTGAGGACGATTTTTTTCTTGCCGGCAGCCAGGAGTTTGCGAACCGTGTCGCGGAGTTGGCCGGTTTCGTCGCCGAGGGTGATGCGTCCGTTGATGTCGACGATGGTGACGCGGCTGACTTCGCGAGTAGTAATGGTCATAGAATCGGCGTCCGGCTTCCGGGAATGTTAGAGAGGTCGGCTGCGCAAGTCAATGGGTGGGGCTGTTCGTAGCTGAATGAGTCACCTGTGCAAGGGTGGCGCGGGCTGGCAGCGAGTCGCGGATTTCCTGGATTGGAGAGGTCACGATCGGCGTGGCGTATTCAGGATGGCGAAATTCGAGATGCATGCCTCGGCCAACGTACTGGAGTTTGAGCATAGACCCTCCCCAAGTAGAACCGGCGATGGCGACTTGCACCGGATAAGGACAGAACTCAGGATGGCCTGAGATTAGAGCGTCACTCCCACCGAGAAGAACCGCCGTGTAGACGTGGTGCATGGTTTGGATTTCAAGCACCGTCGAAGGTGGAAGATCGTGGAGAAAAACCCCGCCTTCGATTTCAGACTGGATGATGGCGCGGTTGACGTCATCGGCAAGGTTAGGGTGCGGCGTGAACATATAAATACAAAAGGTTCCTAGGAGTGTACCCCAAATCGGGTGCTCCAGAGGAAGGAATCGGCGGAACGTTCGAACTTTAGAACATGCTCCGATTGGCTGACAGGAGGAACACCGAGGGGGCGGGGAAAAGGAGCCCAAAATCATGCTCTGTCCTAACTGCTTGCGAGACAATGCCCTAGCCATTGCTGGAGTTCTGAATGAGTGCGGCAGTGCTGAGTTCCAGCACCTGCTCAGAGGTCAAGCCATACAGGGGTGGGCTTGGGACTTCCATGAGTGACAAATAAATGTAAATCTGGCCGCGATGGTGAGCCTCGTGTTCGACCCATCGAGCGCAGCCACTTCCAAGCTGTGATCGAACCTCCCTCAGGCGTGGTACATTTGCGGCTCAGTTGATCTGCGGTTAAGCCGGAAAGAATCTCTACGTCTTCGCGGTGCAGGCGCTCCGCGAACTCGGTGATCTCGTCGTAAGTTGCCGCGAGATCTCTGCCGCAACCGGCATAGGCGTTGGGCTTGCCTCGTGCGACCTCGACGAAGATGTACCGATTGGTGGCCGCGATATGCCGCACTAAATCTCCCAGCGTGAATTTCCCCTCGCGAAATCTCCAGTCAACTTTATCGGGAGGGATGGCACGCATCACGTTCATGGTACGCTGATGAACTTTATTGAAGTTGGAGAGAAATTCGGTGATGTCACGGATCTCCATGGGAATTGGCCTCCGTCGTGGTTGGATGATGGAGTTTCAGCTCATGATTCAGAGTGTGATTGCGGGCGGAGGGAAAGCATTCAGGATGACAGCGCCTTTATGGAATGGTGGCAATAGAGCCGTTGGGGCCGACAAACAGGGCTCCGCCGTCGGGGTAGGGGCTTAAGGCGTTGAATTGAGTTAGGGATTTCTTGCCTGGGCTGATGCGCGTGGGATCGTGGGGCGGACGAAAATCAAAGATAAATTTGGGTGCGACAATAAAGATGCGGGGAGCGGCTTGATTTTCGTTCAGATTTTTGGCAGGAAGTTCCCGGCGATCCAGACGAACAGCAGGTTCCTCTACTCCGCGTCCATTCCTTTCAGGAACGGACTGCTCCGGTCGGAATGACAATCGGTCGTAGGCGACGGCGGAGAAATAGGCTTGGGGATGGATTTGAGGCAGCGTCCAGGTTTTGCTGCCGTCGGAGGTGAAAGCCAAGTTATCGCCATCCTGATTGGGATGTTTGTAGTCGCCGCCGACGATTACGCCGTGCGTTGCATCGCGGAAGGCGACAGAGAAAATTCCGGCTGAGTCCGGACCATGAGTGATGGGAGTGTCGAAGACCTGCCAGGTACGGCCGAGGTCGGGAGAGTGGAAGACTCGTGCGACACGTCCTCCGGTGGCGAACCAGATGTTGGGGTCGTTGCTCCCCGGCGCAGAGGCCCCTTCATTTTTCCCGAGCTGACGCGGCGCCGAAGCGCCGCTCTTCCACGGCTGCATCGGTGACTGCGCCGTTGCTCGCAAGATTGCCAAGCAAGAATTGCTGGCAGCGAAGGCGGCTTCGCCCGGTTCGGCGGGAGGAAGTTGAGATCGAGGGATTGGCGTCCAGGTTTGGCCGTCGGTGGTGAGGAAGAGTTCGAACTTGAGCTCGCCGGTTTCGTCGGGGACGGGATCGCCGAGGACAATGCCGTGGGTCGCGTCCCAAAAAGCCATGGAGTCGAAGAAGCCTTTGGGATTCGAGTTGGTGAATTGGAGCTGCCAGTGTTGGCCGGCGTCGACGGTGTGGTAGATGCGGGACTGGTCGCCGGGTCCGGCGGACATGAGAAAAGCTTCGACGGCGGAGAAGGCAACGACGGCGCGGAAGTCAAGAGCCTCGGCACCGGGGAGTTGGGCGGGAGTCCAGGTATGGCCTGCGTCGATGGTGCGCAGGTAAGTGCCGTGAGTACCTGAGGCCCACGCGATTTGGCGGGAGACGGCGCTTACGCCGCGGAGGCTTTCAGCGGTGTGCGAGAGTTGGACTTGCGGGCCGGATTGAGCGTGAGCATTCATGACCGCGAGAAAGAAGAGCAGAGTACGCATGCGCAGATTGTCTCAGAAATGGGTTGCAGGGAATAAGGCTATCAAGCTTCCGCTCGACGGATAGATGGGTGCGGCTGCCCCAGGTGAGTATTTTAGAACTCGCTCGTTAGGCGAACTTCGGTTCGGTAAGTCAATTCATGCCCAGTTATTGTTTGGCGATGAAAGGGGCGAACGAGGCGCTCTTTCCGAAATAGATGCGCAGCGTGCACTTATCTCCCACATGGGCGAAGGCGACTTCGAGCGAATCGGCGGCCTGGCTTACTTGATCGGTCTCCATGGTGGCGCGAGCGAGGTCTTGCTTTTCGTCGTAGGCAGTGCCAGGAGTCACATTCTTGTTGATGGCGAGGGTCCACTTATCTTTCGCGGGGATGGGGTAGACGCTATAAGCGCCGACGGGAATTGTGGAGCCGGCGAAGCTGAGTTGGGCTTCGGTGAAGAGAGTCATGGGCGCGCCGCCGGGGGTCCATGGTTTGCCGTTGGCGGCTTTGTCGCTTTTGGCGGTGACCGGATTGTAGCGTATGTAAACTTGGCGGCCATCGTCCAAATAACAACTCGCAGTGGACGAGGGACCGGATTGTTGAGCGGCGCAAACGGCAGCGAGGGCGATCAGGATAAAGAGGACGACGAATTGAGCGCGGAGCATGGGAGACTCCCTTCCTGGGCCAAAAGTGTAGCGCCGAATTGGGCTGAGGGGAAGAGGATTAGAGTCCCGATTCTTTCATGAGAGGCATCGGCGGGGGGCGGGCGATGCCTGGACACGGGTAGATTCGATAGTTCATCTACGTTACTGGACTCAGTCGATCTGCCCAATCATCACTTCATTAGTCTATTTGGCCAACGCCGGTGATCTGCGGAATAATGTTGCGATTGTGCTTGCGAGCGACAGCAATGTAATAAACGAGATAACGCCGAGTGAGATGACGCAGTAAATACACCAGACGCCGAGAATATGCGCTTCGATGTGGGCAAGATAAAGAGAGAAAGCGAGTCCGACGACGGCCACAACGAGAACCAAACGATAGACCCGCCGCCACGCCAGCGTCCCCATAAGGAGATATCCGAAGATGCCAAGCACAGCAACGGGAATGCCCGCCAGTGTGGCGTAGGGACTGTGATTGACAATGCCGCAGTCCCAGCGTTCGTTGATGCTGCACGGTGAGTCGCCCTCGGTGCGGTAGTGCTCGCGCAGGGCAAGAGCGGAAACGATCATCCCCAGAACTGCTAACAGAATGAGAACGTACTTCATTGCTTCTCCTTTGAAGAATTGCTGATTGTTGATTGAAAAGCTCTTTATGGCGAGGGCTTTCAATCAGCAATCGGCAATTAGCAACTGGCAATTATCTTAACTTCAACTCTTAACTCGCGGAATGTGCCGCGGCAATCTCCTGGAGCAGATCAGCCGCTTGCCAGTCCGCGCCGTGATACCACTTGAGAATCCTGCCGTCGGGAGAAATTACAGCTGTGCTGAGTGAGTGCGTGATCTGCCCACCTTCTTCCTTGTAGGTCAGCGCGAAATAATCGGCAAATTCCGGCAGCTCGGTTCGCGGAATGACGGAGAATTCCCAGCGCGTGAAGAGCCTGGGATCTTTGCTTCCCGCGCATTCATAGCCGTAGACGCGCAGAATCCTGGGCGTGTCATGCTCCGGGTCAAAGCTGATGCTGAGCAGGTGGGTCTTGCCGTAGCGGGCAGGATCGGCGCGGAGTTGGCGATCGATTGCGGCAAACTCGTGGCTGACGCGCGGGCAAAAATCGGGGAACGGGCAGCGTGTGTAGATGAGCGTAAGCAGCAGGGTCTGACCGCGATACTGATGCAGCGAAATGTTCTTGCCGCTCTGGTTCACCAGCTTGAAGTCCGGCACTTCGTCTCCGGGAGACGGAATATGTGCGCTCGCCGCAGGCTTGGCGGGCGGTTGCGAATGTCCGGTGACCTTAACGTTTTCCAGCCAGTATTTTTTAGGCTCGACGACCACGTCCGCGGTGATGGAATCGCCAGGCTGAATTTGATCGAGCATGGAGGCCGGCTTCATGGAGTACGGCATGATCATCGGATCCATGAATCCGGCAATCGGCTCGTTATCGATGTTCGCCGTGCCAGCATTTTTGTCGATGGAAATGACTTTGCCCTTGAAAGCGTAGCGCTTGGAAGATTGAGAGTTCACAGCGCCGGGTTGCGATGCTCCGTGATTGCAGGCGATGGAAACGACGATGGTGGAAAAGAGCATCAAGACGTATGAACATGAAAGCGCGAGACGTCGCGAAAATGAATGGGTGCGGCTGAACATATTCAGTTTGTCTATTATCTCCGATGATGGTTTGGACGAATCATGTTCGAACGAACGAGTCTAGATTCTGACGCCTTAGTAGTGAAAGCGATAGCGAAGTTCCACATAAATCTCACGCGGATTGTTCCAGTGATATCCACCAAAAGTCAGGCTGTTGTCGTACTCGACACGACGGTTGGCAACATTTAGAGCGGTGAGCGACGCTGTGAAGCGCTCTCCGAAATCCTTGCCTAGCGAGAGATCGAAGGTGGTGTGCTGCGGCAGATAATTTCCTGGGTAAGGCATGCCGGGAAAGGCGTTACTGAAGCCCGAGCCGTAATAGACATTGGTGGAAGCGTAAGCGTGCCATGGCAAGGTGAAGTCGCCGCCCACATTCAGCGTGTTGCGCTGGTCGTGGTCGAGAGGACTGAGTTCGGGCGAGAACGAGAAATCGGTGAGCCCGCCGACGATCGTGCCAGCGCCCTCGGCGATCTGATTGGAATAGGCAAGATGCATTTGGCCACGATGGGCGAAACGCGGGGAACGCAGCGTCAGCTCCCATCCTCGTATTAGAGCTTGCGAGACGGCGAGAGGAAAGAAAATGCTGGACGCTCCAATATTGTTGTGGTCAAGAAAATTTACGACGTTGGTTTGAAAGTTGTCGGCATCCAGCACCCATCCCCGATAAGGGATGGTCACACCGAATTGGTGTTCTTCGTCGCGCTCACCGGGGAGTGTGGCGAATCCCAGACCTTGCTGCCCGGTGTAATTGATCAAGGCCGGGCCGGAGACGGTTTCGATCGGCGGAGCCTGGTAGTAGTGGCCATAGAAGGCGCGGAAAGTCCAATCCAGCCGTGGAACCGTGACGGTGACGCCGAAACGAGGTTGAATGGCGGTTTCGTCCACCGGGCGCGCGGTGGACGTGACGGCGAAGTTGCCTTCCGAGAATCGCGTGGGGCGAATGCCGGCAGAAAGCGTCAGCCAGGGAATAGGTTTGAATTTATCGTCGATGTAAAAGGCTTCGAAATTCGCGGTGGGATGTTCGATGTCGCTGATCGCCGGAAACCCGCTGCCGTCATTAAAGATCGCCCCAAAGGTCTGGTTGTCGCTTTGGTAGAAGCTGATGAAGCCAGCCTGCAGATCATTCTTCTTGTAGTTGGCGGCCGCGCTAGCCTGGCCTCCGATATAGGTGGAACCGCGGTCTTCCGTAGTGGCGATGGGAACGTCGTTGACATTGCTGTCATAGTTTCCGCGGTTGTAGTGGTAAAAGGGCGAAACCGTGGTCATGAGATGCGAGTTGAAAGTGTGCAGCCAGGTGAAGAGCAGTCCAGCGTCGGATTCGTGCTCGCCGTCGCGCAAGCCGATGCTAGGCGTGTATTGTCCGCTTGCAGGATTGTTTTCGATGTCATTCGGGAAAGGATCGTAAGGGATCTGGAAATAATCGCGGCGCAGCGAGGTTACCAGGCGAAGCTGGTTGGAGGGATCCATGTTGAATATGAATGATCCGAAGCCGCCAACTCCATTATCTGCGTCGTGCACGACCTGCGGAACGGGCGGCTGCAGGCCTAGATTGCTGCGGTTGGCGTTGACGCTGGCGTAGTAGGCAAAATTCTTGGTGTGGCTTCCGAAGCTGAGAGCGTCGTTGGTCTGATAGAAATTGCCGGCGGTGACGACGAGCTCGGCTTCATTGTTGCGCTCGAAGCCGGTGCGGGGAACCACGTTGAAGACTCCATAGGTGCGGTCGCCGAACTCCGCGCCGTAACTGCCGCGATTGACCTCCACATATTCTAGGTCTTTGGGATCGAATTGCGGGGCTACATTCTGCGCGATGGCGGTGTTGATTACGGGAATGCCGTCGAGCAGCCAGGTGGTCTGGTGGCCGCCGCGCATGTGCAGCATGTCGTGCGTCACATAGGCTCCGGGAGTGTAATCAGTGATCATGGCGAGACTGTTGGAGCGATCAGCGCCCGGAGTGCGCGCGATGTCCAGGCTATCGACGAGAGTGATGGGCGTCGAACTGTCGGTGGGAGCAACGGCCTGGGCTGCTGAGACTGTTACTTTTTCGTGCGCCGAGGCCAGGTTCAGTTGAAAGTGGGCGACCGGCACTGTTCCCGAAATGACGGTTACATCTTCGGACGTTTGTTCAAAACCTTTGCTGGCAACAGTGACGGTATAGTCGCCTAGAGGCACGGCGTTGAATTGAAAGTCACCGTTCGCGTCGGTGATGGCGGTCTTCGTCAAGTCCGAAGATTTTGCTTTGAGCATGACCATGGTTCCCTGAACCGGACGATGTTGCGGATCATGCACGACGCCGCGGACGGCGCCGTAGACATTAGCAAACATGGGCAGAGCCAGAATAAGTGCCAGCAATGGCGTTGATAAAATGACGCGCGATGGGAAATGCATAAGTCTCCTTGAATGGTCGGGCCGCATACCTGCAGCTCAGAAGTGGCTACAGACAACGATTGCAGCATCCAGCTTGAAGAATGAGATATCACGCGATACGGCGGATACGATTCGTGCCCGGATGCCTATGGACTTAGCTAAGGAGATGAGAAGATGCGGGAGGAGCGCGCGTGGATTGAAAACTAGACCGTTCGGCGGCTTGGGCAACGAAATCGGGTTGTCTGAGATAAGCTTCGATCTTTCGCGTTGCTAGGCCGGCTGCAGGTCGTTGCGCGTGAGCCCATCGTGCAGTGGTTACGGCGCGGCAGCAATCGCCGTTGCAACATCCCGCACCGCTAATTAAAAGGCGGGAAGTATCGACGCCATCTGACTCGTTGCAATGATGCAAACCCTTGCGAACGCAACATACATGCTGGGGCGGTCCGGTGAGCGCCAACGCTAGGGGCGCGAGCGTCCCAACGACTGCGAACAACAACAGGAATTTGGCCGTCAGCCGATGCATTCGTATGTCGAGTGAATCCCAGGAGACTGTGAAAAGCATAATCCAGCGAACGATGTCTCGCAAGCGCAGACGCAAGGGACGAAGCGCAGGTCGGTGTTTCAGCTTTGATGCGCCCGTCCTAGGATCAACGATCAAGCTTTGCCATGAATCTTGGCCCACCACCAGCGCACGCCGACGAAAAGAAACCTCCAATCGCTAAAGAACTCCGGCGGTTTGCCTTCAAAAGCGTGGCCGATGAATTGGAAGATCCATCCGAGGACAAAGAGGGCGAGCGCGTAGGGCCACAGATGATGGAAGAAGATGCTCGCCACAAAAATCGGCACCGAGAGCAGGATGGTCGGGATGCCCAGCGTATGGCAGGCCCGGTTCACCGGATGCTGGTGGCTGGAGGCGTATTGCGCGATCCACTCCTCGCTGGTGCGGCGGCCTAACATGGCGAAGAGATCATACACCCGGTTGGCTACAGCTTTGCACGACTACTGGCGGGTTGAGACTCCGCTTCCCGCGTGGTAGCATCCTAGGTTTTGGCAGGTAATGTCGGGCTGGCCTGTTCCTGCACTAATACTCTTCTGGGGCCGTCTCTCTTCCACGCCTGCGAAGGAGCCTAATCGTGAAAGTCTATTCCGGAGAAAACATTCGTAATGTAGC
>Ga0210391_10005749_pt1 | contig 10205 bp, 9 predicted proteins | sample IncBWC12OmetaG_FD_160573 | JGI IMG/M metagenome (GOLD analysis project Ga0210391, IMG submission 160573) | Forest soil microbial communities from Barre Woods Harvard Forest LTER site, Petersham, Massachusetts, United States - Inc-BW-C-12-O ...
CGGAAGAAGTCGATAGAGCCGCGGACGGATCGTGTACGCCCCATACTGCGCCTTCTCGATCAGCTTTGACGGCACCACCACATCCGCGTCCACGGTCCAGAATGGAATCCTGATCCGCGAGGCCAACTCTCTGCGCCAGCGCTCCGACTCCCGTAGTGGATTCTCATCACCCACCAAGAATGCCGCGCCAACATCTGCCAACAATCGTTCATGCGACTCATGCGGAGCCCGTCGCATCACAAACGAGATTTTCCGCGCAGCCAGATCGGCCTCAATATCCGGCAGACCTTGATTTAGAAACGCGTAGTGCCGAAGATTCGCATGAGGAAAATTCGCAATCCCCGCAAAATACACAACCAGCGGCAGCGCCAGCAGATTCGCAATCTTCACCGCCAGATCGACCGCGTGATTGTCGACTCCGCGCTCGGCTCTTTGCATCCAGTAGACGACACATTTGCCATCCGGATCCGGCCCGCCATCTCGCCGCACCGTAACTCGCGCGTCCTTCAACAATAGATCGAGTTCATCCGAGAGCGCAGCGCGCAACATAGCCATGGACTCAGTCTACGAGGCAATTCCGCGCTACTTTGACGGCAATAAAAAATGCGGCCCGCAGGCCGCATCTCCGTAAAACAGATTCTCAGGACCAAAGCCCCCACGCCCTGCTGATGTAGTCGGTCAGCGTCATTGTAATCAGAACCAGAAACGTAAAGAAACCCGCAGTGACCGTCAACTTCACCAGCTTCGACTGATATTTGACGTGCATGAAGAACAGAATGACGATCACAGCCTTCGTGCACGCAATTGCCAAGGCCACAATTGGGTTGAAGATTCCGAGATTGACAAATGCGGCAGCCACTGTGATACCCGTCCCGACTAGCAGCGTCGCGAAGACAATGCCATAAGTCACCGGCGAGATGATGTGATGGTCTGCGTGCTCCGGATTCACTACGTTTGATGCATCGTGATGCTCTGTCATATCTTTTTCTTTCCTTCCAGCCGATGCCGGCGTTCCAATCACACCCTACACGGGGTGGCGGTTGATCAGGTATAGCAAGGGGAACAGGAACAGCCACACGATATCGACGAAGTGCCAATACAATCCGAAATTCTCAATTGGCGCGACATAACCGGCACTGAACTCCCCTCGGTTTGCCCTCCAAGTAAGCCAGAACAGGAGAACAATTCCAATGATCATGTGGAGCGCATGCATACCCGTCATCGCAAAATAGAGGAAGAAGAAAACCTGCGTCTTCTGCGCCATATCCGGAGCAAGTGGTTCTTCCTTCAAGCCGTAAGCATGGGGATTGATGAACTGCGACACATCGAAGCTCGCACCAGGGATGTGGTGCAATTCCCATTTTTCCTTGTACTCGAAATACTTCACGCCAAGGAACGCTAGACCGAACAGCGTCGTAAGCACAAGAAAGATCACCAGCAGACTCTTCTTTCTCACCTCAGCCGCCCATACCGCAAGCGCCATAAAGAAGCCCGACGTAATCAGAATGGCCGTATTCGCCGCACCTAACTTGATGCTTAACTGATTCGACGCAGCCACAAAGGCAGGGTTGTACCAGTTGCGATAAAGCAGGTAGGCAAAGAAAAGTCCGCCAAAGAACATGATTTCGGTCAGCAGAAAGAGCCACATGCCGAACGTGCCGGCTTCGCGCTGCTGCTCCTGCGTCTCGAAGTGGTGGCGGTGCTGCGGCAGCGCAACGTGCTCGTGCTCCGCGGGAACCGCAGTCTCATGCGTATGGGGATGCGTTGCTACGATCGCATTATCCAACGGTCGTCACCTCATGTGCGGTCTTGTGTTCAAGCCACTCGTAGTCGTAAGCCTCATGGTCCACGATCGGAGTCTCAATAAAGTTTTCGGTCAGCGGCGGCGATTGAATCTGCCACTCAAGGCCTGTTGCCTGCCACGGGTTGTTGCCGGCAATTGCGCCATACTTCAGCGACCACCCCAGATAAAGCAGCGGCAGCATATAACCAACGCCCAGCACGGTAGCCCCCGCGGTCGAGAGCACATTCAGCACTTGGAACTCTGGCGGATACGCATGATACCGCCGCGGCATCCCGAGATAGCCCAGAATGAACTGTGGCAGGAACGTAAGGTTGAATCCGATAAATGTGGTCACCGCGGCGAGCTTCGACAGCGACTCCGGATACATCCGGCCCGTCATCTTCGGCCACCAGAAATGAATGCCCGCCAGGAACGCCATCAACATTCCACCCACCATCACGAAGTGAAAGTGCGCGACGATGAAGTACGTCTCCGTCAGGTGTATATCCATCCCAAGCGCGCCAAGAAACACGCCCGTCATTCCACCGATCGTGAACAGCCCCAGGAAACCGAACGCATACAGCATCGGCGTCTCAAACGTAATCGAGCCTTTCTGCAGCGTGAACGACCAGTTGAAGATCTTGATTGCCGACGGCACAGCTACCAGCATCGTCAGCAACGAGAACACCAGCGCCGAGTAGTTCGACACACCCATGATGAACATGTGGTGCGCCCACACAAAGAACCCGAACAGCGCAATCGCCACCGAGGAAAACGCAACCGCCGTATATCCAAAGACCCGCTTGCGGCTGAATGTGCTGATGACCTCCGAGATCACTCCCATCCCCGGAAGAATCATGATGTACACCGCAGGGTGTGAGTAAAACCAGAAGAGATGCTGGAACAGCAGCGGATCGCCGCCCTTAGTCGGGTCGAAGACGCCAATTCCAACTAATCGTTCGAGAGCAACCAGCACCAGCGTAATCGCCAATACCGGTGTCCCTAGCACCATCAGAATCGAAGCCGCATAGTGCGACCAGACAAACAGCGGCATGCGGAACCAGGTCATCCCAGGCGCGCGCATCCGGTGAATCGTGACGATGAAGTTCAAGCCCGTAAAAATCGACGAGAAGCCCAGAATGAAGACCCCCGTCGCTGCCGTCACTACATGAGTGTTCAGATAATGCGTCGAGAGCGGAGTCGTGAAGGTCCAACCGGTATCCACGCCACCCAGCACCATCGCCCCAAGAACAACGAGGCCGCCGAGCCAGTAGAGATACCAGCTCAGCAGATTGATCTTCGGGAATGCCAGGTCCTTCGTGCCGATCATGATCGGGATCAGAAAGTTTCCCAGCGTCGCAGGAACCGACGGCACCAGAAACAGGAAGACCATGATGATTCCGTGCATGGAAAAGAACTTGTTGTAAGTATCTGCAGCCACCAGATCGGGCTGCGGCGTCAGAAGCTCCAACCGTATCAGACCAGCAAAGGCGCCCCCGATAAAAAAGAAGAACGTAATCGAAATCAGATACAGCATCGCGATGCGCTTGTGGTCGCCCGTAAGCAGCCAGCTCAGCAAGCCATCCTCATTATTGATGTAGGTCCGCTTTGGCAGCATCGCCGTCCGCTGGTCCGGCAGGTTGACGATCGTATGTGTTGCACTCATGGCTTTACCACCCCCGGCGTTGTCGGCGCCGCTTGGTTCGACTGTGACGTGGTCAGCGTCTGCTGCACACGGTAGTTGGTCTTCAATCCCTTGATGTACTCCACCAGGTCGATCAGGCCGTCTTCACTGATTTGCCCCTGGTACGTCGGCATAATCGGAGCATATCCCACTGTAATGTGCTGCGACGGGTTCAAAATCGCATCCCGCAGGTAGGCATCGTTCGCCAGCACCTCAGACCCATTCGTCAGTTGCAGCTTCGAGCCGTACACTCCCGCCAGATTTGGCCCGCGAGCCGCCGCGCTACCCGAGTGGCACGCATTACAGCCCATGCTCGCAAACAGCCGCTCACCGTTCTGCGACAGCGACGTGCCGCTCGTTGACGTCTGCGTCCACTTCTCGTAATCATCCGGGCTCATCGCCGTCACTTCGCCGATCATCACAGAGTGGTTCGTTCCACAGTACTGTGTGCAGAAGATGTGATACGTCCCGGGAATCGTCGCGTTGAACCACACCGTAGAGTAGCGCCCCGGAATCACCTCGCGCTTCACGCGGAAGTCCGGAATCGAGAAGCTGTGAAACACATCCTGCGAGATCATCGTCAACTGCACATTGCGGCCAATTGGTACATGGAGCGCATTGATCTCATGCTGCCCGCCCGGATGCTCTGCCTTCCACATCCACTGCTTGCCGACGATGTAAATATTCATTGCATTCGTCGGCGGATTGTAGATGCGGAAGTACAGCAGCGCGCCCCAGACAAACACAATCAGAAACAGCGCGAGCGGAATAATCGTCCAGGTCGCCTCGAGCAGAGTAGAACCTTCAATGTGCTCCGCAACCGGGCTCTTCTCTTTGCGATAGCGAATGGAGAAGCCGAACACAAGGGTGCACACCAGCGACAAGCCAACCACCGTGAGCAGCAGCAGAAAGAAATACAGCGCATCGGCGTAAGGCGCAATGGTAGAGGCCTCCCGCGGGAACAGCGCGGAGTTATTGAGCCACTTCACCAGAAATTGCCACAACACTGGACTGATATGCATCGTTACCCTTTATCCATTTCTTTCTTCGTCAGGTCATGTTCGCGCGCAACGTTGACGTCTCTCCGGAACATCAAAAACATAAAGCCGCCAAGCCCAGCCACCGTAATCATCCCGCCAAGCTGTACCACTCGCGCGACAATCAGCGAGTGCTTGTTCGTCTGCGGATCGTAGTGGTAGCAGTAGGTCAGAATATTCGCCACCGGAGATCCAATCTTGTTGCCCGAAGCATCGATCAACCCCAGTAGCATATCCTTAGGCGAGTACTCCACCCCCAGGTAGTACTGGGCCAGCTTGCCCTCAGGCGTCACAATCTCAATCGAGCTGGCATGCGCAAACTGCGATAGTTTTCCATCTGGCCCCGGAACCCGCACATACCCGAAACCAACCGCGCTCGTCACCGCATCGATCGCCGGCCGCTGCCCGGTAAGGAAATGCCATCCCGCCGCCGTCTCCGGACGCCCATAGCGCTTCACATACAGCGCCTTCGACTTCGCCGCCTGCTCCGGCGTATCGCTCGGATCAATGCTCACAATCACGACATCGAAGTCTTTGCCCGGCGTCAGCTTCACCATCTCGAGCGAGCTCGTCAGGCCGTCCAGCTCCTCTGAGCAAAGCATCGGACAGGTGTAGTAAACCATCGACAGAATCGCAGGCTTCTTGCCGAAATAATCGCCAAGCTTCACCGTCTTGCCCGTCTCATCCACAAACGCAGCATCCAGCGGCAGCTGCTGATTCAAGTGCTGCGAAACCCCAACCTTTTGGAGCACTTGCGGCAACTGGTCGCCCGTGTTCTCGCCGCTTTCCTTATCCCCATAGCTTGAGACTTGCGCCAGCAAAGAAGCACTCAGCAGCGCGCAGCCAAGAACCGCTGCCGCCTGCCAACCCCTTCGTATTGTCCGCAACTGTCTCATTCCGTCTGTCTCTATCTTAAATCCAGTTCGTTTATCGGTTACTTCGCCGGAGCAAGCTCCGCTTTATTCTCTGCTTGTGCCTTGCCGTAGTTCAGCTTCTGTTCGCGGGCTTCGATCGTTTCCAGCTCATACCCCGTGCGCGCAAACCCCGAGGTCAACGGAGCCTGCACCACTGGCTTCTCATCCCCAGTCATCGCAACCGCCGTCTCGGCCGTCTGCGTATTCACGGTCAATCCACGCTGCGCGATAATCTCCATCGCCCGAGAGATTGGAATCCGAATCGATCCCGGGACAGAGGGCGAGCTGCTGTAGTAATTCAGCAGAAGATCCTCGCGCGCATGCAAGTCAGCCGTCGCCTGGTTGCCATCATCAATATCCAGGCGCGGCTCCGGAAAGTCTGAGGTCACCTGCTGCAGCTCCTTCTGCTGCATCTCAGGATTGCTCACCAGGTCCTGGCGTTTGCCGTTCGTCTCACCCGCAACTTGGTTCCACTTTGTCTCTGGACCGTCCTGCTTTCTAATGCCGCCATTGATTAGGATGCCCAGGCCATAGCACAACACGAAGAAGACGCACACCGAACCAAACAGTCCAGCCAGAAACACAACGATGCCGTTGGCATTGACGTCCGTAATCTCATACCCCGGATGCTCGTCATCGCGAACATGCGGATCGTGCGCTGGTGGTTGGTTCAAATCGTGATCGTTAGTGGGCATGTTCGGGCTCCAGCATCTCTTCCACGTGAGGATCGTTTGTGGCAATCAGAGGACGCGCTTGTAATTCTCCGAAGTAAAACCACGCCCACAGCGAAAGCACAGCCACAGGCACAGTCAGGTAAGCAAGAATCCCAATATTTCCAGCGATGTGCAGATTTCCCGCCGCATCCGAAAAGTTCGGCTCAATCAGCCAGAACATATCCAGGCAACGCGCAAAGATCATGAAGCTCGTCAGCCAGATCATCTTCTCCTTGTTCCGCTTAAGGTCGCGCGACAGCAACAGGCAGAAGGGAATCAGCCAGTGGCAGATAAAGTCCGCCGAGCAGATAACCCACCAGCCGCCGTGAATACGGTTCAGGTACCACGGAATCTCGTCCGGAACGTTGCCCGACCAGATGATCAAAAACTCTGCGAAGCAGAGATAGATATTGAGCATCACGAACGCGAACGCCAGCTTGCCCAGATCATGCTGCTCCGTCTTGCGCAGCATCGTCTTCATCGGCTCATACCGCGACAGCAGAATCACCGTCAGGATTCCGAGCGCAAGCACCCCATACCCCTGCCCAACCAGGAACTGCAATCCCCAGATCGACGAGTACCACGTGACGTCCAACGACTTGATCCAGTCAATCGCACCTGCCGTCAGCAAAATCACATAAATCAGAATCCCCGGCCCAGACAGATTCTCGAACTTGATCCGCCAGCGGTCATAGCTCGGTTCAGTCCCGCGCTCTGGATCGGCGTCACGCTGCAGCGACCACTTGTTCAGCAGATACTGGAACAGCCAAAGAATCGCGAAGATGATGACCGTCTGCACAATCACCGCAGTCGGATTCAGCATGGCGCGCTTGGCATTCAGCGTCATCGCCTGTTCAAGCGACACCGCATGATTTTCCAGCGCCTGCGCCACCGCACCCGCGGTCGGATACGCCGCCCACTGATACAGATGCTTCCAGAAGAAAATAATCGGCACAAAAAGCAAGCCAACAAACCATATCGTCCGGCTCATCGCCTCGAGCGGCCGGCGTAACAGCAATCCCCACTTGCCGCCCGAGACATACTGCAGCATCAGCACCACCAGCCCGCCGCCGGCGAAGCCGAAGCTGATCATGTAGCCCAGCAGATAAGCGCGAAGAATATGGTTCCGGCCTTCATGACTCCATGAGAATGCAAGTAGCGAGATAAGAGTAGCGACCGCGAAGACGATCAGCGCGCGTGTCCGCCACGCGGAGACAATCGCCGGCGCCGCAAGCGAGGCAGGCAGCACGCGTGGCCCGTGATCGGGATGGCCGTTCGCTGCGTCGTGTTGTTCGTGTCCAGATGACATTCGTTTCAAGCCTTCGTTCGGAAGCTTCCGAGGTTACTGCTTCGGTACAGTTTGTCCGGACGTCTCGGACGGAGTCGTTGAGCCCGCATGCGCCGGTGTCGCAGCGCCATTCGTCGTTCCTGCTGCTCCTGGCGTGGGAAGAAGATAAAGCCCGCCATCGGGAGTGCCTGTCACTGCAGTCGGCGGCAGCTTCCACTCCTCGGCCCACGATGCGGGCAGTCCCTCCTTGTCAGCGATAGTTGCCAGCGGCTGAACCTCTTGGCCCGCCGGCACATCGGCCTGCGTGGCTTTCTGGCTCAACTGCAGCGCCTTGATGTACGCCACAATCGCCCAGCGATCCTCAGGCGTAATTTGCGAAGCGTAGTCCGGCATTGCTCCATACCCATTCGAGATCACTTGGAAGAAGTGCCCCAGCGGAGCCGCCTCCAGCCGCGCCGAATGAAAACTTCCAGCTTTCATATAGCCGCGCTGAACGATCATCCCGATCCCATTGCCCACACGCGAATGGCACGGCGTGCAGTACACGTTGTACCGCTCCTGCCCCCGCTCGAGCACCGCCATCGTCGCCGGAAACGGCAGCCCATCGCCCTCTTTTCCATTCACCAGGCCGGTCGAGAAGTAGCTGTCCTCATGTGACTGGCCACGCGCCACCGTATTCTCTACCTGGGGACGCACCGATCGCCCGTCCGCATAAAAATCCGTCCCGCGCTGCGGAAAGAACTTCGGCTGGTCTTGCATGTCCTGCCGGCAGCCGGCCAATACGAGAGTCGCCGCCATCGCACCAAACGCCGCGAGTTGTTTGAACATCTTCATGCCGTTCCCTATTCCCTCGGCTCTAGTCCCTGGTCCCTGTCTTTCTCGCATCAGTGGTCGACCTCCACCACGGAGACCGCGGCAAACTGCTCAAGAAACACCCGCGTCCCGTCAGGAGAAAACAGCGGATCCGTCGCCTCCAGGCAAAGAAAGAATTTGTCCGTCGTCGCCCCATTCCTGAAATTGGCCGCATTGAACAGCGGATGATAAGGCTGCGGCAATCCATTCAGCGCAATCATCCCGAAGCAAGCGGAAAACCCGGCAAACAAAATCGTCCATTCGTACGCCGGGATAATAAACGCCGGCCACGAGAACAACGGCCGCCCCGCGATGTTCAGCGGATACGCCCACACATTAACCCACGTCTCCATCAGAAACGCTGTCGTCACGCCCATCACTCCACCCAGCAGGCAGACCAGCGGCACCCGCGTCTTATGGAAGTCGAGCGCCTCCGCGGCCTCTTCCACCGGATACGGCGTGTAGCACTCCATCCGGCGATAACCCGCCGCACGAGCCTCCTCGGTAGCATGCACCAGCTCGCCGGGAGTATTGAACTCGGCCAGCAATCCGTAAATCCCCTCACGCGGCGGCATCAGGCAGTCTCCTTGCTAACAGTCTCTGCATCCGCTCCGCCGCGCGTGACCTTCGTCTGCGGCAGCATCATGCGGATCTCCGACATCGGAATCATCGGCAGGAAGCGAACGAACAGGAAGAACAGGAACGTGAACATGCCCAGCGTTCCCACATAAATCATGTAGTCCCATTTCGTCGCCCGGTACGTGCCCCAGCTAGACGGCAGATACTCGCGATAAAGACTGGTCACGACAATAACGAAGCGTTCAAACCACATACCCGTATTGATGATGAATGAGAGCACGAACAGGTAAGCCACATTCACCCGCAGCTTGCGCGACCACAGAGTCGTCAGCGGAATCGCCAGGTTGGTCAGGATCAGGATCCAGTACGCCCAGCCCATCGGCCCGAACATACGGTTCCACATCATGAAGAACTCCCAGTGGCTGGCCGAGTACCACGCCATGAAGACCTCCATGCCGTACCCGTAACCCACGATGAGACCAGTCCCGAGCATCACCTTTGCCATGTTGTCCAGGTGGCGCAGCGTCACGAAATCTTCCAGGTGATAGAACTTGCGAATCGGAATCGCCAGCGTAATCACCATCGCGAATCCCGAATAGATTGCGCCCGCAACGAAGTAGGGCGGGAAGATCGTCGTATGCCAACCCGCCAGCGCCGCCACCGCGAAGTCGAAGCTGATGACCGTGTGCACCGAGAGCACCAGTGGTGTCGATAACCCGGCCAGCAGCAGCGAAGCCGACTCATACCGCATCCAGTGCCGCGTCGATCCACGCCATCCCAGACTCAGCAATCCATAGAAGTACTTCGCCGCCGGCATCTTCGCCCGGTCGCGCAGCGTTCCGAAGTCGGGGATCATTCCCATGTACCAGAAGATCACCGAGATCGACGCATACGTCGAAACCGCGAACACGTCCCAAGCCAGCGGGCTGCGGAACTGCGGCCACACATTCATCGTGTTCGGATAAGGGAACAGCCAATACGCCAGCCAAGGCCGCCCCACGTGAATCAGCGGAAACAGACCCGCGCAGCACACCGCGAAGATCGTCATCGCCTCGGCAAACCGGTTAATCGAGTTGCGCCACGTCTGCTTGAACAGCAGAAGAATCGCAGAAATCAGCGTACCCGCGTGGCCAATACCGATCCACCACACAAAGTTGATGATCGCGAAGCCCCATGCGCCCGGAATCGTAACGCCCCAGATGCCGACGCCCTTCAAGAACAGCCACGTGCACCCAATCACCAGGCCCATCGCGACGCCCGCCGCCACCACCAGGCCGAAGAACCACCCCAGCGGCGTGTTCGACGTCAGCACGATGCCCGCAATCTTCTGCGTCACCGACCTGAAGTTATGGCCC
>Ga0210391_10005750_pt1 | contig 10205 bp, 9 predicted proteins | sample IncBWC12OmetaG_FD_160573 | JGI IMG/M metagenome (GOLD analysis project Ga0210391, IMG submission 160573) | Forest soil microbial communities from Barre Woods Harvard Forest LTER site, Petersham, Massachusetts, United States - Inc-BW-C-12-O ...
AAGCCTACGACTCCAGGCTGGCCCACCTCGAAGCAGAAAACGTCACCAAAACCGAATGGGCTCAGGCCGCTGAAGGTCGCCTGCAGGAAAGTTTCCAGCAGCTGACGGAGTGCTTGCGCTTACTCGAAGCCACCGAAGCCACCGTCGTGGAGCGGACGTTGTGGGCCCAACGTACGGAAAAACTGCGGGAAGATCTGGCAGCCCAAATGGATCTCATCCGTAGATCGCGCTGGGTGCGGCTGGGGCGAAAGTTTGGGCTCGGCCCCATTCTGTGAGAACTTTTCTAACCATCCTCTGGCGGCTGATCAAGTTTCTGCCGCTGTTGTTAATCTCTCCGCTGTTGATGGTTCTGGCAATCGCGTCCCTAGCGCTCACTGATCTTTTGGGAAACTTCCGGAAAAAACCCAGCTTGCCTCCCGCTCAACGGTGCGCCGCGAGCTCAGCCTCCGTGGTGATCCCCAACTGGAACGGCCGCGACCTGCTCGATCGCTACCTGCCTTCCGTCATCGAAGCCATGAGCGGGAATCCGAACAACGAAATCATCGTCGTCGACAACGGATCCTCCGACAGCAGCTTGGAATTGTTGCGCGAGAGCTTCCCATCCGTGCGCGTACTCGCGCTTGATCGGAACCTCGGATTCGGAGCCGGATCCAATGCCGGTTTTCGCGCCGCCAAGAACGACATCGTTGTCTTACTCAACAGCGACATGCGCGTCGAGCCGGATTTCCTGGCCCCGCTGCTGGCCGGATTCGCCGACGCTCAGGTTTTCGCCGTGGCGTGCCAGATTTTCTTTACCGACCCGGACAAGCTTCGCGAAGAGACCGGCCTCACCCAAGGCTGGTGGGAAAATGGCGGGCTACGCGTACGCCACCGCGACGATCCCGCCATCACGGATCTGTACCCGTGCTTCTACGGCGGAGGCGGCTCCTGCGCCTTCGATCGCCGCAAGTTTCTGGAGCTCGGCGGCTTCAATGAACTCCTGCGGCCTTTCTATCTGGAAGACACCGACCTCGGCTATCTGGCCTGGAAGCGTGGTTGGAAGGTGCTGTATCAACCGCGCAGCGTGGTGTATCACGAACATCGCGGAACCATCGGGAAACGATTCTCGGCGGCACAGATCGATGCGGTGCTCAAGAAGAATTTCATCCTGTTCTCGTGGAAGAACATTCACCAATGGCCGCGCCTTTGGTCCCACTTCTTTTTCACTTTCGCCGGCGCGGTGCTGAGCGTCTTCTTTGGCGATTCACCGGAGCGTCCCAATCTGTGGGGCCTTTGGAAAGCATTCCTCCAGTTACCTGAGGCACTCCGCGCTCGCACCAAGGCCCGTGCACTTGCTGCCATCACCGACACGGAGGCCTTCCATAGGCCGCTGGGCGGCTATTTTCGCGATCGATTCGCGGTCGCCGATCAGGAACCAGAGAAGCTCAACGTCCTGTTTGTCTCGCCTTATCCGATCTGCCCGCCAGTGCACGGCGGCGGCGTCTTCATGTATCAAACCGCGCGCGAGCTGATGCCGCTTTGTTCGCTGCACCTGGTAGTCCTGCTCGATAACGATTGGGAGCAGTGGAACCATGCGGAATTCCAGCAGGCAGCCGCTTCCGCTGAATACCTGGTGCGAAAGGAAGGCAGGCCGAAGGGGTTTGGATCCATTCTTCCATACGCGATACGCGAGTTCGCGGACCCCGATCTCGAATGGCTTCTGCATCGCCAGATCTACACCCACTCCGTTGACGTCGTGCAGCTGGAATACACCGCGCTCGGCCAATACCATTGGGACTTTCAGCGCATCGCGTGCCTGCTGTTCGAGCACGATATCTACTTCCAATCCATCGGCCGGGGTCTCGCGGGAACCCGCAGCACGATGCGAAAAATGAAGGCTGCGTTTGAATATCTGCGCGCACTCCGTTACGAGCTGAAGATCCTGCCCCAGTTCGATCGCATTCAGGTTTGCAGTCCAGAGAACGGTGATTATCTCCTGGGGTTCGTCCCAGGCCTAGCCGGCAAGCTGGACGACAATCGCGCCGGGATCGCCACCGCGCAGTACAAATTCCAGACGGACGGCCGCGAATCCCGCACCATGCTTTTTCTCGGCAGCTTTCGCCATCTTCCCAATCACGAAGCACTGGAGTGGTTCACGCGCCTGGTGCTGCCTCTGGTCTTGCGGCAGGCGCCCGATGCGCGGCTGGTAATTGTAGGGCACGATCCTCCGCCCAAGCATTCCCTGCCCGATTTTGGAGAAGCCATCCAGCTGCGCGGATTCGTGGAAGACGTCCGCCAGCCGCTGGCAAGCTACGCCGTTTTCGTCTGCCCCATTCTCAGCGGCTCCGGCATGCGCGTCAAGCTCCTGGAGGCGTTCGCGGCGGGAATTCCAGTGGTCTCGACAAGATTAGGAGCCGAAGGGCTCACCGCCAAAGATGGCGACGTGTGCGCCTTGGCGGATTCACCGGAAGAGTTCGCGGAAAAAATCCTGGAGCTATTCTGCGACACGGCAAAAGCCAGCGAACTCGCCAGCCGCGCCCGCCAGCATGTAGTAGCCACGCGCGATATGGCGGTCCTTACCAGAAAGCTGCTCGATAGCTATCGTACGGCGCTCCAAGCAAAACGCTTAGGCCGCGAATGAACGCAAATAAACGCGAATAAAAAATTTGCGTGTATTCGCGTTCATTCGCGGCCTAATTGGTAGCCTGCTTTTTGTCGCTCAAATCATCCTTCAATCGCTTCACGACTCTCTCAGCGGTTTTGCTCAACTCGCCGGGGGTGGTATCTTTGGAGCGTTCGTAGGTCGACCAAAGCACATTCCGGCTCTTGCGGTCCACGATAAAGAAATTTCCCCGCCCCCGGTTGAACGAACCGACACGTGCAATGCCGCTCACATCGTCGATTTTGTCTTTGTCGTCCTTGGTGGTCTTGTCCACCACCACCAACTTACTGTCCTTGTCGGCCTTTTCATCTTTCGGCGGCGCGGGAGGAGCCGGCGGAGGCGGAGGAGGATAAAGTTCCTTCAGCTTGGCTTCGAAGGGTTCGCCTAGCCGGTCCGTAATGATCGCGTCCGCTTTTTGCGGATCGGTGACCACCTGAAATACGCTCGTCCTGGTCAAACGATCCGCCAGATATTGATCCATGCCGCCGGTCATTCCCAGGATGTAGACCGTGGTGACCTGTTTCAATTGCTGGTTTACAGCGGCCGGAACAGACGCAGCCAAAAGCGCGAGGGCCCAAAACAACTTCATGAGAATATGGTACCAGTCTCGATTGTGTACAAATCGCTAAACATCACGGTAATCATTCCATGCCTGAACGAAGAACAGGGGATCGAGCGCGTCCTCAGCCGTATGCCGGAGTTCGTGGATCAGGTAATTGTGGTGGATAACGGTTCCACAGATCGCACTTCCGATGTAGCGCACGGGTTTGGCGCGGAGGTGATTCGTGAGCCGGTGCGAGGCTACGGGCGAAGCTACAAGCGCGGCTTCCTGTCCGCCACCGGCGATCTGATTGTCACGCTGGATGGCGATCACAGCTACCCGCCTGATGCGATTTCTTATCTACTTGAGGCTTTTCTGCACCTGGATGTGGATTTCCTGAACGCTTCACGTTTTCCGGTGCGCGACCGGCGAGCCATGAGCTTCAAACACAAATTCGGTAACTGGGTCCTTTCGCTGGCCATGTCCCTTTTGTATTTCCGTTGGGTTCGCGACTCGCAGTCCGGCATGTGGGTGTTTCGGCGATCGATCTTAAAAGACATGCACCTGGAGTCCGACGGCATGTCGTTTTCCGAAGAGATCAAAATCGAGGCTCTTAAAAATCGGCAGGTTCGTTTCGCTGAAATCTCCATCATGTACTCCTCGCGCCTGGGCGAAATCAAATTGAATCCATGGCGAGACGGATTTAACAACTTATTCTTCCTGGTGAGGAAACGGTTCACGCGAGGCGCGGGAAGATGAATCACGGTGAGGAATCGGGTTGGCAGGCGAAAGCGCGTGCCCCACTTGCAGCACGAACTCTGAGCAGCAATGTACTACTTGACCTGAAGACTTTCGCAGCCTGCGACGATTTGTGGGGCGGACCCCCTGGTCCGCAGCCGACGCCCTCGTCGGCCCAGCTTTGGTTGCGGCTATGCTGCTCTGTGGGGCAGACGCTTTCGTCTGCCAACTCAACGGGACACTGAATGCCAAGCGTCACGGTGGTTATCCCCAACTGGAATGGATCCGCCATGCTCGGGAAACTGCTCCGAGAACTTGCGAGCCAGTCTTTCCCGATCCAGCGTGTCATTGTTGTCGACAACGGAAGCAATGACGACTCGGTGCAGATAGCCAACAAGGCCGGCGCTGACGTGATTGAGCTGGGCCGGAACACCGGATTCAGCCACGCTGTAAATATTGGAATTCAGTCCGCCCGCACGGAGTGGATCGCCGTAATGAACAACGATGTCAACCCGAGGCAGGACTGGTTGCAGAACCTGACGCAACAGGCGCAAGCCGCCAACATATGGTTCGCCGCCGGCAAGTTACTGGACGTTTCCGACACCAGTCGCATCGAGGGTGCCTTCGACGCTATTTGCCGTGGCGCCTGCTCCTGGCGATGCGGGCATGGCCGCCCCGATTCCGGGCTTTGGAACCAGCCCCGCGAGATCCGGTTTGCCCCTTTCACGGCAGCCATTTTTCGCCAGGAACTGTTCCAGCGAGTTGGGCTGCTGGATGAGGAATTCGAATCCTATCTGGAGGATATTGACTTCGGCATTCGCTGTGCCGCATCTGGATTTACAGGAATTTACGTGCCATCCGCTGTCGCGCTTCATACCGGGAGCGCTACACTGGGGCGTTGGCATCCTGCCAGCGTACGCAAAATTGCCCGCAATCAGTTGCTTTTAGTGGCGAAACACTATCCGAGAAAATGGGTCTTACGCTATGGTTGGCCGGTTTTCGTTGCACAAACATTATGGGGTCTCGTCGCGCTACGGCACGGAGCGGGGTTCGCCTATCTCGAAGGCAAGCTGGATGGTTTGCGCCGGTTCCGCCGCGCCCGCCGAAATTCCACTTTGAATCTAACCAACATTGTCGAAAGCAGCGAGAACGAAATCCGGGAGATCCAGAAGTTGACAGGCTTCGATCTGTACTGGAGACTATACTTTGTCCTAACGTAACTCGAACCGGTATGAATCGAACTGGAGTTGTTGTAGTGACTTACAACTCGGGCGAAGTCATTGAGCGCTGCCTGGATTCGTGCGCCCACTTACCCGCCGTTGTAGTTGTAGTGGACAATGCCTCTGTCGACAACACCGTGGAACTGGTGCGGCGCAGAACGTCCGTGAAGCTGATTTCGAACTCCACCAACCGCGGCTTCGCCGGCGCCGTCAATCAAGGAGTGGCCGCTCTCGATTCGGAAATGATCCTGCTGCTGAACCCAGATGTTGAGCTGGAGACTTCCGTGGATGCTTTGGCCCAGGCTTGCGGCCGCGAGAGTGTGGGGCTCGCCACCGGAAAACTGTTGGATTCCCGTGGGAATGTCCAAGCCGGGTTCACGGTTCGGCGCTTTCCTAAGCCCCTGACCCTGGCATTTGAAGTTTTAGGGATCAACCGCATCCTCCCGTGGAACCCAACCAACCGGCGCTATCGATATTTGGATCTGGACCTAACCCAGCCCACCCAAGTGGAACAACCGCCCGGCGCATTCCTCATGTTCCGGCGCGAAGTGTGGCAGCGGTTGGGCGGTTTCGACACACAGTTTCATCCGCTTTGGTTCGAAGATGTCGATTTCGTGAAGCGGGCCCACGCGCTAGGATTGAAAATCCAATATCTACCGGAAGTTACAGCGCGACACCAGGGTGGCCATAGCATTGCGGGAATGGAGTGGGGGTGCCGCGAGGTCTGTTGGTATGTTAGCCTTCTAAGGTACGCCTCTAAGCACTTCCGGCCGTACGCATACCGGGGCGTGAGCGCCGCAGTGGTGCTAGGCTCCTTGTTTCGAGCCATTATTGGCATGATTCAACGGCGCAGCTTAAGGCCCCTTCAAGTCTACGCGAAAATTGCGCGGATCGCGGGGCTTGGTTTGATATCTGGCCGCGTCCGCAAATTGGAATGCTCGAGCAGTTACAGTAAGGCAGCAGGATGATTACAGCTGTTACAAACGCGAAGAATCGAGACACGACCCACATACATGTCAGATAACGAACGGGTTTCCGTCACAATTGTCACTTACAACAGCGGTCGATTCATCAAGCGATGCCTGGAGTCTGTTTTAGCGCAACGCTACGCCAATAAGGAGATCATTGTCATCGACAATGCCTCCACCGATGGCACTGTGGACATACTGGAGCAGTTCGAGGATCGCTGCCAGATCATCTATAACGACGAGAACATTGGATTCGCCGCCGCGCAGAACCAGGCTATCCGGCTCGGAGCCAGCACTTGGGTGCTGACTCTCAATCCGGACGTCTTGCTGCTGCCCAATTTCATACAGGCTTTGGTGGACGCCGGGCAGTTCGATTCTCGTGTTGGCGCGGTTTGCGGAAAACTGCTCACCATTCTCGCCACCTTCGATCTCCCCGATAAACCGCTGGTGGATTCCACCGGCATTTACTTTACTCCCATGTTGCGTCACTTGGATCGCGGCAGCCAGGAAATTGACAACGGCCATTATCTGCAGCATGAATATGTTTTCGGCGCCACGGCGGCGGCGGCCTTATACCGGCGGGCCATGATCGACGATGTTTCCATCGGCGATGAGTTCTTCGATCCCGATTTTTTTGTGTACCGGGAGGACGCGGACGTGGCTTGGCGCTCGCAATTGCTGGGCTGGCGCTGCATCTATTCGCCCCACGCCCGCGGTTACCACGTGCGCAACGTTCTGCCGGGAAATCGCCGGGCGCTTCCGCCGGTGATCAACATGCATTCGGTGAAGAATCGCTTCCTCATGCGCATCAAAAACATGACCGGCGATCTTTACCTGCGTAACTGGTTTTCCATCACTGCGCGGGACCTGGTTGTTTTGGGCTGCTGCCTGGTGCGCGAGCAGAGCTCGCTCAAAGCATTCTGGTACATCACGCGGAATTGGAAGCACGTGATGGCCAAGCGCCGGGAAATCATGAGCCGCAAGCGCGTCCCGGACGATTATATCGCCAGCTGGTTCCGCTATGATCCGGTGTCGAGTCCGGCGGCGAAGCCCAAAACGGGGGCGCGCGCCATGGCTCGTTCCAAAGCCGCGCGCGGCTAAGACCAGACGGCGAAAGCAGTGCGCATCGCCATTCTCGGCACACGAGGGATTCCGGCCCGATATGGCGGTTTCGAGACTTTTGCCGAAGAGTTGTCTACCGGCTTGGTAGCGCGCGGTCACGATGTTACCGTTTATTGCCGGGAGCGGCACACCGAAAAGAGTTATCGCGGCGTTTCACTGGTCTACTTACCCACCTGGCGGCATAAGTACTTCGATACTCTGGTGCACACCTTTTTTTCCACGCTGCATTTGATCTTTCATCCAGTGGATGCCGCGCTCTACTGCAATGCCGCGAATGCGATATTCACCTTTTGGCCTCGCTTGGTTGGCATCCCGGTGGCCCTCAATGTGGACGGGCTGGAGCGCAAACGAAAGAAGTGGAACAGGCTGGCGCGCACCTGGTATTTGATCTCCGAACGGCTGGCCACCATCTGTCCCAACGTAGCCATATCGGACGCGCGAAAGATAGCCGAGTATTATCTGGCGCGTTATGGGAAGCCTACCGAGTTTATCTCGTATGGCGCGGAAGTCGGCGCGCTGGCTGAGACCGATGTCCTCGAAAAGCTGGGACTCGCTCCCGGAGAATACTTACTCTATGTCAGCCGCATGGAGCCGGAGAACAACGCTTTATTGGTACGCGAATCCTTCGAGAAAGTTGCGACCTCGCTAAAGTTATCCCTGATCGGCGATGCGCCCTACGCCGACGAGTACATCCAGCGTGTGCGCGCCACCAATGACCCACGCGTCGTCATGCCGGGCGCAATCTACGGCCGTGGCTATCACGAACTGCTCTCGCACTGTTATGCCTACATTCACGCCACCGAGGTTGGCGGCACGCACCCGGCGCTGATCGAAGCCATGGGCCGTGGCGCCGTGGTGCTGTATTTGAATACCCCCGAGAATGCCGAGGTGGCGGGCGATGCCGGCATTCCGTTCGAGGCCCAGGAGCTATCCGGAAAGCTGACTGATCTGTTGGAAATGCCGGGTGAACAACGGGCCGAATGGTCTCGCCGCGCGATAGCCCGCGTAGCGGAACGATATAGCTGGGACGCAGTAACCGCGCAATACCTGGCGCTGCTGTTGAGTCTGCGCTAGATACCATGGAGTTATGGCCCCTATCGCCAATCGCTCCTGGGTAGAGATTTCGCTACACCAGATCGCCGCCAATTTCCGGGCTATCCGTGAGCTTGTGGGCGCGGGCGTGGAAGTGATGCCGGTGGTGAAGGCAGACGCTTATCGCCACGGCGCCGTTGAGGTATCGCGCACCTTGACCGGCATCGGCGCGCGCTGGCTGGCGGTGAGCAATGTGGAAGAAGGCGTGATCCTGCGGGAAAACGGCATCACTGCCCGCATCCTTGTCATGGCGGATTTCCTGCCCGCCGAGCGTTCGAGCCTGCTCGACTTTAACCTCACGCCGGTGATTCACGCGCTCCCCGACATCCGCGAATGGAATAGATTGGCAGCCCAAAAAGGCCTTCTTGCCCCCTACCATTTGAAAATCGACACCGGCATGGGAAGGTTGGGCACGCGCGCTAGCGCATCCGAAATCCTGGAAGCCATCGGCGCGACAAAGAATGCGAAATTGGAAGGCCTGATGACTCACCTGGCATCCTCCGCCAATTACGCGACGGCACAAACTGAAGATCAAATGCGGACGTTTGAAACTCTTTGTGAGCGCCTGGCGGCGGGCGGCATTCATGTCCCGCTGCTGCACCTGGCCAGCAGTACGCCGGTTGCCTACGGGCGCCGCGATGCCTGGAAACGAATGGTTCGCCCCGGTCACGCCATTTATGGATATATCTCGCCGGTGGCCAAGGGCACCGCGCCGCCGCGCCAGTTGGAAGTGCAGCCGGCTCTGACATGGAAAGCCGCCGTGCTGGCCGTGAAGGATCTTCCCGCGGGCGCGCTGGTGGGTTACGGCGGAATTTTTCGCGCGCCTCAGCCCATGCGCATCGCGGTGCTCGCGGCCGGTTACGCCGATGGCATCCCGCACCGCTTATCCAACCGCGGCAGGGTGATTGCCAAAGGCCAGTACGCGCCCATAATCGGCGCTGTCTCCATGGATCTCACTACCATCGATGTCACGAACTCTCCGCCGGTGGAAGTGGGAGATTCCGTGACGCTGCTGGGCTCGGAAGGGGGAATTTCCATTGACGCGCAGCAGATGGCGCGAGTCGCCGGAACCATCTCCTACAGCGTTCTGTGCGGAATACACGCACGCGTAAAACGAATCTACGTCGACTAGGCACGACCGGTCGCTAACACTCGCAGTTCGGTATCGCGACCGAGCCGCGACCGTGAGGGAGTCGGTGCCTTTGCAAAATCATTCCAGAACTTACATTTACAACGATACCCCGGCGGGTATACTCTTGAACTAGAGAAAGGAGGCCCTTCGTCATGTCCATGCAGATCGGCGGCAAGTCAGTGGAGCCTCCGTCTCCAACCTGCTCCCTCTGATTCAGTCCCCTTGCTGACGCGCGGGGCTACGCCGCCGGAACATTTGATCCCAGTATTCACCCGCCATAATTAGTGCGCCCTGTAGCCCCGCGCGTCAGCAAGGGTACGAGAGGAGAATTTGAAATGAACTTAAGCATTCTGGATTTCACCCTTCGATTGGGCGCGGCACTCCTCATGGGCGCCGCTGTCGGCCTCGAGCGGCAATGGCGGCAACGCATGGCCGGGACGCGCACCAACGCTTTGGTCGCTGCCGGAGCCGCGGCTTTTGTCATGTGCGCCTTCATGGTCCGCGATACCTCGCGCAGTGAGGCACAGATTGATTCGTACGTCGTTTCTGGTGTGGGGTTCCTCGGCGGCGGCGTGATCTTCAAAGATGCCGGCAGTGTGCGCGGCTTGTTCCGCTGCCATCGGCGCAATTTCGGCGTTGGGAAATCCTCTGCACGCTCTGATTCTCACCGCCGCTATTCTAGGCACCAAGGTCGTTCTTCGGCCGCTTTCCTATCGTCTCTATCCAGCGGAAACATCAAGTGACGAACAAG
>Ga0210391_10005752_pt1 | contig 10200 bp, 6 predicted proteins | sample IncBWC12OmetaG_FD_160573 | JGI IMG/M metagenome (GOLD analysis project Ga0210391, IMG submission 160573) | Forest soil microbial communities from Barre Woods Harvard Forest LTER site, Petersham, Massachusetts, United States - Inc-BW-C-12-O ...
AGCTCAGGCCTGCAATTGCAGGCGGTGGCGGGGGATTTCCAAGCCGTCACCGTTGGGTCGGTCTTTCAACCGGTAACGGTTCGCATTACCGATACATCGGTCCCACCAAATCCAGTGCTGGGCGCCCATGTGCTATTTCAATCGCTGCTTGGCCGCACCAGCAACGATACGCCGATCATCTCAGGCGGCGATACGACCATTTCCCAAAATCCTATGCCGATCATTCTTGGGACGTCGCAGGTTGCCGTGACCTCCGGCGCGAACGGCCTCGCCAGCGTGCAACCATCCACCGGAGGATTCACGGGCGCATTGGCAATTCTGGGGACGGTGACAGGAGGGTCGGGGAGTATGCCATTTCAGCTGCAATCGTTGTGGCCGATAACTCCATAGCGGGGCAACGATTTTGCGGCGACATCGCCCCCAGAAGGGACTAATTTCGGCTGGTCACGAGCGAGGGCTTTTCGGAGCTTCCGCTCGCTCCACGCACTCCAGAATTTCCGTCTCGCTGAGCGTGTGATCCGATGCCTTCGCGACCCGGTAGATGCTTTCCACCACATCGTCGGAAGCAGGTATGCCACGCCGGTCCAGCCAGAACAAGACATTCGACTTGCCGCTCATGGGACCAATATCGATGATTTGCTCCATACCGAAAACATGCGACGGCACCCCCGAATACACCGTGTTCGCGAGCTCAATGTCATTCTTCTTATAGGCTTTGATGACGGCTGCGGCATGGACACCAGTGGCGGTGCGAAATGCGTCTTCGCCGACTAGTGGATAATTCGCCGGAATAGGCACGCCAGTGGCACGCGACACAGTCTGACAATATTCCTTCAGCTTGGTGAGATCCTGATCGACCCACGGAGGAACACCCATAAGTTTCAGGTTCAGCAACATCTGATCCATCTGCGTATTACCGACTCGCTCCCCGATTCCAAGCGCGGTTGCGTGCACGCAATCGGCGCCTGCAAACAGCGCCGCGAGAGAGTTGGCTATGGCCAAGCCGCGATCGCAGTGTCCGTGCCAGTCCACACGGATTTTCTCACCCGACGGCTTCACTACTTCGTTGATGACAAACTGCACCAGCGCGAATGTCCCGGTCGGAGTAGCGTGTCCGACGGTGTCACAGATAACGATAGCGCGAGCCCCGCAACTGATGGCCGCCGTATAAAGGCGCTTTATCATTTCCGGGTCGCAGCGGGTTGTGTCTTCGGTCACGTACATTGCGTCGAGCCCCAGCGACACTGCGAATTTCACCGCAGTCTCGGTCGTCTCGAGCAGAAAATCATCGGTCCAGTTTTCGGTAAAGCGACGGATGGGACTCGATCCGATAAAGGTCGCAGCTTCGATCTTCAGCCCGGTGCGTTGCACGATCTCCGCGATGGGGCGGATATCGTTTATATGAGTTCGAGCCGCGCAGTTGGCGCGAATCTTCATTTTGTGACTGACGATCTCGCGGGCCAAGGCCTCCACGTGCTCGACCGCGCGCGGCCCAGCGCCGGGCAATCCGAGAGAGAGCGAGTTGATGCCCAGCGCGTCCATCAGATGCAAAATCGAAATTTTCTCTTTTATGGAAGGGTCGCGGACTGAAGGCGACTGCAAACCGTCGCGCAAAGTTTCATCGTTGAGCAAAACGTGGCCCAACGGCCGCAAGGCTGCGGGATGAATCTGGTTCCAATCGTAAATTAGCTCGGAAGATAACATCGTGCTAGATGACCAAAACCATCAACCACAGAGGACACGAAGTACCACTGAGGAATTCATTTCTTCGGCGGCAGCGTCAACCCGAAAATCGAGATCTGTCCCGAGCCGGCGACGTTCAAACCACCCAACTCCTCGGGATGAGGCAAGTAAAGCGTTTTACAATGTTCACAGCGATAGACTTCGGCATCTCGTCCCCAGGCCCGCTCCACATCGCCGCAAACCTGTTCCAGGACGTCTGTAATGTAAAACCAGCGCTTGAGATGGCCGCCGCAGAACTTCCCTTTCTCATTCTTCTCGTTGCAAGCACGCTGTCCCGGTTTCTTGGTTTTAACCTTGTGGTGAGAGAGCTGCGGCGGACTCTGCGTCCCTGGACTTACGGTAGTGGCCAAAAGGTTTACCCTCGTTCAAGCGGCAAACGCCGCGAGATCAGCTGCGCAGCTTCATTCTACTCGAAGCCTTTCGCGGGATGCCAGAGAGCCTTGAGTCAACCAGAAAAAAGCGGGGCTACAACCGCCCTTTTCGCACGTAGGCTCGGGTTGACCGCAATGCGCCTCGCAATCGCTGGCTCAGTTTGCGGGCGAACATCAGATCGACGAAGCCCTGCATCTGCCGCGTGAATGCCTCGCCGTATCCGTACCACCAGACTTTCTTCACTCCAGGCAAACGATCCGTATCTACATACTTGGTTCGCACCATTTCTTCCATGCCGAGACGCCCGTTGGTCCGACCCAAGCCGCTCGCCTTCACTCCGCCATGGGGAGCTTCGCTGATGCCGAAATAAGAGATGGCATCGTTGATCATGACTGCGCCCGCGTTGATCCGTCGAGCTAAGGATTCTCCCCGGAGGCGATCGCGCGTCCAAACGCTGGCAGCCAGGCCGTAGTCGGAATCGTTGGCCAGTTGGACTGCCTCTTCGTCGGTGTCAAAGGGCATCATTGCGAGCACGGGACCAAACGTTTCCTCACGCATGATCTTCATTGCGTGGGTGACGTCGGCCAATACAGTGGGAGCATAGAAATTCGGCCCAAGTTCGGTTAACCGCGAGCCTCCGGTGAGCACCCGCGCGCCTTGCGTCCGCGCATCGTTGACGTGCGATTCCACAATTCGCAATTGCCGTTCGTGGATCAATGGTCCAATATCGGTTTGCGGATCGATCCCATGGCCCACTCGAAGTTGATTGGTTTTCCGCACGCAGGCGTCGATGAACGGACCATACAAGCTGCGATGCACGTAGCAGCGCTCTACCGAAAGGCAGGTCTGTCCGGCATTCAGGAACGCGCCCCAAACCGCGCCGCTCGATGCCACGTCCACGTCCGCGTCATCGAGCACCAGCATGGGATCTTTTCCGCCCAACTCCAACACCAGCGGGAGCAAGCGAGTTGCAGCAGCTTGCGCGATGCGCTTGCCAGTCGCCACGCTTCCAGTAAAGACGAGCTTGTCGATTTCTGCGTTCAGCAGCGCTGAACCCGTGGCCCCGTCGCCGACGACGACTTGAAAAACATCTTTTGGCACTCCGGCCTGATGGAGCAAAGACGCGAGCTCCAGCGCACTCAGCGAAGTTAGTTCTGATGGCTTCAGCACTACCGCATTTCCAGTCACGAGCGCTGACAGGGATTCAGTCGCGGGAATGGAGAATGGATAATTCCACGGCGAGATAATGCCGATCACACCGTGTGGTTCTCGCAGAACGCGGCCAGTCTTGGTTTTCATCGCCACGTTTCCATGCGAAACCGGCTGCTCGCGCAAGAAAGCGAAGGCGTTTTCAACCAAGAAGCGCGCAGCGTCCAACACCACGAGAACTTCTGTCAGAAGGGCTTCGACCAAAGGCTTGCCGGCTTCGCGAGTAGTTAATGCGGCGACTTCCGACTTCCTCTCATGAAGCAGATGCTGGAATGCGCGCAGAAAATTAATCCGGCACCGTACTCCGAGTTCGTTCCACGTCGGCTGGGCAGCGCGAGCGCGAGCCACGGCCGCGTGAACGTTGGCAACGGTCGCGGACTCGAATTCGCGAAGGACCTCACCGGTTGCGGGATTCACCGAAACGACTTTCGAAACCGGGATTTGAAGGTTGGTAACCATCACAGTGGAGACGTAGGTTGCTACGTCTCAGTCCGCCGGATTGAACTGTCGGCACTCCGAAACATTGCAAGCAATCTTTCTACGTTACATGATCGGTTATGTTTCACGATGGTTCAATATTCGACGCTGAACAAATATAATCCGCTGGCGGGGGCCGTGGCACCCGCGGCAGATCGATCGCGTGCAGCCAGAATCTGGGTGAGATTCTCAGGTTTCAATGTGCCTTTTCCGACCAGCACGAAAGTTCCGACCAAGTTTCTTACCATGTGGTGCAAGAACCCGCTCCCTCGCACCGTATAGATCAGCTCCTCGGCTTCCCGTTCCCAGGCTGAAGCGAAAATTCGGCGCACGTTGGAAATAGTTTCATCCTCGCGACCGCGTTCTGAATCTACTGCCGCGAAGGAAGTGAAATCATGTTCTCCAATCACGAAGCCGGCTGCGCGCCGGATAGCATCTTCGTCGAGCGGATACGGATAATGCCAAACATAGCGAGCTAGAAACGGAGGACGGACAGCGGAGCGATAAATGCGGTAACGGTAGGTTTTCGCGCGAGCGGACTTACGTGCATGAAATTCAGGCGCAGCCTCGGTAGCCTGGAGCACACGGATAGAAGCCGGCAATACGTCGTTGAGTGCCTTGACCAGATTTTCCGCTGGGATAGGCGATTCAGTGGCAAATGTGGCCACCTGGGCTAGGGCATGGACTCCAGCATCGGTCCGTCCGGAACCTTGCGGCAAAACCTTTTCGCCGGTCACTCGTCCAATAGCCGAGGCCAACGTGCCTTGGATTGTCGCGGCGTCCGGCTGTACTTGCCATCCAGAGAACTCCGAGCCGTCGTAGGTTAGAACGATTTTGAGATTACGCATGAGGATTGCCCGAGTCGTCCCGGCACTGCTATTCATCAAAGCAGCTTGCTAGTCTTTGCAAACTTAATGCAGTCGGCCAGTCCGGGCCCGAACCAGAGCATTGCGTCAGCTATACTATTGCATTCCAAGTAGCGGTTTTACGCCGAAGCGCAGCGCCTTGCCTGGAAAAATACAAAAATGAAACCTGGGCAGGCTGATTTGCGTAATAACTGTTGATCTTGGAAAACCTTTGTCGTCATCACGAGCAGCTCTTACGCATGGAGAAAAGCGAATGCATTTGCCTGTTTTGAACTCTGTTTATCGGCTGGTTGGTGCGATGGTCCTCAGCGGCGCGCTGGCGGCGAGTGGTTGGGCACAAGACTCAGCCCAGCCTGCTTCACCGGCATCGTCTTCGGCTTCTGAGCCCAAGCCGGTACAGGCCCCGGCGCCACAGCAGTTCGTCATGAAAGATTATTCCAAACCGACGCCTGCGTTCCCGAATGTGATTCGTCCGTACATGCCGCAGCACGTTCCGCCGCCGAATCTCGCTAACACGTCGCGGATACAGCAACTCATGCGTGACGGCAAGATTATGCTCTCGATCGATGATGCGGTTGCGGTAGCGTTGGAAAACAATCTTGATATTGGTATCGCGCGTTACAACTTGAATATTGCCGACACCGATATTCTGCGTGCAAAATCCGGCGCCAACAACTTTCTCGGAGCAAATTTCGGGGTAGTGCAAAATACTCCTGGCAGCGGCGTAGGCGGGTTGGGAGGAACGGTCGGCTCCGGCGCGGGCGGGACCACGGCGGCTCCGGGCGGGATCGGCGCAGGCACCGCCGGGTTGGTGAGCTCTACGTTAGGCCTCGGATCGGTGATCACCAGCTTTGACCCGGTGCTCACGAGTACGATTCAAGAGGATCACGCCAACACCATCTCAAGCAACGTCTTCACTGGTGCTCCCACAGTAGCGCAGAATACCGGGACCTACAATTTTGCTTATAACCAAGGCTTCCAGTGGGGCACGGACATGTTGGTGGGTTTCTCCAACTCGCGAATCACGACCAATAACGTGTTTAACACTTACAGCCCACAAATTAGCCCAGCATTCCAGTTCAAGCTGACGCAGCATCTGTTGCAAGGCTTCGGCTTTCTTCCCAATACCCGCTTGATCCGGCTGACCAAGAACAACCGCGAAATCTCCGATGTTGCTTTTCGGCTGCAGATCATTACCACGGTAGATCAGATCGAAAACATGTACTGGGATCTGGTCTTCGCCTACGAGAACGTGAGAGTGCAACAGGAGTCACTAGCTTTCGCGCAGAAAACGTTATCGGACACAAACAAACAGGTGCAGATCGGGAGCCTGGCTCCCATCGAGGTGGTTCGTGCTCAAAGCACGGTTTCCTCCGACCAACAAAGCCTGATTCAGGCCCAGAACAATCTGCAGCTACAGCAATTGCTGATGAAGAACGCGCTCAGCCGGACCTTAGTCGATCCGGTGCTGGCCGACGCCGAAGTCATCCCAACCTCGACCATTGCCCTGCCAGAGCAGGAGCCGATCGTACCAATCCAGGATTTGGTGAACGACGCGCTCGGTCATCGGCCGGAATTGGCGGAGTCGAGGATTGATCTGTCCAACCGGGAGATCAATAACAAAGCGATTCGCAATTCGATGTTGCCCACACTCGACCTCTTCGCCTACTACGGCGGTTCTGGTTTGGCGGGCGCGCAAAACCCTGCCAACCTGTGCTCGAATCAGCCTCCTGCGGAACAGGCGGAAGGATTCTGCTCAGGTTACAATCCCACCTTGGGCACCACCACTTCGCCTATTGCCACACCGGTTGGTTACACGACCGCATTGAATCAGTTGGTCAACTCTACCGCGCCCGACAAGGGCCTTGGTCTGACACTAAACATTCCAATTCGTAACCGCAACGCGGATGCCTTGCAAGTGCGGGCAGAATTGGAATACCGCCAGGCCCAGATGCGGGAGCAACAGATTGAAAACCAGATTCGCATTGAGGTTCGCAACGCCCAGTTCCAGGTTGTGCAAAACCGAGCGGCGGTAGCAGCAGCTCAGGCCGCGGTGGAACTGGGACATCAATCGCTGGATGCCGAACAGAAGAAATTGAACCTCGGCGCATCCACGAGCACGCTGGTTTTGCAGAACGAGTCGGTTTTGGCGACGAACGAATCCAATTTGGTTTCGGCGATGGCAGCTTATGAGAAATCGCGGATTGAGATGGATCGCGCCACCGGCCTGCTATTGGACCATGTCGGAATCGTGATGGGGGATGCCGAGCGCGGACAGGTGACGCATATGCCGAATGTGCCTTATGTTACGCCGCGCCGGGATGTGAAGTCTGTGATGGACACTCCCCAGCAGCAACAGCAGCAACCACAACCTCAGCAGTAGCGAAAGCAACGGATCTCGTGATCGCCATCCTGGGTTGCAAACCGGGATGGCGTAGTGCGACCTGCCGATTCTCCGCCCGTTTCCCAAGCGTCGCTTTATAAATCTTTACAATTTGTGCCCAAACATTCCGCGGCGACCAAAGCTACTCTAAAGTTAGTCTAGTCTGTCCCCGAAAAATTCGGACGCATTCATGTCAAGATTCAGAAACCGTTGATACCGACACACAGTCTTTACGCATAGGGAGATCAAGAAAATGCTTTTGCTTAGATTGGATTGGCTCGGCCGACGCATCGCTGGAATCACGCTGGTTAGCTTGCTGTCTCTGATTGGATGGGCCCAAAACGCGCAGCCTACTCAATCCGCGTTGCCGCAAGCGCCTCAGCCCACGCCGACTGGGGCATCGCAAGCACAGCGATATGCCTCGGTGGACTATTCGCAACCGCGTTCTCAGTTCCCTAACGTCATCGCGCCTTACAAGCCGGGATACGTGCCCCCGCCGGACCTGAGCAACACCGCGCGCATTCAACAGTTGATGCGCGATGGAAAGATCAGGCTATCCATGAATGAGGCCGTCGCGCTGGCTCTGGAAAACAATCTTGATCTCGTTCTGGCGCGCTACAACTTGAACATAGCCGATACGGATGTTTTGCGAGCCGAAGCCGGCGCGAATATTCTAGGCGTCAACACCGGCATCGTACAAAACACTCCCGGCGGTGGCGTAGGCGGGCTGAGCGGGGCTGTCGGCTCTGGAACTGGCGGTACGAGCGTCGCTGCGGGCGGAGTGGGTACGGGTACCAACGGTTTGGTCAGTTCGACTTTGGGCATTGGCTCGCCCATTACCAGCTTCGATCCCGTGATCAACGGGACCCTTCAGATGGACCGTGACTTCGCCCAAGTCACCACCGCGCCCAACTTGCTGCCCATCGTGAACACCAACACGGGCACCGCGGATTTCAGCTACCTGCAGGGCTTCCATTGGGGCACGAACTTTGCGGTGGGGTTCAACAACACTCACGTCACGACGAATGATCCCGCCTTCGCTTACTCTCCCAGTGTCAATTCCGGCTTGCAGTTCAGGCTCACCCAAAACCTGCTTCAAGGTTTCGGCCCTCTATCCAACACGCGATTCATCCGAATCGCCAAGAATAACCGCGAGATTTCTGACGTAGCCTTCCGCCTGCAAATTATCACCACCGTCGACCAGATCGAAAACCTTTATTGGGATTTGGTCTATGCCTACGAGAACGTCAGAGTGCAACAGGAGGCGCTGAATTTCGCTCAGAGAACGCTCGCGGACAACAAGCAGCAAGTACAATTTGGAACTCTGCCGCCCATCCAGGTGGTGAGTGCGCAGAGCACAGTTTCCACCGACCAACAGGCTCTGATCCTCGCCCAGACCAATCTCGAACTACAGGAATTGCTGATGAAGAATGCTCTGAGCCGGACCCTCGAAGACCCGGCGCTGGCCGGAGCCGACGTGATTCCGACGTCGACGATGCAATTACCGGAACAAGAACCGATTGTGCCCACCCAGGACCTGGTCAGTGACGCTCTTAGCCACCGCGCCGAATTGGCCGAGTCGCGGATTGATCTGAACAGCCGCGAGCTCAATAACAAAGCAGTTCGCAATGCCATGCTTCCGACTCTCCAACTGTTCGCATATTACGGCGGGTCGGGCGTTGGAGGTAACGTGAATCCGCTGGTACCGATTTGTACGACGAGCAACAACAGCGACTGCTTTAATCCCGGCAATGCGACTCCTCCGTTCCGCAATGGCGGCCCGGTCAGCACGGCCAATACGCTGAGTCAGCTGGTGAACGGCACTGCATCGGACAAAGGAATTGGACTGACTCTTAACATTCCGATTCGCAATCGGCAGGCACAAGCGGATCAGGTGCGCGCCGAGTTGGAATATCGTCAGGCCCAGGTCCGTTTGCAGCAACTCGCGAATCAGGTTCGCATCGAGGTGCGCAACGCACAGTTCGCGCTTCAGCAGAATCTGGCGAGCGTGCAAGCGGCGCAGGCGGCGGTTGATTTTGCGCGGGAGACGCTGGACGCCGAGCAACAAAAATTAAAAGTTGGAGTTTCAAATCCCACGGCGGTGTTACAAGACCAATCGGGATTAACTACTGCTGAATCCAATCTGGTTTCGGCGAAAGCGGCATACGAAAAAGCCCGGGTGGAACTGGACCGCTCCACCGGTCTACTACTCGACAACGCCGGCATTGTCATGGCCGATGCGGAACGCGGCGAAGTAACCCATATGCCGAATGTTCCCTACGTCGCGCCTAGCCGGGATGTGCCACCTGGCGCGACGGCGCCACCGCAACCTACGGGGTATTGATTGGTATTCGGCTCTGCTCCCCTGGTATCGCGCGGCAGAGCCTGGCGCTTTCTACTTTCAGTATCCGCAAGCTCCGATGTATTCTTCCACGCGTGACATTGTCCGTGGTTCTGATCACGCAGAACGAAGAAGGCAATCTTCCTCGCACGCTCGAAAGCGTGATGCCGCTGGTGCGCGATGGCAAGGGCGAAATCATTGTCGTGGATTCAGGCTCTACCGATCGCACGCTCGAAATTGCGCGATCTTATGGCGCGAAGGTTTTTGTGGAGACTTGGAAGGGTTTTGCGGCGCAGAAGAATTCGGTAATAGAAAAAGCGGCGATGGATTGGGTATTGCAACTGGATGCGGACGAGGCGCTGGAGCCGGAGCTTGCCGCCGAAATCGAGGTCGCTCTAAAGGGAGACTCAGCTGTAAAGGGTTTCTGGATCCCACGCAAAAACTTCTTCCTGGGACGCTGGATCCGGCATGGTGGTTTCTATCCCGACCCTAAGCTGCGGCTGATTCGGCGAGGCGCCGGACGATTCCAGGAATACGGCGCGCACCCCACGATAAAGGTGGACGGCCCGACTGGTAAGCTTTCGCACGCGTTGATTCACTACGCATATCCCACTCTGCGCGGATACATCGACCATATGAACAGCTATTCTTCGATGGGCGCCAAGGTCGCAGTGGAAAAGGGTTGTCGGGGTTTCAGCATCATCAATATCATGGTTCGTCCGCTGCTGACTTTCATTTACAACTACTTTTTCCGGCTTGGTTTTCTGGATGGACGCGAAGGTCTGCTGCTGCATCTGTATCACTCCGCT
>Ga0210391_10005755_pt1 | contig 10199 bp, 7 predicted proteins | sample IncBWC12OmetaG_FD_160573 | JGI IMG/M metagenome (GOLD analysis project Ga0210391, IMG submission 160573) | Forest soil microbial communities from Barre Woods Harvard Forest LTER site, Petersham, Massachusetts, United States - Inc-BW-C-12-O ...
GAGAACGACCGTCGTGTTGATTCCCTGGGGGATGGACGCTTTTAACGAAGGCAGTGTCGCATAAATCCGGTCGACCGTGTCGATAATGTTCGCGCCTGGTTGACGGAAGATGATCAGGGTCACCGCGCGTACGCCGTTCAAATATCCCGCCGCCCGCAGGTTCTGCGTTGAATCGACGACGTCCGCAACATCGGACAAACGCACTGCAGAACCATTGTTGTAGCCGACGATGATCGGTTTATAGTCCTCTGCGAGGGAAATCTGATCGTTGGCAATGATGTCCGCGGAGATATCTCCGTTCGTGATCTGCCCTTTGGCTAAGTTCGAGTTCTGCAGGCTCAGAACAGACTGAACATCGGCCATGGTCAGGCCAAGGCTGGCGAGCTTTGTCGGATTCACCTCAACGCGAACCGATGGCAGCGCGCCGCCGCCGGCATTTACCTGTCCAACACCCTGGATCTGCGAGAGCTTTTGCTGGATGATCGTCGAAGCTTCGTCGTACAGCTTATTCGGTCCGTATTTATCCGATGTGAGGCCGATGATCATGATTGGCGCATCGGCTGGATTCACCTTGCGGTAGGTCGGGTTTGCCGGAAGGTTCGCAGGCAAATAGGTACGCGCCGCATTGATGGCCGCCTGAACGTCGCGCGCCGCCCCATCGATGTTGCGGCTAAGGTCAAACTGGATAGTGATCGAAGTAGTGCCGAGACTGCTGGAAGAGGTCATCTCCGAAACACCGGCAATATGACCAAACTGTCGTTCCAGTGGCGTCGCCACCGAGGACGCCATAATCTCGGCGCTCCCACCAGGCAGGCTTGCACTCACTGAGATCGTCGGAAAATCGACCTGCGGCAGCGGCGACACCGGAAGCACGGTAAAGGCAATTGCGCCGGCAATCGCAATCGCTACAGTCAATAGCGTAGTCGCCACTGGCCGATGAATAAATGGCGCAGAGAGATTCATGACAGCCCAGCCGCCTCAGGCTCGCCTCCGTGCTCGCGAGGTCCACGGTGCTCCACTCTCGATTTCTTCTTTGAAAACCGAGCAGCCAGGTTGTCGAAGAAGATATAGATCACAGGTGTCGTATATAGCGTCAGCACCTGGCTCAGGAGCAGGCCGCCGACCATCGCAATACCCAGCGGCCTCCGCAACTCGGAGCCGATACCAGTACCAAACGCAAGCGGCAACCCGCCCAACAGTGCCGCCATCGTCGTCATCATGATCGGCCGGAAGCGAAGCAGGCACGCTTGGTAAATCGCTTCGGTCGCATCCAGTCCTTGATGCCGTTCCGCATCCAGCGCGAAGTCGACCATCATAATGCCGTTCTTCTTAACGATACCGATCAGCAGGACCAATCCAATAATGGCGACCACGCTCAGGTCCTGATGAAAGAGAATTAGAGAAAGAAACGCGCCCACACCAGCGGAGGGCAGCGTGGAAAGAATCGTAATCGGATGGATGAAGCTTTCATAAAGCACCCCGAGTACGATATACACAGTTACCAACGCAGCAAGGATCAGCAGCGGCATATTAGACAGCGAATTTCGGAACGATGCTGCCGTCCCTTGAAAGTCGGCCTGCAGGCTCATCGGCATGTGCATGTCCTTCTGCACCTTCGTAATCTCCGTAATCGCGCCTCCAAGAGCGGCGTTCGGCGCAAGATTGAACGAGACCGTTATCGCCGGAAACTGGCCTTGATGCATGATCGAAAGCGCCTCTGTCGTAGTCTCGAAGTGCGAAAAGGCGCTGAACGGCACTGCGTTGCTATAGGAAGAGTTTGTTGTTCCAGCCGAGGTCGCGCCCTTGCTCGAAGTCGCAGTGGAAGTACTCGACGTGAGCGCATTGACCGGCGGCGTAAGCGTATTCGCCGAGGGCGTAAACAACGCCGAGCTGGTCAGTGCGTTCGAGCCGGCGGACGAGGAACCACTAGACGACGAGGAGGACGCAGCTGCGCCGGTGGTTCCCGCAGCAGAACCCGCCTGGATATACAGATGGTGCAGCTTGTCCGGGTCCAGCTGGAACTGCGGCTCGGCCTCCAGAATCACGTGATACTGGTTCAGCTGCGTATACATCGTGTTAATCTGACGCTGACCAAATGCGTCGTACAGCGTGTTATCGATCGTCGTTGGCGCAACGCCCAGCCGCGTCGCAGTGGCGCGGTCGATAACCAGCGACACGGCAAGGCCGCCCATCTGCTGGTCCGTCGCGACGTCTTCCAGCTCCGGCAGGTCCTTCAACTTGGCCACAAAACGATTGGTCCAGTCATTTAGCTCGTTCTGGTCCGGGTCCTCCAGCGTGTACTGATACTGCGTCCGGCTCACGCGGTCATCGACCGTGATGTTCTGCACCGGCTGCATGAACATCTGAATGCCTTGCACGTTCCGTAGCTTCGTCTGCAGCCTGCGAACTACGTCCGACGCGCTCAGGTCGCGCTGTTCCAGCGGCTTCAGATTGATCGACATTCGTCCGCTGTTCGTCGTGGTGTTCGTGCCGTCCGCTCCGATGAAAGAGGAGAGGCTCTCGACCGCAGGGTCCTGCAGGACGACCTTCGCGACCTCCTGCTGTTTCTCCGCCATGGACTTCGATCCAATGGTCTGCGATGCCTGCGTAATACCCTGGATCACACCCGTGTCCTGCACGGGAAAGAAACCCTTCGGAATAATGATGTATAGATAGACCGTCAGCAGCAGCGTCGCGACCGCCACCAGAAGCGTGATCGTCTGGTAGCGCAGCACCACCTTCAACGTCCGCCCGTAAAACGCGATCATCCCTTCGAAGACCCGCTCCGACGCCTGGTAGAAACGCCCCTGCTGGTGCTTCGGGTTGTGTTTCAGTATTCGTGACGCCATCATCGGCGTCAGCGTCAGCGAAACCACGGCAGACACAACGATTGTTACGGCCAGCGTCACGGCAAACTCCCGAAAGAGCCGGCCCACAACGTCGCCCATAAACAGGAGCGGGATCAGCACCGCAATCAGCGAGACGGTCAGCGACAAAATCGTGAACCCGATCTGTTCGGCCCCCTTCAACGCGGCCTCCATCGGAGGATCGCCTTCCTCGAGGTAACGCGAGATGTTTTCCACCATCACGATCGCGTCATCGACGACGAACCCCGTCGAAATCGTCAGCGCCATCAGCGACAGATTGTCGAGACTGTACCCCAGCATATACATCGCAGCGAAGGTGCCGATCAATGACAGTGGTACCGCCACGCTGGGAATGATCGTCGCATAGAGATTTCTTAGAAACAGAAATATGACCATCACCACCAGGCCAACCGTCAGCAACAGCTCAAACTCGACATCGCTGACTGATGCCTGGATCGGCGTCGTCAAGTCCGTAAGGGTCGTGACCTCGATTCCCTTGGGAAGATTCGCCTCAAGCTGCGGCAGCAGTTGTTTAATGCTCTTAACGACGCTGATCGTGTTGCCGCCAGGCTGCCGCTGCACATTCAGGATGACCGCCGGCGTCTCATTCATCCACGCCGCCTGCGTCGAGTTCTCCACTCCGTCGATAATCTTCGCGACGTCGGTCAGCATCACCGGCGCTCCATTTCGATACGCGACGACCACGCTCCTGTAGTCAGTACTGGTCACAAGCTGATCGTTCGCGTCGATCTGATAGTCCTGCCGCGGCCCATCGAAGTTGCCCTTCGCCGCGTTCACGCTGCTCTGCGTCACGGCAGTGCGCAGGTCTTCGAGGTTGATCCCGTACGACGAAAGAGAGGTCGGGTTCGCCTGGATGCGGACCGCGGGCTTCTGGCCACCGCTGATGCTCACCAGACCCACGCCTGACAGCTGTGAGATCTTCGGCGCAAGCCGCGTATCCACAAGGTCCTCCACCTGAGAGAGCGGCATCGAGTTTGACGTGATCGCCAGCGTCAGCACAGGCGCGTCCGCCGGGTTCGTCTTGCTGTAGATCGGCGGCGCCGGCAAGTTGGCCGGCAGAAAGCTCGCGGCCGCATTGATCGCCGACTGCACCTCTTCTTCGGCGACGTCGATATTCAGACTGAGATTGAACTGCAGCACAATCACCGACGTTCCGCCGGAGCTCGACGAGGTCATCTGGCTCAAACCCTGAAGCTGCCCAAACTGGCGCTCCAAAGGGGCCGTCACAGTCGTCGCCATCACCTGCGGGCTCGATCCCGGGTAGAAGGTCAGTACCTGGATCGTCGGATAGTCGACCTCAGGCAGCGCCGAAACCGGCAGCTGCGTGTAACTCACGATCCCAACCAGAAGAATGGCGGCCATCAGCAACGACGTCGCCACAGGACGAAGAATAAACGGACGCGAAGGGCTCAAGGAGCATCACTCCCGCTTGTGTTGGCAGGAATCGGCTGCTTCGAAATGACGATCTTTGCCTTGTCCTGCAGCTTGTCGAAGCTGCTGTCAGCCAGAACGTCCCCGGGGTTGATCCCTGTCACCTCCGTGTTGAGGCCCTCGGTAACGCCCGGCTTGACGTTGCGCATGTGCGCTGTGTCGTTCTGGATCACATAGACAAACGATACGGCGCCGTTATGTTGAATCGCCGAGGAAGGAATTATCGTCGCTCCGTGCAACGTATTCACCAGCAGCCGTGTATTCACAAACTCATTGGGAAAAAGCAACAAATCACGATTGTCAAACGTTGCCCGCCCCTTAACTGTTCCCGTTGTCGTGTCGATCTGGTTGTCGAGCGTCAGCAGCGTTCCGCTCGCGATCTTCTTCAGCGCCGCCCGGTCGTACGCCTCCACCGGAAGCATCGTCTTCTGCCGCATCCGCGGCTGGATCTGCCCGAGATTGTCCTCGGGGATCGTGAAGATGACCGTGATCGGCTGCAGCTGCGTGATCACCGCCAGCGTGACCGTCCCCGACGACTGCACCACGTTGCCCGGATCGACCAGCCGCAGTCCCACCCTCCCTGAAATCGGGGCCGTAATGTGACAGTAGCCAAGTTGCACCTGGTCGAACTGCACCGTTCCCTGGTCGTTCTTCACCGTGCCCGCGTCCTGCAGCACGATCTTCTCCTGGTCGTCCAGCTGCTGCTTCGGAATCGCGTTCCGCGCCCAGGCGTCGCGGAACCGGTCGCGATCCATGACTGCCTGCGCGAGCACGGCCTCGTCCCGCTCCAGAACTCCCTGCGCCTGCAGGAGCGTGGCCTGGAAGGGTCTCGGGTCAATATCGACCAGCGAATCGCCCTTACGCACGATTTGCCCCTCCGTAAAGTGCACAGCGATCACCGGTCCAGTCACTTGGCTCGTGATCGAGGCCGTATAAACCGGTGTCACAGTACCGATAGAGTCCAGATACACGCCAATGTCGCCCTTCGTCGCCGTCGCCGTCGTCAGCGCCACCGGCCCGCCTCCGGCGCCGCGGCGAGAGGAAGCCCCGCTCTTGGTCGTATCATCGTGGTGCCGTAGCACCAGTAGAAATCCCACTGCAAAGATCAGAAGCAGGACGACCCACACAATGACCCGGACTATCTTGCGCCGGGCTGAGGTTGGAGGAGGGGCTAGAAGTTGATGATCAGGCCCTATGGCGAGGTGTTCATTTGGATCGGCTGGCAATACGTCTCCCTTTGCCACATCTAAAATTTTTGGACTTGATGCGCAAATATGTCCGCTACTGCTATCGACGCATGGGCATGTACTTAAAGACTCAGCCGTTCTCCCCTAAGCTGTCAAAATTCAGTAACGTGAAAGTTCCTGCGACCACGACGTGGCACGTGACCGCCTGAAGGCCCTGACTCTGTGAGATGTCTCCTCAACGATATCTCAACTCGACCTCCGCCTGTCTTCCTTATCGAATCGTCTCCAAAATTTGCAGCGGTTCAAAAATATTGAAAATCCACAACACGACGCTTCGCCGCACGGTGCGCCTTTAGGAAGATTGAAACCATGATTGCGTTCGCCTGATCCATTGCAACATCTCCCGCGTGCACGAGACTCCACAAGTCATCTCTGCGGGAAGTGGGTCCGGCCCATCATCTGCGGGCCATCGAAAACTTATAAACCTTGGATCTAAACCGATTGGATCGTCCCCGAGTGAGGCACCGCCACCAGACAGGTGATGCCTAGGGCTATCATGGCAACGACAGCAGGTCCGTCACGGCATAACTATGCGTATTTCCGCAAAACCTACACCTGTGCTCTAGCTGAAACATCTCAGCATCTTTCTCTAACTGAAGGCTTTCCAGCGATTCAGCGCCAATCAGATTGCCGCCGTTTGACAGCCTGCATGTTTTACAGAGCCAGTATAGGTATCTCATAGCCGAAGGAAAGCTCAACAAAATGACATCGGAGCTTCAAATGGTACCACTGTCTCAAGCTAAGTCAATCAAAACATTGCGACTACAGAAGCGGCTTTCTCCTTACGGGATCCACGAGATTCAAACACTCAAGCCCGACCGACGCCGCGAGCGATTGAGACCCGCGACCTCTGCATGGTATGATTAGGAATCGGCAGACTACCCTTCACCCGGTAGAGGTCGGGAGTTCGACTCTCCTCGCACCTAACTCTATCCCCGGCATCGTTTGAGGCTTCAATTACTCAGGATCCCCGGGAACCTTCTGCGACTCAGGATTGGAGCAAGTCATGGCACACAAATGTGATCTTTGCGGCAAAGGCCCGCAGTTTGGCAACAACATCTCTCACGCCCACAACACCACCCGGCGCCGCTGGAACGTGAACCTGCAGCCCGTCAAAGCCCAGGTCAACGGCGGAAGCAAGCGCATGCGCGTCTGCACCAGCTGCATCAAGACCGGCAAAGTCGTCAAAGGCTAAGGCCGAGCGCTTTACAAAACTTAAGAAAAAAAGGTCGCCCCAGCCGCTTCGTAGCCGGCTGGGGCTTTTCCTGCATGCCTCAAGATACTTCGGGCCTCTCGATGTCTTTTACTTCTTCTCAAAGCCCAGCGAAGCGCTGTTGATGCAATACCGCAACCCCGTTGGCGTCGGCCCGTCCGGAAACACATGGCCTAGATGGGCACCGCAAGTCGCGCACCGCACCTCGACCCGCTTCATCCCCAGCGAGTTGTCCTCAATCGCCTCGATCGCGTCCGGCGAAACCGGGTTCCAGAAGCTCGGCCATCCGCTCCCCGACTCAAACTTCTTGTCCGAAGTAAACAGCGGCGCATTGCAGGACCCGCAGTGATAAATTCCGTCCTCATGATTGTTCACCAGCGCTCCGGTAAACGCTCGTTCCGTCCCGCCCTCGCGCATCACATGAAACTGCTCCGGAGTCAGCAACTCCCGCCACTCGGCCTCCGTCTTGTGCACCTTTGCAACCTTCGTCTCGGCCATTGTTCCAGCCTCCTTTTTCTTGTGGGTTCTGCGGATTAGATGCCAAATCGCCGATTATGTTTCAGGCGCGGCCTATGCCCCCGAAGCGTCCTTGGCGATCACCTCGATCTCCACCAGCGCGTCCTTAGGCAACCCAGCGACAGCCACCGTCGACCGTGCCGGTGGAACCACACCCTCGGGCGCCAGATAAGTTGCATACACCGCGTTCATCGCCGCAAAGTCGCCCATCGACTTCAAAAACACGGTCGTCTTCACCACATGGACCATGTCCAGCCCGGCCTTCGCCAACACGGCCTTCACGTTCTCCAGCACCCGAACGGTCTGCTCCGTAATCCCTCCGGAAACCAACTGCCCGGTAGCCGGATCCAGCGCCACCTGCCCCGACGCAAACAACATGTCCCCCACCCGCACGGCCTGGGAGTACGGCCCAATCGCAGCAGGGGCCTCTTTGGTAGAAATTGCAGTCTTGCTCTGGTCGTTCATAGCCCCTAAGTCTATCTCGTTCTCCATTCAATGAAAATCAACGCCACCGCCAGCGGCGAATCAGCCAGCACGTCCCAAGACCGGTCAACTACTAAAAGTCTCAGTTATCGCGGATTGTCCGTTTGTGTAGGATGGCACCCATGCGCACCGACCTCCGTTCAATCGCCGTTCTGGTTCTGCTCGGCGCAACTCTCTCTCCCACCGCTTACGCCGCGGCCAAGCTCAAGGGCTTCTACGCCGGCAGCGGCGGACTCGCGCAGGAAGTTCATCGCACCATCATCCTCGAGTTCGCTGCCGACGGTACGGCGATCCTCCAGCAGAAGTGGCACGGCAAGGACGCCCAGACCTGGCACGCCAGCTGGAAGCAGGAGAGGAACCAGGTCGTCCTCACCTTCGACCCCGCCAGGCACCATCCTGTCCCCGACCCGCTCGTCTTCAGCATCAAGGGCACCACCCTCACTGCCACCTCTTGGGACACGACCGCCCTCGGCCCGCTTGGCCCACCTCCGCTCAGGCCCTTCGGCGGCAAAAACCCTCAGGCCGCCAGCGTCGCCGCCTGCCAGAGCTTCAACTCGCTCGACCCGACCCGCGACTGCGTTACCTGGGGCTCCAACCGTTGAGATCGGCAGAACGCGAAGCCTGTCATCCCCACACAAATTGACTGCGTCGAGCGAACTTAGCGTCTGGCCCGATTGTTGGGCGAAACCTCTTGAATCACCCAAAAGAGAAAAGCCGTAGACAATCCGAAGAGCAGCCATCCGGAGAGCGCCTCGATCGTTCCCAACAGTCGCCATCTATCTTCCAGGACCAGATTGTCATGTCCATAGGTTGTCATCGCGCCGAGAGAATAAAGCATCGCATTCCTGAAGTTTGGCATAGTGCCGATGAAGCAGTAGGCCATGGCCCAGATGCCTGTTTCTATCGCGTGCAGAATTGTTGCCAGGAGACTCATTGCACCCACCACAAGTGCGAATGCAATCGTCGGATGGCGCTGTGACCGTACACCGCCGTATAGCAGGATGGACTTTTGGCTCAGGTACCCGAGACCTAGGACATGGATGATTACTGTCAACAAGATCAGGGGACAGCCCCATATCCAGTCGGCCTCCCAGCTTACACGTCCATCTAAAAACAAACTGAGAGTGGTTTGCGCGGTTATCATGCAGACCTTTCTTGCGGTCCTTCAAAGAGCCTAAGCAGCTGATGCAACGCTCTCTCATTGCGCTTGGAAGCGACGACGTCCTCGAAGAATATCTGGATACAGAACAGACGCAAACTACCAAAACTACCAGCAGAACGCCCATTTCGAACACCTGCGAACGTGTCCGGCCGGAGTAGTATCACGGGATAACAAGGTAGGGACGACGCATGCCAGACAACAACAGATCACGTCCGAACGCCTCAACCCCCTTTGCTCAACCTGCGCCTCTTCATCCGTGGAGGCCTCTGGAGCTGTTTCGTGACGCTACAACACCCGTGCTTGTCCGTGCCGCAATTGCCGTTGCGATCGCGTGGATTCCGTTGGCGATCTTTTCGGCGATCCATGGACAGGCAGCGCTCCTGTCCTTCCTCACCGACTTCGCCACGCAATCCCGTTTCCTGATCATCATTCCCGTGTTGATACTCGGCGATCGTCCTATACACGCCCGTTATGTCGAGGTAGCGCACCACTTCGAGATATCTCTCGTTACCGACAGCGAGCAGTCCAGGTTCCAGTCGTACTGGAAGTCATACGAAAGGCTCATTGGTTCCTCTGCCGTCCGAGTGCTGTTGCTGTTAGTGACCTACGCTTTAACCGGTTGGCTCAGTGAGTACCTTCGCCCGGAGGGATCTGAATTCCTTCTCTGGTGGAGAGGCAGCTTCGTCTTTAGGTCGTTCTCGTTGGCCGGCACGTGGGCGCTATTTATCAGCTATCCAATTCTCGGCTACCTCACGCTTCTATGGATCTGGAGGCAGGCAATTTGGGCACGGTTCCTGCGATCGATGACACTGCTTAACCTTCGTCTCATCGCGGCCCATCCGGACCACCTTGGAGGATTGGGATTTCTGGAAGCCTCGCTGATGGGGCAGCTTCCCTTCAGCTTCTGCCTCGGCGTTGGGCTGGCCGGCGCAATAGCCAACAGGGTGTTCCACGAAGGGCAAAAAGTCCTTGCGTACCGTTTTCTCGCGCCCGTTCTAATCGCAAGCGCACTTCTCATATCCGTCGCGCCGTATTTTTTCTTCACCCCAACACTAATGCGGATGAGACGCCAGGGCATGCTGAGGTATGGTGCCCTTGCGCGCAGCGTGGGCGAGCAGTTCGAACAGAAGTGGCTGGATCGCGCCGAGAGCCTGGATCAAGATGTCCTCACGGCTCCAGACTTCAACGCGACCGGAAATCTCTACGCAGTGGCGCAAAACATCGAGGACATCCGTGTTGTGCCTGTAGGCGCAGTCGAT
>Ga0210391_10005756_pt1 | contig 10199 bp, 8 predicted proteins | sample IncBWC12OmetaG_FD_160573 | JGI IMG/M metagenome (GOLD analysis project Ga0210391, IMG submission 160573) | Forest soil microbial communities from Barre Woods Harvard Forest LTER site, Petersham, Massachusetts, United States - Inc-BW-C-12-O ...
GCCATAGGGCGGCGCCTTGAGCGCGCTCGCCGAAGAGATTCCTCTCGCCGAGCGCGGCCCCGCGCCCACTCGTACTGTCGTCAGTTTTGGATTCTGGCTGTTCCTGCTCAGCGACATCGTGATCTTTTCGGCACTGTTCGCCGCCTATGCCGTGCTCGCGCAGCGCACCGCCGGCGGCCCCACCGGCGCACAACTCTTCGATCTCGAGCATGTGTTTATCGAGACATGCTGTTTGTTGGTCTCGAGCTTTACCTGCGGCCTGTGCGTGCTGGCAATGGAGCGCCGCGCCCAGACCATGATCTACGTCTGGGCCGCGGTCACTTTCATCCTGGGCGCGTCATTCATTTCGTTGGAGCTGTCCGAGTTCATCAGCATGTTTTCGCGCGGCATCAATCCCGCGCGCAGCGCTTTCCTGTCTGCATTCTTCGCACTGGTCGGCACGCATGGAATACACGTGACCGCCGGCTTGTGCTGGCTCGCCGTAATGATGGCGCAAATCGCCACGCTGGGATTGCGGCCCAAGGTGATGCAGCGGCTGGTTTGCTTCAGTCTGTTTTGGCATGCGCTCGATCTGGTCTGGATCGGCGTCTTTACCATTGTTTATCTGGGAGCGCGCACTTGAACACGACAGTCAGCCCGCAGCACGTCGAAGACGCACCGGGTGAGCACAATGCGGATCCAGCCACCAACCTGCAAAGTTACGTGATTGGCTTCGGATTCGCGATTGTGCTGACGCTGGCCTCCTTCGGCGCCGCCGTCACGCATTGGGTATGGGCGCCGGGTCTGCCGGTCCTGCTCGCCGTGCTGGCGATCGCGCAGATGGGCGTTCATCTGGTGTTCTTTCTGCACGTCAGCAGTTCGCCCGACTCGGTCAACACCATTCTGGCGCTGGCCTTCGGCATTTTCGTGGTCGGACTGGTGGTCTTTGGGTCCATGATCATCATGGCGAATCTCAATGACTACATGATGCCCATGGATCAACTGATGCAGATGCAGCGCTAGACCTTGGCACTGTGAGTTTGACCAGGCGCGTATGGCGTACGAGGATGGGAAACTTCGAGGCACCGAAGCCGCAGTGCCTCGAAGCTTCCCATCCCCCCAGGCCGTTCACGGTCGATCGCTCAAACTCACGGTGGTGGAGGACGAGCCGACCTCGGACCTTGAATCTTCTCACCCTTCCTGACAAGCGCTATACCAACCGGTCAAAGTCACTGGACCGCGCCGCTCGCACGCAGTAACTCGATTTTCGCCTCGCTATATCCGGCCGCCCGCAGCAGCGCTGCTGAATCGGTGCCGTCGGCGATTTTTGGCATCACAGGATCGCTCGACGGCGTGGCGGAGAATCGCGGCACCGGCCGGGGCTGCATCACGCCGCCGGCGTTCACAAATGTCTTGCGCTCCGCATTGTGCGGATCCCCCGGCGCTTCGGCGAAGGACAGCACCGGCGCCACGCAGGCATCGCTGCCTTCAAATAGCGCACACCATTCTTGCCGGGTTTTGGTGGCAATCACAGCGGCGAGCCGCTCCTTGAGCGATGGCCAGAGGGTTCGGTCATGCTGGCGGGCGTAGTCTTCGGTTTCCGGAATACCGAGTCGACTCAGAAATTCGGAATAGAACTTCGCTTCGATGGGACCGATTGAAATATGCCCGCCATCCGCGCAGGTATACGTATCGTAGAAGTGTGCGCCGCTGTCGAGCATATTGCCGCCGCGTCGCTCCGACCAAGCGCCTTGCGCGGTTAAGCCCCAGATCATCGATGCGAGCAGCGCCGAGCCTTCCACCATCGCACAATCGATCACCTGCCCTTGCGCGGTTTTCTGGGCGTGTAAAATTGCCGCCAGCATTCCGAATGCCAGCATCATTCCGCCGCCGCCGAAATCTCCGACGAGGTTCATGGGCGGCGTCGGTTTATCTCCCGCGCGCCCGACGCAGTCGAGAACACCGGATAGAGCGATGTAGTTGATGTCGTGCCCGGCGGTGTGAGCACGCGGCCCGGTTTGACCCCATCCGGTCATGCGGCCGTAAACCAGTTTGGGATTGTCCTGCAACAGCAGGTCAGGACCCAAGCCCAGCCGCTCCATCACGCCCGGTCGAAACCCCTCGATGAAGCCATCAGCGGTTTTGCAAAGATCGCGCACCGCTTCAACCCCGGCAGGTTGCTTCAAGTCGACGATCATGAATTTCCGAGAGCGAGCCAGCACATCTTTGCTCAAATCGAATCTTCCTGGACGATCGGCCCCGGGGGGTACGATCCGGATCACCTCCGCTCCATGATCCGCGAGCATCATCGCGCAAAATGGCGCGGGTCCGATTCCGGCGATCTCGACAATCTTCAGGCCAACGAGAGGCCCGCTGCTCATGGCGAAAGCTGCGTGAAGGTGGCCGTGCCGATGGCGTAGTCGTTCCAATCCTTGTAGTCGAAATGCCACCACTCCTCGGCGTACACCGCGAAACCCTGCGCCTCCATTTCGCTGCGCAGCAGTTCGCGCAACCAGCGCTGACGGCTCGTCCCACCGAGGTAGTCCGCATACGACCGCGGCGACATCTCGTCGTAGCGTCCGGTCATTTCGACGGCCTTACCGGACTTCAAGTCGTAGAGCGTCAGGTCCACCGCACAGCCGCGATTGTGCCGCGAGCCTTGCGACGGATCGGCCACGAAAACGTGCGCCGATTCGGGAGTCGCATCCCAGAACATCTTCGTTACAAACCAGGGCCGATAGCCGTCGTGGATCAGCAACCCATACCCCTTTGCGGCGAGCGAGCGCTCGACGCGGCCCAGTGCCTCCGCGGCCGGCCGTTGCAGGTATGCCGCCGCGCGTTCATAGAGCGGGAATCCGATGAAGTTATTGGAACTGGCATAGCGGATGTCCAACTTGATGCTCGGGTCGACACTTGTTAGGTCAACCAAATCAAACGAACGCTTAGGGTCAGGTTCGGAAGGTGGTTTCGCGGCCAGGGCCGCCGCGCGCAACCGGCCGGAGTCTGACTGCACGCCGGCGCGAATCTGCCGCACCACCTCTTGGCCGATGTCCTTGAATTCCAGCCGGCTGGTACCGACCGTCACCGTCGCGGCCCGGCCGTCTCGATCCAATTCGAACTGCAGGCGAGTCGCCTGAGGCGTCTCTGCCGAGAATCGCGTCGCGCTCAGCCGCCGCAGCGGCGCTTGCCGCAGCCCAAGGCCTTCGGCGCGCAGCTGCCCGCCGGCTTCGTAAATCGTCAGCTTGGCGTCCGCCGACCGGTATTCGCCAATCAGTCGCTTGAGGTCATTCGGCGCATCATTGGGCAGCGCGGTTTCCGCGGTGATCCCGGGGCTCGCCTCGGCGGCAGAACCATGCGCCGCGGCGATGACAGTGCCCGCTAAAAACAGTTGCAATAAAAAATGTCTGACGCGCGTGCGCAATGTTCGTCTCCGCCTTAGGTGTCGAGCCGCTGTTTTCCAATGAGTCAGCCGATCGTAACATCATCATATCGATCAACCGCAAGACACGGTACTCTGGAGCGGCGACCCGCTACCGAAAAGAAGATAACCCGTGGACACGACAAGAAACTGGCTGCACCGCAAGTCGATTGCAGCGGCCATCCGCGACCTTGATCAGGAAACCTCTGCGACGACGCTGAAACGGGTCTTAGGACCAGTGGACTTGGTACTGATCGGTGTCGGCGTGATCGTCGGCGCCGGAATCTTTGTCGTGACCGGCAACGCTGCGGCGCAATTCGCAGGGCCCGCCATTGTGCTGTCCTTCTTGATCGCTGGACTGGGCTGCGCGCTGACGGGGATGTGTTATGCCGAGCTGGCTGCCATGATTCCCGCTGCCGGCAGCGCGTACGCATTTACTTACACCGCTCTTGGCGAAGCAGCCGCCTGGATTATTGGCTGGAATTTGCTTCTGGAGTATGTTTTCGCCGGGTCTTACATCGCCGTGGGCTGGTCCGGGTATCTGACCTCGCTGCTATCCCAATGGGGCGTGGCGCCGCCGGCTTCGCTGACGAACGCGCCACTTGCGATTGGGCCGCGAGGCTTGATGATGACCGGAAGCTTGATCAATGCACCCGCCTTCTTGTTTGCGGCCGCGATGGCCTTGATCGCGCTGCGCGGTGTGCGGCTGTCGAGCATCGTCAATGCAGTCATCGTGGCCCTCAAGGTGGGCGCGCTGCTTCTCGTTGTCGGCTTCGGCAGCCTGCACATTCATCCGCGCAATTGGACGCCGTTTATCCCGCCGAATGAAGGCTTCGGACGCTATGGCTGGAGCGGCGTGCTACGCGCGGCGGCCGTTATATTCGTCTCGTATTTGGGCTTCGACGCGATCGCCACCCTCGCACAAGACACCCGCAATCCGCAGCGCAATGTTCCCATCGGCATCTTAGGATCACTGGCGGCGGTCAGTCTGCTGTACATCGCGGTATCGCTCGTACTGACGGGGCTCGTGTCGTATCAAATGCTCGACAGTGCAAGCCCGCTTTCCGTCGCACTGCGCGGTGGGGGACCGGCCTTGACCTGGTTGTTGCCCATCGTCGATGTCGCGGCGGTCATCGGACTGGGGTCGGTGGTCCTGGTCGTCATGCTCGCGCAACCGCGGGTACTCATGGCGATGAGCCGCGACGGTTTGGTGCCGCAGGTTTTTGCGCAGGTGCATCCGCGCTTCCGCACGCCCCACTGGGGCACCTTGATTTGCGGCTTATCGGTCGCAGTCTTGGCCGGCCTGTTTCCGCTCTCGATTCTGGTGCAGCTGGTATCCGTCGGGACCTTTTTTGTTTTTATTGCCGTAGCGGTTTCTGTCCTCGTATTGCGGCGTACAGATCCGAACCGCCACCGTCCTTTTCGCACGCCCTTCGTACCCCTGGTGCCGATTGCCGGCCTTCTCATATGTGCTGGTCTATTGGCCTCAATACCTCTGCGCACCTGGGCGGTCTACGGGATCTGGATCACGCTGGGAATGTCGATTTACCTGGCCTATGGCGGGCGGTCGGCGCGCCGCCTGCGTGAATTGACGCTGAATCCCGACAGATCTTGACCTCTGACATCCGCGGATGTCAGGTTAAGAAAATGATCTTACGCAAGAAGTGGCTGGTCCTGGTCACGACGTTGCTCGTCGTGCTGGCAGGCGGGTATTTCTGGTCACGCGGCACGGAACATCCGCCACTGCCTTTTGACAAAACTGCGCCGCCGACCGCGCCGGATTACGCGCGCACTCAAGACTGGCTGGCGTACCCCGGAGAGAATGGATTCGAGCGTTCCGCGCCGATGGGAGATTTTCCGATACGCGAGGAGGATGCGGTAGCGGACGTGTTCTTTATCCACCCGACTACCTATCTCAAGAATGATGTGTGGAACGTACCCGTCGACGCGCGTACCCGTTACGGTGTACCGGTGCTTCTCAATCAAGCCAGCGCGTTCAACGGTTGCTGCCGCATCTACGCGCCCCATTACCGACAAGCCACGTTGAAAGCGCTCAACGACAGCCGCCCCGCGGTCGATCTCGCTTTTGGCGATGTGCAGCGCGCGTTCCGCTGGTACATGGCGAACGAAAACCACGGCCGCCCCTTCATCCTGGCATCCCACAGTCAAGGCTCCGCTCACGCGGTGCGGCTGTTGCAAACGGACATCCTGGGCACGCCGGTGCAGCATCAGTTGATTGTCGCGTACATCATCGGCGCGTTCGTTCCGAGCGACTTCTCCACGCTGGGCTTGCCTGTCTGCGACCGCGCCTACGAAACGGGCTGTATCGTATCGTGGAATACCACGCAGGTTGGCCGGCGCGGCGCCGAGCGGCTCATCCACGAGACAAACTATTGGTGGCGCGGGGCATGGAAATCGGCCGGCCTGCCGGCCGCAGTGTGCGTGAACCCTTTAAGCTGGCGCCGCGAAGGTTCGGCGCCCGCCTCCGCCAATCTCGGCAGCGAAACGCTGTCGGAAACAGTCGATGATCAGTCGCCGGCCATGCCCATCGTCTTGCAGGCCGCAACCCCGGCGATCACCGGCGCGGCATGCGATCAGGGTCTGTTGGCTGTCGATGTTCCGCCCTTCAAGCGTGGCTACAACAGCATGCTCAGAGTCGTCTACGGTAGTTTCCACTTGCTCGATTATGGAATGTTCTACGAGAATATCCGCCAGAACGCGCTGCACAGAACCCAGGCGTGGCAACAGATGGCGGCCAAATAAAGCTCACTCAAGGGGTCGTATGCAGTTTCGCAATTTAGGCCGTTCAGGTTTGCAGGTCGCCCCGCTTTGTCTCGGCGGCAATGTGTTTGGCTGGACCGCAACGGAAGCGGCCTCTTTCGCGGTGCTGGATGCACTGGTCGAAGCCGGTCTCAACTTTGTCGACACCGCGGATGTGTATTCGGTATGGGTGCCCGGGCATCGGGGCGGCGAATCGGAGACCGTCATCGGCAATTGGTTGCAGCGCCGCGGACGGCGCACAGACGTCGTGATCGCAACCAAGGTGGGCATGCAGATGGCTCCCGATCGCAAGGGGTTGTCGGCCGCACACATCACTCGATCGGTCGAGGATTCGCTGCGCCGGCTACAAACGGATCACATTGATGTGTATTTTTCCCATAGCGATGACCCGACGGTGCCGCTTGAAGAGACGCTGGGGACTTATCAGCGGTTGATCGGCGCGGGCAAGATTCGCAGCATCGGTGCCTCGAATTTCACGGCGGCGCGATTGGCACAAGCGCTCGAGGCAAGCCGCAAGAGCGCGCTGCCGCGATACGAGGTATTGCAGCCGCACTACAGTCTTTATGCGCGCGCCGAATACGAATCTGAACTCGAGCCCCTATGCGTTAAGGAGCAGATCGGTGTCGTCACTTACTTCGCGCTCGCATCGGGTTTTCTGACTGGCAAATACCGCGCGGCAGCGGACGCCGCGAAGAGTGCGCGTGGCAAGGGCGTCATCGAGAAATTCCTCAATGCGCGCGGCCTCAAGATTTTAGCGGCACTCGATGATGTCGCCAAACGCCATCGCAGTTCGCCCGCCACTGTGGCGCTCGCCTGGCAGATTGCGCGACCCAGCATCACGGCTCCGATCGCCAGCGCGACCACCGTAGCGCAATTGAATGACTTGGTCGCGGCCACGCGGCTCCATTTGGAAGCGTCCGACGTCGAGCAATTGAACGCGGCCAGCGCGTAAGCCGATCGCCGCCGCGCGGTGACCCCTTACACGCCGGCCCCGGCGCCTACGCAGTGCCGCTCGATGATCTCAGATCAAAACGATCCAGGTTCATCACTTTATCCCAGGCTGCAACAAAGGCAGCAACGAACAGCTCCTGCGCATCTGAGCTGCCATAGACTTCGGCGAGAGCGCGCAGTTGTGAATTGGATCCGAACACCAGATCGGCGCGCGTCGCGGTCCACTTAAGCTCGCCGCTCTTGCGATCGCGCCCCTCGTACACGTCCTTCGCCTCGGAGGTCGCGGTCCACTGCGTGTCCATGTCGAGCAGGTTCTTGAAAAAGTCGTTGCTCAGCGCCTCCGGCTTCTTCGTGAGGACCCCGTGTCTACTCTGGCCGACATTCGCGTTCAGCACCCGCAAGCCACCGACCAGCACCGTCATCTCGGGTGCCGTCAGTGTCAGCAGCTGCGCCTTGTCGAGCAGCAGCGCCTCTGCGGCCACGGCAGACGGGGTTTTCTGGTAGTTGCGAAAACCATCCGCCACCGGCTCGAGGACAGCGAAGGATTCTGCGTCGGTCTGTTCCTGCGCGGCGTCCATGCGTCCGGGCGCGAAGGGGACTTTGACGCTTTGGCCGGCACTCTTGGCCGCCTGTTCGACCGCGGCGCATCCCCCGAGAACGACTAGGTCCGCGAGCGACACCTGCTTGCCGCCGGTTTGCGCCTTGTTGAACTGAGCGCGGATGTCCTCCAGCGTCTTGAGCACTTGCGCCAGTTGCGCCGGTTGATTGCTCGCCCAGTCCTTCTGCGGTGCGAGTCGAATGCGCGCGCCGTTGGCTCCGCCGCGCTTGTCCGAGCCGCGGAACGTCGACGCCGACGCCCATGCGGTCGAGACCAGCTGCGAGACGGTCAGCCCCGAGGCCAGAATCTTGTTCTTGAGTGTGGCCGTATCGTGGGCATCGATGAGCTTGTGATTCAGCGCCGGAATCGGGTCCTGCCAGACAAGATCTTCCTTCGGCACTTCGGGGCCGAGATAGCGGGCACGCGGGCCCATGTCGCGGTGCGTGAGCTTGAACCAGGCCCGTGCGAAGGCGTTCGCGAACTCTTCGGGATGTTCCAGGAAACGACGCGAGATCTTTTCGTAGGCAGGATCGAGGCGCAGCGCCAGATCCGTCGTCAACATCGAAGGCGCGCGGCGCTTCGACTTGTCATGCGCGTCGGGCACCGTGCCCGCGCCAGCTCCATTCTTCGGCCTCCATTGGTGTGCGCCCGCCGGGCTCTTGGTCAGCTCCCACTCGTAGCCGAACAGGTTCTTGAAGAAGTCGTTGCTCCATTTGGTCGGCGTTCTGGTCCAGGTGACCTCGAGGCCGCTGGTGATCGCATCTCCCGCCCAGCCGGTGCCGAACGTGCTCTTCCAGCCGAGGCCTTGCGCCTCGATGTCGCCGCCCTCGGGCTCCGCGCCGACGTGCGACGCGGGACCGGCACCGTGTGTCTTGCCGAAGCTGTGGCCGCCGGCAATCAGCGCAACCGTCTCTTCGTCATTCATCGCCATGCGGCCAAAAGTCTCGCGAATGTCGCGGGCCGCGGCCACGGGGTCGGGGTTGCCGTTTGGGCCTTCCGGATTCACATAGATGAGGCCCATCTGCACGGCTCCCAGCGGATTGGCGAGATCGCGTTCTCCGGAATAGCGCGTGTCCGCGCCCAGCCATTTCGTCTCGGTGCCCCAAGAAACATCATGATCGGGCTCCCATACGTCCGCGCGACCGCCGGCAAAACCGAAGGTTTTGAATCCCATGGTTTCGAGGGCGACGTTGCCGGCGAGGATCATGAGGTCGGCCCAAGAAATTTTCCGGCCGTACTTCTGCTTGATCGGCCAGAGCAGGCGGCGCGCCTTCTCGAGGTTGGCATTATCCGGCCAGCTATTGAGCGGCGCATAACGCTGCTGACCCCGTCCGCCGCCGCCGCGCCCGTCGCCGATGCGATAGGTGCCCGCACTGTGCCACGCCATGCGGATGAACAAGGGCCCATAGTGGCCGAAGTCTGCCGGCCACCAGTCCTGAGAGTCGGTCATCAGCGCCGCGAGGTCGTTTTTCAGCGCCTTGAAGTCGAGGCTGTTGAACTCTTTGACGTAGTCGAAATCCGCGCCCATCGGGTCGGACTTGGAGGAATGCTGATTCAGAAGGTCGAGCGGCAAGTGCTTTGGCCACCAGTCCTTATTTGAGGTGCCGCCGCCGAAAGTATGATTGAACGGACACTTTGCTTCAGTGGGGTTGCTCATGGATGGCTCCAACCAGAAATGTTGATAGCCCAAATATATTCCCTTGTTCCCAATTACGCTGTCATACCTTTCAATTACGGCGATAGACGGCATCGATGGGTGGATTTCCCCTTTCAAATCAGCAGCGAGGCCATGACGCGCGTTGGCACTCACTTAACCTTTCTTGTCTTGATCCGCCAGGACCAATCGACGTATCGTCCGTTCACTTCAATTATCCGCAAGGAGGCTTCACTTCAGACGAACTTGGTGAGGCGATGGCGATGGTGATGGATTTTTTCGCGCCTTGCTTCCGCAACATGATTTCAGATTCCGGTCGCTAAGCTTTCAAGCATGGCGCAACAAGCCTTATCCGAGGGCACCGAACCGCGGCGCCGAAACCGGCTCCTGCTGTGGAGCGCAGTTGCGTTCCTCATCGTTCTTGCCGCGGTCGCCGTGTGGTGGTGGCGTGGCCGCAACCCTCCCTTGCACTACATCACCGCGCGGGTCACTCAAGGCGACATCCAGCGTGCCGTCAACATGACCGGCGCACTCAATCCGGTGGTGACCGCGCAGGTCGAATCTTTTGTCTCCGGCAACATCAAATCGTGGTCCTGCGATTACAACACGCCGGTCACGGCGGGCCAGATTTGCGCCCTCCTCGATCCGCTGCCATTCCAGGTCATTGTCGATCAGGACACGGCTTCCTTACATTCTGCAATGGCCCAGCTGGCAAAGGATCGGGTCGCCGCCGGCAACCAGGCCGTGGTCTATGCCTATGACCAGAAGCTGATCGACCAAGGGATCGTTTCGCGCGAGACCATCAACGCCGACAAAGC
>Ga0210391_10005757_pt1 | contig 10197 bp, 7 predicted proteins | sample IncBWC12OmetaG_FD_160573 | JGI IMG/M metagenome (GOLD analysis project Ga0210391, IMG submission 160573) | Forest soil microbial communities from Barre Woods Harvard Forest LTER site, Petersham, Massachusetts, United States - Inc-BW-C-12-O ...
CGTTTTACGTTCGTCGGTGATTTTCGCCAGCCAGCGCGTACGACCTTCCGGCGCAATCGTGCGGTGAGTCTTCAGCATGGCTCTTAGCACGTCGAAATCGTGTACTTCGCCCAACGCATCCTGCAGATCGCGCAGATCCTTCGACCATTTCTTGTGCCGTTCTGGAAGAAAATTCTCTACCGTGTAGCGGAAGCGCTTGATGCCGATGCGCAGCTGGTGATAGGCCGTCCCACTGCGGTTTTTCAACGCATGCCGATGGAACTCGCGTGCGTCCATCCAGCGCTCCAGTGCAACGGCCTGGAAGACCGTTCCATCCAGAGGGATCGTGTCCGTACGTCCCGCCAGATGGTCGTTGAGCGAGAGCCATTCATTACGGTCGAACTTAGCCAGCGAATCCTGCGCCGCAGCTTTCTGCTCCGCTTCCTTCGACGCCAGCTCGGTCGTGAGGCTCTGCGTGACTGGATCATCAGGCGCACCAAGTTTCGCCAGCCACTCCATCATCACCTGGGTGTCGCGCAGATCGCCCAGGCTGCTGAACAGCGGCTTGGCCAGGCGTTTCATCTGCTTCCAGGCTGGATCCGGATCAACCGAGAGGAAGCCGTCGGCCATGGAGCGACAGCGTCGGATGGCCACGCGAAGATCGTGCACCGGATCGGCGGCAAAACCCTCGCTGGCTTTGTCGCATTCTTCTAAAGTGCGAGCGGCCCAATACGACAGACCTGCTTTCTTTTCTTGTGTCGGGGGACTTGCAGCCATGGAATATGAGACCTGTTGCAGTTATACAGCGAGTCGAGGGAAGCCGCACGGCAGATTCGGCCCGGGGTTCAGAGGTACACGCGCTCGGCAGCCCGAATGGCGCAGTAGCGGTCGAAGACCTTGCGGTCGCTTTCCAGTCCGAAGAACGATCGCAGGCTGCTGCCGCGGAAGGTATGCGCCAGCATCTTCCGCCAGTGGCGCAAAACAAAACCGGGATCGTGAGCGATGACTGCGGGCATGTGACGGGTCTTCATCCAGCGCTCGGCGCGCCAGCGCTCGAATTCGATCTCCCGCGGTTGCAGATGCTGCGTGGCAACGATGGCAGTAGTGCCGTCGTACTCCTCCATCCGCTCGATCTGGATCAGATTGCGGTCACGAAAATCCTTCGTCATCGGTGTGCCTGGGTAAGGTGTGGGATGCTGGATGTACGGCCAATCGACATACTTCCGCGCGAACTCCAGGTTGGTTCGAATGGAGTCGCGGGTATCGTCCGGATTGCCGATGATCAGGCCGCCAACAACATACATCTTGTTTCTGTGGAGATGTTCAATGGCACGTACAGTGGCGTTACCGGTTTTGCGGCCGGCCTCGCGGAACTCGTTCTTGGCGGCGGCTTTCAGAAAAACAAGATCGTCTTCCAGAATGTTCTCGATGCCGAGGAAAACATAGCGGAAGCCGGCTTTGCGCATCAGCGGCGCCAAGGTCTCGCCATGCATGGCGATGGGCGAGGTCATGGCCTGAACGGTGTAGACGATGTCGTTCAGGCCGGCGTCGATAATCGCCTGGCAAAGCGCTTCAAAGCGCTTGATGTTGAGGCTGATATTGTCGTCGACGATGAAGATAGCGCGTGCGCCGTGGTCGCGAGCATCCCGTATGTCCGCGAGGACACGGTCGAAGCTGTAGGTGTGGAAGTTGCGGCCGCGCATCTCGATGATGGAGCAAAAGCCGCAATCGAAGGTGCAGCCGCGCGAGGTCTCGATCACGTCGACCTGTCGTCCCATCATGGTGTAACCGGCCAGCACACGAGCATCGCGCCTAGGCGGCTTAATCTCATCGCCATCCAGGCTGTGCACCGGACGAGGCAGGTTTTCATGCCATCCATCTTCCGCGCGATAACTAAGACCAAGAATGGTGCGGAATTCCTGTTTGCTCTCGAGGGCCCGCAGCAGCTCCCGAAACGTGAGCTCACCTTCACCGCGAACGATGAAATCGATGCCACTGTCTTCGCCCATATAAGATTGCGGCGCGAGGCTGGGATCGTAACCACCGACCGCGACAACGATGTTTGGGCGCAGCGACCGAATGAGAGACACAATTCGCAAAGCCGTCTTTCGCTGGAAAGTCATGACCGAGAGCCCGACGACATCAGGAGCGTATTCCTGAAGCAGCCGCTCAACGGTTTCGCGTACTTTGCCCTGAACGAGGATCAGGTCCGCGACAGCTACGTTGTGCTGCGGTTCGACGTTGGCGGCCAGCGAGCAGAGCGCACCGTTAGGCATGCGCACCGCGACCGTCGGCATGTGTTCGAACGAGTCGGGCATCGATAGCAATAGGATATTCATCAGAAAAATTTCCCCGATGGCAGCTTACCCACGATCAGCCGTTGGGCTGATTGGAATACATGCTACACCGAATTCGACCGGCCGGTCTCATCGATAGTTCTCCGGGGTATCTGACTTGTTGAGGGGTATTGAATCGGAATTGAACATCGCCGCTACGTGTTGAGGTGCGAAAGAAAGCCGGCCTTGTCCCTATTGCGGCGCAACCAGCAACGTCGATTGGCCCACCCAGACCCGGTTGCTCAAGCGCACCGCAAGTCCAGGAAGCCGGCCATGTAAGCGCGCCTTCGCCTCGTTATACGGGCCCACAAAGCGGACGCCGTAGGGCAGGTGGGCATAGATGCGACGAAGCCATGCCAGGGTGCGACTGACGGCGGCCTTGTCGCGATCGTCGTGGGTCAATTGGAATTCGTCGCGCAGACGAGGCGGCAGAATTTCGATAGTGAGGGAGCGATACCATGCAGGAGGAGGTATCATGAGCCCCGCTCCTTGCTGCAAGCGCTGGGCAAATTGGCGCGTCGATGGGCTCACGCCGAGCACATCGGAGCGCAGCATGGCATCCATATAGGCGTTAAATTCAGCATGGCTCGGCGGAAGATATTGGGGAGCGATGCCGAAGAGCGCAGCCATCCGAATGCTCTCGACAACATACTGCTCGCGCTCCGGATCAGCGAGCGGCGGCAGCAGAAGTTCGTAGGCGATCAAGGCGCTGTCGACGAGGGTCGCGTAGACCCAGCATAAAGCGGAGGCTTCATTCGCCTCATAAGAAGAACCTTTAGCGAAACTGCCGGCGCCTTCCGCCAGAACCCCTCGGATCATACTGTGCAGCCGGTGCAGCTGACGTGCGGCGGTGAATGCTTGCTCTGCCGTGCCGAAAATCATGGTGAAGATGACGCGGAAGGTATTGTGGAAGCGGACGATGGGATCGTTCAGAGTACGGGAGTGTTGGGCGATGGCAGTTGCAACCCAAGGGTGAGCCAATTGCAACAGCGCGGCGCGACCCGCGGCCAGAAAGAGCGCCGATTCACGGTTGATCTTCCAGCTAATGGAGTCGGGACCGAAAAGTCCTTCCCGGGGCTTGGCGACAGAATCCTTCAGACCGGACAGCAGCTGTTCCAGATCGCTCGCCGATACGGGCCGCAGGGACATACTTCATCCTACCGCTGATCACGGTTACAAGAACGACCCAACTGCACGGATGCTTGGCTGGCAGACCAGTAGGAACGGCTTACTCAGGAGGGTCTGTCAGTACCACTAGTGTCATTGGCATCTCGGAAGGAAACCTTAGCGCCGTTCTATCTTCATCCGCTTGGCAACCGATCAGATCCTGCATCTCGACCCTGCCGCCTGGCTTCTGGCACCGATTGCCTGGCTGACCAGCCCTATTTTGGGGGTGTACTCCAGGCATCTGGAGTGGTATTTTGACGGGGACACTTTCAAAGTTGCGCGACAACGAAACTGTCGCTTAGCGATTTTGAACCGGGCGAAACATTAGTCTGCAGTTCCTGTTCCTACGCACGTAGTTCGCTACGTGCATAGCTGGAACATCTCAGGGGCGAAAATTCAAATGAAGAGAAACTCTAATCAGAGCTTTGCCGATTATGAGCGCCAGGCGGCGATCTTCAAAGCACTGGCAAACCCGACGCGGCTTCACCTGGTGGAGTTGCTCGGCAAGAAAGAACGCTGGGCCTCCGAGCTTCAGGAGGGCCTGGGCATCTCTAAGGCTAACCTCTCGCAACATCTCTCAATCCTCAAGGCCGCTGGCGTGGTGGCGACGCAGCGGGAAGGCAAGCAACTGTATTGCGGTATCGCGATGCCCGAGGTGAAGACGGCGACCATAACCCTGCGCAATATGACAAAAGCTGTATCGCGCGCCAGTCGCCGCGCGTAGCTGTCAGATTCAAGCTGCAAAAAGAAAACCGGCCGCTTGCGCGGCCGGTCTTTTATTTATTGGCGGCGTTCTTAATCGCCGTAGACTGCTTCCTTCTCTTCGGTCGCCGGGGCGGGCTTGATGCCGCCGATCTGACCTAGCGGAACGAAGCCGTCCTGGCTGACCGGTTTCTCGCCCAGCACGTGCTCTTTGTAAAGCGCCATCATGCGCGCCTTCTCGGCTTCAGCCTTGACCTTCTCATCGCGTGCCTTGAACTTCTCCTGACGCGCGTTCTTGGCGATGCCCAGCTTGTCGAGCGTGTCGTTGGCCTTGGCCTGTACGTGCTCGTCTACCAGGTTCAAGGTGTGCGAGGTGGTCTCGAGGCCGACCTTCTTGCCGCCGGCGAAGATCTCGTGACGCCCGTGCTCCTCGTACCATTTGGTGAGGGTGGCCGTCATGTGCATCTTCTCGACGATGTTGCGCCATCCCACGCCTGTGTTGTAAGCGCAGAAGCTGATCTCGCCTTCCTGCGTGGCGTAAGGGATGATGCACTGCTCGGTGCGGCGGAAGTCGTAGTTGAACAGGTCCTGGAACCACATGCCTGCGACGAACAGGAAGTTCCAGCGATCGCGCCGGCGCTTCTGAATGTCAGTCTCGGTGCGGTCTCCGCTGACCTTGCCATAGTCCTTGCCGGTCGCGCCGAAGGTCTTGTCAAACTTCTTCAGCAGATCGGTGAACTTGAAATGCGTCGGCGATTTGAAGGGGTCGTAGTTCTTCAGCAGCGCCAGAGTCATGCCGGCAATCGACATCCACTTGCCGCGGGCGGCGTCGTTCACCTTCGCAATGTCCTTCGCGATAGTGTCACCGTTCAGGAAGGCCGTGACCGGAACCGCTTCCTTGGTTTCCTTGTCGATCATGACGGCCATGCCTACGCCGCAATTCGGGTGGCAGCCGCAGCTCAGCGAACCCCAATCCTTGTCAGGGCCGTGAACCAGGTCGGCCCAATCGGAGAAGGTGCTCATGAACGAGATCGGGAACCAATCGCGGGTGGGCTCGCCCAAGCCTGTCTGGTTCTTTACGTCGTGCGCCAGATGGGACAGCGTGTAGCGCTGTGCCGCGCGGCGCTCGTCGGTGATGGCCTCGTCGCGGCCGGTAAACGAAACGGGCTGGAAGGAGAGGAACGAGATGCGCTTGGGGTTATCGAGCGCGAACTGGATGATGCGGCCAACCTGCTCGTTGTTCAGGTCGTTGACGATGGTCACAACCGGCACAATCTCGACGCCGGCCTTGTGCAGGTTTTCGATGGCCTGTAGTTTCACGTCGAACAGGTTGCCAACCAGGCGGTGCGAGTTGGCAGCGTTGCCGATACCGTCGAACTGCAGGTAAGCATAGCGCAGACCGGCTTCCGCGGCCTGCTTGGCGAACTCGAAGCTCTTCGCGAACTCGATGCCGTTGGTCGCAGCCTGCACGCTGTTGTAGCCAACCTTACGAGCGTAGGCAACTGCGTCAAGGAAGTACGGAGACAACGTGGGCTCACCACCGGAGAACTGCACCGACATTTGGCGGCGCGGCTTGATAGTGATGGCGTTGTCGAGCATCGTCTTGATCTCATCCCAGGTCAATTCGTGGACGAAGCCAACCTGGTTGGCGTCCATGAAGCAGGGATCGCACATCATGTTGCAGCGATTGGTGAGATCGATGGTCAGCACCGATCCGCGGCCGTGCAGCACCGTACTGGAGCCGTGATGATGCAGCTTCTCGTCGTTGTGGGCGCGGATGTCGCGGCCCGGGAAGACCTCTTCCAGGTGCTTGAAGAACGCAGTATCCATGGCCATCACGTCTTCGAAGTGACCGTGAATGGGGCAATCCTTCACCATCAGGATCTTGCCGTCGCGCTCGATGATCGTGGCCTTGATCTCGCCGGCCTTCTCGTTCATTAGCACTTCGACGGGCAGCTTGCCGTCGATGATCTGCTGGCGGATTTCCGGAACGCACTTGGGGCACAGAGAATCGGTGGCGCGCGGCCAGCCGAGTGGTGGCTTGGACTTCTGATACGACTTCAACAGTGGCTTATCCGACCACTTGGGCGTAAACGAAGGATTGGGGTTGATACTGTTCAGTTTGTCGAAAACGGTCCATGCGCCCTTGGCAGCAACAGTGACAGCTTTTTCAACATACTTAATCGGCTTATGCATTTACGCCTCTCAGGTGAAATGAGTGGTGTCCCCTCATGGGACTGGAGCCACACTTCCTTGCATTTATAGGGTAATAACCGCAGCTCGAAGGCGTAAAGCAGGATGGGCCGAACGGGATGAATTGGCGCTTCAGCGGGTTAATCTCACATTGAACGGTGACCCCGGTCACAGGCCTATGTTATTGAAAAGGCGAGCTCTGAGCCAGGAAACGCGACGGCGGCAAATGGAGGTTTTGGCCGGTTAATCCATCTTCCAGCGGTATGCGCCCGGCTGTGGCAGACCGATGTGCGCCAGCACGCGATTGGCGAACTCGCGGGCAATCTCGTCGGTTGACTGCGGGTGGAAGTAGAAGGCAGGGATCAGCGGGTAGATGACTGCTCCCGCGTCGGCTGCGAGCGTCATGTTGCGCAGGTGAATGCGGTTAAACGGTGTCTCCCGAACACAGAGAATCAGCGGCCGCCGCTCCTTCAGGCAAACATCGGCCGCGCGTTCGATGAGATGAATAGCCATGCCATTGGCGATGCGAGCCAGAGTACCCATGCTGCATGGCATGACGATCATGGCATCGCCGTCGTACGATCCGCTGGCAACGTTCGCGCCGATGTCATCGTTATTTTGTTGCTGGATCTTGGTGGCGCTGCGTGCCAACAGTTTGGTGACGACCTCGTTCCGGCCGGAAATCCCGAGTTCCTCGGCCATCACGCGCAAACCGCTATCGGAGACGATCAGGTTGATGTTGCCGACTCGCTCGTCGCGTTCCAGGGTATCCAGCAGGTGCTTGGGAAAGATGGAGCCGCTGGCGCCCGTGATGGCAACGGTTAGGTTCCGATTTTTTGTGTTCGGTGACGTCATCTACGGAAGTGACCTGACTCAGATTGTCGGTGAGATTCGGTCCCGCCACTTCATCGTAACATCCGATTCTGGAGTCGGCCGTCGCGGTGCTCAGCTGCACGGATCACCCAACGATATACTTTTCACTCAGGTCGCGTTAGTCAACCATGAACGCCAAATCCCTCAAACAGCTTTTTGACGATGTCCGGCGGGGCAAGCTCTCGTCCGATGAGGCGGTGCAGAAGCTGCGGCACATGCCGTTTGAAGATCTAGGATTTGCCAACGTCGATCACCATCGCGCCTTGCGCGTCGGCATGCCGGAGGTGATCTTTGGTCATGGCAAAGCTCCTGAGCACCTGGCGGAGATCTTCAGCCGGCTGGCGAAACGCGGCAATAATGTGCTGGCCACTCGGGTCTCTCCGGAACAGATTCGCGCGGTCAAACGCAAGCTTCGCAAAGTAGAGGTTCATCAACTGGCTCGCGCCATCACTTTGACGCGCGACGAGACACTGCATGGCAAAGGAACCGTCGTCGTTGTTTCGGCCGGTACCAGCGACATTCCGGTCGCGGAAGAGGCGGTTGTCACGGCGCAGATCATGGGCAACGAGGTGCAGCATGTCTACGATGTCGGCGTCGCCGGAATTCATCGGCTACTGGCGCGACGCGATGTGTTAACCGAGGCGCGAGTGATCGTCGTGTGTGCCGGCATGGAGGGAGCGCTGCCCAGCGTAGTCGGCGGGCTGGTTGGAGTGCCGGTGATTGCCGTACCGACCAGCGTGGGATACGGGGCCTCCTACCAGGGGATCGCCGCGCTGCTGGGGATGCTGAACTCGTGCGCGTCGAACGTCACGGTGGTCAACATCGACAATGGCTTTGGCGCTGGGTATGTGGCATCGATTATCAATCGGTTGGAATAAGATCCTTCCGTGGCGATAACCGCACCTCCTTCGACTACGCGTTCGCCCGCCACAAACACAGCGGTGGAAAGAAGGCGAACGCTGGCTGAGGACGACGATTCGTTTTGTTGGCGCTGAGTACAACAAATAGCGGTACAACAAAAAGCGGCAGGATTTTCATCCCACCGCTCATGCTAAGTGCTAACTGCTAGATGCTTCCTTACAACAAAGCCTCATTCCAGTTCTGCAGGAATTTCTTCACCTCATCCATGAACTGGTCGGCCACCGCGCCGTCGATGACCCGGTGATCGTAGCCGATGCTTAAGTGCATCATCGAGCGGATAGCGATGGTGTCGTTACCTTCCTTGTCGGTCAAGACGACCGGCTTCTTTTTGATACCGCCGACACCCAAGATCGCCAGCTGGGGCTGATTGATAATTGGCAAACCGAACTCGGCTCCGAAGATACCGGGATTGGTGATGGTGAACGTGCCGCCCTGAACCTCTTCCGGCTTCAGCTTTTTAGTGCGAGCACGCTCGCCCAGATCGCTGATGGCGCGCTGCAGGCCGACGAAGCTGCGCTCCTCGGCGTTCTTGACGACCGGCACGATCAATCCCCAATCCAGCGCGACGGCGATGCCGAGGTTGATGGTCGGGTGATAGTGGATGTTCTCGCCCTCCATCGACGAATTGATGATCGGCCACTTGCGAATGGCGTGAATGACCGCGCGGGCGAAGAACGGAGTGTAGGTCAGCTTGTTGCCGGTCGCCTGCTCGAACTTGCCCTTCATGCTCTCGCGCAGTTTGACGATCTTGGTTACGTCGACCTCGAAGATGCCATGGACGTGAGCGCTGGTACGCTTCGACATCACCATGTGCTCGGCGATCTTCTTGCGCATGGTCGTCATCGGCACAACTTCGCCGGGCGTAACTCCGCCCACAGGCTGTAACGGCGCAGTCACGGCAGGCATAGCTGGAGCCGATGGCGCAGGCGCAGGTTGCGCAGCCGGAGGCGCGTAAGACGGTGCGACTGGAGCAGTCGCAGGCGCCCCGGCAGCGTGCTTCGCGATGAACGACTCGATGTCTTCCTTAGTGATGCGGCCGCCAAGACCTGTTCCCGGAACCTTGGCCAGATCGACGTTGTTCTCTTTGGCAATACGGCGTACCAGAGGGCTGGAGCGCACGCGATCCTGATCTCCGCCCTCGGAGCTCTCTTGCACGCTTCCCTGCTGTTGCCGTTCCAGACCTTCCTTCTCGTCCTTGGAAAGATCCGCCGGAATATTCTGAGTGGCTTTCGGAGCTTCGGTCTTCGGAGGCGCAGCCTGAGCGCCATCTCCCGAGGCAGCAGGCTTTGCTGTTTGAGCGGCAGGAGCCGGCGCACTGGCAGCAGCACCCTCTTCCGCGATGGTGCCGACCACGGTATTCACCTGCACCGTCGCTCCGGCCTGGACTTTGATGTCCTGCAACGTACCGGAAGCCGGCGCGGGTATCTCCGCGTCAACCTTGTCGGTGGAGATTTCGAATAGCGGCTCGTCGCGCTGTACTTTTTCGCCGGGCTGCTTCAGCCATTTGGTAATGGTTCCTTCAAAGATCGATTCCCCCATCTGGGGCATGATGACATCTGTCGGCATAGTTTCCTTCCAAGGAATTTCTTGCTGGAACTGAGCGCTGCAGCAAACCTTCGATTATATCGCGGAATCGAGCCTATACCGTTCCTTCACCGGCACGAACTCACGCGCGCCGATCATCCGGCTGGCAGGGGAGGCTTGCATACTTTCATGACAACCAATTGGATGAACCAACTTGCGGAAAAGACCCTGTGAAGCGCAAACAGTGCGGATCACCGCGATGAGGAGGCAGCTGAAACCATAATCTGCCGGTTGGGGATGTCGACGGTAAGCGTCTTGCCGGACCAGAAATCCACGCCGACCACACAGTCATAGATAATGTCGACGAATGAGACCTTGGGATGCTGAATTTCGATCTTCGGCGACGACGCCAGCGCGATCCCCGGCACCCTGGCGTCATAGCGAATCTCGGAGCCTCCTGCAATGGTGCGTTTTTCGACTTTGCGAACGTCTTTATCATCCG
>Ga0210391_10005766_pt1 | contig 10191 bp, 12 predicted proteins | sample IncBWC12OmetaG_FD_160573 | JGI IMG/M metagenome (GOLD analysis project Ga0210391, IMG submission 160573) | Forest soil microbial communities from Barre Woods Harvard Forest LTER site, Petersham, Massachusetts, United States - Inc-BW-C-12-O ...
CTGGGCGCCGACGTGAATCCTGACTACGTCCCGATGGATCTGGTGACGCAGGACCAGAAGCGCGCTGATGTGTGGATCGCCGAACTCCAACTCTATGTGCGCGACGGCAACATGCCACAGCTGGAAGTCATGTGGCTACCGATGGACCACCTGGCCGCCGGCCGGCCGGGCAAGTGCACGCCGCGCGCTTGCATGGCCGACAACGACCTCGCTCTTGGGCGGATCGTGCAGGCGCTCTCGCACAGTCCGTATTGGAAGGATACGGTAATCTTCGTCGTTGAGGACGACGCGCAGGCAGGGCCCGACCACACCGATTCGCACCGCGCGCCGTTTTACGCCATCTCGGCCTACAACCGGTCGGGCACCGTACATCGCTTCATCAACACGACGGACGTGGTTGCGGCGATCGAGGACATCCTCGGCATGGGGCGGCTCTCGAAGTTCGATTACTTCAGCCGGTCCCTGGCAGACATCTTCGCACCGGCGCCCGACCCGACACCTTATGACCCAATCGTCCCCAGGCAAGATTTGAGTGAAAAGAATCCGCAGAATACTGCAGCTGCGCGCATGTCGGAGGGGCTAGATCTCAGCGCGCCCGATCGGGTGGACGATCAGCTCTACAACCGAATTCTTTGGTTGATGTTGAAGGGCGACATTCCGCCACCGGTTGCACAGAGCCACGCGGCTCTACATGCGCTGCAATCGAGCAAATGATAATGAGCCGTCAGGTCTCATTGGCCACAACCTGGACAGGAGAGATGGCCCTCCTAAGAGGCCAGAGGGGAACTGTTCTGGTTCGTCTCTCGGATTAGTACCGGGAAGCGCGGTTCACAACGTTGACCAATGATCACCGATGTGGGCCAGATTGACGCAGTTCTTCCTTTCTTCCGCCCTGTACAAAAGAGAAAGCAGTTGAACCTGGCGAGTGGTTTTTGGAATTTCTATAACTTCCTTTCCAGGCATCTAGCGACCCCTCAGTGGGATGGCGACTTTGCGAAGAGAAAGAACAACAACACATTGGTCGCGGACCTTTAGAGCCTAACTTCGAATGCTGTACCGTACGCGTAGCTCCCTCCCTCTTGGGTGGTACTGTAGATATTCCCCGCCCCGTCGAGAATGAGGTCACCAAGGGGATAACCCCCTTCCAAGAGGGGAGCATTCGAATCGGCGGAGCAACACTTCGTTTCACTTCGCCCCGGAAGCGGGAGTCAACTTGAATAAAGTGTCGCAGCCGTTTCCGCCTTTCTGTGGTGCCCTATAGGTCTCCTTTTGCGTCGAATACGAGGCCAGCAGCCCCCGTGAGATCCGTTCCAAGAATAAAGATGTGCTGACCCATCTTGCCAATGCCAGCTCTATGACGCCGGAAATTTGCTCGGTCGCTGGTCGGCGCTCTGGCGTAGCGGCGGTCATGAGTGGGGATTCAATTTTGCCACGGATGGATGGCTTGGGTGCCCCCTACGAGCAGACGACCTTTGCGGGGTTTGACTGCCGGGGGAAGCAGAGCCGGGTTCCGGGTTCAAATGCAGGGCGAAGTGCCGCAGCCACCCAGAGCGCAAGATTCGTGGCGCGACTGGCTTTACCCGCCAAGACGTGAGCGCGACAGGTCGGCAACTATCGCTCAGACTTGTCGAAACACTGTGACCATGCGCACAGAAGTGCCATCGACAAACCCTCTACGAACCGTTCAACTTCTTCTACAGGCTTCTTCCCCAAGAAAAGGAAGAACGATGCTCCACGAACGTGGAAGCAAAGTCCTGGCAAAACTAACCAATGCCCGGTGCGAACTTGAAGATGCGTTGAACCTTTCAATTCCGACCGCACCATACGACGCTCTGGTGATTCCTGAGCCCCTACGCAACAAGCTCTCAGCCATGATTGACGATCTCAAGGGCGTGCTCGGCGAGATCGAAGGTTTGCAGTGATCGATGGATCATGGCTTCGGTCGCTGTGTGGGAAGGTCAGAGGAGAGGACTGAGATGTGGGTATTCACACGTTATGGATTCTATTCGATTGCCTGTGCTAGCAAGTCGGGTGGCTCACTAGACAATCAGTCTGTGATGGTCAGAGCCCGGTGTATCGCCCATTTGCGCAATCTACAGAAGCGCTTTCCTGCTCTCGCAGTCGGCAAAATTCTTGAATTGCCGAACCATGACTATCGCTATCGGCTGGTGATCCCGAAAGCGTCTTGGACTGCAATTATCGGTGAACTCGCCCAAGAGCAAGAGTGGTCGAACTTCAAGAATGAAGCTGCGAAATACCAAGGAAAGTCGGGTAGGGGATACGTTGACGCCTTGCACGATGTGTGGAATGTGATGCACCGACTGCAACAGGACGAGGATCGGTCGCAGCAGAGGCTCCTGTGGCATGAAATTGAACGAGGATGAGCCTCCGACTTCAATCGCAACGCATATGCAGCCTAATCCCGCAGCTGGAAGAAGCGCGGACGGCTGGTACGCTCGGCTCGCTTCTGACTCATATTGAGAAGGATCGCTCAACTGATGAAATAGTCGCCTTGTACAAGAAATTCGTTGATAAGCCGTTCATCACGTCCAGATTTCGGGCTGAGCACGTGCAGGCCATCACCCGAAAAGCCGTCCAGCTGATCCGTGACCCAGTAATCATTTTCCGGGGGACACTGCACAAACAACAGGTTGTCGACCAAGACACCGACAAACCTCTGGATCGATGGGTTATCTCCACTGTGGAGCCCGGTGGTCTCGTTCTGCGCCGAGACCAAGCACGTTCAGCTCGGTATTGGGGAATCGGATTCGATCTGAACTCGGATGGGAACAACAACCTGCTGGAAGAATATTTATTGCATTCGTCGGTTTGTGAATTAGTAAGTATGTTGCGCGATCTGGAGATCGTCGAGCCTCAGTTCCGCATGAAGAAATACGAAAGCAGCCACATCCTGCCTTCGGGTCGTGCCGCCGATTTCGAACAGCTATTGATCGATATACTCAATGAGCACGGTCTAAAAGCCCGTCACGCTCCTCTTGTGGAAGACCTGCTTGAGAAGACCGACGTTCGTGTGCACCTTGAGAGCGTGCATCGAAGGCGGGGCGCACGGGTACAGGTTACGGCCGCTTCTGATCCCCTTGCCTATCAGAGCAAGCTGGCAATGATTAATCGGCTGGAAGAAATAATCATACTGTCGCCAGCGTCGATTGCACGATTCGCCAGTGATACCGGTAAGGAGGTAGGGGTATCCACGTCGCATCGTTCGGCAACTGCTCTATTGAATGAGCAAGCAATAGCAATCCGCGACAGCCTGTTCGCCGCCTTAAATCGTCGCCAGAAAAGTCCGCTGGGACCGTTGGCGAGCGTTCCCAATGACTTGCGTACCGTCATCCGCGAATTTATCGAACTGGAGGCAATCCGTTCGACCGATGCACTGCGCGAGCGGGAAGTTCGAAAAGGCAAAATCCGCACTTGGAGCGGGTTACTCAAAAAATGATATTAGCCGTATTTCGCCAATCACTCACCGCGACCGACCCACCAGCGAAGCTTACGCTCGCCCTCGCTGGATTATGGTGGGACGGCAAGGACGATTGGACGCTGCCCACGAGTCTGCACAGCAGAACAAAGGCCCCGAGGGTAGTTGGGTTCATGCTTACCTGCATCTAAAGGAAGTCGATCAGGACAACGCTGACTATTGGTATGGCCGGGCGGAAAGCCTGTTTGCCGAAAGCTATTGGATGCGGAATGGCTCAGCATCGTGAGGGATTTGCTCGGCTAGATCGTTGCTGCGGTGCAGTGGGCAAAGCCGATCATGCGCAAGTTTGATAATCTGTTCGGATGAGGCACCCTTTTTCTTCCTCAGTGCCCTTGGCGTAAAGTAGTCAAAGTGTCTGGTTTCCTGCCATGTTGACCGAGGGCGTATGGGCTGAAGTCCAAGTCGGCAAAGAACACCTGCGGCTCTTCTCGGAGAACAATGCTCAGGGTACACAGGCGTCCGTCTACAACGTCAACACGAAGAGTTGGATTGCACCCTCCGAAGAAGTTGAAGATATCGAGGAGGGCAAGGAAAGAACATCAGAGCACGCGCGTGCATATCTTAAGCAAGTGGCAAACTCAGAACTGCCGCCGTTGGAGTGGAAGACATCCCGCTCACGGTAGCACGTCAGGAGGCTCGATATCCGAATAACTTTCGGCACTCAGGTCTCAAAAGCTTGCCGAAGACGGGAACGCCGCCCTTTTCAAGGACGAATTTGCATTCGATGACACAGGCAGGGCGCACGAACCTTTTTTCACCATTCTTGTGCACCGTCGTATGGTCTGCAGCGGACCCAGATTTCGAAATGAAATTACCAGCCCCATAAAATCCTCAAGTCTGCCCTGCCGACGCTATGAACCTCGTGGCTGGGTAGCGTGAATCAAGCCGCCAGTCGGTGCCGCCACAGTGAACCTTACCGCGGGTGCTTACGGACCTTGGTATTGTGCGCCTGGCCGCGAGGACACTACTTGGGAGCGGAAAGTCGGCTTCGGGGGAGCGTGGACTGGAAGCATTTCTCCGAGATGACGACTACACGCTCTTGTGGTTGGAAGACTCACGGGGCAGCCGCTCGGCTTCGAATTGTCAAGAGCGCTATTCTGAGGCCTTGCCGTGAAGGGTGTCTGCCAACGCCCTCGCTTGCCGTACCAGGTCCGGCAGCCGTGCCACGAGAAGATCCGACGTCTCATACTGATGTACGCCGAGGACCCAAGGGTATGCCTCAAGGTCACGGGCCATCGAGTATCCAGTCGCACCACTCTTCCGGAATAGTAATACCGGCGTTGTTCTTAGAAACGGAACCGTTGTTGCTAGTTCGTGGGGAACACTGCTCGGGTCAGTCAAGTCTGCGACAACGAACCGCGCCAGCCGCGCGAGAGTCTCAACTGTTCCCGTTGTGTCCTTAGCGGAAGGTCCTTCAAAGTCGAAGATCAAAGGCATGAATCCGAGGTCTTTAAGGGCAGAGCGAACCGCCTCCAGGACTGCCTTCCGGTCTTCTCTAAAATTTCCCAACACCAGCACAAGTCGGCTGGTTACCGTATCGATCAAGTCGCGGGCGTGTTCCTCCCGGATGAGGAAGTATATGAGCTGAGCGAGCGCCAGACTATCAGTTCTCACGTAGGGTTCTTCAAATGGAGTCACGCGCAAGCCGGTTTCATCGGCTGGTGTCCCCGTGATGCTCCAGACTGAGATACCGTAGACGTCTGAATAGCCGAGGTCAGTGCCCTCCACGTTAGTCCGAACAAAAACTGATGCAGACAGGTCCGCACCACGCAAATCGGCACGACTCAAGTCGGTACCAATGAATCTGGCTGATGAGAGATCGGCACGATGGAGGTTTGCAGCTCTGAGCGTCGCATCAGAAAAGTCCGCTCCTTGGCATGCGGCCTTGATCAGATCAGCACCATCTAAGTTAGCACGACGCAGGTCAGCGGCGCGTAGATTGAGCGGCATCACATCGTATCCGACGATTTCGTTGTATATGAACGGCCAAGAGGAGCCCTGGGGTATGAGCCCTTGCGCGTCTGCCCTGCGAAGTGCTGGCAACAGCCCGAACTCCAGGTTGCGCAGATCAGCACCAGAAAGGTCGATCAATTCTCTGGGGTGTTCGATACGCCAACTATTCCAGACCTCAAGGCCCTCGCGAAGAATAGAGAGTTGTTTTGTGTTCGCCAACGGTAGATCCTCTTCCGTTCATGCTGCGACCGAACCAACAGGTCAACCCGATCGCCGCCACTCCATCGCACAACTTCCCCGAACTATCCGGTCGATCTGGGAAGTGCCACAACGGCTACAAGGCCCCACTGCCCGATCCATTGTACGTTTATTGTGCGAAAATATTTTCGCACTGTGATCGAGTCAGGGCTCATTCCAAGCCGAGCATCCACAATTTCCCGTTCTTTGAAGAAGGCTTGCAACTTCGACCAGTCCCACAGACAGCTCGGCTCACCTTCGCCTATGCAGATTATCAGGACCGATGCCGGGCATTAACGTACAGATGCGATAGTCTCGTTCGACTGGTAGCGTTGGAGCGACGAAAACCGCAGCAAATACGGACAGGCAGATTCGCCACCTAAGCTGTGACCTCATGCGGACTGTCTCTCACCGGGGTCTCAGGGAGAGGGACAGAAACTAGAAGCCGTCTGTCTGCGGCAGCACGGGCGAGGATCGCGGCTGCCCAGAGAGCGCGATGGGCGAAGGTGCGCAGCAATGGCGGGCACAAGCAGAACGTCGTCAGCATGCCCAAGAGGAAAACGATGTCGCCAGCGGCCCCCAGGAAGATCGCGGCAGCACAACGAGCGCGGTGGGCGAAAGTGAAGGCTGCGCAGAAAAGTCCGCGCAAGAATGCACTTTGGTTCGAGACGGAAACATAGTTGGGGTCGCTTTCGCTTGACGTCGTTGCGTTCCCGTGCGTACCTTGCACGAAGTGACGATCAAGATTGGACAGATCGAAACGATTCTCCGGTATCCGGTAAAATCCATGCGCGGCGAGCCGCTAGATAACACCGTGCTGGGCTGGCACGGTCTTGATGGCGATAGGCGACTCGCGTTTCGTCGGCTGGACAAGCGCGACGGTTTCCCTTGGCTGACCGCGAGCAAGCTCCCCGACCTCATCCTCTTCACTCCGCAGCGGAGTAAAGACGCAAACGGCGACGCGCTGCCGACATACGTTCTTACACCGGAGGGGAAAGAGCTACCCTTGTTCGGAGAAGCACTAGCCGCAGAGGTCGGGCGGCGCAACGGTGCCCACGTGGAGATGATGCAGTTGAAGCACGGTATTTTCGACGAGGCGAGCGTCTCCGTGATCACCTCCGATACAGTTCGCGAGGTCTGCCGACTCGCTGGGAGGGGCGCAGATGTCCGGCGATTTCGTCCGAATATCGTTGTCCGATCCACCCGTGCCGTCCCTTTTGAGGAAGATGAGTGGGTCGGCGGTGTGCTCACTTTCGGTGACGGGGACGATGCACCCGCCGTCGCCGTGACGATGCGAGACGTTCGGTGCGCGATGGTGAACATTGATCCTGACAACGGGAGCATTTCCCCCGAAGTGCTGAAAGCAGCGGTTCGCGCCAACGAGACCAACGCGGGAATATATGGCACTGTCACGCGCATCGGGCAACTGGCTATCGGGCAGACTGTCGTTCTTCACCCGTCCGAAATTCCCTAGCGCCGCTACCAGCGAAGTTCTCGCTCACAAAGCTAAACGGCGACTGCGAGGAGATCGCCAACCTGTCCACCGCATGCGGGCGTCGGCGGCGCAACTGGATAGGGTCTCGGTGAGCGGATGGAAGCGTGCTGGTCGGAAACGCATCAACGAGGACGATAAGAATGAGGCTCGAAAATGTACTCGATTTGTACTGCCGATCTCCGATTTGAGCGATTTTCGGTGTCTTCTACGGAAGGCAATCGGAGTCAAAACCCGCGCAGCTATTGATTTTCCTAGTGTTGTTCGGAAAGTTGAGTACGATCATCGCGGCGGTTGTAGTTAGGGGGTTTGATTAGAGCGCTACCTTGACACGGTCCCAATCCACCCATCGGCCATTGACTCTAAAGGGGTTAGATAGGGTTAGTAATGGGAGATGCCGGTATATTTGCCGGGATTTGGTACGCTTTTGGTACGCTCGGTCGGTGGGCCGCGGGCAAGACAATGGCGGGGTGCGGCCCCCGGCACGACCGTCCTGTAGTCCCCCTTTCCGGGGGGATTTCAACCACCGACCTTTGGGTTATGAGCCCAACAACACTAGTGTTTTCAACAACTTACAAGACGCAGGCGGCCCTTGAAAAGCCTTGTAAGTAGGGTTAAGGAATCCTTATTGGACAGTTAAAGGACAGTCGCATCCTGTCGATCATAACCTGTCAATATAGTTCTATTATGGAACTATATTGACAAAGGCCGGTATTGCTGCTGATACTAGGGACATGCGATCTCGAATTGATGAGCTGCTGCCGTTTGCCGAAGAAAACGAGGGTTTCGTGACAGCGGCGCAGGCCCGCAGCCTTGGCATCAAGGATTCAGTCCTGGCGCGTCTGACCCAACGGGGAAAACTTCAACGGGTGGCGCGCGGAGTGTATCGAATTCCTTACTTCCCGTCGGATCGCTTAGGGCAATATCGCGAAGCGATCCTGTGGGCGCGTGCTGACAGTGGGCCGAAAAAAATAGCCTTATCCCACGAGACCGCGTTGGCGGTCTATGGCATTTCTGATGCGAATCCGTCACGCGTACAGATCACAGTGCCGAAAAGTACCCGCCTCCGCCGCCGCCGTCCCAAGTGGGTGGAAATTCATCATGCTGATTTGCGAGCATCGGATATTGTCAATCGCGAAGGCCTTCCCGTGACCACGATCGAAAAAGCCATTTTCCAACTTTTGGAAGAAACTGGCCGTGTCGGATTGGCGCGAGGCGCTCTGAAAAATGCGCGCAAGCAAGGCTACATTAGCGCCGAGAAAGCCTCAGCGCTCACTCGCCGTCTCAATCGATACATACACGCGAAAGGGACACTAGAGGCGAACGTGGGGAAAGTTTAGCTCATGACTCCGAAGCAGATTGAGCGGTTGGAGAAGACTCTTGGACGTGTGGCTCGCGAGCAGGGTCTCGATCAGGAAAGGCTTCGCCGTTGGGTCTCGTTTCTCGCACTTTGCGGCGTTCTCGAGAGCGCCGTCGAGAAAGGTGTCATCGATATCTACTACCTGAAAGGCGGAGTCGCTATGGAACTGCGCTTCGCGCGGGCCGCGCGCACCACCAAAGATTTCGATCTTGGTCTTAGAGGCAACCGCGCGGAACGTATTCGGCGGCTTTCAGAAGTATTGCAGCTCAGCTTTGACGAGTTCACCTTCCGCCTGAAGCCCGAACAGCACGAGATGGAACTGGCAGACACTGTCCGGGTCGAAGTTGCCGTGGAATACAAAACACGGGCATGGCAGACCATTGAAGTGGATCTCGGTCCGGGCGAAGCACGCGAGGTAGACCTGGTGACGCCCGCCATTGAAGGTGTGGCGGAAATGGGCCTGCCCATCACCAACCAAGTACGTTGTCTTGGTATCAATGAGCAAGTGGCGCAGAAGCTTCATGCGTGCACCGGTCCTTAAAGGCAGGATCGCGCACGCGACATACTCGATATCCTCGTTGTCGATATGCTCGGCCAACTGGACCGCGTGCGCGCACGCGCGGCGACGGAGCGAATTTTCGGGGAGCGAAATACCCATTCGTTTCCACCGGAGACGATCATTCCTCCGGAGTGGACTGTAGAACTTGAAACTCTGGCCGCTGAGTTGGGATACCGTACGACGAAAGCGGCAGAAATTCAAAAAGAATTTACGAATTTAGTCGCGGCAATCGCCAGCGCCTGAGCCACGTCCTTCTTAATGATTTCCGACTTCGGAGGCCCTCAAGTGCCACCTCGCTATCTGGTACCCCGGCAAAGTCAGTTGAGAAGGGCCTCTGCCGCGTGAAGGCCGAGGGTCACTTTGAGGAGTTGCGTTGATTCTGCGAAAAGGCTCGACCGATCAGCTAGTTACAGGTGGTTTACCTTCGGTTCAAGCACATAGAATGAGTGTTCTGGGTCCGACAATAGTCCATTTAATCGGCCAAGCCACTCACTTCTGGTGCTCTCGTGCAACGATGCTGTGACGACCTTTAGCATTGCGTGTGGAATATGCGACTGGGGTCGACAACGCCGACAAGGGTTAGCGAGCGAGCCCGGCGTCGAAGCTTGTGCGGCGAATCTGCTAAAATCCACGACCTGGGGTTCATCGCCTGCAATCATCGGATGTCCGCTAACGCGAACCAGACGAACGGTTTGAGCCCGTGGGCAGAAGGAGACGGGACAGATGAAGGCATCCGTCCTGTTCGGGGCGGGCTGGGAGAACGATTCCGTAGAGGTGCTGTGGCGAGACACGGGACGTGTCTTCTGCAGATTCTGGCGGAACGACTCTGAGGGTGAGAAGCACGCGTTCATACCCATCCCTGCCGTTGAGCGTCCGACCCTGGAGAGCGTCAATCGGCTCACGCGTGAACACGAACTTAAGAGTTACCTGGACAGCGCTTGGGCACTGCGGTCGCTGGAATTGGTGCGCGAGCGCGGACAGACGATGCTCGTGGTCGATTACACAGGAGGCGAGCCGCTCGATCGCTTTGTCCGGCAGCCGATGGAGATCGGACAATTCCTCCGACTCGCTGTCCCGTTGTCTCGCGCAGTTGG
>Ga0210391_10005768_pt1 | contig 10188 bp, 8 predicted proteins | sample IncBWC12OmetaG_FD_160573 | JGI IMG/M metagenome (GOLD analysis project Ga0210391, IMG submission 160573) | Forest soil microbial communities from Barre Woods Harvard Forest LTER site, Petersham, Massachusetts, United States - Inc-BW-C-12-O ...
GAGCAGGAGAAAGAAATATGGACCGTAGATTTCTAACCGTGTTGGGCGTGAGTTTACTCTTCGCGCTCGTGATATCGAGTGTGTTTTACCAGATGACAGCGCGCGCCGGCGGGTCGAAGAAGGTTGAACCGACGGACATGCGCGACATCGTCGTGGCGGCCCGTCCCCTATCGGTGGGCGTCACGGTGAAGCCGGCCGATATCAAGCTGAGCAAGATTCCGTCCGCGGCTTTCCCCAAGGGCGCTTTCGGAAAGGCGGAAGAGGTGATCGACCGGCCGGTGATCAGCAACGTTCTCATGGATGAGCCCATCCTGGATGGACGGTTGGCGGTGCGCGGCAGCGGACTGGGCCTCGCGCCCATCATCCCGGTCGGAATGCGAGCCGTCACGGTGCGCGTCAACGACGTCAGCGGTATTTCCGGGTTCGTGCTGCCGGGCATGCGAGTGGACATCCTGGTAACCGGACGCCCGCCGAGCTCGGATGGAACCATAACGGCCACGGCTCTCCAGAATATGCTGGTGCTATCAGCCGGCACCGCCATTCAAGCCGATGCCCGAGGGCAGGCCATCCAAGCCAGCACAGTTACTTTGCTGGCCACGCCTGAGCAGGCCGAAACTTTGACCCTGGCAAACAATGAGGGACGCATCCAGCTGGTGTTGAGAAACGGCAGCGACCAGACTATCGAGAAACCGCCGGGACGCGAAATCAGCGAACTGTATGGCCTGCATGTCCACAAGAAGCCAGTGGAAGCCGCCGCGCCGGCCAGGCCCAGAACGCGCGTCGTCAATGTGGTTGCCACGCCCCCTCCTCCGCCGCCGCCACCGCCCCCGGATCAGATCATCGTAATCCGTGGATCGCAGAAGAGTGTGGAAGTAGTTGGCGTTAACCGGCCAGCAGACGGGGGAAAGTAAATCATGCAAGTCATACAGCGAGTGTGCTTCGTTTCTTTTCTGGTGGTCTTCGCGGCGGCCAATTCGGCGCTCGCGCAAGGAGGCCCCGAGGACATCCGGTTGACGGTGGGAAAGAGTATCGTCATTGACTATCCAACCGATATTTCCCGAATCTCCACCAGCAATCCGGACATCGTGGACGCGTCGCCGGTAACGGCCCGAGAAATCCTGGTCCACGGCAAATCATTTGGAACCGTGACGCTGGTGGTCTGGAGCAAAGCCGGGCAGCGCAATTTCTACAACATCACCGTGGAGCAGAATCTGGAGCCGCTGCGGAAGCTGCTGAAGGAAACCTTCCCCAAAGAGGATATTCATGTCCAGTCTTCACGGGAATCTCTGTCTCTCACCGGAAGTGTCAGCAACAAAGACGTCGCGGAACGGGCCACTGCGCTGGCCACTCCCTTTGGAAAGACCATCGTCAACAATCTGCAGATTACCTCGACCGGAGCGGAGAAGCAGATTCTGTTGCGCGTGAAATTCGCGGAGCTTGATCGCACCGCATCCACGCAATTCGGCGTCAACTTGATCTCCACCGGAGCCGCCAACACGGTGGGCGGCGTCAGCACCGGCCAATTCCCCTCCCCTTCCCTTTCATCGGTGACGGGCCAGGCGGGCAGCAGTACACCCCAGACCAATTCTTTTACGATTTCCCAGGCCCTGAATATTTTCGCGTTTCGCAACGATCTGAACCTGGGCCTGTTCATCAAGGCCCTGCAGAGCCGCAACCTGCTGCAGATTTTGGCGGAACCGAATCTCGTTACAACCAACGGTAAAGAAGCCACGTTCCTGGTTGGCGGTGAATTTCCTATTCCGATACTGCAAGGCGGCGCCAATTCCGGCGCAGTTACTATTCAGTTCCGGGAGTTCGGAATCCGGCTGACCTTTAACCCGCTCATCACCGCAAACAATACCATCAGCATGCACGTCAAGCCGGAAGTGTCGTCGCTCGATTACACCAACGCAATCTCCTTTAACGGCTTCACTATCCCGGCGTTGTCGTCGAAGAAGATGGAAACCAATGTCGAGCTTGGCCCGGGGCAGAGTTTTGTGATTGCCGGCCTGCTGGACAATCAAGTGACGGAAACGGTTAACAAGATTCCGGGGCTCTCGAGCATCCCCATCCTGGGGAATCTGTTCAAGACCAAGGAAACCGACCGAAGCAACACGGAGTTGGTGGTTCTGGTTACACCGGAGATCTCGTTGCCGTTGCAGCCGGGCGAAGGTAAGACCCCGATCATGCCTCGCGAATTCATGATCACGCCGGCTAATCCGGTGGACCCCTACGCCACGCCTCACTCCGGCAAGAAGACCAACTAACTACACCATGGAGAAGCAGCGCATGGAGAGCATCCGATGACGGGGAAAGGGGCGGTCTTGACGGCTTTGTCGATAGTGCCGAACCGCGAGCTGGCGGGTCAATTCTCGCTGGCCGTCGAGCACACGCGCGCCTTTCAGATCGTAGCCGAGCTCAAACAGTATCCATCGCCACAGACTCTTGAAATGCGCCTGCGCCAGACCAAACCGGATGTCATCCTGCTGGATCTCGCCACTGATTTGGATGCCGCTTGCGAGCTCATCCGATCGGTTCTCGCGCTCAACCATCCGACGCACGTGGTGGGGCTGCATGTCCGCAACGATTCCGATGCCATCCTGCGCTCCCTGCGCATGGGCGCTACTGAGTTTCTGTACGCTCCTTTCGACGCTCAGATCCAAACCGAAGCAATCACTCGCCTGCGCCGGTTGCTGCAGCCCGGTCCGGCCGAAGATGTTCAGCCCGGGAGCTTGATCGTGTTTAGCAGCGTCAAGCCCGGATCCGGAGCTTCCACTTTGGCGGCGCAGACCGCATTTGCGCTGCGAAGAACCACTTCCCAACGCGTACTTCTGGCGGACTTCGATTTGATGGGCGGGATCATTGGTTTCTATCTGAAGCTGACCAATACCAAATCCCTGTTGGATGCGCTTCAATTCGCCGACCATCCGATTGACACACCCTGGCCCTCGCTGGTGGCTACCTCCGATGGCGTGGACATCCTTCCCGCTCCCGAGACCCCGCACACCGGCGCGATAGACCAAGCACGGTTACACGCGGTTTTGGAACACGCGCGCATGAACTACGACTGGATTGTCATCGACCTTCCAGTGGTTTTTCAGCGCTTGAGCTTGATGACCATTTCTGAATCGGATCACGCTTTCCTGGTCTCTACTTCCGAGCTGCCGAGCCTGCATCTGGCTCGCAAGGCGGTCAATCTGCTGGACCAACTGGGCTTTCCGAAAGACCGTTTCCAGATCATGGTGAACCGCATCAACCGGCGGGATGACATCGGCGGGTCCGATATTGAGAAGTTGTTCAATTGTTCGGTGAACTCGCGCATCCCGAATGACTATTTTTCCCTGCATCGCGCAGTCACGCTGGGCCAGCCGGTGGACGGCCATTGCGAGCTCGGAAAAGCGATTGAAGGACTGGCCGGACGCCTGTCGGGACTCGCCGATTCAAAGACGTTACTTTCTGCAGTTCAGTAAAGAGAAATCATGTTTCCGAATCTAGAGACAAAATCGACGCCGCAAGTAAGCTGGGAGCAGCGCCTTTTGAAGAACGGCGGCAAATCCAAAGGGGCGCTCAAGCCTGAATACCAGGAGCTGAAGTTCACCCTGCACCGCAAGCTGGTGGACAAAATCAACCTGGAGGCGCTCGCCACCATCGATAACCAGCGCGTGCGCAGTGAGGTGCGCCAGGCTCTCATTTCTCTGATCGACTCCGAGCCAACTCTTCTAAGTTCACTTGAAAAGCAGCAAATCTGCGACGAAGTGCTGGACGAGGTCTTCGGTCTTGGGCCGCTCGAGCCCTTGCTGCAGGATCCCACCATCTCCGACATCCTGGTCAACACGCACCGGGCAGTCTACGTGGAACGGAAGGGCTTGCTGGAGCTGACGTCGGTAAACTTTCGCGACAGCCAACACCTATTGCGGATCATTGACAAAATCGTTTCGCAGGTAGGCCGGCGCGTGGATGAATCGACGCCCATGGTAGACGCCAGGTTGAGCGACGGATCGCGCGTGAACGCCATTATTCCTCCATTAGCGGTGGATGGCCCGATACTATCGATTCGCCGTTTCAGCACCGACAAGTTGATGCCCGCGGATCTGGTGGACCGCATGGCCATGACGCCCGGCATGATGGAGTTGCTCGAAGCGGCGGTAAAGGCCAAGCTGAACATCATCATCGCTGGTGGTACCGGCGCCGGAAAAACTACCTTGCTGAACGCGCTCTCGGCGTTCATCTCGCCGAAAGAGCGCATCGTCACCATCGAGGACGCCGCCGAGCTGCAGCTCAAGCAGCCGCACGTGGTTCGACTGGAGACACGGCCTCCCAACTTGGAAGGCAACGGGGCGGTCCGGCAGCGCGAGCTGCTGGTGAATAGCTTGCGTATGCGTCCGGACCGCATCGTAGTCGGCGAGGTCCGCGGCGAAGAAGCGCTGGACATGTTGCAAGCCATGAACACTGGCCACGATGGTTCTTTGACTACCGTCCATGCCAACAGTCCCCGGGATGCGGTTTCGAGGTTAGAGGTCATGGTGGCGCTGGCCAACTCCAACATGCAATTGACGTCCATCCGGCAGCAAATCGCCAGCGCGGTCCATTTGCTGGTGCAGGCTTCCCGGCAAAGCGACGGCTCGCGGCGCGTGGTAAATCTTACCGAGGTAACAGGCATGGAAGGCGACGTGGTGACGCTGCAGGACATCTTCGTCTTCGAAAAACGCGGTTTAAATCCGGACGGGCGCGTGGTGGGCCGTTTTGCCGCCACCGGCATTCGTCCCAAGTTCTACGAGAAGTTGCTGGCGGCGGGCATCCGGCTCCGTGCCGATCTGTTTGACGAGGTACTGGAGGTCTGATGCCATGACTTTTGTCATAATCGCCATCGCCGTTTGGGTTTGCGCACTGGTCATCTGGTGGGTATGTTCGAACGCGTTTCGCCATTCCGATCTGGACAAGCTCAAGAGCCGGTTGCTCGGTACCAATAAGGCTAAGAAGACAAAAGCCGTGGGCCAGAACGCTTCCTTGATTCAAACCGAGGAAAAGGGCGGCCTACTCGCCACGCGGCTGCTCAAGCGGTACCAGCTTCAGACCAAGTTTCAAGAAATGTTGGAGCAGGCCGGTATGCGCTGGAGCACGCATCGGCTGGTGAACACCTGCCTGGTTGCCTGTGTGGTGGGCTGGGCCCTGGCCTGGATGCTGTTGCCCGGCCAGTTGCAGCGATTTTCCTATGTGCCGGCTCTGCTGATGGGCAGTCTTCCGTTGTTGTATGTAATGCGCAAACGCACCGCGCGCATGCGCAGGTTTGAAGAACTGTTCCCAGACAGTCTGGAATTCGTGGCGCGTTCCATGCGTGCCGGTCATGCTTTTTCGGTATCGCTGGAGATGATTCACCGTGAATTTCAAGAGCCGCTGTCGGGAGAATTCCGGCGTACTTTTGAAGAACACAACCTGGGCCTGCCGCTGGATGTCGCATTGCAAAAACTGGCGAAGCGCGTGCCGTCCCTGGACGTGCACTTCTTCGTTTCGGCGGTGCTGCTGCAGAAGCGCACCGGTGGCAACCTGGCCGAGATTCTGGACAAGCTGGCCTATGTCATCCGCGAACGATTCAAGCTGCGCGGAAAGATCCGGGCCATCAGCGCGCACGGACGCATGACCGGGGCGGCTTTAAGCTGTATCCCCGTGGGCGTGGCGGTAATCATGTTTTACGTCAACCCCGACTATGTCCGGTTCTTCTTCCTGGACGACGTCGGAAACATCATGCTGGGCGCAGCCATCGCGTTACAGCTAATCGGCTACGGAATTATGCGGCAGATCGTGAAGATCGAGGTTTGAACCATGACCATTCTTTTTAGCTGCCTGCTCTTTGTGCTGCTCGCCGCGGGGCTCTCGCTCGCGGGAATGAAGTTGTGGGTTAAACCGAAGGAAGCCATGGAGCGGGTGGCGGGCACCGGGATCAGCCAGCATGATTCCACTCCGCGGCATCCCAGCCTGGTCTTCCATGACATCGTAAAGCGGCTCGGCAACCTGGTGCCGGCCTCACCGAAAGACGTCACCGTGATGCAGCGACGGCTCATCCGGGCTGGTTATCGAAACCCGAACGCGCTCAAAATCCTGTATGGCGCAAAAGCGCTGTTCGGAGTTCTGGTGCCGGTAGTCACTGGGGTGGTGCTGCTCAACTCCAGCATGGATTCGAGCAATAAGTTCGCCGCCATGGTGGCCGCCGTGGCCATCGGTTTCTTTGGCCCTAACGAATACGTCCGCATGGTCGCGAAAAAGCGGCAGAAGCAGATCCATCGCGGGCTGGCCAATGCTTTGGACCTGCTGGTGGTTTGCGTGGAGTCCGGGCTGGGACTCGATCAGGCGATTTTGCAGGTGGCCAAGGAACTGGAGCAAGCCCACCCGGAGATTACCGAAGAGCTGGCCATTGTGAATCTCGAACTCAAAGCGGGCAAACGCAGGGCCGAAGCGCTGCGCAACCTGGCGGACCGCACGGCGGTGGAGGATCTCAAGAAATTGGTGGCGGTACTGATTCAGGCCGATCGGTTTGGTACCGGGGTGGCGCAGAGTCTGCGGGCCCATTCGGATTACATGCGTGTTCAAGCGCGGCAAATAGCCGAGGAGAAAGCCGCCAAGCTGGGTGTCAAGCTGGTTTTTCCGATCTTTTTTTGTATTCTGCCCTCCTTGTTTGTAGTGACGGTGGGGCCGGTGGTCATGCGCATCATGCGGCAACTGCTGCCGATGATGAACAACATGTAGCGGAGATTATTTCGTCGGAAAGGAGAAACACGATGGATAGCTCGATGATTCGCATCGTTTGCGCTGTACTCGCAGTCCTGTTCCTGGGGCTGATCGTTTTGCGCCGCAAAAAGAGCACGGAATAGGACCACGAGCGCTTCAGCGTACGGCGCGCGCCGCAAGGCATCTCGAAAATGCTCGGCGCCGCGCCCCGTCGTTGCGCCCATGGTCCGGGCAGCATTTTGGCTAGAGGAAGCAAGGCGCGGAAGGACCGCCCCCGCGCTCAAGGCATGGTAACGGGCGGCGCAGGTTGGAAATTTGTTTTCAGGGAGTTAATTGTTATGCTGAGCAAGTCTTATTGGTGGAAGAGCACTCTGGTTGCGGCGTTTGCCGCCGCGGCATGGGGCGGGACCTTTGGCACGGTGGTTTCGATTGGAGGAACGGCTTCGGGCGTAGCTCTCGACGAACCGCGGGGCGTTCTCTACATCGCGAATTTCACCGCAAATCAGATCGACGTCATGTCGCTATCAAATTATACGATCCAGACTTCGATCAACGTGGCTGCTCAACCCAGCTCGCTGGCCGTTTCTCCCGACGATCATTTCCTGGTGATCACGCATTTCGGTAATGCAGCTCCGCCGGCCTCGTCCACGAATCTGGTGACGGTGATTGATCTCACCACCTCCGGCAAACAAACCTTCGCGCTAGGCAGTCCACCGCTAGGCGTGGCCTTCGGCATTGACGGCCAAGCCCTGGTAGTCACCACCACCGACTTCGAGCTTCTCGACCCGTCCTCGGGAAACATTCAGGAACTGGGGACCATTGCCGGCGTCGTTGCCAATACTCTGCCACAGCCTCCCGCCAGCTTCCCGACGAATATTGTGGCCGCCACCGTGGGGGCCTCGGCCGACGGTACGGTCATCTATGGATTTAGCGCCACGCTGCTGTTCCGCTACGATGTCGCGACCCAAACTCTTTCTTCCGGGCTTTACACTTCCACGCCCACCCTGGGGCCGAGCGCCATCAGCGTCAGCCACGACGGAAGCTATTTCACAGCAGGTTGGACACTCAAGGACAGCACCTTCTACAACATCTCCCAGTTTGCCAATGTTTCCGGAGCTCTTAACGTCGGCACCACGGCCATCGATTCCGTCCACAATGTAATCTATGCCCAGATCCCCCCGCCGGGTACCGCTCCGACGGGCACCACTGCGACGGGCACCACTCCGCCGGTCACCACGCCTGCGGCACCGATCCTCCAAGTCGTAGCTTCCGATAACCTGGCCGTTCTCAACACGATCAATCTACCTGAGAATTTCGCAGGCAACAGCGTGTTGTCCAGTGACGGATCGGTTATGTACGGCGTTTCCGCTAGCGGTGTCATGGTTCTGCCGGTGGGTGCGTTGAAGCAGGCTCCCCAGGTACAGGCCACCCAACAGGACCTGGTATTCCGCGGCAACTTCTGCAATCGGAATGTTGCCACGCAGACCCTGACCATCGTCGATCCTAGCGGCGGGAATACGCCCTTCTCCATTTCAAGCAATACCACGGGCCTAAATGTGAGCCCCGCGTCGGGCATCACACCCGCCACCATCACCGTGACCGTAGATCCCAATGTGTTCCAGGGTCAACAGGGCACCGTGACTGCGTCTCTACAGATCCAGTCCGGCCAGGCGGTGAACGTCCCGCCGGCGGTACGGGTGCTCATCAATTCGCGCCAGCCGGATCAGCGCGGCAGCTTCGTGGACATTCCCGGCACGCTGGTGGACCTGGTCGCGGATCCGAATATCAACCGCGCCCAATACTTCGTTCTTCGCCAAGACATGAACGAAGTGCTGGTGTTCAATTCCAAGAACAACACCCAGATCGCAACCCTTCGCACCGGTAACACACCGATGGGAATGGCCGTTACTTTCGACCAACAATATCTTCTGGTTGGCTGCAACAACTCTCAATACCTGTATGTCTACGATCTGGATACGCTGCAGCCGGTCACGCCCGTCAAAATGTTCAACGGCGACTATGTGCAGTCGGTAGCATCCTCTTCGAACGCGATTCTGGCGGTAGTTCGCGACGCCGGCGGCGCAAGCCCCAACGTTCATAGCATCAGCCTGATAACCAACACCAGCACACAACTACCGACCCTGGGCGTATACAACAACGTGGTGCCGTTGAATTCGGTATTGACCGCCTCATCGAACGGTTCGTCGATCCTCTTGGCGGGTTCCGACGGTACGGTAATGTTGTACAACGCCAACAGCGGTACGTTCAGCGTATCGCGCAAGGACTTCACTGCGTTGTCTGGCGCTTATGCCGCTTCCAACTTCAATTACTACGTGGTGGGGAATAATCTGCTCGATTCTTCCGGAGTCCCGATCACGCAATTTGAAAGCGGCACCGGTGCATCCTCCGGTTTTGCCTTTGTCGACCCGGCGGCATTCCGGAGCACCGCGCCAGCCTCGAGCGGCGGGGGACAGAGCACTGCGCCGGGCACCGTCGAACGGCTGGACCTCAGCAACCCCAGCAGTCTTGGAAGCCTGGCCACACCGATTGTGGAAGCTCCGCTGCTCGGCTCCACTAACGCTGCGTTCACCCGGACGCTTGCTCCGCTCCCGGATCAAAGCGCGATCGTTAACCTGACCGTGTCCGGTGTCACGATCCTGCCCCCGGACTACGATGCCTCGGTCGCTCCTCCGCAGATCAATACGGTGGTCAATGCGGCTGACCTTACCAGCAACATCGCACCCGGCGGACTTATCACACTATTCGGCACCCAATTGAGCCCGGTCAATTTAGCCAGTGCCGAAATGCCGTTGCCGACCGCACTGGCCAACAGCTGTCTGACCGTCAACGGACTCCCGATGCCGATTCTGTTCGTTTCGCCCACTCAGGTGAACGCGCAGATGCCGTTTGAGGCGGTCGGCAATGTGACACTCATGTTGTCAACGCCTGGCGGCACCAGCGACAACCTCAATATAGTGGTCCAGCCGAATGCACCGAGCATTTTCCGCGTACCAGCGCCCGGTAATACGACTGTTCCGACGGTGATCCGGAACGACGATCACGAGCTGGTAACAGCTTCGCATCCGATTCACCGCAACGCCAACGAAGCGTTGGTGATTTATACTACCGGCCTGGGTGTTACCGCGCCCGCCGTCGCCAGCGGCGTGGCCTCTCCGAAGAGCCCGCTCGCAATCGCACTGACTGCGCCCACAGTGACCCTGGGAGGCACATCGCTTCCTGTGCTTTACTACGGCCTGGCCCCGGGCGAGGTCGGCGTATATCAGATCAATGTCTCGGTACCCGGCAGCGTTCCGTTGGGTTTGGATGTACCCCTTCAAATCACGCAAGGAAGCGGCTCCACTTCGGTCAACGTCCGGGTAATCGACTAGCCTGAACTATCGATTGAATTTCGAAACTGTGGACTGGAATGAGGACAAACATGAAACATTTTCTGCCTTTCACGTT
>Ga0210391_10005769_pt1 | contig 10187 bp, 9 predicted proteins | sample IncBWC12OmetaG_FD_160573 | JGI IMG/M metagenome (GOLD analysis project Ga0210391, IMG submission 160573) | Forest soil microbial communities from Barre Woods Harvard Forest LTER site, Petersham, Massachusetts, United States - Inc-BW-C-12-O ...
CCGCGGAGCCAGTTACCAGGTCCGCAGGCATTGGACTCAGCAGCTTTTCAATCGCTCGTTCCATCGTGCGGTTCATTTCCGAGACTACGGCTGGCACATCGTGCTTGTCGACGTCTCCAATCTCCGAAACAGCGTTGCTCCAAACGGACCTTCCGGTGGCGATGCTGGTCATCTCGGTGGAGATTGCGACCTGGACTTTGACGCCACCCTGGTAGTCGAGTTCCTCGAGTTGCTCCAAACGTCCGCTGAGCACGTAGTCGACATCACGGCTTCCGTCGTAGGTCTGCACATGGGCAAAGACTCCGCTGGTACGCAGGCGTTCGATGATCGCGTTGGTCACGAGATCACGAGGGTCCACCGCCCAGCGGTGGTACGCATAAAAGCCGAGCTGTTCCGGAGATGTTTTATAGACAATTGCTCCCTGACGCAAGTAGGTGGGCGCGCGGAATTCACGGACCGCGAGAGCGGCATGCGCGTTCTCCGCCGCAGGCGGATCCGGCGGCGCAGGCAGGTTGAGAGTGTAGTAGTTTGGGTATTTCACTTTTCCCGCACAGCCAGTCATGATCACCAAAGCTGCCAGACAGAATACGATCGTCGTCACTGTTCTTCTCATGATTACCATCCGCCGGTGCCCCGTGTCGGAACACGCTCGATGCCGCTTTCTTGTTCGACTCGCATTATTTCGGAACCTTCCGATCCTCCGGCTGTCTGATCCGAATCAGGCTCCAGGGGCGCTGTTTTACCGATTCGGTCAAGTCATCCAGGTTTTCGGTTGCAGTTTTCAGGTTTTCGATTGTGTCGTCGATCTTGAAATCATTTGCTTTCACGAGCACCTGCATGTCAGCCAGCAAATGCTTCGCTTCGAGCAAAGTATCCTGCAGTTCAGCCAGGTCTTTGCGGGCGGGCTCGCGCACCTCGCTGACGGTGCCATTCACGTTTTGGATAGTTTCGTCGGCATGCTGGCTGACTGTATTCAGCTGATCGATAAGGTGATCAATCTTGGGCCGATCCGTCGCAAGCATTGCGTCGACGTTATCGAGCAGCTCTCGTACCTTCCGTTGATTGGGTGGGCCCGTCAGACTATTCAGGTTGGCGAGCACCGTGCGGGCATCTCCGCTGATTCCGTGCAGTTCACCTCGCACCTCGGTAATCAGTCCGTTGGCGTTGTCGGCAACGACGGCCATCTTCCCGGCGATCTCGTCAAGGCTGGCTGCCTCCTCCGACGGAATCGTGGACCCAGGGACTAGACGCTTCGCATCGTTGCTGCCGGTGGTGATGGATAATGCCGCTCCGCTCATCACGCTGACCAGACCCAGCTTGGCCACAGATTTTTCGTTCAACGGAGTATGTTCCTTCACCTCCAACAGAATCTCAATCCTGGTAGGGTCCGAGGCGGCGGGCCTTACTGCCGTCACCTTTCCCACATTGATTCCGCCGAACAACACTGACGTCCCCGCTTCCAGCCCGCCGGCGTAACGGAGATACGTGCGGTATGGAACCGTGTGTACGCCAAGCTGCGCGTTGATCAGGTAGATCACCGTGAATGCCAGCACCGAGAAGCACCCCAGGACGAACGCTCCGACCTTCGCCTCTGTGGTCACTGGTAGACCTCCTCGGACTGCATGTATTTGTCGAAATAAGCCGTTACGCCGGGCATCTTCGCGATGTTTTCGGGTATGCGATCGAGGAACTGCCGCACGCGCGGATTCTGGCTCGCCTTGATCTCGTCTTTCGTGCCGACCGAACTGAATGAACCCTGATAGAGCATTGCGATGCGGTCTGCGATGCGGAATGCGCTCGGCAGTTCGTGGGTAACGACGATGACCGTCATCTGCAATGCTTCCTTGAGGAGCAGAATCAGTTCATCCAGCTCCGCGGCAACGATGGGATCAAGCCCGGCCGATGGCTCATCGAGCACAAGGATCTCGGGGCCGAGCGCAAGCGCCCGCGCCACCGCCGCGCGCTTCTTCATCCCGCCGGAGAGTTCCCGAGGCAGCAACTTGCCAAAATCGGCCAGACCAACCCCGGCCAACTTCATCCAGACCATAAGGTCGACGATTGGGGGCGCGAGCCGCGTATGTTCACGTATTGGCAAGGCGACGTTTTCTTCCACCGTCAACGAATTGAACAACGCCGCGCTTTGGAAAGCCACCCCAATCGAGCGCAGGACCTTTTTGACCTCGGCCTTTGAGCAGCGCGTAATATCCGTTCCCTTCACGTGGATGCTGCCCGACTTGGGGCGCTCCAGCCCGATAATCTGGCGCAACAAGGTGCTCTTTCCGGAACCGCTTCCGCCCAGCAACACCATCGTTTCTCCGTGCTCGATGTCGAGATTCAGCCCATTCAGCACGCGACGCCCGTCGTACTCAACTACAAGATCGCGAACGGAAATGATGGGCATTAGCTTTTCACCGTGAAATAAGAAATCGCGGTAAACACCGCGTCGGCGACGATGACAAGGAAAGTCGACTTCACCACCGCACTCGTAGTGGAGCGCCCTACCGAATCCGGGCCTCCGTGGACCCGGAATCCTTCCAGGCATCCAACGTGAGCAATGATGGTTGCGAACACCACGCTCTTGATGAGTCCCGTGATGACGTCGCGCACGGTAATCGTAGTCAACACATAATGGCTGTATAGCAATAGCGACAGGCGAGTGCTGAAGAACATGAACAGTCCACCAGCCAATATGCCGAAGAGATTCGCAATAATGCTGAGGCAAGGAACGGAAATCAAGGCGGCCAGATACTTGGGCGCGAGCACAAACTCTACCGGCTCGAGCGCCATGACGCGGAGTGAGTCGAGTTCCTCAGTCACCTTCATCGTCCCGATCTCAGCCGCAAACGCCGACCCGGAGCGCCCGCTCACCGCAATCGCGGTGAGCAGCGGTCCGAGTTCGCGCGTGAACCCAACCGCGACTAATTCAATGACGTAGTGCAACGCTCCAAAACGGCGCAGCTCCGAGGCCCCCTGCATGGCCAAAATGAATCCCGAGCAGATTGCCATCAACGACACCATCGGCATCGCGTCCACGCCGATTTCCAGCATCTGCCTGACAGTGGCCTGCCAGCGGTACCGATTTCCCACAAACGGCAGTGCCTGCCCCATCGCTCGGAGCGTGGTCCACCACTGAATGTTCAGACTTCCGACGTAGTCGAGATGTTCGATTGTTCTTTCGCCGACGCTTTCGAGAACATTCACCATCAAGACACCTTTTGTCCCGACCCGCTCTGTCCCGAATCGTTCGCCTCGAACAGAGCCAGCACTCCAGTGACCTCGAATAGCCGGAGCACAGCACCACTGAGTCCCTGCAAGCGGAAGTTGGTTTGGTGATGGCGGGCAATTCTCAAAGCCTCAATCAAGGTGGCAACCCCGGACGTCTCAATGTAGGAAACATCGGCTAAGTCGACGATTATGGTCTGAGGCCGCGCCTCAGCCGACAAAAGACTCCGCAGGCGATCGCGAAGATCGGGCGAGGAGTCGACATCGACTCGGCCAGTCAACCGGACCATCGCGTCCCTTCCCCCTTGATCGACTGAGATCTTTAGGTTGCTGCTTGAAGGAATTGCAACCCGTGTCACCGTTACTCCTAGTCCGTTCCGAACGATTTGAATGCACGATCCTTATTTACGCTTGTGCCTTCACAGTCAGGTACCTGCATGCAGCCTTCCACAATCATGGCCGCAACGAAGCCGTGCATCGGGATCTCACTTTTCTCCTACCAGCAGCAACTTCAGCACGGGCGAGATCGTCCCTAGCGGTTGGCAAGACAAGTGCTTTACTAGCAGGTGACACCGCACTTTCGTCGACCAGCATGAGTTGGAAAGCGATAGTTTGATGTCACGGGCAATGACGCTTCTGTCAAAGTGACTGACACGCTAGATGGCGCTCAAGCCGCAACAATGGCCCTTTAAGCAAGGTGCGCAGGCAGTTGCCTGTTGCGCGATTGTCGCAGCTGCGATGGCCGGCGGACTCTCCGCAGACCCCTTGCCGAGCGCATATCAGTTTCCCTCGAACTCAGAAGTCATTGGCTACCTCATTCAATCGGTGAACTGGTATCGCCATGTCTACGCGGAAAGACAGGTTGCAAACGAACCAGCCGACTTAGTGTTTCTCGATGACAATCAAGCGATCGAACGGCAGATTGTGAAGCTCTCGTTCGAGTTCGCCAAGGCGGAAGCGACGCTGGAAACCGGCACCCCTTCTTCGCATAGCCGACCCACCTCCTCAGATCCTTCCCCTACTGATCTGGCGCACCTTGTCGAATTGAAGAACCGAAATGATCAACTAAGCCAGCAAGCAATCGAGGAGATCAAAAGCCTCGACAAAAGGGTGAACAAAGCTAAGGGAGCCAATCGCAGGAAATTGAAGGCCGCTGAGGAAGACGCTCAAACTCGATTGCAACTCCTGGACGCAGTCGCGCAAGGCCTCAATGATCTAGTCGAGTTTGTCCGGAGTCCCGGTGAAGGAGAAGCCCACAGCGGACAGTTGAATTCCACTATCGATGACCTCGCGCAATCGGTACCGGAAGTTACGGGCCCGTCACCTTCCTCGTTGACAGTGCCCCTGCAGGAGGCAAATTCCAGAACGGCTGGCCGTGACGCCGGCATCCTCGGGTTGGTGTCGGAGGTCTCCGCGATGAACCATAAGCTTCACATGGTTGACGAAAAGATACGCCTCACCGATAACTTGGCCCTATCCGCGAATACTCTGCGAATCCCGCTCGCTGGTTTTATCACTCAGCTCATTCAGAGTGTGGCCATACGCAATTCGCAGATCAGCGACCTTTCGTCGTTGCGCGAACAAAAGTCACATCTCGATGCCCTTGCCCTCGAACTCCGGGGGTTATCTCCGGTCATCGTAGCGCTCGATAAGGAAAAGGTCCTGCTCGCAGAGTACAAGTCGCATCTTTTGCCTTGGCGAATTGCAGTGGCCGGCCAATACAGGCAGGCGTGGAAACAACTGATGATCCGCCTGATCGTCGTCTCGTTGATCATCGGTCTGCTACTCGCAACGGGCCAGCTTTCGCGTCGGTTCTCACTACGGCATGTTCAGGATCCGAATCGGCGACGGTTCATCAGTATGAGCCACCAATTCCTGACTCTGTTCGCCATTACGGTTGTCATCGTGTTCGTACTTGCCTCGGACTTGAGATCGGTCGCAACCTATTTTGGCCTTCTGAGCGCCGGACTTTTACTCGCCCTCGAAAACGTCATTCTTGCCACTCTCGGCTCTCTCCTTTTGGTTGGGAAGCGCGGAATCAGAATTGGCGACCGTGTGCAAGTCTCAGGGGTTACCGGCGATGTCATCGATATGGGCCTGCTGCAATTCCAGTTGAAAGAATTCGATGTAGAGAACGGTAGATACACCGGTCACGTGGCTACTTTTTCGAATTCGCTTGTTTTTGTATCTCCAGCCACGGGTCTCATGAGATTTGATTCTGCTCCGGAGGAAGCCTTGCACGCGGCAGCGAGCAAGAGCGAAACGAAACCGCAGGCAGATGAGCGCATTTCAGTTGCGGGTGAATAGAGCTAGAGACTCGACTTCTGGCACTGAACATCGGGCCAGCGACGTCATTCCGTTGACTTTGGCTTTCCCGTCACGGTCATTGACACCAGCCACTTCCCTTCCGCACCTGATTGCTCAGGTCTATGTCGAGACGATTGCTCCGATGATCCAACTTTCAGTCTGTGCTTTCATGCCGCTCGACGGCTCAGTTACAGTACTTCGCGATGGCACTGAGCTTGCTCAGGCAGGGGTGGCACGCTGCAACGCCCGAAAGCTTCCGGCTCTGCTAGACCACTGTCAGATTTATAAGGTGAGATGACGATGCAAGTTGCGCTCATGGTCCCCTGTTACATTGACATGTTCTATCCACACGTCGGCGTCGCCACTCCCGAGTTTCCACCAACAAGAACATTAAGAAGGAGACCGTAAATGCTCAAAGGCTTCAATTATCCACTTACTCCGAAAGGCAAATCGACCCTGAATCCACCTCCGCCCTGGTACTACTCTTCAGACTTCCTCAACATTGAATTTTGGGCGGAGCCTTCTGCCGTGACGGCCCTGTTACCTCCGGGGCTCGACGCGGATCGCTCCGCGAATGGCCACGCCAACGCTCTTTTCTACGATTGGCAGTTCAGCGGGAACGACGACGAATATCTTGATCCTGCGCGCTACCAGTACCGCGAGTTCTTCATCCTTGTAGATGCGTTGTACCAGGGCAAGCCGGTCGCTTACTGTCCATATATTTTCGTGGACAACGACGCGGCAATTGCCCGCGGTTGGACGCAGGGCTACCCGAAGCGCATCGGCCAGGTATTCCAGACGAGATATTACGCTGCGACAGGAAAGGCGGGACCTGCCCTCGCTCCGGGATCCAAGTTTGCCGGGTCTGCAACGTCGGCCGGGCAACGGCTGGCTGAAGCTATTGTCACTCTGCGAGAACCGGTTACGGACATTTCGCTACTGAAACAGAAGCCCGTCGTCAATCTCCTCCACACTCCGCGTCTCGCCGCTGACAAGCAGGACCATCCGGCTGTTCACGAACTGGTCGAGAACGTTCCTCGTGACGTGAAGGTAGAGCAGGCGTGGATCGGTGAAGGTTCTTTGACATTGCCGGTTTGCAGAAACGAAGAAATCTCCGACCTGGCGCCCGTCCGTTGTGGCAAAGGGCTACGGGCTTCGCTGGCATACGTTGTCGATGATCTAAAAACACTGAAGGATTTTAGAAGGTAATGCGGCGGGTGGCGTACTTTTCTGCCTCTTTCTTCAGCACTGCGGCTTTCAGCGCTGCAGGTGTGCAACCTTCGCGCGTTTCGCTTCCACTTGCAGTAAGAACGCGAGTTCAGGAATCCAACTGGGTTCGAGAAACAAGGTTCGGGAAAGGAATGGTAATGGCAAAGAGAGTGGCTGACTTGCTGGTAGACGTGTTGTTGCAAGCGGACGTTCACCGAATTTACGGAGTGCCGGGCGATTCGCTCAATGGCATCACGGATTCGATTCGCACCCGCGAGAACATCCAATGGATTGGCATGCGCCATGAGGAGTCAGCCGCGTTCGCGGCCGGCGCAGAGGCGCATCTCACAGGCAAATTGGCGGTATGCGCCGGAAGCTGCGGGCCTGGAAACATGCACCTGATCAATGGCCTTTACGATTGCCAGCGCAGCCGCGTCCCCGTTCTGGCCATCGCGGCGCAAGTTCCGAGCGCTGAAATCGGGAGTGGATACTTTCAGGAGACTAATCCGGAACAGATCTTCGCCGGGTGCAGCCACTATTGTGAGCTGATTTCGCAGCCCGAGCAGATGCCCCGTGTGCTTGAGATCGCAATCCAGACTGCGATCTCACGACGTGGCGTTGCCGTCATTGTGATTCCAGGGGATGTGGCTTTGCGAGATGCGGTTGAGCAACAACCACGGTTGCTGTTTGCCCCTCCGAAACCGACGGTGTGCCCCTCCGATGTCGAACTGAGCGAACTTGCGGAAGTTCTCAATCGCTCAAAGAAGATAACCATCTTTGGGGGCGCCGGGTGCGCTGGAGCTCACGGCGAACTGGTTGAGGTCGCGGGCAAACTTCAGGCTCCCATCGTGCACGCTTACCGGGGTAAGGAATTCATCGAGTATGACAACCCGTTCGATGTAGGCATGACCGGCCTGCTCGGATTCTCATCCGGCTATCACGCAATGATGAGCTGCGATACGTTACTGATGATCGGCACTGATTTTCCCTATCAGCAGTTCTTTCCGAAGAACGCGACGATCGTGCAGATCGATATTCGAGGCGAGCAGATAGGGCGTCGCAGCAAAGTTGATTTTGGCTTTGTGGGAGACACAAAGGCCACGCTGCGAGCGTTGTTGCCAAGGCTGCAGCAGAATCAATATGCAGCGCATTTGAAAGAATCACTCGAGCACTATCGCAAGGCACGCCAGGGTCTGGACGAACTGGCAAGCGGCGATTCTGATAAGAAACCTATCCATCCGCAGTATGTCGCAAGCGTGATCGACAAGCTCGCATCCCAGGATGCGATCTTCACCTTCGACGTTGGAACGCCGGTCATCTGGGCGGCGCGCTATCTCCGGATGAATGGCAAGCGCCGGCTCGTTGGTTCCCTCACTCACGGTTCCATGGCCAACGCGTTACCGCAGGCCATCGGCGCACAAGTCAGCCACCCTAGCCGGCAGGTGATCACAATGTCCGGCGATGGCGGCTTGGCGATGCTCATGGGCGAACTGCTTACGTTGCGGCAGCACGATTTGCCGGTGAAGCTGGTAGTTTTCAGAAATGACTCGCTCGCCTTTGTGGAGCTGGAAATGAAGGCCGGTGGCTTTCTCGATTTTGCAACCAACCTTAAGAATCCCGACTTCACAAAGATTGCGGCGGGAGCAGGCCTCCTGGGGCTCAGAGCCGAAACGCCGGACCAGGTAGAACCAGCGATCGCAGAGGCTCTCAAACATGACGGGCCGGCATTGGTCGAGGTTCAGGTGTCACGTCAGGAGCTTTCCATGCCTCCAACTATCAGCTACGAGCAAGTCAAGGGCTTTGGCATTTTCATGCTGAAAGCAGTGTTGAGTGGACGCGGCGATGAAATCATCGATCTCGCGAAAGTGAACCTGCTTCGCTAGCGCATCCAAGTTTAGCGACAAAGAAGGAAGGACAACCTAGACATAGTCGCGGCAGGCGGATTATCCGGCGCTTGCCCGGGCGACTCTCTCTCGGGCATCCCTTAAGGTCGCGTCAACTCTTCCAGCGCGTAAATGAATGACTCGTAGACTTTGCCTGTAGTTTGGCGCATACCCAGCTCGCAGGTCCGATTTGCAGAAACAAAGCGGGTGTCGTCCCCACAACTCTGGATTTGTACGACTGTGTCGCGTGTGGCGGAGTGAACCAACTCGGGATGCAGCAGGCCGCGGTCGCCAGCAGTCCCGCAACAAGTCGTTCCCAAGGGAATCTCAGCGCTCTCAGCTAGCGCGCCGGCGATTTCGAGGAGCGTCTCGCTGAGGCCGAGGTGCGTCGTCGAACAGGTGGGATGGACGAGAATTTTGGGAATCGTTTTTAGAATTCGCAGTGAGGGCAGAAGGTCTTTGCACCAAGCGATCGAGTCGATGATGGTAACAAGTCTGAGTCGATCCTTACGTTCATCGTCGAGATGCTCTAAGACGTCATCCTTGAGACCGAGCGTGCACGAAGCCGCGTCCACGACTACCGGCAACGTTCCTCCGTCACTCCAGCGCCACAGCGCATCGCTCATCTGTTCGGACATCCATGTCTGCCCGCGCTTGTAGCCCTTGGAACTCCACGGCGTCGAGCAGCAAAGACCTCTCACGTCATTGGGAATCCAGAGAGGCTTGCCCGCGCGTTCAGAAAGAATCACGAATGTCTCAAGAAGAGCCGGAGATGCGGGCTTGGAGTTGTCCCTGCCGAAGATGCGATTGATGCACGCCGGGAAATACGCGGCTGCTGCACCCTCGCGTCGCGTTTGCGGAAGGTCAGCGGGAGCCGCGTGCGGCATGGGGCCGGCTACGGTGGGAACCAGATCCTTGCTGACAACGCTGCGAGCCACGTCAGTCAGGACCCCAAGCAGACCGGGGCTGGTTATTGTTTGCACGACGTCGGCCGCCCTAACACCATGACGCGCCAGCTTCTCCACTTCGGCCCACTTCCTGGCCACGTCGAGCGCAACTTCCTCGGCACCCGCGGAATGCTCCATCTTCCTGAAGTGTTTCATCAGGGCGCCTGTATTGATTCCGATCGGACAGACATCGGCGCAGGTACCGTCGCCAGCGCACATCTCGATGGCGTCGTATTCGTACTCATGCTGCAGTTGGGTCAGCAGCTTCGACCATTCGGGTTGCCGTGACATCTCACGACGAAGAACGATTCGTTGTCTCGGGGTGACCGTCACGTTACGGCTTGGGCACACCGGTTCGCAGAAGCCGCACTCAATGCAATGAGAGGCGGAATGAACATCTTCGATCGCTGGAGTGGTCTTGATGTTCTTCAGGTGAATCAGTGGGTCGTGGCTCAGCAAGATATTCGGAGCCAGGATTCCGTGCGGATCAAGGAGGTGTTTTGCGCGCCACATCATATCAGTGAGCTTGTCGCCCCATTCGCGCCGGACAAAGGGAGCCATGTTGATTCCTGTTCCATGCTCCGCCTTCAAAGAGCCGTCATATTTATCCACCACCAAC
>Ga0210391_10005771_pt1 | contig 10186 bp, 6 predicted proteins | sample IncBWC12OmetaG_FD_160573 | JGI IMG/M metagenome (GOLD analysis project Ga0210391, IMG submission 160573) | Forest soil microbial communities from Barre Woods Harvard Forest LTER site, Petersham, Massachusetts, United States - Inc-BW-C-12-O ...
GGATTTAAGAGTGGCAACCCATTCCTGATGGTTGGTTCGATCGCCGCTGACGGAAACGGCAACATCACCTCCGGCGAGATCGACTACAACGACGGCACAGGAGAACCGTATCAACCGTCGCATTGTTTGGGTAACCCGATCTGTCCCATCGCGCAGGTCGTTCAAACTGGCTCAACCTACAACTTGACCGGCGGCAACCAGCTGGGCACGATGACGCTGAACACCATCGACAGCTCTGGCAACCCGCATACTTACAACTTCTCCATCTCGGTTTCCGGAAGTGGCTGTACTGCGGCTCGCCTTCTGTCGTCATGCGGAAGCCTGATCGAAACTGATCCGCAGATGTATGGATCAGGGGTGCTGAAGGTGCAAGATCCGGCGTTGTTCCAGATCAACGCCTTCTTCCCCGGAAACTTCGCATTGCTGGCGAACGGAGTCGACGCCGGCGGCGATCGCTACGCCGCTGCAGGCGCGGTGGGCACCAACCCTGGAACCCTGATCGACATCGATTGCAATGGAAACGGCTGGGGGCTGGATGCCTGCCCGCTGGACACGAACGACAACGGCAACAACGGAAGTGGAACCACAGTCTCCGATCCGTTCAAAGGCCAATTCTCCTCCACCATGGACTCCACCACCGGCCGCGGAACCTACGTCAACTTGACGTATCCCAATCACACCGGCGCGGTCTGCGGCGTACCGAGCGGCACGCTGTGCGGCTACGTCTACTACGTGGTGAACTACGCCGAGCTCATCATGATGTCGACTGACCCGCAGCAGAAGTCCGGCGCTCCTTTCGCCGATTTGACCCTGTGGCAGGGTTATCGACAGAAGTCTTCTGCCAGGGGCTGGGGATTGGGTTCACTGAATGCCGGCAACATCGTGTCGTTGACCGCCAACGATGGCGGCAACGCTGATGTGACCACCGGCCTGTTCACCGCGGATCTTGCAGGCAATGGCACCTTCACTTCCGACGAAAACGATGGTGGCAATCTGACGAATACGTCGGCCGCACCCGGAACCTATGCTTTGGGCACCTCAGGCAACCTGACCGGCCAGTTTATTTTGAGCGGCTTCCCGCAGTTTGGAACCGGTGGCGCGGTGATGTATATGTGGAGCGGAAACGGAGGAAACGGCGGGTACATCGTGGGCACTGACTCCAAGGCTACGGCTGGAACGTTGCAGCTGCAATTGCCTGCTCCTCCCGGAACCGGCTTCTCGGACTCGTTCGTCAATGGCAACTATGCAGGCGGTACGCTGTGGCCAATGATCGCTGCGGTCACCAATTCCGTCACCTATCTGCATGCTGACGGTATCGGGGATGCGACCGGCACACAGAACACCAGCGGTTCGGGCGGTACCGGTACGAATAACCTAACCCTGACCTATTCTGTGGACGGGACAGGCCGCGGCGTAGTGATGAACGGCAGCAATCAGTTTGGATTCTTGTATATCGTGAGTCCGAACAAGTTCGTCATGACGCCGACGGGCAACAATCCGGCACTCAATATCTTCATCACGGAACAGCCGGATTAGGGCAGAGTGCTGGAGGCGAGTACATATTGGAATGGTGAATGATTCCCGCTAGCGAATCGAAATCAGCAGCAAGAGTGAATTCGCCAGCGGGGATCACCAGCCAATCTGGCGCGTCTTCTCTGATCGCGACAAGGTGGGCCTGGATTCTATCCCTGCTGCTCATCGTCGCAACCGTCGCAGTCTATTACCCGGTCAAAGATCATCCCTTCGCGAATTACGACGATGACGCCTACGTCACCAGCAATCCACACGTACAAGCCGGTTTGACGTGGGAGACGGTGAAGTGGTCGTTCACCACGTATGAGTTCGCCAACTGGCATCCCCTGACCTGGCTCTCCCACGCGCTCGACTGCCAGCTCTTCGGCATGGATCCCGGGCCCCATCACGAAAGCAATCTGCTGCTGCACCTGGTGAACGTGTTGCTGTTGTTCTGGGTGCTGGCGCAGGCAACGGGATATCTCGGGCGCAGTGCGATGGTCGCGGCACTGTTTGCGCTGCATCCGATGAACGTCGAGTCGGTGGCGTGGATCGCCGAGCGCAAGAATCTGCTCAGCATGATCTTCTTCCTGCTCGCGCTGGCGGCCTATCGCTGGTACGCCCGCGAGCCGAAGCTCGGTCGCTATCTGGCAGTCGCTAGTCTGTACGCACTTGGATTGATGGCTAAGCCCCAGATCATCACGCTGCCTTGCGTGCTTCTGTTGTGGGATTACTGGCCCCTGCGACGCATGTTTCCGGAGTGGAAGAGCGTTTCCAGCGGGACGGCAGTGGAGACGCCGTTTCCAAGTCGACCGCTGAGCAGCCTGATCCTGGAAAAGCTTCCGCTATTTATGCTGGCGGGGATCAGCGCGCACTTGACGGAGATGGCGCAGCGGGCAAGCGGCTGGCATTCGGTGAAGTGGACGCGGACGATCCAGATCGGCAACGCCATCGTCTGTTGCGTCCGTTATCTGGCTAAGGCTTTTTGGCCATCGCACATGGCGGTCTTCTATCCGCATCCAGGCAGCTCGTTGCGAACGCAACAGGTCGTCCTGTCGACGCTGCTGTTGCTGGCAATAACGGTTGTCGTCCTGATGTATGCCCGCGCCTATCGTTATATCGCCGTCGGCTGGTTCTGGTTTCTCGGAACCCTGGTGCCCATGAGCGGAGTGGTCTCGCTTGGCGATCACGCCATGGCTGATCGCTATGCTTACCTGCCTTACATCGGCCTGTTCCTCATGATCTGCTGGACGGTAGCGGAGTGGGCATCTCGCCATAACATCGGTATTCGAGCCCTTGCCGCCGTCAGCATCTTGTTAGTGATCGCGCTGGCTGCGGTTGCCCACGTCCAGCTGAGCAACTGGAAGGACAACGTAACACTCTGGACACACGCACTCGAAGTCACGCCTGACAATTCCATTGCGGAAACTAGTCTTGGCTCTGCGTTGATGGACGACAAGCGCTTCGACGAGGCATTGACGCGCTTCCGCGCCGCGCTTGCCATCAGCCCACTGGATCCTGTGGCCAATCTCGATGCGGGATTTCTCGAGCAGAAGCAAGGGGATTTTCGTGCCGCCATCGAGCAGTACAAAACGGTGATCGCAACGTCGCAGAAGCCTGAGCTAACGAAGAAAGCTCTGATCAACCTCGGCTACGTCTATCGTGATCTCGGCGACACGCGGCAATCTCAGGAGAGCTTCGAGGCCGCCAAGGCAATTCAGTAGTCATCGCCTACTGTGCCGCCGCGGCTTGCGCGACCGGCTGGAAGCCCACCAGCTTCATTGCCTTCTTCGCCTCACGGCCTTTCATGAAGTACTCCCAGATGAAGCCGGTGCGGTAGTTCTCCACCATCAGCATCGTGATGCCCTGGTCGATGCCCAGCACGTCCACATCCGTCCAACTCGTTCGCGGATTGAACGCGTCGACGAAGCCGTATTTCTTCCACGCACGCAGGCCGTAGCTGTCGTAGAGATTCGCAAGGCAGGCGATGGTCTCTTTCGGCAGGAACGGCAGCGAGCCTCCGGGAGCGCACGGCACTACAGTTCCGTCGATGTAGCCAATCTCTGGTGGCCCTCCCCATGCCTGATATCCCAGACGCGAATCGGAGGCGGTGATGCCCCAGGTGTTGTCGTCGTAGTCGGGAAAGCGCCAGCGCAATGACTGACAGAACAGCTTGTGCGTATAAGTCGCGATCGCCGAATTCTGAAAGTAGTTGGCGTACTGATCGCGAACATTGCGGAAGTCGAACCACGCGTGCGAGTACTGATGCACGAACAGCGGGTCCGGTCCGCTGATCCAGCGATAGCCGTCGAACTCCATCATCGGCCGCGAGAAGGCATTCCATGAGGAGGGATCGATGTTGTTGGCCGGCGCACCGATGGCCAGCAGGTACATCATCATCAGTTCGCAGTAGGTGTCCCAGCGCGCGCCGATGAATTTGTATTCCGGCGTCCAGCCCATGGCGAAGGTCTGGCCGCCATTGAGCATCCAGCGCCAGTTCACGCGACGATAGATGAGGTCCGCCAGGTAGGTAATCTTGTCGTTGTTGAAGTACTCGCGCGCCATGAGCACGCCACAGAGCAAAATGGTCGTGTCGATCGGCGACACCTCGGAGAAGTGCACGCGCTTGCCGGTATTGATGTCGAGGAAGTGATAGTAGAAACCGTTCTGCTGATCGACGCGATCGACCAGATGCGAAAGCGTGGCGACTACTCGGGCGCCGATTTGATGTGGCGGCAGATAACCCCGTTTGTGTCCGATGCAGAGAGCCGCCAGCCCAAAGCCGGTGGCTGCGATGCTCGCCGTCTTGCGATTGTCCGGAGTGCCGTCGGCAAGCGCGCGGTCGCGGACTAGCCCCGTGCGAGGGTTGGCTTCGTTCCAGAAGAACAGGAAGGCGCGGCTGACAATTTCTTCGAGCAGCTCGTCATCCGTGAGCTGCCATTCCGGCGGTACTTTCGTTTGTTGCGCTGATTTCTTGGCCGCGAACAGATCGCCCTTAAGCAGCGGATAGGCGAACGCACCCTTCGCCATCAGCGAGAGCATGTCGCGGCGTGTCCAGCTCTTTTCCCGGAAGCTTGAAAGATCGACACGGGAAGCTTTGCCGTGCCTCAAATTATTCAACGTTCCCTTGCATATCCCGTCTGTCGTTATATCGAGTTTATCCAGTAACCGCCTGGTTAACAACGGGCGGAGGACGCTAAGTTACGACAGGATTGGTCTTCGCTCCGAGCCCGATAATTTTTCCCTCGACTGGGTAACGCGCTGTCAGAAAGTCACGTGACATTGTAGAAGCCGTACGCAATGGTTTGGTTGGTACGAGCGACGTTGATAGCTTGACTGCGGTGGGGAGACGTCGCTCGCCTTGTGGCCTGAACTCCACGCAGAGGGATCTATGAACCTGCATGGTTGGAGATACAAGGGTGAGGGACTGCCAACGTCCAGATTCTGTGTGGTCGCAAGTAGCACGACTGGCACTATCGGGCTGCAGAGCGATGCGTGATATGTTTCTAAATCATTGAAATTGTTAACTTAAGTCTTATTTTAGAGTGCCGCGGGGCTGTTTTTGGGTTTCGGCTGGTGTCCGAGCGGATCTTTGGAGCCGACTGCGCTTTTTCTGGTGTTCATCCTAGAAAATCCACTATTCCCAATACATAAGTGTCGATTTTTGGAGGCTGGACGGGGAAAAGTGTGGGCACACTGCTGCAACACCTTGCATTGTCTCTCCTTCGTTCCTTATTAAGTCATTGATTTCAAGATGTTTAATAGCGGAACTCGGATTGCAATAGAACCCGTGTACACAGTTGTGTGTTCTGGATCAGCCTTGGAACACCGCCACCTGGGGCCAGACAGATATTAAACTCGGCTTTTTCTTTTCAGATGCACCGGGCTCGCTGGAATGGCTTGCATGTTTCGCTGGAAAACGGAGGAGGACCCCTTGATGAGGAAATTCGCGTGGTCGTTTTGTTTGCTGGCAATCGCTCTCTGCGTAGCTCTGCCGGCGCTGGCTGATGACAACACACTCTACAGCAACCTTGGAACTGGCAACGACGTTTACCAGTGCTGTAATGGTTGGACCGTGTCAGGAACTGGAACCGTTGGCACCAGCTTTACCGCGGCCAACGAATTCACAGCGATGGCATCGGGCAGCATTTCCCAGATCGACATCGGCATCGGTTATGTGACCGGCACGAACTCGTTCTATGCCGCACTCTATACCGACAATAACAATCTCCCCGGCACCCAGCTGGGTATGTGGAGCAACCTGAGCAGCTCGACCACTTTCGGTCAGTGTTGCGGACTGGTTACCATCAGCGGCATCACCGGAATCAGCCTCACCGCTGGTCAGAACTACTTCCTGGTGATCGGTCCGATGAATACCAGTGACACCACTTGGGAAGCCTGGAACTACAGCAACACCGCTACCGGCCTGGACCTCTATTCCACCGACGGCGGCAACACGTGGAATTCCAATGGCACGCAGCCACAGGGTGCATTTGACATCCTCGGCAGCTCCGGCGGCACCACTCCTGAGCCTTCGTCCCTGATTCTTCTGGGAACCGGCTTGCTGGGCGCGTTCGGGACCATGCGCCGCAAGCTAATGAAGTAATTCACTTCGTCACTGTGAAGGCCGGAGCTCGCCGCTCCGGCCTTTGTTTTTTGATCCGGATTCAGTTGCAGGCTATTCGTTCTCCTTCACGTAGCGCATCGATTCCCCTTGCTTTGTTAAGACCAGCGAGTTCCCATCAATGGCCAGCCTGTCTCCGTCGAAACGCATTTCGGTCACCGCATCCCCGTTCAGGGCGAAATAGTAATCCTTGTGGTCAGCGTCGATCGCAAACGGCTTGGTCGCCACGTCGTACACCTGAATCTCGAAAGCTACAGCGTGGGCTTTTGGCACGTCGGGAAATGCTGCTACTCCCTTGTCGTCCGTTCTCAGATTCAGGGGCTTGCCATCCGCCAACAAATAAACATCGATGTTCTCAACCCCTTTGGCATCCTGGCCGATCACCCATACCCGGATCTGTCCGGCCTTGCCTGCTTCGCTGCGCTGAAGCTTGAAGGGCTCTTCTTTCTTGCCTGAACTCTGCAGGATCACCGCGTTTCCGTCGCGCCGCCAAGTGCCTTTCGACCAGTAGTCTGCCGCTCCGTAAGCCAGCATGAACTCGAATGTCCCGTCGGGCTTCAGCAACATCTCCGAGCCCACTTCCATGACGCCACGCAATACGTAATGGCCGGCAACGTCCTGGCAATTTGCGGTGAGTGCAGCGAACGCTACCAATAAGCACAGGAGGATCTTCATGAGGCTCGCTTCTCCACCATCGCGGCAGTGTGCAGAGTTTCGTGGGTGACTCGATATCAGGAGCAAAGATTGGACAGCATGATAGTGCAGATTGCAGCGAGACCGGGCAGGAAAACGCCACGGAGTGAGTCTTGCCGCAAGACTTCACATGTCTCACATTGTGGGATAGAGCGGATTGATTGCTTAGCCGGCCTGTGTGGTCTCGTTCACCTGCGGATTGGTGACTCGCTCGATGATCTCCTGGGCGAGGTTCATGTAGGCTTCCGCCCCGCGAGAGTGGGGATCGTAGGCGATTGCGGGCTTTCCATGGCTCGGCGCCTCGGCCAGACGGATGTTACGCGGAATCGTCGTCTGGCACATCAGATCGCCGAAGAACCCACGCAGCTCCGACGCTACCGATTGCGCCAGGTTGGTCCGGTCATCGAACATCGTCAGCACCACGCCCTCCACGGCCAGCCCGCGATTGAGATCGAAGCGCATGCGCTCGATCGTATCCAGCAGCTCGGTTACGCCCTCAAGAGCGAAGTATTCCGCCTGCATGGGGATCAGGACTGTGTCGGCAGCGACTAGGGCATTCAAGGTCAGAAGATCCAGAGCCGGCGGGCAATCCAGAACGATGTACTCGAAGCTTTCCCGCAGCGGCTGAAGGGCCTGCCGCAGGCGGTATTCGCGATAGTCGAGCGAAACCAGTTCGATGTTGGCGCCGAGAAGATTCTTGTGGGCGGGAATGAGACTGAGGTTTTCGAATTCTGTGACTTGGACCGCCTCGTCGGCGGTAATTTCGCCCATGATCAGCTTGTAGACATTCGGACGGTCAGGATCGCGAAGGAAACCGACCCCGCTCGAGGCATTGGATTGCGGATCGCAGTCGATGAGGAGGGTCTTGTGCCCATGAGAGGCGAAGGAGGCAGCGACGTTGGTCGCAGTGGTGGTCTTGCCCACTCCACCCTTCTGATTCGTAACGGCGATAACCCTTCCCATGGCTCAGCTAGCAGCTTAGAACGAGTGATGGCATCGGACAAGGGACTGACTGCCGAGTACGGTTCTTTTCGGAGGAAAAGCTGTGCATTTCCGCAGGTAGAGCCGGGAAGATGCTGATTCAGCGGCAGAACGGTTTTCTAAGGATTGTGGAATCCGAGGTGGAAAAGCTAGTCGGTCGCTTGAAACCCCGTTCGTTCGGGGTTTGGAATGTTCCACGTGGAACATGTGCTTGCGGCAGGCCGCTGGACTACCCTTCGGAGTTCGAATCACCAACGCGGTGTTCTACGTGGAACAATATCCACTTAGGGCGTGATCTCCCACACCACACCGCCTCCGCCAGGAGAACTTCCGCCCTCCGTAGCTGTCCCATACAAGTTGCCACCGCTGTCCATGGCAACATTGCTGATGGGGCAATTCCCGTCGGCCCCGCCACTGAACACATGCAAAGGTACATAGTCACGCGATCCGGCGGTCAACTCGAATACGCCCCCAAAATCGGAGACACAATCCCCGTAGTACGTGCCATAGAGATTTCCGCCGGCATCCTCGACCACCGCCGCCTGTGGACCAGCGGGCAAGCCGAATTGATAGTTGCCAGGAAAGGAATAGAGGGGGTTGGGATAGGTCGCCAGCGCGAAGACCGTTCCGCAGCCGCCGTACATCTCCGTTTCCTGGTAACAAAACGATTGCCCGCCAGCACCCGTCGTCCCATAGAAATTACCTGCTGCATCCAGGGTCAAAGCCGAGTACGGCAGGGCGCCCCGAGCGTCATCATGGAAGCTGAAAAGCGCGGTCTCGCTCCACCCATGGACAGCCGGCACGAGTTCGAAGATAACGCCCGCGCCGCCGTACTGCGGCGGATGGTATCCTGGCCCTCCGTAGGCCGTGGTCCCGTAGATATTTCCAGAGGGGTCGAGAATGACGCCGCCTATGGGGCTCGAACCGTCCAGTCCGGCAAAGCTGTACAAAACGCTTTCTGCCCATCGTCCATTCTGGCGAGTCAACTCGAAGACGGTGCCATTCCCGTAGGCTCCGCCTGCCTGGGTCGTGCCATATATGTCGCCTTGCCCATCGAAGGCCAAGTCGCCATAGCCAGGCAGGCTCCCATCCGGTCCGCCGCCAAACCGGTAGAGCACGGTTTTGGTCCAAGGGCAATTGAAAGAGCGACAGGGGCTGAGCGGAGGCATCAGGCGGAAGATCGTGCCGCAGTCGCCCTGTGCCATGCAGGTCGATTCGCTGCCCTCAGTCGTTCCGTAGAGGGAGCCATCCGGACCGAAGGTGACGCGCGCTGCGGGGCGCGATCCGTCCGAGCCTCCTTCGAAACTGTACAACGTCGATAAGAGCCAAGCTCCATTCTTGTATGTCAGCCGGAAGACAGTTCCGCATCCCTCTTGCGGACAATACTGGGTTTGCGAATGACCGCCCAGGAGCGTGGTTCCATACAAGTTTCCAGCTGCATCGATGGTAAGTCCGGCGGCGGGCTCAAATCCGGCGGAGGACTCGAAGGAAAAGCTGTGAAGAACGGCGAATGTTTGAGCTTGCAAGGCCGCCATCGAAAGCAAGACCATCAAGATCGCGACCCGCACCAATTCAGGCGTTTTTAGAGCGAAGGTATTCAGCTGGAATCCCGACCTCGCCATAGCCCGTCTCCTCAGCGTCTTTGCGAGTCTTAAGGCCGCCTGGGGGGAAAACCACTATATCGCAAATTACTCAAAACAGTAGACGTCGTTGAGAGTATTGCCGGTTTTGGATATACGTTCTGTTTCGCGCAATTGACGCGGCAAGAGATGAAGTATTTGCACACCATTCCCACTTCATATGAATACAACATAAGTTAATTGAACATCTTTCCCACTTTGCCAGCATTCTGCAGGATCTAGTAACGTCATCATCCCATACCAGCCGAATACCCTAGAGCCGGGAGACTTACGGGTCCATTCTATGTGCCGTTCGCTTCAATCGCGGCCGAGGATAGGGCTGCCGATATTAGACTCCGTTGTCTTATGCATCCGGTCCCAGCCTGCGTCCGCAATCCGATGCGTCGGTGCTATGCTGGGCGAGGTCTCCCATGAAGCGCGATGTCGAAGATCTCCCCGCCGCAGCCGAAACGGCTGGCAATCCGCGCCGAGTCGGTGTCCGATTTGTTGGCAACGCGCTCTTTGTCCTGCTAGTCCTCCTGGCCGCGGCTGCCGGCGCGCTTTCCGGCTTTCTTCTTGTCTATTCCACCGACCTTCCACAGGTTACCGAGCTCGAACATTATCGGCCAAGTACCATCACCCAGCTATATGACGATCAGAACCGCGTCATCGGACAGTTCGCGCTGCAGCGGCGCGTGATCGACAGCTACAACGATTTCCCCAAAGTGCTGCGCGATGCTCTCATTTCCACTGAGGA
>Ga0210391_10005774_pt1 | contig 10181 bp, 7 predicted proteins | sample IncBWC12OmetaG_FD_160573 | JGI IMG/M metagenome (GOLD analysis project Ga0210391, IMG submission 160573) | Forest soil microbial communities from Barre Woods Harvard Forest LTER site, Petersham, Massachusetts, United States - Inc-BW-C-12-O ...
TCCAACCCGAAAGCGGTCCCGACCGACGCGTTGTCGAATCCACCAACGGCCTGCAGGTTGGAAGGGGTGCCGCCGGCGGCGAGTCCGATCATTTTCACGTCGGATGCGTAGCTCGGTTGCAGCTCAGCCGCCCAGCTGGCGGCCTGGCCACCCTGCGAGTAGCCCCACACGATCACGGGATCTTTTTCGGTGATGCCGGAACCCGGGACCTGGCGTCCGGCGCGCACGGCGTCGAGCACCGCCTGACCCTCGGCCTTGCCCGCCGTATACGTGGGGACCGCGCCGTTGGTGTAACCCTGATAGTCGGTGACGGTCACCGCGTAGCCCCTTTTCAGGGATTCGATGATCGCGCCTCCGTCGTACTCGGTGCCTTCGGCCATCTGCAGCGACGGAGCACACTGGTGTGCGAGCCCTTGTGTGCCCTCGGCGTAGGTCACGACTGGTCGTTCCCCTTTACCGCTCCATTTGGTCGTCGGCACGATCACGGTGCCAGTCACCCAATCGGGGTTGCCGTGTTGATCGGTCGACTGGTAGAGCACGGTCCACGCTTTGTTGCTGGGAAGCGTGACGTTGAGATTGACCGTCGCCGGCCGATACCAGACAAGTTCGCCGGCGCTACCGGCGGGAGTCGTTGATGGCGGCGTGTAGAACGCCGACCCCGATGGTCCTTCCACGGGCGTCGCGTCCGCCCCCGACGGCACTGCCAGAACTACGAAAATTGAGAGCGCGAGCGCAGCTCGCGCCAAACCCCTTACATGCATCGCCCCTTCTCCCTCTGTCTAACTCCGTTGTATTGATCTCAACGCCTCCCTGCTCTCGCACCAGGACGCCAAGAAATGGCAGCCGTCTGCGGATATTGGGGGCTCCGAGGGGCCGAATGTAGCATAGGCGGCCCAAAATTGCATTTGTCGCATCACCCCAATCAACGTTGCATCCGGCTGCGGAGAGAAGTAGGCTGCACCGCGCCGTGTGATCTCGACGTATCAAGTACCGAACCCAAGGAGGGACCGCCGGTGAGCACGCAAACGACCATAGGCTCGCGGGCCCTGCGCGATGCCGTGATCTGCGAGCCGCTCAGAACCGCCGTCGGAGGTTTCGGCGGCGTTTTCCGCGACGTGGCGCCCGCGACGCTTGCAGCGACGGTCATCCGTGAGCTTGTCCAGCGCACCTCACTGCCGCCCGAGGAGATCGACGATGTCCTCCTCGGTCAGTGCTATCCGAACGGCGAGGCCCCCGCGGTCGGCCGGGTGGCTGCGCTCGACGCCGGCCTGCCGATCGAGGTTCCGGGGCTTCAGCTCGACCGGCGCTGCGGCTCTGGTCTGCAGGCGATCGTGCTCGGCTGCATGGAGGTGCAGACGGGAGTGGCGGATCTCGTTCTCGCGGGCGGCGCCGAGAGCATGAGCCAAGCCGAGTTCTATGCGATGGGCATGCGCTGGGGTGTCAAAGGTGGTGGCGTGAGGCTGGAGGACAGGCTCGCGCGGCCGCGAGTGACGGCCGGCGGCATCCACCACCCGGTGCCCGGCGGCATGATCGAAACCGCCGAGAACGTACGCCGGCACTACACGATCTCGCGCGAGGAGCAGGACGAGCTGGCACTGCGCTCGCACCAGCGCGCGGTCGCCGCGCACGAGGGCGGCACGTTTGCGCAGGAGATCGTCCCCGTGGCCGTACGGAACCGCGGAGAGGAGCGACTGATCGACCGCGATGAGCACCCGCGTGCGGACACAACGCTCGCGCGGCTCGGCACGCTGCGCCCGCTGATGCTTGCGACCGACCCCGAGGCGACGGTGACCGCGGGCAACGCGAGCGGCCAGAACGACGGCGCGGCGGTTTGCGTCGTCACACACCCGGACAAGGCAGCCGAGCTCGGCTTGCAGCCGTTCGCGCGCCTCGTGACGTGGGCGGTCGCGGGCGTCGCGCCGGAGATGATGGGCATCGGCCCAATCCCATCGACGCAGCGGGCGCTGCAACGAGCCGGGCTGAGGATGGACGACATGGACCTGATCGAGCTCAACGAGGCGTTTGCGGCGCAGGCGCTGGCGGTCCTGCACGAGTGGGACCTGCCGGATGGGCTGGAGCGCGTCAACGTGCACGGCTCGGGCATCTCCCTAGGCCATCCCGTCGGAGCGACAGGGGCGAGGATCCTGGCCACCCTGCTACGAGAGCTACGCCGTCGTGGTGGACGCTACGGCCTCGAGACGATGTGCATCGGGGGTGGTCAGGGGATGACCGCCATCTTCGAGAATCTCTCACCGGCGGGGGTGTAAGTGACGCTTCCCTCGACCATCGGCATCGTAGGCGCCGGCACGATGGGCGCCGGCATCGCTCAGCTCGCTGCCAAAGCCGGCGCTCAGACTCTCTTGTGCGATGCGCTGCCCGAGCAGCTGCAGCAGGGGATCGCGACGATCCAGGGGGCGCTCCAGCGCCAGGTGGACAAGGGCCGGATCGCGGCCGATGATGCGTCGGCGATTCGGGCGCGCGTGGAGCCGGTCCTAGACCTCGACGGATTGGCTGCCTGCGAGATCGTGATCGAGGCGGTGCCTGAGCGCCTCGATCTCAAGGTCGAGCTATTCAGCCGCCTGGCGGACATCTGTGGGCCAAGGTGCGTCCTCGCAACGAACACATCCTCGCTGTCGGTGACCGAGATCGCCGCCGGGACGCCGATCCCCGCGCGAGTCGTCGGCCTTCACTTCTTCAACCCCGCGCCCGTGATGCGTCTCGCCGAGGTCGTCCCCGGCATCGCGAGCGCCCCCGAGGCCGTGGCGATGGCTCGCGCGGTCGCCGAGGCGATGGGTAAGCACGTCATAGATGCCGCCGACGTGCCCGGCTTCCTCGTCAACCGCGTGAACCGTCCGTTCTTTCTCGAGTCGCTGCGCATCGTTCAGGAACAGCAGGCCACGATCGAGCAGGTCGACCGGATCATGAGGATGGCGGGCGGCTTTCGCATGGGCCCGTTCGAGCTGATGGACCTCATCGGGATCGAGACGAACCATGCGGTGGCCGAGGGCTTCTACAGGCAGAGCTACGGAGAGCCCCGCTACCGGCCCTCGCCGCTCGCTGCCCGCATGGTCGCCGCGGGACGCCTCGGCCGCAAGACCGGGCAGGGGTGGTACGAGTATGGCGAGCAGCAGGCGCCGGCGGACCCGGAGGTGTCCGCGGCGGGTGGCGGGAACGAGCGGGCCCTTGTGATCCAAGGCAGCGGCGCAGCGCTCGATGCACTACGACGCGACGCGCAGGCAGCCGGTTGGCACGTTGCTGAGCATTCTGAACCGTGGCTCGCGATCGGTGGCGCATCCGCCGGCCCGAGAGCCGCTGTCGTCCGGGACAGTTCCCTTCACGAGATGGATCCCGAGGCGGCCGGCCTGCACCTCCTCCCGCCGCTCGAGAGCTCATTGCTCATCGAGCTGACACGCACGCCTCACACCGAGCCGGTGGCCGCCGAGCGGCTCGAGGAGCTCGTGCGCACGCTCGGGCGTCATCCCGAGTGGGTCGGCGACGGGCCGGGCCTCATTTTGGGTCGCGTGATAGCGCAGCTCGTCAACGAGGCGGCGTTCCTGATCGGCGAAGGCAACGGGACGCCCGAGGACATCGACGCCGGGCTGAAGCTCGGAGTCAACCATCCCCGCGGACCGGTCGAATGGGCCGGGATCGCCGGGCTGGCAGATCTGCTCGGCATCCTCGACGCGCTGCACAAGGAACTCGGCGAGCCCCGCTATCGCGCGGCACCGCTGCTGCGGCGGCGCGCCGCCATCGGCGAGGGGCTCGCGAGCCCGTCGGGACAAAAGCGCGTCTCACCATGAAGGAGGATGGGAGGCAGCGATACGTTCGCACCCAGGCGTACTTCGACAGGAGATAAGCAATGGAGCACGAGGACTTGCAGGACATGGTGAGCGCGGTAAGGCAATTCGTGCGCTCCGAGGTAGTCCCGGCAGAGACAATGATCGAGGAGAACGACGCGATCCCCGATCGCATCCGTCAGCAGGCCATCGACATGGGCCTCTACGGGTTCGCGCTTCCCATCGAGCACGGCGGGCTTGGCATGACGATGACCGAGGAGGTGCAGCTCGTGTTCGAGCTCGGCTACACGACACCAGCGTTCCGCTCGATGTTCGGGACCAACAACGGCATCGCCGGCCATGTGCTGATCGAAGGCGGAACCGACGAGCAGAAGCGCCACCTGCTCCCCGGACTCGCCTCCGGGGCGGTGACGGCCGCGTTCGCCCTGACCGAGGCGGAGGCCGGCTCTGACCCGGCCGGGCTCGTGACGCGCGCACGACGCGACGGTGCCGAATGGGTCATCGACGGCGCCAAGCGCTACATCACAAACGCGCCCAACGCCGACCTGTTCATGGTCTTCGCCCGCACCAGCAAGGCCGAGAAGCCCAGCCGCGGGATCTCTGTGTTCATGGTCCCGCGCGACGCCGCCGGACTCAGCGTCGCCCCCAAAGACACAAAGATGGGTCAGGCCGGTGCCTGGACCGCCGACGTGTACCTCGACGAGGTCCATGTGCCCGAGTCCGCACTCGTGGGCGCAAGCGAGGGCACCGGATATCTAACCGCTATGCGGTGCCTCGCGCACGGGCGGCTGCACATCGCCGCCCTATGCGTTGGGCTGTCAGAGCGGCTCGTCGACGAGTCACTGAACTTTGCGCTCGACCGCAGACAGGGCGGTAAGCCGATCGCAGAGCACCAGCTCATCCAAGGGATGCTCGCCGACTCACAGACCGAGTATCTGGCCGCCCGCGCGCTCGTGTTGGAGAGCGCGCGCGCCTACGACAGCGGCGCGGACCGGCGCATGGCAGCCGCCGCCAGCAAGTACTTCGCCAGCGAGGCGGTCGGGCGCATCGCCGATCGCGCAGTCCAGATACACGGCGGCGCAGGCTACATGCGAGGCGTCCCCGTCGAGCGGCTCTATCGCGACGCGCGCCTGTTTCGCATCTACGAGGGAACCAGCCAGATCCAGCAACTCGTCATCGCCGGGCAGATGCTGCGCAACGCAACTCAGCGCGCGGGTGCATCGACGTGACCGCAGCTCAACCCGCGACGAACATTGCTCGCTCTCGCCCAGGACGCCCCATGCTGGTCAGCCACGTTGGCAGGTGGTCAGCATACGTCCACGGGACGTGCTGTTGGTAATGAGCATTCTCGGCCTGGTCGATCCAAATAACGACGACGTTCCGTCAACGGCCAAAGAGGAAACGATCCATGTCGAGCACCGTAGGCCAGCACGACCACACCGTCGCGCTCGCCGCCGAGGCGCTGCTGCGAGAGCACCCCGACGCCCTCGTGTGCGGGTTGGCGAGCGATGGGCTGATCGTTGAGATCCCGAAGTCCGTGCCGCTGTGGGGCCAGGCGGCGATTGAGGGACGAGCGGTTTTCGACGGCGTCGTAGCGGCGGATCGAAAAGCGATGGTCGACGTCTGGCTGCACGCCAAACGAGTGGGGGCTGGCGAAGGGAAGGTGCGCATGCTCAAGCGACCATCTCGCTGGATGACACTGCACTTCCTCAACCTCCTAGAGGCCGAGAACATCATGCTGTGCATCCTGATCCCGACGGACGAGGAGACTGACGAGGAGGCAGCCAGCGAAGAGCCACAGCCCGCGACGCCCCGCTTCTCCACCCTCCTTGAGGACGAGGGCGGCACCGTCTTGGACTCCGACGAGGCGTTCACGCAGATGTTCGGATACACAGCCGCGGAGCTGATCGGCCAGCACGTGCTCGACCAGATCCACCCCGACGACCAGGCGCGAGCGGTGGAGGGATGGCTCACGATGCTCTCGACGCGCCGAACCCATCAGATGCGCTGTCGGCGTAAGCGCAAGGACGGGAGCTGGATGTGGATCGACACGACCCTGCACAACTTCCTCAACCAGCCGAATCGCAACCATGTGCTGGTCGAGATCATCGACGTCTCGGCGGAGATGGCAGCGCTCCAGGAGCTGGAGATACGTGCAACGATCGACACCCTCACTCAGTGTTTCAACCGACACTCGATCCTGGCTGAGCTCGAGCGCGAGCTCGAGCACGGCGACTCGGCGCACACGGCTGTCGTCTATCTCGATCTCGACGGCTTCAAGGCCGTCAACGACACCCTCGGCCACGCTGCTGGCGACGAGCTGCTGGTCTTGGTCGCGGAGCGTCTGACGGTAGCGAGTCGCGACGGCGACGATATCGGGCGCCTGGGAGGCGACGAGTTCCTCGTGCTCATGCGGGGTATCCCGGGGCCCGATGTAGCCATGTGCGCAGCGCAGCGGATGTGCGAGGCGATCGGCAACAGCTTCGAGCTCTCGTCCGGGACCGCTGAGTTGCGCGCGAGCGCCGGGGTGGCCTGCGCAGACACTGACGCACGCACAGGCGAGGAGCTGGTTCAGCGCGCCGACGCGGCCATGTACAGATCAAAGGATCAAGGACAGGGCCTGCCGGTGCTCGCGGAGCGACCGCACAGGCCGTAGCCCGCCGGGCGCTCGACCGCCCCCGGGCGGTCGTTCTTTATTTTACGGTGCCTATCTACGGCGCGGCGGCGGGGAGCCGACCGATATTTCGAAAAGCAATCTTCCGCTGCAAGCGGAAGATTGCCATTTCGAGCATGATGCACTATCCTACGTGTAAATGCAATCTTCCGATGCGAGCGGAGAAGTGGGGATTCGTAAAACTCCTCCGGAGACAGAGGCGGATGTGCTGCTCGAGGCCATCCAGATGCTGCGCCACCGTCTGCCGCGCAGCTGGAGCCTGTATGAAGCACCCGAGCCCGGCTTGCCCAAGGAGATCGGGTTTGACGCGCAGCTGCGGCTACGTGCACCGGATGGCACCGAGAGTCTCGTGCTGGTGGAGGCCAAGCGGCTGTTGAACTCCCGCGACGTGTTGCCGGTGCTCGAGAGCCTCCGCGAGGCGGCGGCGCGATTGGACCCTTCAGAGCCGGTCGTGTTGTTGCTGGCCTCTCGCTATCTGCCAGAGACCACCCAGGAGCGGATCGCCGAGGCCGGCGCCAGCTATGCAGACGCGACCGGAAACCTGATGCTGTTGTCCGACCGGCCGGGCCTGTTCCTGCGCGACCGCGGCGCTGAGCGGGATCCGTGGCGCGGGCCGGGTCGCCCGCGCGGGACGCTGCGCGGCCCACCAGCCGCGCGCGTCGTGCGTGCGCTGATCGACTTCGCGCCGCCCTACACGGTGCCGGAACTCTCCATGCGCGCGCGTGTGTCAACGGGTGCGACCTACCGAGTGGTGGAGTTCGTGGAGGGGGAGAGTCTGCTCGAGCGAGCCCGCTACGGGCCGATCGGCGAGGTGCATTGGCGACGGCTGCTCGAGCGCTGGAGCAAGGACTACGGCTTCGCGCAGTCAAACACGGTGACGACCTACCTGGAGCCACGCGGGCTGGGTGCGCTCACGGCACATCTGGCCGAACAGCCGCAGCTTGACTACGTGCTGACAGGGTCACTTGCGGCCGCGCGGGTCGCCGCCTACGCGGAGTCGAGACTGGCGATGCTGTACGTGCGCGACGCGATGAAGGTTGCCGAGACGTTGAGGCTTCGCAGGACGGACAGCGGCGCCAACGTCGCCCTAGCGAGCGGAAAATATGACGTTGCCTTCGAGCGCCCCGAAGAGGTTGGCGGCCTGCGAATGGCGGCGTTGAGCCAGGCTGCCGTTGATCTGTCGAGCGGCCCGGGCCGCAACCCGAGCGAGGCGAGCGCACTGCTCGACTGGATGGAGCGCAATGAACCTGCCTGGCGACGCTGAGCCGCTGGTCGCCGCTCGTAGGACGCTGCTGGATGCGCTCGGGGCACTGGCCGAGCAGCGTGAGGCGCTCGTCCTGATTGGCGCCCAGGCGATCTACCTGCATACTGGCGCCGCGCCGGTCGCACTTGCCGAGACGACCAAGGACAGCGACCTCGCCGTCGACCCACGCACCCTGAGCGACAGCCCGCTGCTGGATGACGCGATGACACACGCAGGGTTCCACCGTGATCTGCAGCATCCACAGCCCGGCGGCTGGCTCTCAGCCGCGGGTATACCGGTGGACCTGATGGTCCCCGAGGCACTCGCGGGCGGGCAGGGACGTCGCGGCGCCCGGATACCCCCACACAGCTCGCGGGCTACTCGCCGCACAGCCGGCCTTGAGGCGGCCGTCGTCGATCACGCGGTGCACACGATCTGGTCGCTCGACGCCTCGGATCAGCGCAGCATCGAGATGAAAGTCGCCGGCCCGGCGGCGCTAGCTGTAGGACCTGAGGACGTTGTTCATCCGGTCCTCCTTGGAGGCTGGTGGTGTCAAAGCCCCAGTCCCAAGGAGAAACCGGATGAAGCTGCACGCTAATGCCGCGCTGTCATTTAGGCAGCGTGAGCGGATGGCACGTCGTGTTGTCGATGAGGGATGGTCGGTCAAGGACGCCGCGTTGGCGGCGGAGGTGAGCGCTCGCACGGCGGGGAAGTGGGTCGCCAGATATCGCGTGGAGGGCGCCTCGGGCTTGCTGGATCGCTCCTCGGCGCCTTTGTCGGTGTGGAACCGGACTGCTGAGCAGACGGTTGGGGCGATCGCCGCGCTGCGACGGTTGCGGTTCACGGGCCCTGAGATCTCTGAGGTGCTCGATCTCCCCCTCTCGACAGTCGCGGGAATCCTGACCCGGATAGGGATGGGCCGCCTTGGCCGGCTGGGCATGGAGCCCGCTGAGCGCTATGAACGCACGGTCGCGGGGGAGCTGATCCATATCGACGTGAAGAAGCTTGGACGCATCCAGAACGGGGCGGGCAAGCGGATCACCGGCAACGCGCGCAACGCTAGGCCACGGCGCCGTGACCGCTCGGGCGTGGACCGCCGGGCCATTGGCTGGGAGTGCGTGCATATCGCGATCGACGACGCGAGCCGCCTGGCCTACGCCGAGGTGCTGCCCGATGAGAAGGCCACCACAGCGATCGGGTTCCTGCGCCGCGCCGTCGCTTTCTTCAGACGTCATGGCATGCACGTCCAGGAGCTGATCACAGACAACGGGGCGCCCTATATCTCCACGGTGCACGCGGTCGCGTGCAGGACTCTCGGGATTCGCCACCTGCGCACCAGGCCTCGCCGCCCACAGACCAACGGCAAGGCTGAGCGCTTCATCCGCACCATGCTCGCTGGCTGGGCATACGGAGCGATCTACCGCGACAGCACAGAACGCACCGCAGCCCTTGACGGCTGGCTATGGACCTACAACCATCAACGACGACACCAAGCCATCGGGCGAGAGACACCCATCAACCGACTGAACAACCTGCTCGGGTCTTACAGCTAGCGGCGTGCGCCTGCCTTCGCGCCGGGGCGCGCTCGCGGGCCTCGCCCTCGTGCTCGTCGCGATCGTCGTGCTGGTGCTCGTCGTGGCCGACCCCTTCGCCGGCTCGACCGACCCCGGCGGCATCGCCGACAACGCGACGGCGACGTCGCTCGCGACGGTGGCGCGGCGGCCGCTGTCCTCGCAGACGCCGGTGAGCGGGACCCTTGGCTACGCGGGCGCGTCGAGCATCCGCGTGCCGGCGGGCACGCCGCCGTCGGCGGTGCAGCAGGCCGAGCAATCGGTGACGGCGAGCGAGGCGATGCTGCGCACGGCGAGCACGTCGCTGGCGGCGGACGGCGAGGCGCGGGCAGGACGGCAGGCGACGCTGTCGGCGGCGCGCGAGAAGGAGTCGGTGGACTGCGCGGGCGACGGCGCGGCGGAAGCCGCATCCGCAGGCTCCTCGCGGAGCGGCGGCGAAAGCCCGGCGGACGCCGCCTCGCCGGGTGCGAGCGGCTCGGGTCTGTGCACGGGCGACGTACAGGTGGTATCGAGCGACACGCAGGCGCTCGGCGGCGCGGCGGCGAAGCTCGACGGCGACCGGGCGTCGCTCGCCTCGGCCGAAGCGTCGCTGGCGCGGGCAAAAGCGGCGGCGTCCGCGGCGCGGGCGTCGGAGGCGTCCTACGGCCAGAGCTCGACCTTCACGATGCTGCCGGCTGTCGGCCAGGTGGTCTCGCGCGGACAGACCCTCTACGCGATCAGCGGTCGGCCGGTGGTGCTGCGGTACGGCTCGCCGGCGACACGCGCGCTGCCACTGGGGTCGGTGGTGTTCGAGCCGGGCCCCGTGCGCGTGACGAGCGTGACGCCGTCCGTCGGTGCGAGCGTCACGCCGGGCCCGGTGCTCGGCATCACCTCGACGGCTCCGCAGGTGACGATCG
>Ga0210391_10005775_pt1 | contig 10180 bp, 8 predicted proteins | sample IncBWC12OmetaG_FD_160573 | JGI IMG/M metagenome (GOLD analysis project Ga0210391, IMG submission 160573) | Forest soil microbial communities from Barre Woods Harvard Forest LTER site, Petersham, Massachusetts, United States - Inc-BW-C-12-O ...
GGAACCCGACAAAGGCTACCACTATGATCAGCGGGCCGGGAGTTGTCTCGGCGAGTGCGAAGCCGTCCATCATTTGGAGCCTGGTCAGCCAATGAAGCTTCAACACAGCAACCTGAGCTACATACGGAATTACCGTATATGAACCGCCAATAGTCACGAATGCGGTCTTGGTAAAGAACAGCGCGAGGCCCCGCCAAAAATGGAAGTCCCCAACAAAGTAGAGCAACGGCAACGGCAGCAGCCAGAGAAGCAGGACGATCGCCGCCAACTTCATCATTGGCCACAAAAGAGGGATAGGTTTCGTTGCGGCCGAACTACGGCCGATGTAATCGCACTCTTCGTCCTCTTGGGCGCTGGCTTTGCCGGGGCGGTGGAGAAGGTCAGGCCGCACTGCCGTCAGGGCGATTCCCAGAGCAATGACACTGACCATCACGATGAGCAGCGAGGCCTCAAAGAAGAACATCGCTGCAAACGCAGCCACTGCAACGGCACCTTGAATCGGTCCGCGCACCGCCCTTCTGGCAACTCTCTCGAGGGCGACCATCACCAGAGCGATGACAATGGGTTTTAAGCCATTGAACATAGCGGCAATCCAAGCCAGGCTACCGAATCTGACATAGATCACACTGAGTGCCAGCAGAATAAACATGGAAGGCAGCACGAAAAGTGTTCCGGCAACAATGCCGCCCCGCTTGCCATGCAGCTTCCACCCGACATAGATCGCAAGCTGCTGTGCTTCAGGTCCGGGAAGGATCATGCAATGGCTCAATGCATGGAGGAAGCTTCGGTTGCTGATCCACCGCTTCTTCTCAACCAGCTCGTCATGCATAATGGCGATGTGAGCGGCTGTACCGCCGAAGCTGATCCATCCCAGCTTGCACCAGAAACGCAGCGCGGCGCTAAAGGAAGGTCGCTGCAGCCTATCTTTCCTCCCGCGGCATGCCAGGTCCCGAGAGCGAGATGTCGGCCAGAAAGTCCTCACAAATTCTGTAACCTTTGCGACATTATAACATCATAATGAGGTAAAGGAAGAGGCGCTCGAATTTGCTCTTGGGCGCTTCGCGCGTTCGACAACGATCAAATAATCGAGAGGCTTTTTGAATATGAACCAACTTACTCAATCTGTGGAAAGGGAAGGCAGCAGCCGTTTTGTATTCTCAAGCAGAGGCCTTGCATTCTTGGCAACACCTTCGGTAGCTCGTTGGGCTCCTATTCCGCTACGGCTGATTGTTGGCTATGGTTTCATGGAGCATGGCTTTGCGAAACTGTCCAGGGGACCTGAGGGCTTCGCCGCCATCCTGCATACGATCGGCGTGCCCGCGCCTCATCTGATGGCATGGCTCACCATTCTGACCGAACTCATCGGCGGTCTCGCCGTCCTGCTCGGGGCTTTCGTCCCACTTCTAAGTCTGCCGATGGCTGCGGTTCTCTTCGTAGCGATGCTAACGGTTCATCTCCCCTATGGGTTCAGCTCGATCAAGCTGCTGAGTGTGACGGCCGGCCGCGCCCAGTTCGGGCCGCCGGGCTACGAGCTTGATCTGCTCTATCTTGCGTGCCTTGCGGCGCTCGTATTCGGTGGTTCTGGGCCGATGGCGATCGACCACTATTTCAGGAAGAAATGACAGCCGCTTTCATACGCCGCCCAGGGCATCGGAAGATTTTCAGCGAGAAGTCCTTCGGACAAGGCGTGTGACGAATCGGACGAGATCTCCCCGGTAGCAGAGTGTTTCGTAATCGACTGGACGGCTGCCTGTCGAGTAGGAAGTTCGTTCAATGCGAAAAATCGGGCTCCCTGGTTTCACTTTTAGCGAGCCCGCAACCTCGTTCTCAGCGGCCACTGCGTCCAGTTTGTACTCCGCCTCGATCAGCGGAACATCGTACTTGCGTTCAAGGAGCGAAAAAATGGGCTCTACCTTCAGATTGTTGGTGATGATCTTCTTGCCAATCTCCAAGGGCAGGTAGGTTTCGTCGAAGGAGAGGGGAACGCCGTCTGCCAGGCGCACGCGACGAATCCTGACGACGCGCTCGCCCCTTGTCAGCGCAAGCTGGCGCGCCACGGTCGCGTTGGCAGGAACAATTTCTTTAGCGATTACCCGGGCGGTTGGCTGGTGGCCAAGTGCGTGCATATCTTCTACAAATCCGCTCAGCTCTTTAAGGTCCTGCATGATCTTCGGCGCAGCGACGAATGTGCCTTTGCCGCGACGAATCTCGACAAGACCGCGGCTCACAAGATTCTGAATGGCCCGGCGGACGGTGATGCGACTGACCCCGAATCGCGCAACAAGGCTGTCTTCGGTCGGCAGTTGGTCGCCGACCTTCAGGTCTCCATCGGTAATCTCGCCAGCGAGGACGGTTTCGACGCGTGCATAGAGAAGAGAGTCATGCGCCGCTGACATGACGACATTATAACGTCGTATGGGTTCACCTGAACCCACCCTGCGCCCATAGCGTCTGAGCAAGGGGCAAACCTTCCGTAATCAAGCTAGGAAAGGTCAGAAAGGAACTATAGTTTATGCTCTCGCCGCAAGCGTGGTTTTTGGGTGAAATCCACCACTGCCTGGCCGAAATCAACCGGTGTAAGTCAATCAAAAGAACGGAACTCTTCCCCCTCACCAGTGTTCAATCTAGTGGCAGGAATTCTGGGGGATATTATGAAAACCAAATCGTCTTATACGCTTCTTACCGCGGTGTTGACGAGTGCAATGGCGCTCGGGACTGGGACTTCCTTGGGGGCGCAGGACCAGTCGATGGACAAGCCCTCAGCGGCCGTGGGAGCTCAGGTGGATCAAGGACCTCCGCCAGAGCAGACCGCGCCGCAATACAATGCGCCGGAGCAGAGCGCGCCTCAGGATGTCGCACCTCCTCCATCACCGCAAGATCAAGATAGATACCAAGACCAGGCGCAGGCGCCTCCGCCTCCAACAGGGCCGGATCAACGGCAATACACACCGTTGGCTCCGGAGCAGTTGGATAAGCTGGTAGCTCCGATTGCGTTGTATCCCGATTCGCTCGTGGCGCAGATACTGGCCGCGTCGGAATATCCAACGCAGATTGTAGAGGCGGACCGCATGGCACGGGAGAACCCGGGCCTGAAGGGACGAGATCTAGCCGAGGAAGTGGACCGGCAGGATTGGGATCCGAGCGTGAAGGCTCTAGTGGAGTTTCCCACAGTGCTGGCGAACCTGGACAGGGATTTGTCATGGACCTCTGAGCTGGGCGAAGCCTATCAGAACCGGCCGGATGACGTGATGCAGGCGATCCAACACATGCGTCACAAGGCTTACGACTCAGGCAATCTGCGGAGTACGCCGCAAGAGCGCGTGTACGAGCAGGGGCCGAATGTAGACATCCAGCCGGCTGATCCGGATGTGGTGTATGTGCCCACCTACAACCCAGCCTACGTGTACGGATATCCCGTAGGCCTGTGGCCCGGGTTCTATCCGTGGTGGGGAGTTGGGGGACCTTACATTTCGTTCGGCATTGGCTTCCCGATCGCGCCGTTCTTCGGCTTCGGCTGGGGATGGCATGGATGGGGAATCGGCTGGGGCTTCCACGGTGGAGTCTTCTTCGGCGGCCATCCTTGGGCCTACCGCGGCGGAGCGTTTTATAATCACGCAGCGTTTGTCCACGGAAATTATCGAGGATTCTCGCGTGGCGGATTCGGAGCGCGCGGGTTTGCGAATCGCAGTGCGCACGGGTTCGGCTCAGCCGGGGGTCACGGATATGCGGGCGCATCTCGAGGCTACTCGGGCGCATCTCGAGGCTACTCGGGCGCATCTCGAGGCTACTCGGGCGCGTCTCGAGGCTACTCGGGCGCGTCCCACGGCTTCGCCGGCAGCAATCGCGGCGCAGCCGCGAACCGGGGCGCTACAGGGAACCGAGCCTACGCAGGCAATCGGGGATTCTCGGGCGGTAATCGAGCTGTCGCAGGACGCGGATCAAGCGCACCGCGGGCAGGTGGTTTCAGCGGCAGCCGCGGCGGTGGAGGTCACAGTGGCGGCGGACACGGCGGCAAGCGCTAACTATCCCGTATAGTCGTCACCATTTCAGCCCAAATCGAAGGCCCCGCTCTTCACGAGCGGGGCCTTCTTGCTCGGACAATCTGGGTGCGACCGCTTCTATTTCTTCGTCATTACTAGCCGTTTGCAGGCGTAACGCGGCAGATCGCGCTCTAGTGGCGTCCCCCGCCATGCGTACCGCCCCGATATCCGGGGAGGGCGTGTTCAGCCTTCCCTTCATGGACAGCCTCGCCTACGTTGCCTCGCCCATCCCGCGCCTCGTTTGCCTGGAAGTGGTTGAAGCGCTCCGCCCCGCGCCCCGGCAGCGGCCCAACGTAACCGTGATGAGGATCAAAGCGGTTGTCGACATGGCCGAAAAAGCCGTGCGGGCCATGGAACCAGGGACCAGCTCCAAGAAACACCCCACCAACAAACCAATCGGGCCCATAGTAGCCATACGGGGCACAGTCATATGGGGCGTAGTCGAAGTACCCGTAAGGGCATACGGGAGCCGGTCCGATGTTTACGCCGACGGAAACCTGGGCCGGCACCACAGGTGCACAGCAGAAAAGGACAGTAGAGAGAGCTGCGAAAGCAAGCGCATTGACTTTAAACATGATTTCCCCTTGATTCGTTCAGAGTTTCAGCCTGGACAACAGAGGGCCAACATAATACCCATAATACCAAGGATCATTAACGGTAACTCGTCCCTAATCTTGTAAGGGAGGGTTGCCGACGATCCGGGATTTAAGTGACCAGAAGCGCGTTTGATCGGCATAGGGGCGGCGGTCAACCCGCCGACCCCTGCCACACCACCGTGCGTACGGGTCCGTACACGGCGGTTCGAGTTGGTTACGCTAACACCCATCGATCAGAGTTGGAAGTCCGAGCGATCTGAAGTAGGCATTGGAAAGCCCAACCGAGAGGGCTTTGGCCAGAGCGAGGTACCAGGGGCCGCGTCCACTACCGGCCGTGTTGGTAGCCAGTCGCGGACGACCTCCCAGTTCCAGCAGTGCCGCGCGGCGACGGCGCTGGGTTTTCCATTGCCGCCACAGCGCTGCACGCAATCGCAGCCGGACCCAGCGGGTCAAGTACTGCAGCACCACAGGCGTTTCGCAGAAGCCGAAATAACCGCGCCAGCCCCGGATATACGAGGCCGGCTCCTCTATCGTCTTCTCGATGCTCACGCCCTTTGCCTTTCGCGTTATCTCACGGATTGGTTGCTTAAACCGAGTCAGAGCGCACAAGCTGTCCAACTACCCTGTATACGGCACTCGCTCACACCTTGCAGGGCTCAGTTCTGCCTCATAGCGCGGCTTCCCCCGACTCCCTTGGTTCAATTGTGTCCCTCCAATGGCCTCGATCAGCCAGCCCGCACCGTTGAAAATGCATAGGTAGATCACCGCGTCCGCCGCAAACGCCAGCGGCTCAGTTCAAACGATCCTATCGAAACTGCCCCGGCCTAAAGAACCGCGCTCAACCCTGTCTCGTCTACCGGGGCAGTCCCGATAGGAACCTAACGTTTGTCAGGACCAATCCGGGAGCGTTTGTTCCAGTTTGAGGCTTGGGTGTCACGTCACCCCGCGGGCAGGGTGGAGCGCTCACATCATCAAATGATGTTACGGCCGTAACCCGAACCTGAGGCAGCAAGGGGATGGATGGTGCGGCATATGATACGTTCACCTCAAACGGCGGCCACAACTAATGACGGAAGCGAAGCACGATGTACCGTCGGGATATTCCGGCCTCAATACCGCCGACGTCCTCCCAGGCTCCCGCTCGAAGAAGTATGTGGAGCTTCTCTGGACCACCGATCCTCTAGCTGAAGCCGTGATGGATGAATTTGCCCGCATGCCCGAGAGCGAATGGCGTGCGCTGCTGGATCTGACGCTGGCGAAGGGGGTGGACGCAGTCCCTCATGTACCAGAGTCGTTGCGAGCATTGTTCCACCAGCTGGAAAGCGTTCCGTTTTGGGTGGATCGTGACCGATGCAATCTGGGTGGAGCAACATTTCTGCGCTGCCGGATGGGCTTTGCAGCGCTTGCGATGCTTGCGTTGCCGATCATCTACAGTTGGCCGGCCGGCAACAAGCCGCTCGCGCTGTCGGGTCAACTGGTGCATCGTGCTTCGCAACGCCTCAAAGATACGACGCGATACGTGTTCGCCGTTTGTCAGCCCGATGGCCTGGGCCGGTTTTCGGAAGGGTTTGCGATGACCGTGCGTGTGCGCCTCATCCATGCGCAAGTGCGGAGATTGCTCCTCGACTCCGGTCAATGGCGCCCGGAAGTCTGGGGAGCACCCATCAATCAGTGCCACATGGCTGGCACCAACGTCATGTTTTCCGTTGGCGTGCTCGACGGTTTAACGCGGTTCGGCTACCACTTCGAGCGTGTGGAACGGGAGGCTCTCGTCCATGTATGGCGTTACGCCGGATACTTGCTGGGCGTCGATCATGAACTATTGATAGCCGACGAATTTGAGGGTCACCGACTGCTTGATCTGATGTTTGCCTTCGAACCGCAACCGGATGACGATTCACGAGCGTTAGTGGATGCCCTGATGCAGACTTCATTCACGTATGTCCGCAACTTCAAAGCAGGGCAGTTATGCAGCGTAAACCTTTGTTACGGGCTCTCGCGCGCTCTGATTGGGGATGAGCAGGCCAATGCTCTTGGGTTTCCCAATACCCGCTGGAAGTGGCTGTTGCCAACAGTTCGTCCGGCGACTTGGGTGATAGAGACCGTGCGCAGGTTCAGTACCCGCGTGCAAGCTTTGGCAAAAGTCGCCGGGCCGAAAGCCTTCCGACATTTGTTGAGCGAGCGCGGTCTGAAGGGTCGTACGGGAGAGTTCGTGATCCCTCGCCGGATCGCGGTTCGCACAGATCAGTCCGACTCCAAGATAGGTGAGACGGAGTCGCAATCCGCGAGCGAGCGTGCGTCCGACGGAGGAACCCGATGAGAGATCCCGTACGTGTAGTGTGTCTGGGCGGTGGCTGGGTAGCCATTTACCTGGCTCGCGCGTTGCGTCAGGCGGTACGAAAAGGCGAGGTCAAGCTGACCGTAGTCAGCCGTGATAACTATTCCACTGTCCACGGACTGATTGCGGAAATGCTGACGTGCAAGATACAACCACAGCAGATCAATTCGTCAGTGCGGGAAATGATTGTGCCAGCTCATCTCCATAACGCCGAGATTGAATTGGTGGACGTCAGCAATCAGCACGTGGTGACACGGAGTTCGCTCGACGGCCGGACCCGCACTCTGCCTTATGACCACTTGGTGGTCGGCGTCGGGTCCATCGAGGACTTCTCCCGCTACGCTGGGATCGCAGACCACACCTTTCCTCTGAAGACGTTCGCCGATTGCTACCGGCTGCGCAACCATCTGGTCAGCGTTCTGGAGATGGCATCCATTGAGACCAATCCTGAGGAGCGCAAGCGGTTGCTCACTTTTGTTGTCGCCGGCGGAAACTACGCGGGAATCGAAGTCGCCTGCGACCTGGTGGACTATTTCCGCTTTCTCTCGCGAACGAGATATCCGGAGTTGAAGTTCCACGAGTTCCGAGTGGCGCTGGCGGAGGCTGGCCCGCGCATTTTGCCGGAGCTGGGGAAGCGTCTTCCGTCCCTCGTGCGCTACGCCGAGAAACGCGTTCTGCAATTGGGCCTGGAGATGCACCTCAATACTGGCCTGCAGGCCGCCACCGCGGAAGGAGCAGTTCTCAACTCGGGTGAATGCATCCCCACGCGCACTCTCATCACCTGCACCGGCATGAGGTCGTCCCCCTTACTCGACCAATTCCCATACGAGCGCGACGCGCGCGGACGGCTGGTCACCGACCAGTTCTGCCGCGTGCCGGGCGCAACCAACATCTGGGCCGGGGGCGATTGTGCTGCTGTTCCTCACCCAGACGGAGGCACATGCCCTCCTTTGGCGCACTATGCGCAAAAGGCCGGCTCCACGATCGGCGCGAATGTCCTGCGCACAAACGCCGGCAAGCCGCCTAAACCGTATTCCTTCAACGGACTTGGCGAGGCCTGCACGCTCGGACATCGCAGCGCGATTGCGCACATGAAGGGAATCCCCGCCTCCGGTTTCCTGGCGTGGATCGGATGGCGTTTCATTGTGCTCACCATGTTCGTGCCTAGTTGGACGCGGCGGGTCCGCCTCATGTTCGACTGGTGGTTGACTCTGATTCTTGGTCGCGATGTCGTGAATCCTCGCATGGACGAGCGCGGAGCGATCTGGCACGTTCTGTATGAACCGGGCCAAATCATTGTCGCGGCGGGCGAGACTCGGCGCTATCACTACCTTGTGGAGTCGGGAGACGTCGACGTAGTCGCGAACGACGGGAACGGCGAGGCGACCCTGCAGTCGCTGAAGGCGGGCGATTATTTCGGCGAGGGCGCCCGCCCAAAACTCGACTGCTGCATCCGTGCGCGTACGCGAGTGCGCCTGCTCGCAATTGACACCCGAGTGGCGGAGGCATTGAGCGCGGTGCGCCCCGACGCGGCCATGCTTTTGAAACAGGGCAAGAGCGGAACTGCCGCAGGACGCACTGTCTGAATATGTTTCTCGATCCGCTCAAAGCGACCCTGTTTGATGTCCTCGTCCATCGCCGTTCGCGGCGATTCGGTTTGGGGATGACTATTCCCGCTGGCCCCTTGCAATACAAGAGCTCTCACGCACCGGTTCCTCTCACCGAGGATGAGGAGGCGGCTCTCGCATTCGCCGCCTGCGGCATCACAGGCTACGCCCTCGGAGATCTCTCTTACGGTGCCCGCGAAGGTGGCACTATGCTAGTTGGGAGACTCGGCCGCACGGTTGCGAGCCCTGACGCGGTGAACGCTGTGTCGGTGCTGGTCACAAACGACAGCGGAACCTGGCTGCTGAAGCGGCCCCAGGATTTTGCTCCCGCCGAGTTTCTGGAACTGGTCAGCCTCGCGCGAAAGGGCGCACTTACTGACCTCTATAAACGCACCCGAATCCAGTTGTCCGCCAATCGGACGGCGCCACCATTAGATCCTGGGCATAATTTCTCCATCAACCGATGGTCGCTCTATGCTCCCGGAACGACTTACTTTCTGCCGATCATCGGAACCACGGCACTCACCATCAACGCGCTCCTCGAGTTGTTCGGAGAAGACATGGGAGTGTTCTTGCGCGACGAGCGGGCGTGGTTCGGTCCCGCAGGGGTTGGTCGCTTTGCACGCAGCCGGGGCGGACACCTGCACGACGAACCGCGCGACCTCCGCTCAGCGACGATTCAAATGATGGAATCGTCGCTGCTGGAATCGATGGCGACGGAACATGGCATGATTTTGCAGAACCTTGCACTCATGGCCGAGGCGCTTGGATTGGGCGGTTTCCCGAATTTTGCGCGGCACGAATACAGCTGGTTCAAGGCCGCCGGCTTCCGCATGCAATCCATGGGGGCCAGTCGCTACGTCGGAGCGCCCCGGTTGATGTCTACTCTCGCGCGGTGGCTTGGAAAAGACCCTGTGCTGGAATATCCAGTAGGGCTGGAACAGAACAACCAGCTGCTGCTGAAGCCATTCTGCCCGCCCTACTACCGATCCATGGAGAATGCGGTCCACGCCTTCGTGCAAGCGAAGTTCGGGGAAGATGGAACCTACCGAGGCGGAACGCAACAGAGTGCATGGCGCGAATCGGCTTCTTGTGCGGCCAAGATACCGGCGCCGAGCGCAGCGACGGTGCAAGCGACCGTAGCGTATTGCGATTATGTTTTTCGCCACTACGGAAGGTTCCCAGCCTATACGGCGCCGTTTCGGACCATTATTGGATTCCAGGTTTGCCGCGTAGACATCGATTTCTATGATCGCTTCTATGAACCCGAAACGCTGCCCGATTCGGTGCGGACCTGTACGGAACAAGCCCTCCTGAGGGGCAAATTGGGGATGGATGGCCGGCAAACAGGGAGTTAATTTCAGAAAACGGCTTCGATGAAGTTGAACGGGACTAGTAAGGAGAAGCCGGCCTATGTGGATCGATTCGAAGGCATTCTGGATAACGAGCACCCGGAAGTTTGTGAAGCCGGCCATTACATGTAAGGAGTAAGTAATAGCAGTTCGCGTGATGGTGCGTGAACTGAAACCCCGCTCGCTTGGCGGGGGAACGGCGCGTTGTCGGCCGCTGCCCCGAGCCCTGCAAGCCATGAGCCGCAAT
>Ga0210391_10005776_pt1 | contig 10178 bp, 8 predicted proteins | sample IncBWC12OmetaG_FD_160573 | JGI IMG/M metagenome (GOLD analysis project Ga0210391, IMG submission 160573) | Forest soil microbial communities from Barre Woods Harvard Forest LTER site, Petersham, Massachusetts, United States - Inc-BW-C-12-O ...
GCGCTTGCGCTTCGCATTTCAAGACTGCGAACAGGCCCATCGCCTCTTCGTCGATCCTGCGCACCAGATGCTTCGATTGCATGAACGCCGCGGTCGGGCCGAGCGCCACTTGCGCCGCAATTTTGCGTGTCTCGGCGACGAGCGTGTCCTTCGGCATGCTTCGATTTACGAGTCCGATCTGAGCCGCTTCGACGCCGGAGAGCAGTCTTCCCGTGTAAATCAGTTCGAGCGCACGATGCGTCCCGAGGCGAGCGACGAAAAACGAATGGCCGCCCGAGTCGAGCACCGCGCCGATGCGCGCGAACGGCGAGCCGATCTTCGCGTCGTCTGCCACATAAGCGACGTCGCATCCCAGCGCCAGACCGAGTCCTACTCCCAGGCACGCGCCATGAACGGCGGCGAAGGTCGGCGCGGGAAACGCGACGATTCGCTTGATCAGCGGATTGAAGGTGCTCTCGATTATCGCCTCGGCGTCTTCGTCGCCCGGATGCGCATCTGCCAGATCGCGGCCAGCCGAGAACGCGGGGCCCTCACCGCGAATCATCAGCGCGCGCGCACCTTGCGCGGCCGCGCGCTCGAGTGCGCCGTTCAACTCGGCCACCATCGCGTCGTTCAACGCGTTCATCTTGTCGGGCCGGTTGAGAACAATTTCCGCGAGACCGTTTTCGACCGACAAATCGACGCTCATGTTGGTGACCTCCGTCTTCGCTTAGAACACGGGAATAATGTCATCGGCGGTGATGTCGCCGACGTCGACGCCCTCAATATCAAGTTCGGGAATCGCGGGGAACTGGATGTCCCAGCGCTCGACCAGCTTGCGCACGCGCGCGATCGCGAGGCGCCAGTTGTCGGCCTGCTGCTCGAAGGTGAGGACGCCGAGGCCCGCCTCGCGCGCCCTGCGCAGCAGGATGCGATGGTTGTGCAGAAAGTAGCCGGGCAAATCCCAAAACTGCCCCGGCGGCTCCCACAGCACCATCGAGAGGAACACAAAGCCCGCGCGCAACTGCTTGGTGATGAAGGTCTTGTGCTCGTCGGTGAGACCGGGCCACTCCTTCTCGAGCAGGTTGATGCAAATCTGCAGATGGCGCGCTTCGTCGCGTCCGATTTTTGTGAAGATGTCGCGGAACACAGGATGCGTCGTTGCGTGCGCCATGCCGTGGAACAGAGTCGACGACGCCACCTCGCCCATCATGAACGAAGTGAAGATGACGGCGAGCGGATAGCGATCGATCGCGCGGTTGTAGCCGGTCCAGTAGCGGCCGCCGTTGTGGTAGAGCCAGCCGATATTGTTGAGCGCGACGCGCTGCAGTTCGCTGGTGGGCGTGAAGCCCTGCGGTCCGTTGGGCACCAGGCGTTGAATGACGCGCTGGCAAGTCTCTTCGTGATTGGTCTCGTCACGGGTGATGGAGAAGAAGCATTTGCGAACCGGATCTTCCTCGTGCATCTCCCACGCGTGAATCGTCGCGCGCGCGAACACCGCCGGCCCCGACGAATCGAAGTTCGACAGGAGAGCCCACCAGTACATGATCGCGACCTTCTCATCGTCGCTCCAGGCCTCGGGCGACAACTCGCTCCAGTTGATATCGGCGGGATTGAAGCCCTCGCGCTTGGCGCGCTCGTAGATTTCAGCGAGCTTTGGTGTCTCGCATCGCCATTCGATCGGGAAGATATTGGGTTGCTCGACGATTGGCGCCTCGACCAGGCCGCGCTCGGGAATTTCAAATTCGCTCATCGCATTGCCCTCCTTCCCTTAATCTACCAACCGTTCGGTTGATTTGTCAAAACGCCCGCGGGGCCGGCGCACGAGACCGTCGAAGGCCATTCGGAAGATCGCGTCGGCGACTTCCGGCGCGTCCAGCCCTCCACCCGGCCGGTACCACTCCGTGATCGAATTGAGCATCCCGAACAGCAGCCGCGTAGCCAGCCGCGGCTCGACGTCGGCGCGCAGATCAAGCTGGCGCTGCGCATTGCGCATAACCCCGCCAATCAGATGATCGAATTCGCGCCGGCGCTCCATGATTCGCCGCTCGACCGGAGTGTTGCCGCGCACCCGCAGCAGCAGCGCGACTTCGGGCAATTCATCGACGGTGATTTCGATCGTGCGATGCACGATGTATTTCAGACGCTCCGCCGCGCGCCCGCGCTTGGCCGGCCGCTCGTCGAGCACGGCGAACAGCGCGTCGAGCGCGCGACCGACTCCGCGCGCCAGCAGCTCTTCCTTGCTGCGAACGTGATAGTAGATGCTGGCCTTGGTGATGCCCGCCGCCCGCGCGACGTCGTCGAGCGTGCTGCCGTCGTACCCGCGCTCGCGGAACACGCGCACCGCAACGTCGAGAATCGCATCGAGGTTGTAAGGTTTCCGCTCCTTCGCGGCTGGACGCCCCACGCTTTATCGCCCTCCCTTCGCAGGGGGGTAGTTTGACTGGAAGCGCGCACGCTTGCCAGTCTTCAGGTGAGTCCGCAGCCGGCGTCCGGGAGAGTCAACATTGAAATTTGCAATAGCCATCCGGAACATGGGTCCGCAATCCAATCGCGCCACGGTCCGGGCCTGTGCGCGAATCGCCGAGCAAACCGGCTTCGACGCGCTCTTCGTCTCCGATCATTTGTGCATCCCGCCCGACCAGACCGAGGGTTCCGGCGGCCGCTACCTCGACGTGCTCGCGACGCTGGCCTTCATCGCCGGCGCGACCGAGAAAATCCGCCTCGGAGTTTCCGTGTTAGTCGTCCCCTATCGCCCCGCCGTGCTGACGGCAAAGCAGGTCGCGACGATCCAGGAACTGTCTGGCGATCGTATGATCCTCGGCGTCGGCGTCGGCTGGATGAAACCGGAGTTCGCGGCGCTTGGCGCCGACATTCGAAAGCGCGGTGCGGTTACCGATGAAACGCTGGCGGTGCTTCATCACCTGTTCAGCGCCGACGTGCCCGGCGCCTACGACGGCCCGCTCGTGAAATTTCCGTCGTTCGTCTTCCTGCCGCGTCCAAAGCGCCCGCCTATCTGGATTGGCGGCAACAGTGCTGCCGCGACGAATCGAGTGCTGAAATATGGCGACGGCTGGCATCCGATGCTGCCCGCGGCGGAACTTAAAGCAAAAGTTGAAGAATTGAAAACGCAGGCTCGCGGAGCCGGACGCGAGCTGCCTGAAATTATCGTGCGGCGAGGGCTGAAGCTCGACGACACTGACGCGGCGCGGGCAAAAGTTGCTGCGGAGAAAGATGCCAGCGCGACGTATTTCATCCTCGACCTGGGCCGTTACGCCGACGAGCGCGCATTCGGCCAAGCGGGCCGAGACCTTCATGGCGCGCGTCGCGAGCTAGATCACTTTGTCGCGGCGGAGCGACTCGAGCTCGTCCGCGCTGACGCCCAGCAGCTCGCGATAGACGCGATCGTTGTCGTGGCCGACAGGCACCGAGCCGCGCACGATTTTTCCCGGCGTCAGCGAAAACTTCGGCGCAACGCCGATGCCCTTGACCTTGCCGACCTGCTCGTCTTCCCACTCGACATGCATCCCGCGCGCGCGATATTGCGGGTCCTCGGCGATGTCCTTGCTCGTCATGATCGGCGAGCACGGCACGTTGCCGTCCGCCATCGCCGCGACGACCTCCTTCACAGTGCGCTCTGAAATCCATCCGCGCAGGATAGCGTCGAACTCGATGCCCTCGATCGATTCGAGTTGCGTGCGAGCCGTTTCCCATTTCGGATCTGCGGGATCGAGCCCGATCACGCGCAGCATCCGCTGGTACACCTCGCCGAGCGCGCCCATCACCACCCATCCGTCGCTGGCCTGGAACGAGTCGAGCGGCTGAAAACCCTGCGCGCGATTTCCCGAGCGCTCGCGCACGATGCCGTTTTGAAAATATTCGACCATCGTGCCGCCCATCGTCTTGTGAATCGCCTCATACTGGGCGACGTCGATCGACTGACCCTTGCCAGTCGCGCGCGCGTAGGTCAGTCCTGCCAGCGACGACCACATCGTGAACAGCGCGGTGATGTAGTCGCCCGTCCACGGTGCGGCGCGCGTCGGCGGCGTCGGATCGGGAAAGCCGGTCTGGTACATCATGCCGCCGACGGCCTGCCCAACCACGTCGTACGACGCGCGATGGACGTAGTCAGGGTCGCCGCTTTGGCCGAAGCCCGAGACATGCGTGATGACGAGCTTGGGATTGGCTTTCCAAATCGTCGCGTCGTCGAGGTTCCATTTCTTACAGGTGCCGGGTTTCGAGCTTTCCATCCAGATGTCGGCGCGCGCGACGAGCTTGAGAAAAAGTTCGCGGCCCCGCGGCTTAGACACATCGAGTGAAACGCAAAATACGTTGCGTCGCTCCTGGATCCACGTGGTCGCAACCGCCGATTTGCCGTCTTTGGTCGCAAGGCGGATGCCGATATTGCGCCATCCGACGTCGCCGTTTCCCGGTCGCTCGATTTGGATCACTTCGGCGCCCATCTCGGACGCCAGCTCGGCGGCGAACGGTTGCGCGATCAACGTCCCGGTCGAGACGATCTTGACGCCCTGCAGCGGCCCGAATTTCTCGCTAACCAAATTGTCGATGCTCATAGATTTGGCGATGATGCCGGTTTTTATCCGGCCAGAGCAATACAGAAGCGCCGCAGCCGTTTGATTGCATCCACGCCCTAACCGGACGGCGTTTTCCGGAAGCGGGCTGCGGGCTATTATATTGGTAAATTAGAAAGTGTGCCGAGGGCGGCGTGAATTCACCTCTCGATCTTCTCAAAAGCGACTCTCTGAACCGGCGCGAACTGACGTTCAAGGCCCTGGCTGGTCTGTGTGGCGGCGCAATCGGATGGCTGCCGGTCGAGCTGGCCTCGCACAATTCTCATCTCGGGCAGGCGCAGACCACCGGCGATATGATCGCGTACTACCTGTCGGCGGCAGTGGCTGCGGGCCTGATCGGCGCATTCATCACGGCGGTCGATACCACAGAAATTCGTATCACGCCGGAGTCCCAGCGCCGCTTCATCCGAGGCTTTTTGATTTGCGCGGCGCTTTCGCTGGTGTCGACGTGGCTCGGGAACTACGTCTTCAACGCAGTGCTGCAGGCGGGAGGCGTCGGCTTCAGTCCAAATGGCGAGCTGGTATCGGGCTCGATCGTAATTCTGGTCATCGCAAGAATCCTGGGATGGGCAATCGACGGAGCACTGGTGGGCGCCGGCGTTGGCCTCGCGACGATGACGATGGAAAACGTCCCGAAGGGCGCGGTCGGCGGCGTGGTCGGCGGCGCCGTTGGCGGAATCGCTTTCGATTTGATCGGCTGGGTCGTCGGTGGCGGCGCCGCTTCGCGATTCTTTGGCGAAGCTGCCACCGGGCTCGCGATCGGGCTGTTCATCGGACTGGTGCAGGAGCTGACCAAGGCCGCGTGGATCACGGTCGAGCAGGGACGGCTCCGCGGACGGCAATTCCGCGTCGAGGGCGCGCGCGCGTCAATCGGACGCGCCGAGGAAAATCCGGTCGGCCTATTCGGCGATCCGCTGGTTCAGCAGCGGCATGCAGTGATCGAACGGCGCGGCGCCGACTACGTCATCAAGAATCTCGCAGTGCAGGAAGGCACCTTCGTCAACGGCCAGCGGATTGAAACGGTTGACCTGCACGACGGCGACCGCATCAACATCGGCGGTTACGAGATGATTTTCCATCTGCGCGGGATGTCCGCACCAGCCCGGCACCAGGCGTCGCTGGCCGTCGATCCGATCAATCCGGCGCATATCGCCACGCGGCTGGCGGGTGCGAATGCCAGGGTCGACGGTCCCAGTCTCATCGACGCATCGGGACAGGCGTACCCCGTTCGCACCGGCGAGGTGACGCGGATTGGGCGTGCGCTCGACAATGAAATCGTGGTGAGTCACAACTCGATCTCGCGGCATCACGCGAGTATCGAAAACTCCAACGGCGCCCTGGTTGTGCGGGACCTCAACAGCCAGAATGGAACGTTCGTCGGCAACCGGCGCGTGACCGAACCAACGCGCGTGAGCGACGGCGACATCGTAAGGTTTGGAGACGCGCAGTTTACCTTCCGTGGCTGACGACGATTTCGAGAAGCCGAGATTCTGCTCGCGATGCGGTCAGCCGATCGTCGTGGCCGAGGCGAGCTTCTGCAAGTCGTGCGGCGCCCCGGTAACGCAGTTCCCGTTGATACGCCGAAGTGCGGGCTTCAACCCGATGCTGGCGTTGGCGCTGAGCATCGTGCCCGGCGTCGGCCACATCTATCGCGGCAAGCCGTTCAAGGGAATTTTCTGGTTTATCTTCGTGACGTTCGCGTACGCGGTGTCTTACTCGTTCGGCACTCTGATCCACCTCATATGCGCCGCCAACGCTGCCTTCTCGGACAGGCTGCGTGAAGACCTGCTGGCGCCATAGATGACGCCCGCGCACTGCCATAAAATTCAAGATAATGCTTAGATTCTGATCGCAGGCATGATTGCGCCCAACACCATCGTCGGCGGCCGTTACCGCGTGACCCGGCCGCTTGGCGGCGGCGGGATGAAACTCGTGTATCTCGCTGAGGACTTGCGGCTGGCAGCGCGGCCGTGCGCGCTGGCCGAGATGGTCGACACTTTTACCAGCCCCGAAACGCAGCAGCAGGCGGTCGCCGCGTTTCAGCGCGAGGCTGACATGCTCGCGCAGCTCAGCAACGAACATATCCCGCGCGTGTTCGATCGTTTCAGCGATCAGAACCATCACTACCTCGTGATGGAGTTTATCGACGGCATCACGCTCGAGCAGAAGCTCAAAGACGCCGGCGGCAAGCTGCCCGAGAGCGAGGTCATCGACGTGGCGCTGCAGGTGCTCGACACGCTCGAGTATCTGCACAATCTCGAACCGCCGGTGATCTATCGCGACCTGAAGCCGTCGAACGTGATGCTGACGCCGTCGGAGCAGGTGAAGCTGATAGATTTCGGAATCGCGCGCCTATTCCAGCCGCTCAGTAACGCGACGATGATCGGCACGCAAGGCTACGCGCCGCCCGAGCAATATCGCGGCAAGGTCGAGTTCCGCTCTGACCTGTACGCGCTCGGCGCCACGATGCATCACGCGCTGTCGGGCCGCGACCCCGCGCTCGAGCCGCCGTTCAGCTTTCCGCCGCTGCGCTCGCTCTGTCCCGACGTCACGCCCGCGCTGTGCGAGCTGGTCGATCAGGCGCTCAAGTACGACGTGGTCCTGCGCGTGGCGGACGCCGCGGAGTTCAGGCAGCGGCTGATGGCGATCAAGTCTGGGAGCCCGATTACGGCGCCGCAACGCAATTCGTCGCCTGCCAGCGGGTCGCGGCCACAGCTCAAGCTGCCGCTGAGCGGGGTCAAGTCCAAAGAGCAGCACGCGTCGGCGCCGACGATGCTGAGCAACGCGATCGATACCGAGTGTCCGCGATGCGGCCGCAGCATTCCGGTCGATTCGAACTTCTGCTCGTTCTGCGCGGCCGACGTGACGGGGCGATTATCGATGCCGGACCGCGGCGCGGCGCACGAGGCGCAGACGATCGTGCTCGACGACGTAGCGGCGCCGGGCGATTTCCCCGGGCCGATTTTTCATTCGCGCCGGCGCCGGCGGCGTCCCGGGCGGTCGCTGGCGATGGTGGTCGGGGGATGTTTTTTGCTGGGGTACTTTCTCTTTCATTCCTACCAGCAGCCTTCCGACGGCGACACTGGCCCCGACTACGGCGGGGTTCCTTCCGTGCCGGCGCCGGATGGATCAGCGCCCGCCGCGCCCGACGCCGGCGAGCCTGCGCATACCGAACCGCGCGAGATCGCGCTGCGCCGGCAGCTCGACATGGAGGGTTACGCCTCCGTGCATTTCAAGATGGATGGCGACACGATCATCTTGTGGGGTACGGTGCCGACGGAAGCCGATCGCCTGATGGTACAGACGCAAATTTTCATGTTCGCGCGAATTTTTTCGATCGAGGATCATATCCAGGTGCGCGACACCTTCGCCGAGCCGTAGTATCCAGCGCATGATCGCCGACCTGCACGTCCATACGCGGCTTTCGTCCGACTCCAACGTCGCGCCGGAGCAGTATCTTGAATTCGCGAAGAGCTCTGGGCGCGGACTTGGCGCGATTTGCTTCACCGAGCATCGCTTGTTCTCTGACGACGCTGAAGTCGGCGCGCTGTATGCCGAGTTGGCCGAGCGATTTCAGATTGCCATCTTCAAGGGAATCGAAGCCGACACCGACCTTGGTCATCTGCTGCTGTTCGGTGTGAATAACGAAGTGATACGCCGGTTCGATCTCACTTCGCGGATGCTGAAGAGCGACAGCCTGATCGAAGTGCTCTATCACGAGGGCGGCGTCGCGATTCCGGCCCATCCGTTTCGCGATTCCGGCTATGGTGCGCGACTCGACGCGCTGCTCAGCCGTCACGGCGCGGCGCTTGGCGCGGTCGAGGCGCTGAACGGGCAGAATTCAGCCGAGGAGAATCGGCGGGCGCAGGATGCGGTGCTCAAACTCGGGCTGACCGCAGTCGGCGGCAGCGACGCTCACTTCGCGACGTCGAAATGGTTCATGACGGTGGCGACGGAGTTCGAGCGCGAGGTGAATACGGTCGAGGAGATGTGCGCAGAAATCCGCGCGGGACGAGCGCGACCTTACGTTTTTGCCGATTCGGATTGAGCGGCGGCGCCAGGCAACTCCATGTTCTCCAGCTCGTGGGTGAATTGCCGGATGTCTTGAGGGCGGCCCGCCGCGATCAGCTCGTCACCGGCTTTCAGCGGACGATCGGGCGAGATGGGCGAGAACTCGCCGTCCGGATTGCCGGCGTCCTGAACGGCCAGCACGGTGACGCTGAAGCGGGCGCGGGCGTCGAGTTTGCGCACGGTGGTTCCCGCGGCGTTGGGAGGAACCGTGATCCGCGTCACGCGATAGCCGGTCGCCCAATAAATATTCGGGTCGCGCGTCGCCAGGGTCGACAGGGAAACCGTCACGCGGTTCAGTGCTTGTGCGATTTGGCGGCTGGTGATGAGGCCGAGAAAACGGCGGCTTAAGCGATCGATCACCGGCAGCTCGTCGAGGCCCTCGTGTTCCATCACCTGACTCGCTTCGTCGAGGTTCGCTTCAAGGGTCACGGTCGGGCAGTTCGCGTTGCAGATGTCGAAGGCGTTGACGAGCGGACCGAGCTCCTGGCCTGAGACGATCACGGTCAACAGGTCGCGCACCACGATCGCGCCGGCCAGTCCGCCGTCGCTGTCGACGACAGGCAGTGTGGATTGCGAGGTCTCGCCGGCGGTGCGCAGCACGTCGGACAGTTTAGTGTTCTCGCTGACCATCGTGACGTTTTTGGTTACGACGGCGCTCACCGGAATGAGCGTGAGCGCGAGGCGCTCGCTGCCGATTTGCAGGGTCTTGCCCTGGCGCGCGAGGCGGAACTCGTCGAGGGATTCGGTTTCGATCGCGCGCGCAACGACCAGCGCGGTAATCGTCGCGATCATCGACGGCAGTGCGATGGTGTCGCTGCGCGTCATCTCCCAGAGCAGGAACAACGCCGTCAACGGTGCGTGCGTGGTGCCGGCCAGAAACGCGCCGAGCCCTACCAGCGCGTAGGAGCCGCGCGGCCCCGTCAGGTGGGGAATCAATCTCACCGACAAGCGCTGGAACAGGCCGCCCGCCATCGTACCGATGAAGAAGGTCGGGCCGAAGGAGCCGCCCGGAGCGCCGCATCCGAGCGACACGCTGCTGGCGAAAAACTTCGCGCAAGTCATCACAGCGAGCATCCCGATGCCGAACTCGCCCGCCATCGCCGCGTTGATCACCGGGTAGCCGTCGGACAAGTTTTGCGGCAGCCAAATTCCAATCGCGCCGACGACTGCGAGGCCTGCCATCAGCTTGAGCCAGACCGGCTGATCGAGCCGACGAAACCATGCGTCGGTAGCGTTGAAGAAGCGGATGTAACCGGCGGCGAGCACGCCGAGGAACGCGCCCATCAGCGCATAGGTCGCCATCTCCCAGTAACTGCGCAGCACGAATTCGGGCGCCAGGAAGACGACCGAGTTACCCTGGATCGCGCGCGACGTGATTACAGCGCTGAAGGTGGCGATGATCAGCAAGGTGAGGTTGGCGATTTCGGTATGGCCAAGGAGGACGATTTCCTGCGCGAACATCAGGCCGCCGATCGGGGCATTGAAGGTCGTGGCGATGCCGGCGCCGGCGCCGGCTGCTACCAGCACCTTGGCGCG
>Ga0210391_10005777_pt1 | contig 10177 bp, 8 predicted proteins | sample IncBWC12OmetaG_FD_160573 | JGI IMG/M metagenome (GOLD analysis project Ga0210391, IMG submission 160573) | Forest soil microbial communities from Barre Woods Harvard Forest LTER site, Petersham, Massachusetts, United States - Inc-BW-C-12-O ...
AATCAGCGCGTGCAACGTGGCTATACGAGCCGGCAAACAACAACCGTCATTTCTTTTTCTTCTGCTGCGGCGGCGCAGGCGCTCCCAGCAACTCAACCATCGCCACAGCAATCGCATCCGCAGCAACAGTAGCATCCCGCCCGCGCTGCGGATTATTGTTCCCAAAAATCGCGAAAATCAATCGCTCGCCGTGCAACGTAGTAGCAAAACCCGAAATCGCTCGCACATGATCCAAAGCCCCCGTCTTCGCCTCGATCCGCCCCGACGCAACCGTATCCTTCAACCGCGTTTCCAGCGTGCCATCAACTCCAGCAATCGGAAACGTCGCGATGTATTCCGCGCCCCAAGGCTGCAAAGTGTCCCAACGCAAAAGCTGCACCACGGCTCGCGGCGTCACCAGATCGTCGCGCGACAACCCCGAGCCGTCCGTGAAAACCACGTCGCCATCTGCCACGCCCACCATCTTCAGAAAATCCTGCTCCGCCCAGATCCCCGCATCCGTCACGCCAAATCCTTTTTTCTCGTGCGCCACCGCCCGCAACAATAATTCCGCGTGCAGATTCTGGCTCACCTTATTCGTCACCCGCACGATCTCGGATAGCGGCGGAGAAATATGCACCGCAAAAACAATCGTGTCCGGAGGACGCGGCAGCGGCGCAGGCCCCAACACCACCGGAGCATCCGGATAAATTTCCGGCGGCGCAGCGTGACGCGCTCGAATCGTTCCAGTAACCCGCACGCCGCGCGCTTCGAAAACCTGTTTCAACGCCAGCGCCGTCGTCTCCGCCGGGTCCGGCATCGCCAAATCCAGCTTCATCGTCGCGTGTCCCAGCGGTATCGTCCCGCGCAACAACATGAATTGCGGCCCCGCCTGGCGCACCACGCCAAATTCCGGCTTGCCATCAGCCCCCCCAGTCGCAAGTTCGTGCCCGAAAGTGCCAATCGCCGCCGCCGGCTCAACCGCAACAACAGCGGGATCTTCCACACCCAAACCAGGACTAACTGCCACAGTTATGGAATTGTCGTTGAAGGCGATGGCGCTCACCGGCGCGCCAAACGTGAAGTACAAATCCCCCACGCCCCATCCCGGCGGATAAGGATCGTAAGGATAGTAGCTGTCGTCCGCGATGATATCGCCGTCGATCTGCTTCAGTCCCTTGGCAATCGCGTCATCGGCCATTTGCGCCAGCACTTTTTCCGCCGGCCCGTCGTGCTCCACTTTTCCAGCATAAGGAAATTTCCGGTTCGAAAGATCCGGATCGCCGCGCCCCACAAAAACCAGATCACCCAGCAAACGCCCATCCTCTCCCAACTTGCCGGAGGATTCCAAAGTAGTGCGAAATTGGTAGGTCGGCCCAAGCGTCGCGAGCGCCAGCGACGTGGTCACAATCTTCGCGTTCGATGCCGGCGTAAAAAATCGATCGGCGTTCAGCTCGTACAATATTTCGCCAGTGTCGCGATCCGTCACCAGCACGCCCCACAACGCTTTCTGCGCATGCGCTTCCGCCAGCGCCGCATCCACGCGCGCGCGAAACCGCACCACATCAGCCCGTGGCTTCGCACCACGTGCGCCGCCAGGGACGTTCTTCGCAGACGCAGGCACGGCGGCCGGAGCCTGCTGGCCGACCGTCGCGGCGGCTGCAAAAGTCATTAGCTCGATCCCCCACAGACTCGCCGCAAGGCATCGCCAGGTTCTCGCGCGCCCGAAGACATTCCGTCGAATTTTCAAAGCAACTCCCGTCGTCATTCGCAAAATCAAAATCCGCCCAAAGTATATGCCATCCCGCAAAAACCAGCGGCACGCTCCGGAGAATTCTTGCGATTCCCCCGCAATATCCATATGATTGTGCTCCACCCATAGGAGGGTACATCGTATGAAACGCGAATTCGTCTCGGCCCTGCTCATTGCTGCGTTGATTGGCCTTCCCACACTTTTTAGCCCCGCGCTTTCGCATGCGGACGACACCACCACTGAGCAAGACCGGATTCGCACCGCCGGAACGGTTCTGAAAGAAATTATGGACATCCCCGATAACATTCCGCAGAGCCTGATTGACAAGGCAGACTGCGTCATCGTTTATCCCACCGTCCTCAAAGCCGCATTCATCGTCGGCGCCAGCTACGGACGCGGCGTGATGACCTGCCGCAGCGGCCCGACTTTCCACGGACCTTGGAGCGCACCGTCCATGATGGCCCTCGAAGGCGCCAGCTTCGGATTTCAAGCCGGCGGCCAGGCCACGGACTTCGTCATCCTGGTTATGAATACCGCTGGTGCCAACGCCATTCTCGCCAGCAAGGTCAAGCTGGGCGGCGATGCTTCGGTCGCAGCCGGCCCCGTTGGGCGTACCGCTGCGGCGGATACGGACGTCACCCTGCGCGCGGAGATGCTCACCTACTCGCGTTCCCGCGGCCTCTTCGCGGGCATTTCTCTCGCGGGCTCCACCGTGCGCCCGGACAATGACGCCAACGAACGCATTTACGGCAAGAAAGTCTCCGCGCGCGAAATCGTTCTGCACAATGCCGTCCGTCCCACGCCCGACGCGAAACTCATGCTGGAAGTTTTGCGCGCGCACAGCCCCAAGAACTTGTCGAAGTAAGCGGCCCCGCTTCGACATCCCACTCGCGCCGGAGGCCCGTGCCTCCGGCGCATTTTTCTTTCAGGGTTGCGAGCAATCGCGTTCCGCCGGCCCCTCGCAGCCCATCACCCAACCTCCCAAGTGACCTTCCAGTGACCATAGTCCAAACTTGACTAACGGTCGGCTTTGCCCTATAGTCAACTATGGTGTGTTCGTGAAGACGGCTTCCCGATCCTCGGTCCCTCCTCCGGTTAAAGCCGCTCCGCGCGCCGGCCGCCGCGAACGTCATCGCACCGAAACCCGCGATCGCCTTTACCGCGCCGCCTTGGCCCTCTTCGCTGAACGCGGTTTCCTGGAAACTACCGTGGAAGACATCACCGAGGCAGCCGATGTAGGTAAGGGTACCTTTTTCAATTATTTCCCCACCAAGGAGCACATCCTGGCCGAATTCGGCGGCCAGCGCACCGCTGCCGTGGAACGCGCCCTCCAGAAAGCTCGCGCGACGGAAGGTCCCGTGCTAGATGTAGTCCGGGAGTTGGTGGGCGATTCCGCGGGCCAAGCCGATAAGAGCGCGGCCCTGCTTCGTGCGATTTTTGCCGCGCACGCTTCCTGCACTTCCGTCCGCGAGGAACTCGTGAAACGCAGCCACATCGGCAGCCGCATTCTCGCGCAGATCTTCCTGCTGGCGCAGCAGCGTGGTGAAATCCGGCGCGACGTCCCGGCAAGCGACCTCGCGCGCATGACTCAGCGCATGTTCATGGGCGTCACCATGAGCTGGGCCATCAAGCCCGAATCCACGCTCCGTAAAACCTCAGAAGAAATTTGGGATTTGATCAAATCCAGTCTGCTACCCGTGGAAACTCGTCCCACGCGCAAGCGCCCGCGGAGGTCTCGCGCATGACCAGCCAGTTCCCACACAAAGCATCTGCTGGAAACTTCCCTGAGTCGTGGAAACGCTCGGCTTCATCCAATTTCCAACGGCCTGGGCTGGAGGAATCTGTGATAGTTCGACCGCTGCAATTTTTGATTCTCATAATCCTGCTTGCGCTCGCGGCAGCACATACGCAAGCTCAGGTCAACGCGGGCCCGGCGACCCCGCCGACTTCGACTTCTTCCAGCAGCACCGCGGCGAGTAGCGCTCCCGCAGCTCCGCAATCGCAAAGCACGTTTCAAGGCAGCGTTCCCGGAAAATTGGAACCGGGCGTGATTCAGGTTTCCCTGCAAGATGCAATAAACCGCGGCCTGAAAACCAATCTGGGCCTGCTGCTTTCGGAACAGGACATCGGCTCGGCGCGTGGCGAACGCTGGAAAAAATTGAGCTCGCTTCTTCCAAACGTCACCACCTCCAGTTACGTGGACGCTTCGCAGGTGGACCTCGCGGAATTCGGTTTTAACGCTATTCCGGGCATAACCATTCCCACCATCATCGGGCCCTTCGCCTATTTCGATTCGCGCGCCTACTTGACTCAATCCATGCTCGATCTGAACGCCCTGAATAACACGCACGCGGCGACGCAAAACGTGAAAGCGGCGCAATACACCGCGAAGGACGCGCGCGACCTCGTGGTCCTCGCCGTCGGCTACAATTATTTGCAAGCCATCGCGGACGCCTCGCGCATCGAATCCGTCTCCGCGCAGGTGAACACTGCGCAGGCCCTCTACAACCAGGCAGCCGATCAAGTAAATGCCGGCACTTCTCCTGCGATTGACGGCCTGCGTGCTCAAGTCGAATTGAAAACGCGTCAGCAGCAGCTCATTCAGGCGAAAAATGATTTCGCGATCCAGAAACTCACGCTGGCACGCGTCATCGGCCTTGCCGCCGGCCAACAATACGAATTGACCGACAAATCGCCCTACGAGCCGTTCACTGTGATGAACCTAGATGAAGCACTACAGCGCGCCTACGCCTCGCGCTCCGATTTTATGGCTGCCAGCGCCACTCTGCGCGCCGCGGAATACACGAAAAAAGCAGCTCGCGCAGAAAACTATCCGACGTTGTCTCTTAGCGGCGATTACGGCCTCGCCGGCACCACTTCCACCCTGACCACGCACAGCGTCTTCGACGTGCGCGGCACCCTGAACTTTCCCATTTTTCAGGGCGGTAAAGTGCAGGGCGACGAACTGCAAGCCAACGCTCAGATCGAGCAGGCCCGCCAGCGCCTGGAAAACATTCGCGGACAGATTGACACGGATGTGCGCACTGCGTTCCTGAATTTGCAATCTTCCGCCGAGCAGGTGGAAGTCGCGAAAATCAACATTGACCTAGCCCAGCAAACGCTGGACCAGTCGCGCGACCGCTTCGCCGCCGGCGTCGCCGATACCGTCGAAGTTGTCCAGGCCCAGGAACAAGTGGCCACCGCGAACGACAGTTATATTTCCAGCCTCTACAGCTACAACTACGCGAAAATTTCCCTGGCACGCGCGCTGGGCCAGGCGGAAGCAAGCGTAAAAGAATACTTCAAAGGAAAATAAGCGATGCCCCAGCAAACCGAAATCTCGGCGAATCCTCCGGCGGAAGCGAAGCGTCCCGAAGAAACTCATTCGGCCTCGCCACCGCCGCCCGCTCGCTCCGAAAGTTATTTCAAACTGCATCCGCAAGCCCCGATGTATCTGGCGATCACCGCCGTCGTGCTGCTCGTCGCCAGCTTTTTCACCTATCGCTATTTTTCCATGTACGAATCCACCGACGACGCAGAAGTGGACGGCCACCTGATGCCGCTCAGCGCGCGCATCACCGGCTACGTCATCAAAGTAAACGTGGACGACAATCAATACGTGGACGCCGGTACCGTCCTCGCCGAAATTGATCCACGCGATTACCAAGTCGCGCTCGATCAGGCCAACGCCTCGCTCGCCGATGCTCAAGCCACAGCGCAAGCTTTGAATATCAACGTCCCCATCGCCTCAGTGAATTCCGATAGCCAGGTATCCGCCACGGGAGCGGACGTCGAAAATGCCCGCGCCGGCATCTCCGTCGCCCAGGATCAATTCAGCGCCGCGAAATCCCAGCTCGATCAGGCCCAGGCCAACGACGTGAAAGCGCAAAACGACTTGCTCCGTTACAAACAGCTCGTGGACAAGCAGGAAATTTCGCAGCAGCAATACGACCAGGCCATCGCGTCGGCCAAAGCCAGCAGCGCAGCAGTTGCATCAGCCCACTCCTCGGCAACTGCGGCCGAGCAGCAAGTAACTCAGGCTCGCAGCCGTCTCGCGAACGCCGAAGCAAATTATCGCAACGCGCAAACCGGCCCGCGGCAGGTTGCTTCCACCCGCGCTCGCGCCCTTTCCGCCGACGCCACCGTGCAACAAAAACAAGCAGCGGTCGAGCAGGCACAACTGAATCTTCAATACACGAAAATCGTCGCCCCAGTGAGCGGCGTAGTCAGCAAGAACGCCGAAGTCGGCATGAACGTGCAAATCGGCCAGCAATTATTCTCCATCGTTCCGCTCGACGAAGTCTGGGTCACCGCCAACTACAAGGAAACCCAACTGAAATACATGCGGCCCGGCCAGCCCGCGGAAATTAAAGTGGACGCCAACGGCCGCACCTACCAGGGCCACGTGGACAGCATCGCCGGCTCCAGCGGCGCGCGCACCAGCCTGCTGCCGCCGGAAAACGCCACGGGCAATTACGTAAAAGTCGTCCAGCGCATCCCGGTGAAGATCGTCCTCGACAAAGGACAGAACAGCGATCACTACCTGCGCCTGGGCATGTCCGTCGAACCTAAAGTCAAAGTGAAATAATTTGGGCGCTGCCGCCATTCCGATGGATTCCGCCTGGCGCCCGCGCCCGGTCATCAATCCGTGGATTATCGCGCTCACCGTCACTCTCGCGACGTTCATGGAAGTTCTCGACACCAGCGTCGCCAACGTCGCCTTGCCGCACATCGCCGGCAGCCTTTCCGCCGGTCAGGACGAAAGCACCTGGGTGCTCACTTCCTACTTGGTTTCAAACGCGATCATTCTCCCCATGAGCGGTTGGTTTTCGCAGCTCATTGGCCGCAAACGCTTTTACATGTCCTGCGTCGCGCTCTTCACCATCAGCTCGTTTCTCTGCGGTCTCGCGCCTAATCTCAGCATGCTGATTATTTTTCGCGTGATGCAAGGAATCGGCGGCGGCGGCTTGCAGCCCAGTGAACAGGCAATTCTCGCCGACACTTTCGAGCCGCGAAAACGCGGCATGGCCTTCGCCGTTTACGGCATGGCGGTAGTTCTAGCTCCGGCCATCGGTCCCACCCTCGGCGGATGGATCACCGACAATTTCAACTGGCGCTGGATTTTCTTCATCAACATTCCTGTCGGCATCATTTCGCTGATCCTCACCAATATGCTGATCAGCGATCCGCCTTACATGAAGGAGAAAAAACGCACCGGCTTCCGCATTGATTACATCGGCCTTGGCCTGCTCGCGCTCGGTCTCGGCGCCATGCAAGTCGTCCTCGATAAAGGTCAGCGCGACGATTGGTTCGGCTCGACCTTCATCATCGTCATGACCGTCATCTGCGTCGTCTCGCTCATCGCTGTCGGTTTCTGGGAGTGGCACCACAAAGATCCCATAATCGATTTGCACTTATTCAAAGATCGTTCCTTCGCCATCGGCAATATGCTGATGTTCATGGTCGGCTTCGCGCTGCTTTCCAGCACTGTACTTTTGCCGCAATTTTCCCAGGAATTATTAGGCTACACGGCGCAAAGGGCGGGCCTCGCCTTGATGCCCGGAGGAATCGCGATTATTTTGTGCATGCCGTTCGTCGGCTATCTGCTCGGCCACACGGACGCGCGCCGTCTGCTTTTGTTCGGCCTCACCATGGTTTCTTTTTCCCTGTTTCACATGACTAATTTCGACACCGCGATTGACTTCCGCACCTTGGCCACCGCGCGCGTATTCCAGGCCATGGGCCTCGCATTTCTTTTCGTGCCCATCAACACCGCCGCTTACTCCTTCATCCCGCCCGGAAAAAATAACGCCGCCTCCGGACTCATCAACCTCGCGCGCAATATCGGCGGCAGCGTCGGCATTTCCTTCGTCACGACCATGCTCGCGCGGCGCGCGCAAGTGCATCAAACCAATCTCACCGCCCGCCTCAATTCTGGAAACGGCCAATTCCAGACCGGGCTTGCGAACATCACGCACATGTTCATCTCCCGCGGCTCCAGCCCCGCCGAAGCAGCCCGCCAAGCCTATGGAATGATGGCCTTCAATTTGAACCGCCAAGCCACCATGCTCGCCTACGTTGACAATTTTTGGATTCTCGGCTGTTGCGTCGCCGCCATGATTCCCTTCGTCTTCCTCATGAAGAAAGTAAAGCACAGCGGCGGCCCGATGGCGGCGCACTAGCTGGCATCTAATTAACGGGGACTCGGAAGGGCGGGGCTTCAGTTCATCCTGAGATCCTGGCAGTGCCAGGATTGAAGGGCCCCGCCGTCAGACCCGGCAAGGAAAACAGCTTTAGCCCCTGAAGCCACTTTTTTCGCTCGCGCTTGCATACTTCTGAGATGAGTTGTAGGCTCCCACCGGCGCTAGCAATGTCCGTGAAAATCGTCACCCTCGAACGCGAATACGGCAGCGGCGGCACGCTCATCGCCCAATCGCTCGCCGAACGCCTCGGCTGGAAACTCTGGGACCAGGAAATCACGGCCGAAATCGCTCGCGCCGCCAATGTGGATCAGCGCGAAGCGCAGCGCTGCGACGAGCGCGTGGACCCCTTCCTCTATCGTCTCTTCAAAGTTTACGCGCGCGGCAGTTACGAGCGCGCTCTCGGAATTGGTGGGTCCCGGATCTTCGACACCGATTGCATGGTCGAAATGCTGCAAAAAGTCATAGAAGATGTCGCTTCGCGCGGTAATTGCGTCATCGTCGGCCGCGGCGCACCCTATTTTCTGCGCGACCGCCCCGATGCCTTCCACGTTTTCATCTACGCTTCCGACGAAGAAAAAATCCGCCGCATCAAATCCATTGGCAAAACCGAAAAAGAAGCGCAGCAGCTAGTCGCCGAAGTGGACCGCGACCGCGCCGATTTCATCCGCCACTATTTCGGCAAACAATGGCCCCACCGCCCTCTCTACAACATAATGATCAACTCAAAGTTCGGCGACGAATTCGTAATCGATTCCATCCTGCAAAACATTGAAGCCCTGGAAAAATATCAATCCCTGCGTAGCATCACCGCCTAACGAATCTCAAACCATCGCCCATTCGCTTCGGGCGTCTCTACACGAGCTTGGCAGGACACATTGCACGGGACTAAAATGGCCGGCGATACTGGCCCCCTCCAATCTTGCTTCGTGAAGGAGCAGCTCATGAGATTTCGACTTTTTCGTAATCTCTTGCTGGCCGTTCTTCTGTTTCCAGCCCTCTGCATGGGCGAGTCCCCCAATCGCGTCACGATTCTCTACGACGCATTTGGGAAGTCCCCGGCTATGACCAAAGCCTGGGGATTCTCCGCGCTGGTCGAATTTGGCGGTAAGCGGATCCTTTTCGACACAGGCGGGAATGCCGAGATTCTTGAGCATAATGTTAAAGCGTTGGGCGTGGACCTTAGCAAGCTGGATTTCGTAGTGATATCCCACCGGCACGACGATCACATCAGCGGTCTGAACTATCTCCTTCGCGTCAATCCAACGGTGAAGATTTACACTGCCGCCGACCCGTGGGGGCCGTTCGGTTGGGCAGTGCCGAACAGTTTGTATCGCAAAGATGATTCGCTTGCTGCGAGCATGCGTTACTTCGACGGCAATCCGCCGGACATGCTTTCAGCCAGCACACCTTGGCCGCAGGCTAACTTCGCCAGAGTGGATTCAACGACGGAGATCGCGCCGGGCATTTTTCTTGTGCCGACCATCTCGCAGGTCACTGGGACGCTCGAACTTCGCGAAATCTCGCTGGTGATTCGCGGTCCGCAAGGTCTCATCATTCTGGCTGGATGTTCTCATGCGGGCGTCGAGAAGATTCTCGAAGCTGCGACCAAAATAGATCCGCACGTCCGGGTTCTATTCGGAGGCCTCCATCTTGTGGCAGCGCCCGATCCTGACATTCAGAGAATCTCCGCGACGTTACACGACCAGTGGAAGTTGGATTACATCGCGATTGGCCACTGTACAGGGGAGCCGACGTTCGCAGTACTGCAAAAGTCTTTTGCGGATCACTACATTTACGCCGGCGTTGGAACAGTTGTGAATATTCCCTGAACCCATACGATTTTAGACCGGGTGCCGGCTATAAAGAACTGATCCAGTTGGGCATCGTGCGGATCAGCATCGGGAAGTCGCATGGTGTTTACTGATGACTTTTGAGAGCAGCATTTCCCAATCTCCGAACAACCTCTGCGCAGCAGAGCGGCGCCTCAGAGGCGAAGGTCTGTTTGCGCAGTCGCCAAATGTAGCAATCCGTTTTCCCGGTGTCGTTGACTTGCATCCACCTGCAATCTAGAATCGCCACCTCATGCCCGATAGCCCTTCCCTGATTGGCCTCACCATCTCCCATTACCGCATCGTCGAAAATCTCGGCGGCGGAGGCATGGGCGTCGTTTATAAAGCCGAAGACACGCGCCTGAAGCGCTTCGTCGCGCTGAAATTTCTTCCCGACGAAGTCGCCCGCGACC